>WNGA01020448.1_pt1 | contig 11847 bp, 12 predicted proteins | sample 5400061 | NCBI WGS metagenome assembly WNGA01 (sample SAMN13153366, study PRJNA577476) | soil metagenome | isolation source: 100 cm soil or saprolite under grassland replicate 2 | place: USA:California | collected 2016-06-15
GATCGGGGTGGAGGAGGGGATCTTCCCGCACTCGCGCTCGATCGAGGAGCAGGGGATCGAGGAGGAGCGGCGCCTCTGCTACGTCGGCATGACCCGGGCGCAGGAGCGGCTGACGCTGACCCACGCGTCGGCGCGCGCCCTCTGGGGGACGCGCTCCTACAATCTGCCCTCGCGCTTCCTCGACGAGCTGCCCGACGAGGTCGTCAGCGAGCGGTTGCGGCCTGCATCCTGGGCGGGCTTCGGCTCCCCGGCGCCCGGCGTCCAGCCGCGAACCGATGTGCCTGCGCTGGCTACCGGGGACTCGGTCCGCCACAGCACGCTCGGCGAGGGGGTGGTGCTCGCGGTCGAGCCCGGTGGGGTCGTCACCGTGCGCTTCGCCGAGGACGGCGCCGAGCGCCGACTGATGCTCGAATATGCGCCCCTGGAGAAGATCGCCTGATGTCGGTCGAAGTACGAGCCTGCGAGCAGGCTGAGGTACTCTCGGCGCTCGCGCCGATCTGGCACTACTTCGGGAAGGAGCCGACCGAGGAGTCGGTGCTGCCGGTCACGCGCTTCCTCGAGCCGCGCCGCGCGCATGCGGCCTGGTCCGCCGGTGCGGTCGTCGGGGGAGCCAGCGCCTTCTCCTTCGACCTGACTGTGCCCGGAGGACGGCTGCCCGCAGCGGGGGTCACCGTCGTCGGGGTCCTCCCGACGCACCGCCGCCGCGGCGTTCTCTCCGCGCTCATGCGTGCTCAGCTCGACGACGTGCACGAGCGCGGTGAGCCGCTGGCGATCCTCTGGGCCTCCGAGGAGCGGATCTACGGCCGCTTTGGCTACGGGATGGCCTCCCTCGGCGGCGAAATCGACCTCCTCCGCCACCACGCCGCGTTCCACGAACGCTTCGAGCCGAGAGGTCAGACGCGACTTGTGTCCGTCGCCGAGGCCCTGGACGGCTTTCCGCGGGTCTACGATCGCGTCGCCGCCGAGACGCCCGGAATGTACGCGCGGTCGGCCGAATGGTGGGAAACGCGCATCCTGACGGATTCGCCCGAGTGGCGCGGGGGCGGCGGCGAGATGGCCCGCGTCATGTTCGAGGCGGACGGTCAGCCGGAGGGATACGCGCTTTACCGCTTGCACATGTCGTTCGAGCAGGGGGTCTCGACGAGCTTCCTGCGCGTGATCGAGGCGTTGGGCGCGACGCTGGAAGGGACGCGTCACGTCTGGCGCACCCTCCTCGACCTGGACTGGATGGAGCGGGTCAAGGCCGGCCTGCTGCCAATCGACCATCCGCTCTTCTTCCTGCTCGCCGAGCCGCGCAGGATGCGCTTCCGAGTCGGCGACGCGCTCTGGGTGCGTCTCGTCGACGTGGGGGAGGCGCTGTCGGGCCGCTCGTACGCAGTGGACGGTGCGGTCGTGATCGAGGTGGCCGACCACTTCTGTCCCTGGAACGAAGGACGCTGGAAGCTCGAGGCAGGCCAGGCAGCCCGCACCGACCAGGAGGCGGACCTGCGCTGCGAGGTGAGCGCGCTGGGCTCGGTCTACCTCGGCGGCTTCACCTTCGCGCAGCTCGCACGAGCGGGGCGGGCGGAGGAGGTGCGCCCGGGTGGGCTCGAGCGCTCCGACGCGCTCTTCCGCGCCGACCGGGCACCGTGGTGCCCGGAGATCTTCTAGGAGGCTGCGGCGACGACGATCTCGGCCGCCTGCTCGACGCTGAGCACGTCGGTCGAGACGACGAGGTCGTAGTGAGTCGGCAGCTCGTCGTCGATCTCGTAGAAGCGCCGGAGGTAGTCGGCGCGCGCGTTGTCGGAGTCCTTGATCGCCTTGGTCGCGTCCTTGGTCTCGAGGCCCTCGGCATGCGCCAAGCGCTCCGCGCGCATGGGCGTCGGCGCAGTCACGAAGACTCGCAGGACGTCGGGGCGCCCGGCGAGGGCGAACGAGGCGGCGTGCGCGACGATCACGACGTCTTCCTGAGCCGCCGCTTCCTCGATCGTCTCGCGAATGACCCCTCGGAGATCCTCGCTGGCGGCGGCGGCTACGAAGCCGCCGTACGCGAAGGTCTCGACCGAGTCTCCTGCCGACGCGCCTTCGAGGAGGCGCCGGATGAACGACCGCCGGCGCTCCGCATCGGCGACAGCCTCCGCATCGAGCCCCGCCTTCGCCGCTGCAGCCGCGACGATCTCCTCGTTCACGTAGCGAAATCCCAGGCGCTCGGCCACCAGTTGTCCGACCTCCTCACCGCCGGCCCCGACTGCCCGCGACACGCACACGACTCGATACGGCACGGCGCCGACGTTAGGCGAGGACCGGGCGCGGCGTCAAGCGCATGTTTCGATAGCGCCAAGTCGGGCAACAGCACGTCTGATGGTTCGAGGGGGGCTCTTGTTAGTGGTGATCGCGGCGCTATTCGGGCTCGCGTCACCCGCTCGGGGGGGCAGTATGCCGTGCTGGCAACGGCTCGTCCAGGACTGGGCGGACGGCCGGATCGAGGCCTCGTACCCGGTCGGCTGCTACCGCCAGGCCCTCACCCGACTGCCTGAGGATCTGCGGGTGTACTCGAGCGCCGGTGAAGACATCCAGGCCGCGCTCGCCCGCAAGGTCACTCGGGCTGGAGGCGGAGCGCGGGCGCTCGCCGTCAGCCCCCAGGGCATCGGTCACGCGGGGTCGGCTGCCGGATTCCCTGCCTCGGCAGTGATCGTCGCCGCGATCCTCGGGGGTGCGCTGATCGGGCTCGTCGCGCTCCCGGCGGTTCGCGTGCGCCGCACCAGACGCTGAGCAGACCCCGTTAGCATGATCGCGTGGGACCGTTCGCGTGGCGTTGGCGGCGAGCCTCAGGGCGTTCGCCACGATGTTCCTCGGCCCGACGACGAGACCGGTCGGCCAGCTCGTCACGTATCCGGCGCCCTCGGGCATGACCCTGAGCTCGGAGTACGCTGTCGGGGTCAGGCCGATTGACGGGGCGTGGCAAGCGCTCGACGCGTACCGAACGACTGTCGACCTCGACACGTCCTCGAGCGCCGCCATGGTCGGCTTCGACGCGAGCGGGCCCGTGGAGGTGAAGATCACCAAGAAGACGGGCACCATGCGCTCCGCCCGTGTCAGGCCGCTTGCCTACGCGATCACGCCGTCCCTTAGCGCGGATGGCAAGACGGCGACGTTCGAGCTTCCTCGACCGCTCAACGTGTCGTTCGAGGCCGACGGCGACAGGCTGCACAACGTGCAGGTGTTCGCGAACCCGATCGAGCGCGACATCCCGTCTCCGGGTCACCGGGTGATCTTCTTCGGCCCCGGCGTCCACATCCTTCCGGGAGACCACCTGCTGCGGGTGCCGAGCGACACGACCGTGTACATCGCGGGCGGCGCCGTGGTGCGGGGAGCGCTCGTCATCGCCAACGTCCACAACGTCCTCGTGCGCGGCCGCGGGATCGTCGATCCTTCCGGCTACTTCAAGCCTGGTGCGACCTCGACGGTCCGCATCGACCGCTCGCGAAACGTCGGAGTTCGAGACATCACAATTCTCCAGTCGCAGAGCGGTGGGTTCAACATCATCGATTCGGACGACGTCGCGATCGCCAACGCCAGGGAGATCAACGCCGATCGGTGGAGCGACGGGGTGGACGTCGTCTCCTCGAGCAACGTGCTCGTCGACCACGTCTTCCTGCGGACCTCGGACGACTCGATCGCGGTCTTCGCCTCGACGCCCTGAGGAGGACGCGGCGGCACGCGAAACGTCGCCGTGAGGAACTCGATCCTCTGGGCGGACGTCGCGCACCCGATTCTGGTGGGGACACATGCCAACCCCGCCAGCCCCGAGGTCATTCAGCGTCTCGACTTCCAGAACATCGACATTCTCGAGCACGACGAGTACCGCGGAGGCGGGCTCTTCCAGGGCACGATGGCCGTAGATGCGGGAGACCGCGTCACCGCCCGTGACATCCGCTTCGAGGACGTCAGCGTCGATGACTTCACGAGGGGGCAGCTCGTGAACGTCCGCGTCTTCAGGAACCCCGCTCTCAACAAGCAGCCGGGGACGTCGGTCAACAGCGTCCTCTTTCGCGACATCGGCTACCAGGGCCACCGCGACTCTCCATCGCACGTCGACGGGTACGACCCGTCCCGTGAAGTGCGGAACGTGACCTTCGAGAACCTGATCTACAACGGGACGACCGTGCTCGACCCGTCGGCCGGCAACATCGTCGTCGGTCCCTTCGTGCGCAACGTGGTCTTCCGCGCCCAGGCTGCGTCGGCGGCTCGGTCCATTCCGTGTGGAGCCCGAAGAGCCGGATGACCCTCAAGTTCACCGGCCGTGAAGCGCGGGTCTACGGCGTGACGGCGCCCGGGCGGGGGAAGGTCGACGTCTTCCTCGACGGCGCCTACGCGACCACGGTCGACACCTACTCGTTCGTGCGGATGTCGCAGCAGATCTGGTTCGACACGGGCGTCCTCGCCCCCGGCCGGCACACGCTCGCGCTTCGCTGCCGCGGTGCACGTAACCGCCTCGCCACCGGGACAGGGATCGCCCTCGACCGCATCGACGTCGTCCGGTAGTCGGCGCGCGGGCGGCGCAACGCGCCGATACAATCGACCGACGCCGGGGCGGTTAGCTCAGTTGGGAGAGCACCAGCCCTCTGACGCCGAAGCCTTCCTCGTTATCCGACGCGGGAGGTAGACGATGGGTCCCGTGGTCAAGGACGGACGGCTGGCGGATCCCGGATGCGACGTGGGAGCGGATGGAGCCGCTGCTCTATTTCTGAGCTACGGGGGCGTGCTCGGTCGCTCACTGTAGCCACCTGGCTAGTTCGGTCTAGGCTCCCCCGCCGTCGCGACCGCACGAATGGTGGGGAGCTCGTGGTTCGTACGCGTCTCCGGTTGGGGCCGCGCCACGACTGGCCGTGGGCGGGGCCGGGGTCAAGCGATCCCAGCCCTACCCGCGAACGTTTAGACGGTCATACGTCGCGTCGACGTCTTCGAGGAGCTTCACCATTCCTTCTTCGATCCAGCCGTGGAACTTCTCACCGAGTTCGCCAGAGGACCGCCGCGGATCGCCCCACACACCGGTCCGGAACGCTCGCCACACCGAGCCGGGATGCGTTTCGAAGTAGGCGAGGATTGTCGGAAAGGCTGGTGCCCGGAAGTCTGGGAAGTCAGGCCATTCTTCTACGGCAGCCTCGATGTCGATGAGCTCCGGCCGGACGGCCATTACCGCACTTGTCTCGCCGATGTTGGCGTGCAGACCGGAAGAGATGCTGAGGTACTCCTCGAGCTGATCGGCCGGAAGCGACTCCCAGTAGGAGGCCCCCCAGGCCCGTGTCCCTTTCGGCAAGCGCTCAGCAACATTCAGACAGGCCATGATGATTGGTTGATAGTTCGTGTAATGACCGTTGACGAATACGATCCGACGGAAGCCCGCCTCGGCGAGCGAGAACGCCAGGTCGCCGATCAAGGAGATGAAGGTCGTGACGCTGACGTAGGCGAGCGCCTTAAAGCCGCGGTGCGCGGCCGAGATTCCGTAGTTGACTGGGGGAGCGACGAGCGCGTCGACCCGTTGGGCGAGGCGCCGGCAGACCTCGGTCGGGATGATCACATCGGTCGAGAGGGGCGCGTGCGGACCATGTTGCTCGGTCGAGCCCGTCGGGACGAGGACGAGATCGTTGCGCTCAAAGTACTTCTCAATCTGCGGCAGGGTGAGCTCGGCCATGAAAACGGACGCGTGGGGCATCTCTCTCCTCTCGCTAGGACCTGACCAGACCGCGTCGACGAGCACCGCCTCGGCCGGTGACAAACGCTCGCGCCCCCTCCTCCAGCCGCCGGCCATCGCCGGCCGAGCCCGCCCACCGGACACAATCGCAACCTCGTCCCTCCCGCCTGCGCGCCACTATCCCTCGCGGGTGCCGACAGGCAGCCGCTTGGGCGGTGGCACCTCGGTCGCCCGATAGCACGCGCTCCGTCGACCGGGCGCAACCTCCTCGAGCGGGGGGTGTGCCACCGCGCAGGCCGAGACCGCCATCGGACACCGGAAGCGGAGGAAGCAGCCCTCAGGGAGGTCAATCGAGCTCGGGATCTCGCCCTTGAGCCGGAACGTGTCGCGGCTCCGTCCCGGCTCGAGCGGGAACACGGACGCGATCAGGGCGCGCGAGTACGGGTGCATGGGCCGCTCGAACACGGCCTCCGTCGCGGCAGTCTCGACGATCTTGCCGAGATACATCACTGCAACGCGCTGACTCAACGACTTGACCACGGTCAGGTCGTGCGAGATGAACAGCAACGAAATGCCGAGGGTCTGCTGAAGGTTGACCAGCAGGTTGATGATCTCGAGGCGCGAATTGGGATCGAGGGCGGAGGTCGGCTCGTCGAGGATGACCAGCTCGGGATCGGAGGCGAGCGCGCGTGCGAGGCTGACCTGCTGCTGCTGGCCGGCGCTGAGCTGGTGCGGGTATTTCCTCATCACCGAGCGACTCAGGCGGACCATCTCGAGCAGCTCGCGGATACGCGCCCCGGAACCCACGCGCTCGTTGCCCCACAGCTCGATCGGCTCGCGCACAATTGCCTCGACTGTCAAGCGTGGATGGAGCGAGGTCCCTGGATCCTGGAAGACCATCTGGATGCGTCGGCGCACCGCCTTCAACTTTCGGCCGCGCAGACCGAGGAGGTCATTCCCCTGAAAGGCGATGCGGCCGCTGTCGGGCGCGAGCAGACGCACGATGCAGCGGGCTACCGTCGTCTTTCCGGAGCCGCTCTCCCCGATCAACGCGAGCGTCTCGCCCTCGGCGATCGACAACGAGACGTCCGTGACGGCCTTCACGGTATCCCGGCTGTGCGGAACCGGAAAAGTCTTGACGAGGCTCTCAACGGTCAGAAGAGACAACGGAGAACCTCCCTGCGTAGTGACACCGCGCCCAGTGGTCCGAGCCGACCACATTCGCTCCGGGATCTTCCTCGATGCAGCGCTCCGTCGAGTAGGGGCAGCGGGGCTCGTAAGGGCAGCCGTGCGGGGGCGGCTCAACGAGGGCGACCGAGGCGGCTTGCTTGCTGTGCAGCACCTTTTCCCGCTGCAGGGAGAAGGCGTCGAGCAATGCCTCCGAGTAGGGGTGGCCGGTCTGTGCGTAGACCTGCGTAAGCGGACCGAGCTCGACGAGACGGCCCCGGAACATCACGCCGACCCGTGCGCAGTAATTGGCGATGATGCCGAGGTCCCGACTGATCAAGATGGTTGAGTGCCCCAGCGTGGCGTTCAGCTCGGCCATCAGGTCGAGGATCTGCGCCTGGATGGTGACGTCGAGCCCTCCTGTTGGCTCGTCGGCGATCACGACCTGAGGGTGGTTTACGAGCGCCATCGCGATTGCCGCGCGCTGGGCCATGCCACCGCTCAGCTCATGCGGATAACTGCGCATTCGCCGCTTAGGGTCGCTCATGCCGACGCGCGCCAACATGCCGACGCCCGCTTCGTGGGCCTCGTCCGGGCTCACATCCCGATGCGCTCGGACGACGTCGGTCAGCTGGCGCCCCACCGTGAACACCGGGTTCAGGGCGGCTTTCCCCGAGGAGGGGATGAAGGCAATCTCCTGACCCAGCAAGCTCCGCCAGACGCGATCGGGCTCGGAGAGCAGCTCGCGCCCGCGGTGCCAGACTTCGCCGCGCACGCGGGCGAGGGGTCCCATCAGGCCGAGCACCGACAGCGCCAGAGTCGTCTTGCCGACGCCCGATTCCCCGACGACGCCGAACATTTCGCCCGGGAAGACGTCGAAGGAGACGTCGTCGACGAGCGTCACTGGCCCCTCATCTCCCTGGACGGCGGTCCGGATGTGCTTCAGCTGCAAGACGGGCTCGTTCATCGCTGGCGCGGGTTGGTCAGGAACTCGATCGCGCGGCCGAGCAGCGAGAAGCTGAGGACGGTGAACACGATAGCGAAGCCCGGAAAGGCCGCCACCCACCACTGGCCGGTGATGATCTGGGAAGCGCCGATCGAGATCATCGAGCCCCACTCCGGCGTCGGTACCCGCACGCCAGCGCCGATGAAGCTCAGGCCGGCGGTGAGGAGGATGGCGATCCCGACATTGACCGAGACCTGGGTCAGCGCCGGCGGAATCGCCAGGGGGAAGATATAGCGGCGGATGATGCGCCGCGCCGGGTTGCCGACGATGATCCCGGCCTCGACGAAAGGCATTTCCCGTAGTACGTAGGTTTGGGAGCGCATCAGGCGCAGGTAGATCGGTGAAGTGAGGAAGGCGATGACGAGAATGACGTTCGTCACCGCTTGACCCGCAAGGGCGACGAGCGCCATCGCCAGGATGAAGATCGGGAACGCCTGGAGGATGTCGGCCCCGCGGCTGATCAGCTCGGTCCACCAGCCGCGGTAGTAGCCGGAGACGATCCCGAGCGGCGTTCCGATCGCGAGCGCGAGCAGGGTCGCGGCCACACCGATCGTCAGGTCTGTGCGCGATGCGGCAAGCACCCGCGAGAAAACGTCCATCCCGGATGTGTCGGTGCCGAACCAGTGAGCCCGGCTCGGGGGCAGAAGCTGAGCCGCCGGGTTCGCGTCCGTAGGCGGGTATGGGACGATCCAGGGGCTGATGATCGCGACCACCACGATCAGGAGCACGGCGCACAGGCCGACGGCTCCCCCCGGCTTGCGCCGGAAGAGCAGGCGAAGCGACCTTCTAGTCCCCCGCAGCGTCTCGCGTGCCTCCATCAGTACTTGATCCTCGGGTCGACCCACAGCTGGAGCAAGTCGACGAGCAGGTAGACGCAAAGGGTGAACGTACCGGTCAGCAACACGACGCCCTGGATAGCGAAGTAGTCACTGTTCGAAATCGCCTGCACGGCGTACTGGCCGACGCCCCCCCAGCTGAAAACGGTCTCGACCAGCACGGCCCCGGCGAGCAGGAACGAGTACATGGTGGCGCTGAGCGTGATTATGGGCGGGAGCGCGCTACGGACCGCATACGGGACGAGCTTGCGCGGCGGTAGGCCGCAAGCGCGGGCGAAGCGCAGGTATTCGGAGCCCCACACGTCCCCAACACTCCCGACCACGACCTTGAAGATCGGACCGCCGTAGACGAACGCGAGCGTCATGACGGGCAGAACCAGGTGGAGCAAGCCGGAGATGATGACCGAGCCGTTAGCCGTGAGCAAGCCATCGACGAACTGCGCACCCGTGAGGTGGTGCGGCGGGTCAAGCGTGATGTCAATTTGGCCGACGGGCGCCGGCAGGAGATGGAAGAGGAAAAAGAAGAAGTAGATGAGCATCAGCCCGATCCAGAAGTCGGGCAGCGCGCCGGCGACCAGACCGTAGACGAACGCGACTGGCCCGAGCGACCGCCCCAGCCAGCTCTTCGGGAAGACGACCGAGATGACCCCGACGGACACGCTCGTGACGACGATCGCGAGAAGAGCGAGCGTAATCAGCTCGAAGGTGGCTGGGAACCGCTGCACGAGGTCTTGCGACACCGGGTGCTGCGTGTACGAGGAGACGCCGAGGTCGAGGCGGGTAAAAAGCCCCTTCAAGTAGTCGAAGTACTGGGGGAAGAAAGGCTTGTCGAGGCCGAACTGGTGGCGGATCGCGGCGACGGTTTCCTCGCTCGCGAGTGGCCCTGCGATCAGTCGTGCGGGGTCGCCCGGCAGCAGCCGGATGATGAAGAACGTCGCCGTGAGCAAGCCGAAGAGTTGCGGCACGGCGATGACGAGCCGCCTCAGTCCGTAGCGCCAGACCCTCATGCCGTAAGCTCACTGGCGCTTCTCGACAATGCCTCACTCTTCCAAGACTGCGGTTACCTCGATCTCCATCAGCAGATCTGGGAGCCCCAGCTTCGCCACCTGTACCAGCGTGCAGGCGGGGTAGTCGCCCCCCGGAAAGAAGTCCCGGCGCACCTCCTGCTCGCGCGGCGCGTCCTCGATCCGCGCCAGGTAGATGACGATCCGCCCGACGTTCTCCATCGTCCCGCCGGCCGCCTCGACGACGCGCTTGATGTTCGTCCAAGCCTGGCGGGCTTGGGCGCGAGCGTCGCCCTCGCCGACGACCCTGAGTTGCTCGTCGAGGGCGACCTGCCCGGCGACGAAGAGAATGTTCCCCATTCGCACGCCCTGGGAGTAGGGCTCCGGCGGCTCGTGAACGTCGGGCGGGTTAAAGATGGTCTTTGCGAGGATCGCCGGCTCCTCCTAGGACTTGCTGAAGTCGCGAAACTGGATGTCGTTAATCGGATACCACGTCGCCCCGCGCACGTTCGAGCGGACAGCCAGATGGAAGCCCTGCTCCGCAACCCAGACCCACGGGCAGTCACGCAGTACCCGCCGCTGAACCTCGTACCAGATCCGCCTCTGGAACTTCGGGTTGAGCGATCCGCCGAGACCCCGAAGGATGAGCCGGTCGACCTGCTTGTTCGAGTAGTACGTGTAGTTCACGAGCGACTTCGTGACGTAATAGAGGAAGAGCGCGTAGCCAGGGTTCGGACAGATCGGCTGGTCGAGGAAAATGACGAATGGGAATTGCTTCCCCTGGAGTTTCGTGAAGAAAACCGCCGGAGGAAGCTTCTGAAGACTCAAGTTCACTCCGACCTTCTTGAGACTGGTCCTCATCAAGATCGCCAGCCGTTCCTCCTCCGGCACGGCTGCATTATACGAAAGGGTCGTGGAGAAGCCCTTGCCGTACCCGGCCGCCTTTAGGAGCGAGCGCGCCTTGTCGTAATCCGTGTGGTACGGATTGAAGCGACTCGTCGCATACGGGTAATTGCTCGGGAAGATGGTCCTCATCCGCCGAGCCCGCGCCAAGTACACCCCCTTCACGATGTCGTCGTACGGCGTGGCGTACGCGATGGCTTGGCGCACGCGGGGGTCGTTGAACGGCTTCGACGCGAGGTTCATCATCAGCGCTGCGAAGCGGCTTCCCCGAGGCCAGAACAGATCCGCGACGCCCTTAGAGGCACGGACCTTCGCGAGCTCCTCGGCCGAAAGGTCCTCGGCGACGTCGACGGTACCGCTCAGCAGCAACGCGAGGCGATTTGCCGACGAAGGAACGGCACGGTAGATCACCTTCTTCATCTTGGGTGTCCCCAGGTAGTAGTCGCGCCTCGCGCTCAGGACCATCTGCTCGCCAGGTGTCCAGCTGTCGATCACATACGGTCCGAATCCCGCGGCATGCTTCGCCAGCCAGTCCGTCGCCCACGGATCGGAGGAGGTGGCGTGCTTTTTGGCCTCGGTCGAGTCGAAGATGACAGCCGCGAACTGCTGCATGTCGCAAAGAAATGTGGCTGCGGGCTTCGCTGTGGTAAACGACACCGTGTACTTGTCGATCACCTTAATGTCCTTTGGCTTCATGTTCAGTGTGTTGTAGTAAAAAATCCCGAGTCCTTTGACCCCGAAGATACGATCCCAAGTCCACTTCACATCCGCGGAGGTGAATTCATTGCCAGCAGCGCTCTTGACACCCTTCCGGAGTTTGATCGTCCACGTTCGCCCGTCTTTCGAGACATGCCAAGACGTTGCCAACCGGGGGGCAAAGGGTGCGTTGAAGTCCGATGCGAACTGACCGGGTCCTATCTTCTTTTTCTTGAATTCCCAAAGAACGTCGTTCGTCCCGCCCACCACCACCTCTTCGGACGGAGGATGAACGGTCTTCTGCATGTCGAGAATCTGCGGTGTATCGGCGGCGGCGACGATCAACGTGCTCCTGTCCGTCTGGCTCATACGGGCGCCGAGTGCCTCCGGCGCCAGGCCCAGAGTTGCGCCCGCCATCGCCGAGCGCCGTAGGAATTCATCACGGGTGATCATCTCGCTCTCCTTTCGGGGACCCCCTGTTACTCGATGTAGCGGCGCTCGATCGTGACCGCCGCGCTGTAGAGCGGATCAAGCACCTGTCCGACGGTCACCTTCGCCGCC
>WNGA01011049.1_pt1 | contig 11845 bp, 15 predicted proteins | sample 5400061 | NCBI WGS metagenome assembly WNGA01 (sample SAMN13153366, study PRJNA577476) | soil metagenome | isolation source: 100 cm soil or saprolite under grassland replicate 2 | place: USA:California | collected 2016-06-15
AGGGGTGCCAGCGATACGAGAAGTGGCGCTCCGGGTCGATGCGCTCGACCAGCATTTCCAGCGTCACATGCTCGTAGCCCGGTATGCTGAGCCTGCCCCGGACCGACCTGCCCTCGGCAAACGCGCCCTCGAGTTTGACCCGGAACCAGGTTCCAAACTCTTCCGCGTTCGTGAGGGCGTGCCACACGCGCGTACGTGGCGCGCGGAGCACGACCCGTTTTTCGATCCGATCGGTGCTCTTCGTGTCGTTGGGTGCCGGGGTTTTGACTGCCATTGATTGATTCCCTCCGCAACAGGTAGAAGTTCGTTCTGCGACATGCAACATGTGTGTTGCGTATTATACCAGGCCCTCCGTTTAAATGCAACCCCAATGTTGCGCTTTCTTTGGATGGCGTTGCAAGGCGAAGGGGTGCGGTGAGGCTTGATCTTCGACTAGTCGGGACGGCGGACGCGGTGGGGTGATCCACCGGGCTTCGTCCGACGCAAGAGTTCCCACCGGATATCGAAGCCGCCCCAGTTGTACTCAAGCGCCTTGGGAGCGTCGGCTCGCGTCACTGTTGTTTCGGAAACGTGCGGCGTGGGCGCTCCCACCGTGGTGAGCTTCACCGTGGTTCCAACCGTACCCAGGCTCCTATCGGCGTCGAAGGGCGCCCACTCGCGCAGATGCGCTGGGTCGGTAAGCGCCTGCCAGACTTTGTCCGGCGAGTGGCGCAGTTCTCTGACGAGAATGAGCGTCCACTTCTCTCCGTCCTTTCGTACCTGTGCCCCGCTGGCCGGACCCGGTGTGTACTGTGCGCGATCGGTCATCTCAGCCCAGCGGCTTGAGCGCGTACCGCCCGTAGGCCACGAAGGCCGCCAGCAGCCCCATCACGACGGCCCAGACCATCGGGTTGGTAGCGGCCACTTTGAGCGAATACCGCGCGTAGAGACCGGCGAGCGCCAGGGTTTCCAGCGCGAGCGCGGTGGCGGCGAGCGGGGTCAGGACCGGCATCCAATGCGCTGCGGCCGGGACGATCAGCAGGACCGCGCCCAACATCTCGAGCACGCCGAGCGCGCGCCATCCGCCGCGCGGGAGTGCACGCATGTGGGTCGCGAGCTCGTCGAACTTGAACGCTTTGTATGCGCCCCCCGAGAGGTAGAGCAGGGCGAGCGCGACCTGGAGGACCCACACGATGATGTTCATCGGTGTCTTCTCCTTGTCCTTTTCGTTGGTGTCGATCGGCCCATGCGGTCGAGGTGGCGGTCGAGAGCATCCACGTGAGCGGACCAGAACCGACGGAACGGAGCCAGCCAGGCAGCGACTTCCTGAAGTGGTTCAGGTTTCAGTCGGTAGAGACGGCGCTGTGCGTCCACCGTGGATTCCACGAAACCGGCCTCGCGCAGCACTCGCAGGTGCTTTGACACGGTCGGCTGCGGCATATGAAGCTGACGCTCGATCTCGCCCACCGACTGTTGGGACGAGACCAGGAGGCTCAATATCGCGCGGCGGTTCGGCTCCGCAATGATGGCGAACACAGATTCCACTCTCTGATATACTCCACAGGGCATATGCGTGTCAAGGTATGTAAGGGACCGCGGGCCCAGGCAACGGTTTCAGTCGGCGTGCGGGGATGCATGATGAGCGAGCTGAAGAAGATGCGCGACGCGGCGCTCGCGTCCGGTTGACGTGGCCGCCGCGCCCCCCTGAACCCCATGCGAATCGCCAGGGGGCCGAGTTACGACACCGAGTAGCATTCATGCGAGGTTCTGGGCATCGGTGTCGTAACACGAGTCCCGAAGATCAACCGAGTGTCGTGAGAAACTCACAGCAGAACTCACAGCCAACCCGCTGCCCTATGGGGGCCGTGGTGGGCGCAGATTGTGAGAAGGCAGACGGCGTATGTCTGAAGCGACCACCTCCGGCACAGGCTCCTTGCCCGCGAGCCAATCCCGGACTTCACTTGGCCACACTCCAAGCTTCTGGGCGAGTCGCACTTGCCCCCAGGCGATGCGCTGTAACTCGCGCTTAAGTTGTGCGGGAGTCAATGTCTCCTCCGTCATGAAAGAGACGTAGCGCCGACGGCGCTCCGTTCAACGCACCCCGTATCCCCCCTCGGGCGACGTCCACGCGGGCTGCGACTGATGGAAGAGGTCCAGCAGCTGCCGCTCAGTGAGCTCAGCGAGGGATGCGTCGGTACTCTTGGATCCCAGAGGCGAATAGCGAGTGAAGCGGCGCTTGCGCTCGGGGCCGGTCCCGAGCTCGAACAGCAACCCAAACTCATCCTTCCCGTAAACGGTGATGCGGCCCGTGGGATAAACCTTCCAGATGCAGCCGTCTACCACGATGGTGGGTCGTGCCATACCTGAACCCGGCGTTACGGACGAGAAAGAAGGGCGGACTCTTCGGCCGCCCCCCTTCCCTGAACAGATCGGTCGGCGTTGAAACAGACCGGAACTACGAGCGGCCGCACCGACCGGTCGGCTCTAGTTGCTTGCGGCGATCTTGTGGAAGGTCGAGTTCGAAACCTCGAAGCCCTCAACCTTCGGTGTTCCCTCAACCAGCTTCGCCAGGCTCGTCAGCACCTGCGGATAGATGTCGCGGCTATAGTTGTCCGCGTCCTCTTTCCGATCCCACAGACTGATCGCAACCGCTTCGGAGTGGTCCGTGGTGAGGAACGAAATCCCGTCCTTGAAGCCATTCTGCTTCCGAAGCAGGGGCAGGACGTCCTTCTCGAGCGTCTGGGTAAACTCACCGGCCGTGTTGGCCTTCAGATGCAAGGACACATTGCGTGCGTACATATTCGACTCCTTGGCTACTCCGACGTGAACCTAGATGACTACGACGCTTGCCTCTGCCTGTTACACCCGTCTAGCCGATCAGTACATCCCCCCCATGCCACCGCCGCCGGGCATCGGGGGCATCTTTTCCTTCTCCTTCTTCTCCGCCACCACGCACTCGGTGGTGAGGAGCAGTCCCGCAATGGACGCGGCGTTCTGCAGCGCCGTGCGGGTGACCTTGGTCGGGTCGATGACGCCGGCCGCGACCAGATCCTCGTACTCGTCGGTCTGGGCGTTGTAGCCGTAGTTCAGCTTGTCCGACTCCTTGACCTTGCCCACCACGATGGACGCTTCCGCTCCGGCGTTCTGGGCGATGATCCGGATCGGTTCCTCGAGCGCACGGCGGACGATCTCGATGCCGGTCTTCTCGTCGTCATCGCCGCCCCTGACCTTCTCGAGGGGCTTCCGGCACCACAAGAGCGCGACGCCGCCGCCCGGCACGATGCCCTCCTCGACCGCGGCGCGGGTCGCGTGCAGCGCGTCTTCGACCCGGGCCTTCTTCTCCTTCATTTCGGTCTCGGTGGCCGCGCCCACATTGATCACCGCGACGCCGCCCGCCAGCTTCGCGAGCCGCTCCTGCAGCTTCTCCTTGTCGTAATCCGACGTGGACTTCTCGATCGCCGCGCGGATCTGGCCGATGCGGCCCTGGATGTCGGCCTGCTTGCCCTTGCCGCCGATCAGGGTGGTGTTGTCCTTATCCACCACGATGCGCTTGATGTGGCCGAGATCGTCGAGCCCGGTGTTCTCGAGCTTGAAGCCCAGCTCTTCGGAGATCACCTTGCCCGCCGTGACGGTCGCGATGTCCGTGAGCAGCTCCTTGCGCCGGTCGCCGAAGCCCGGGGCCTTGACCGCGCACACCTTCAGCGTGCCACGCAGCTTGTTGACCACCAGCGTCGCTAGCGCCTCCCCCTCCACGTCCTCGGCGATGATGAGCAGCGGCTTGCCCGACTGCGCCACCTTCTCGAGGACCGGGAGCAGGTCCTTCATGGTGGCGATCTTCTTTTCGTGCACCAGGACGTAGGCGTCCTCGAGCACGGCCTCCATCTTCTCCGGATCGGTGATGAAGTAGGGCGACAGGTAGCCGCGGTCGAACTGCATCCCGTCCACCGTCTCGAGCGTGGTCTCGAGGCCCTTCGCCTCCTCCACCGTGATCACGCCGTCCTTGCCCACCTTCTCCATCGCGTCCGCGATGATCCTGCCGATCTCCGGATCGTTGTTCGCTGAGATCGTCCCGACCTGTGCGATCTCCTTCCGGCCCTTGCTAGGCGCGGAGATCCGCTTCAGCTCCTCCACCACCAACTCGACTGCCTTGTCGATGCCGCGCTTCAGCGACATCGGGTTGGCGCCCGCGGTGACGGACTTCAGCCCCTCGCGGAAGATCGCCTGCGCCAGTACCGTCGCGGTGGTCGTGCCGTCCCCGGCGATATCGGAGGTCTTGGTCGCCACCTCTTTCACCATCTGCGCACCCATGTTCTCGATCGGGTCCTCGAGCTCGATCTCCTTCGCGACGGTGACCCCGTCCTTGGTGATCGTCGGGTTCCCGAACTTCTTGTCGATGACGACGTTGCGACCCTTCGGACCGAGGGTGACCTTCACCGCCTCGGCCAGCTGGTCCACGCCCCGCTTGAGGCGCGAGCGGGCCTCCGTATTGAATTCGAGGTACTTGGCAGCCATCTGTTCCTCTCCCGCTCAGCTGAGCTTGGCGATGACGTCGGATTCCTTGATCAGGATGATCTCTTCCTCGTCCAGCTCGACCTGCGAGCCGGTGTACTTCCCATAGACGACCCGGTCGCCGACCTTCAGCTCCATCGGGACCCGCTGGCCCTTTTCCATCCGGCCGGGCCCGACCGCGATGACCTCACCCTGGATCGGCTTCTCCTTGGCCGTGTCCGGGATGTAGAGGCCACCTTTCATCTCCTCGGTCTCCTCCATCGGCCGGATCGCCACGCGATCGGCGAGTGGGAAGACCTTGAGCCGCGTCTTCGTTGCAGTAGCCATGATGCTCCCCGTGTGCGTACTCCGTAAGCTTCTAGGCTCTCCGAACAGTAGGGAGAGCGGCCGATGCCGCCCTCCTCCCTCGTACTGGTAAGGTCAGGCGTTCAACAACACCTTCTCCGGCGTGACCTCCACCGTGATCAGGTGAGGCTTGGCCGTCTCCGCCTTCGGCAGCGTGATCGTCAGCACGCCGAGGTTGTAGGTCGCCTTGATCTTGTTCGCATCGATCGAGGCCGACAGCCGGAACGTCCGCTCGAAGGCGCCATAGGTCCGCTCATAGCGATGGACCTTCTCGGCCTTCTCCTCCGCCAGCTGCTCCTTCGTGCCCTTGATCGTCAGCAGGTTGCTCTCCACCGTGATCTTCACGTCCTCGGGCTTCACCCCAGGCACCTCCGCCACCAGGCGGATGACATCGGGCTCCTCGAAGATGTCTACGAGCGGCAGCCAGGCGGTGGTCACGGCCTCGGGTACGGGCCATTCAGCCGCGCGGAAGGGCTCGTTGAAGGTCCGGCCCATCCGGTGCTCCAGGTGATGCAGCAGATCCAGCATCGGGTCCCTCTGTGTGGTACCGAACATGTCACTGCTCCTTGCTCGTCGTGGGGCGATTGCAGTTAACTAATTGAGTTTTCACGACATGGTGTCATACGTTGAGTAACGTAGCTATAGTGTACTATACTTGTCAAGTACACTTGATAGTCTTAGATTGATTGTCGACAGGAGTTAGAGTACTTGAGAGGTTAATCCTCAATGACTCGGCCTTAGGAGGCCCTGTGGACGTACCGTTTGTGATCCGGCACCGGTTAGAGGAATTGGGATTGGAGCAGCAAGAGCTCGCGCGCGCCGCCAACGTGACCGAGTCCTACATCTCTCAGTTACTGACGCGGAGAAAAGCGCCCCCCGCGCCGAGCCGCACGGACATCTATGATCGCATGGACAAGTTCTTGAAGCTTCCAAGCGGGGAACTGGCCAAGCTGGCGGATCTGCAGCGCAAGGAAGGATTGAAGCGGGAATTGGGGGACGAGCCCGCCCCCTTGTTTCACGAAGTCCGCGAGCTGATCCTGCGCAAGTGTAATCCCGAGAAGCAAAAAGACGTCCGCGCGATCTTTGAAAAGCAGCCCTTTGGCGAGCTCGAACGCCTCGTCACTCAGACGCTGCTGGACGTGGTCAAGCGCGTGGCGAAAGACGAACTCGAGAATGACTACTGGCTCCGTATGGTGGCTCGGCTCAGTCACCGCACCTATGAGGAGATGCGGGTCGTCGTGCTCGAGTTCCTCGATACGGACATTTTCCACGTGTCCGCTGAGAACTGCGTCTCCTTCTTGGATCCGCTGATTGAATCCTGGGACATCGACCTTGCGACGTTCGGTCTGGCGATTGTCCTAAACCACAGCGTCGTCCCAGGGCAGGCGAAGCGATTCGAGTTTGTCGAGCGGGAAGCCGAACAGCCTGTTAGCGAGGAGCCCGGGCTCAAGGAATTCCTTCAGGATTCGTCTCTCAGCGGCACGGCGACCGCGAAGGAAGTCGAGTTTCTCAAGCGGCTGAAGTTCCAGGGCCAGCGGCCGACGCCCCTGTACTATTACCGGGAGTTGCAGAGCCTCCGGGACCCGCTCCATTTTCGCACCTCGTAGACCGGAACAAGGAAGAGGGACATGACCATCGAGCCCAATGACTTTCAGAGTCGACTGCGCGTCCTCCTTGGACTGCAGGGCGCGGTGCTTACGGACGAGGAGCTGTCCCACACGGCGGAGCGTTATCCCCGGTGTCGGGGGAAGGGGCACTGGGACGTGCGCGAGTACGTCCGGCGCACGGGGGTTGGCGCGCGCGAATACCGGGTGGTGCGGGGCAGCAGCATCGAGGATGTGTACCGCAGCGCCGAGCGGGTCCGCGCGGCCGCCATAGGGACGGCGCTAAACGAGCTCGAGTCCCAGGAAAGGTCGGAGGCTCCTACGACTCTCCCTTTACCTGGCGCCGGATTTCGTTCTTGATGGACTCCGGCAGGGATTCCGCGTCGCGACCCTCCGGGACGTAGACGTACACACCCTCCGGGTTCAGCACGTCGCGATGATAGGAGTCCTTCGAGGCAACGTGCTTCCCGGGCTCCGCGGGCTGCTCTTCGGGCATCGTTCCGGGCCAGGAGATGAGCTTGTGACCGACCATGTGCCGGGGCAGCTCCTGCGGAGGGCTGCCGTCCGTTGGGACGATCCAGCCCCGCTGCTGCCCCCACGGCTGCTTCCTTCGGGTCATCACAGCCTCAATCACACCGTCCACAGGAGCACGTTCGGCGCGTACCGGCGAAACAGCCGGGGCGCGGTCGCGGCCTGCTTGGTCACGACGATGACTGCGTCGTCCGCTTCCCTCACTCCCACGAGGGCGAGTCGTACCTGGCCGTCCGCCTGCGCCTGGAAGGTGAAGCTGTCATGCGACGGACGGGTCGCATACGGTTTCGCCCACGCGGGCGGCTTGGCGCCCGAGAACGCGATGACCTGCAGGGGCTGCGCGAGGGTGACGTCAGAGAGGACCTGCCGCTCGTGCCAGGTGCTCGTGCCCGAGCTCGGGTCCTTGCTGTGCCGGTGGCCGGTCTTCGGGTACGTCGTGTGCTTGCCCGCCGGACCGCAGGCGACAATCACCCCGTCGGCGGTGCCGCTCACCGACGCGACCTGGTATGGCGTGCCGTGCCAGACTCCCACCACGTCAATGTCTCTGGGCATCCGAGAAAGGTAGCAGCGCGGCCGGGGTTTCTGCCCCCCGCGGCGTTCCTTCGTGTCCCGGAACCGGGAATGTATCCCGAGTGCCCGGTACAGCGAGCGCCCCGCCGCTGGTCACTCGGCCGTGGTGTGGCGCCGCCGCTCGGTCCCGCGGCGCCGATCGGCGAGCACGCGCCGCTCGCCCCTCCGCCACTCCGCGGGCGCGGGTACGCTCACGTGGCGTCGGTCCACCCCGCAGCGCCGCACGGGCGAGCACCGGCGTTCGCCGACCCGGCCGATGGGGAAGAACAGGATTGAGTCGTTACCGACCACGGTGCGCCTCGGTACTGACGGACCGTCGGGGGTGATATAACTGACTGTCGCGCGCTCAGCCAGGCGAGCGCCGCCCCGTGCCTCGTCCACGCCCGCGACATCGCGCTTCCGCTGGCGCCGGAGCTCGGCGTGCTGGACCCGAATCGCTGCCATCACGCGGTCGATCACCGCCTGAGCCGTCTCCCGCGTACGCGGCATCGCGAGCAAGTCCGTATAGTCCACGGGCGAGCCGAAGGACACGGCGATGCGCTTGAAGATCCGCGGGAGGTAGCGGCCGATGGGGAGCACCGCGTGCATCCCGTCGATCGCGACGGGAATCACCCGCGGCCGAGTCGCAAGAATCAGCAGCCCCGCTCCCGGTCGTCCCGGGCCCACGGCGCCGTCCCGGGACCGGGTGCCCTCAGGAAAGAGCGTCATCACGCCGCGGGGTAGTACCTCGATCATGCGGTGGAGGGCGTGCAGGTCGCGGCGCCCTTCCCGGACCCAAATGCATTTCCAGTTGTCTGCCAGCCAGGCCAGCAGCGGGTTCTTGTAGAAGTTCTCCGCCGCCGCCGGATTCCAGGGAATCAACTGGGGCTTGAGCCACGACGTGGGATAGAACGCGGCCAGGCCCACCAAGAAGCTATCGAGCATCGATTGGTGATTCGCGAGGAGGAGCGTGTTCCGCTCCTCGCCGACGTTCCGGCGGCCGATCACCACAGTTCTGTTGAACACGAAGAAGACGAGCCAGAGCAGGGTCACGGTGACATTCGTCACCACATAGGACGTGACCGGCCACAGGAGGTGGAACAGCTTCCCTCGGCGTGGCGCGTGCTGCGCCAGCCTACGTCCGCGAGTCCCCGAGTCTGTATCGGTGTTCGACGGCCGCTGGTCCGATGAGGAGTTGGCAGGCATTCCCATCGCTGCATTATACCGCCCGGGCGTCTGCCTCAAGGGCGGTCTGGTGGAGTGGGTTGAGCAGCGTTCAGGGGTCTGTTCGTTCCATCGACGAACCGCCTGATGCACGTACAGGGGTCGGAAAGCGAGGAAAAGCCCCACCGCGGAGTCGCAGTGAGGCTTGATCTCAGTCAGTCGGGACGGCGGGATTTGAACCCGCGACCCCCTGAACCCCATTCAGGTGCGCTACCGGGCTGCGCTACGTCCCGTTATCACAACCCCGGAAACCCCACCCCGTGAACAGTCAACAGGTGCAAGACGCACAGACGCACAGTTGGTGTTCAGGGACGAGTGACAGGACAGACTGCTCCTATGATAGAAGCGGGAAGATACCCAGACCGCCCACTTGCAGCCAATGCCGGCCGCCCCTATCGTCGTCATCCTTCCCAACCACGGAGGTCGCTCGTGCGCCCCGCTCGTTGCCTCGTCCCGCTCATCGCCCTCGCACTCGGTTGCCAGGCGGCCTCGCCGAAGGACACCTCCGCCGAGGCCAAGCAGGCCATCGATGCCGCGAACGCGAACTGGCCTCGCCTCACCAGCACGGGCCACGCCGACTCCATCGCCGACTTCTATACGCAGAACGCCATCGTGCTCCCGCCCAACATGCCACCCATGCGCGGCCGCGACGCGATCCGCCAATTCTTCGCCACAATGAACACCCTGTCGCCCACCCTGACCCTGCACGCCGATTCGGTCTGGGGCAGCGGATCCATGGCCGTGGAACAGGGACGCTGGCGCTTCGAATGGCCCGCGGCCGCCAAGCGGCCCCCGGGCGCTCCCGCCGTGGACTCGGGCAAGTACCTCGTGCGCTGGGTGAACGAGAACGGGCGCTGGTTGATGGCACAGGATATCTGGAACTCGGACGTCGCGATGCCGATGCCGCAGCGGTAACTCGCCGCCGTGGTGAGAGGCTTAGTCCCCCCTCTCCGGAACGGAGAGGGGGACAGGGGGTGAGGACGCGGCCGCCGCCGACGAGCCGCCCCTAGCGCGACGATCCCGCCTGAGCCGTGTTCACCCCCATCAGCGCGTTGATCGGACACTGCCGCGTTTGCGCGGTGACGAACGCCCCGACGGCCACGACGACGCCCGCGATCAATCCCCAGTAGCCCTTGTGCACCAGCGGCAACCAGGCGTCGAGCACCGACAGGATCAAGAGCGGGATGCCGAACACCGCCGTCCCATCCTTGAACCCGCCCATCGCGAGCAGAATCCCCACGTACATCATCACCGCGGTCAGGATCCAGGTGAGAAAGCCGAGCGCCTGGAAGAATCCGTCGAGCGCGGCGAGGCCGCCGACCAGCGCCAGCGATCCGGCGATGAGCCGCGCGCGGGCGTCGAGCGGGCCGACGTTGCTGCCGGCAAGCGCCATGTGGACCCCTCCCGAGGTGGGTACGGGTAAGGTGGCGTCCCCGCCCGCCGCGCGGTAGTATCGTGGGACCACTCCCCACCCAGGAGGCGGGACCATGCCGACCGTGCGGGACATCCTCGCCAAGAAGGGCAGCGACGTGCTGACGATCGCGCCGGGTGAGACGGTGCTCGCCGCCGCGCAGCTCATGAACGAGCGCGCCATCGGCGGGCTGATCGTGGCCGAGAAGGGGCGCCCGGTGGGCATCTTCACCGAGCGGGACATCCTGCGTCGCGTCGTCGCGCAGCGGCGCGATCCCGCCACGCTGCGCGTCGCCGACGCGATGACCGCCCCTGTCATCGCGTGCGCTCCCGACACGAGCGTCGAGGAGTGCGCCGCGATGATGACGGCGAAGCGGATCCGACACCTCCCGGTGGTGAGCGACAAAGGTCTGGCCGGCGTCATCACCATCGGCGACGTGCTCGCCTTCCGGGTGAGCGAGCAGCAGGCCACGATCGACTACATGCACCACTTCATGTTCGATCTGCGGTAACGTCTGACCTGCAACGCCTCACCGTGCAACGCCTTACCGTGGAACGCCTTCGTCTGTAGTTGTACGCCCGCCCCGCTGGGTTGCATATTGGGGCCCCTTTATGGCCAGCTCCGCGAAGGAAGTCTGGATCTTCCGGATCGTGCACCAGGACACAGGCAAGCCCGCGCAGGGCGTGCCCGTCACGGTGCTCGACGCCTCCGGCAACCCGGCGGGCTACTGGGTGAGCGACGCCGACGGGACCGTCGCCATCCCGCAGCGCGACGTGCCACGGCTGCGGCTGCGGGTGGGACTGCGGAGCGAGGAACCGATCGAGCTCGCCACGGCCGCGCTGGGCGACGCGCCGACGCCGCTCGCCGCGCCGACGCAGCTGCCGCCAACCGTCGGCGCCGCCGGGGAGCGCGAAGCGCAATCGGTGCAGCCGCCGCCCCCGCCCCGGCCCGCGGAGCAGGTCGAGGTACCCGGGCACGTCCTCTACTTCCAGCGGCTCGTGCTGTTCGCCGACCGCGGTGCCGGCGCGAGCGCCGCTCCGGCGCCGCGCGACGCCGTCGCCGATTTCTTCGCGCTCGCGGGCGACGGCCCTCCCTCCGGCGCGATGCAGTATGGCGCGCTGATCGACGTGGAAGAGTACTGGCAGTCGCTCGGCGTGCTCTGGGGAGAGCTGCTCTACAGCGTGTCGCTCACCCCGGGCGACGAAGCGAAGCTCGCGGTGCTCGACGGCCGCTGGCGGCGCGAGGCGGAGGGCCGCGAGCGGCCCCTCCAGATCCTCGCCCGCATGGTCGGCACGTCGATGCTGGGCGATCTCGTGACGGCGCTCCGGCCCGAGCTGCTGCTCGACCCGCTCACGCTCGCGGAGCCCGGGGTCGAGGCCGCCGCGGCGGACACGGTCCAGCTGATCCGCGACCGCACGGAGCGCATGAGCCACGCGCTGCGGCGCCGGCCCCTCGGCGTGGTGGACGCGCACGCCGACAGCCCCGCCGGCGGCGCCGTGCGCACCGTGCGCAACACGACCCGCGACCAGCTCGTCACGTTCCACTTCTTCGAGCCGCTCGAGCGGTTCAAGGTGAGCGTGCGGAGCCCGCGCGTACGCCCGGTGATCTTCGTGCCGTTCCGGCTGCCCAACCTCGCGACGCCGGACGTGGTGCGGCGCTTCGGCTACGTGTTCCGCCGCACGCTCCTCGACCG
>WNGA01023269.1_pt1 | contig 11844 bp, 15 predicted proteins | sample 5400061 | NCBI WGS metagenome assembly WNGA01 (sample SAMN13153366, study PRJNA577476) | soil metagenome | isolation source: 100 cm soil or saprolite under grassland replicate 2 | place: USA:California | collected 2016-06-15
CTACCGGATATAGGCCGCTGGAATATGAAATCGTTTTCCTTCTCGCTGGGGAACATATATTTCGTTTCAGGGCCTTCAGGCCAATCTTTGCAGTACTCAAATAATTCACGTAGCATTGTCCGGTCGATCGACGTCTCCGAAGTATCTTTTTTGACTTGAGTCAATTCAGGTTTAGATTCGGCTTTTATAATTAAACTTTCACCAGGTTTTTTATTATTTGAAATCTGGCTTCTTAAATAATCGTTATCGTGGCTTAGCTCTCCGCATTTTCTAAGCTCATTATCTATAGCATCACGCGCAGTCTCCCAATCCTTTACTTCTGATGCAAGCTTTCGCTTAAGGTCTTCAGGGGAGTCGTGATGAATACTTTGGATAAACTGGCTATAGCCTCTTAAAGAAGCCATAAACATTAGGAGATCGATATCTTTTTCAAAACATGATTTTATGAGCTCATGTACTTGCGAAAGTATTTCCCAAGGTGGAATTTCATATCTAGCTAAGATTTTACTAATTCTCAATAAATCAGCATATTCTTTGGGATTTATCCCGTATTCTGACCTCAAATGTACAACTAGATTATGGCAACGGAAAACCCTGTCATCAGAATTAATTGCGTGTAGGATCTTGTGGACGTTACCTAGGGAAATACCAGTCAAATGTGAGACTGAAGGCATTGAATGTCCAGTCCGATATAGGCGGAGTACCTCATCTTTGTCTTTGTGCCAGATTCGTCGATATTTTCGCATTTTTAGCCCTGTTTGAGTCTCTCATAGGTGGAATAGAAGTTACCTTTCAGCAGCTCTTGCTGCTCTTTGCGAAGAGCTACTCTAGATTCAATCAAGTGGATCAAGCCAATATGAGCTTTTTTTGAATAACGCTCTAGATCATCAAAAGACCCATGACCTGTTTGAGTTTGAGTATATTTATGATAACCAGAAAATGAGTTGACGAGATCAGTTGGGGCAATACCGGTCTTCCCACATAGTTCAAGAAGCTGCGATATAAATGGAAGGACAGTCTGTGGCCTGGCACCCTGATCTACAAGGATTCTTTTTGCTTCTAGCAGATGTAGCTGATCTTTCACATCCATGCCATCTTTACCGAGTCTTACAGCCAAATGAAAGGCGAGTGGGTCGTCCTGATTCTCCGGAAAGGCAAGGTCAATGAGTATATCATCTAACTTGTCTTCGGACAACCCCACTGATTCTTGAATTTCCTCATTTGTTTTGGCATCAATATAGAGTCGAATCACGCTTTCAATAATTTCAGGCGGAGCCTTTTGTTGCATCATTTAATTTTATATTTGCTCAAATCAGTTATTAATGCATTGCCATTCGACTGATTCTCTTTAGGAGATCTATAGTTCACATTTCTATAGATTCATAATGTAGGTATGATACAGAAGATCAAACAATTTGACTATTACTGCGATGAATGCGTTACCTCCAGATACAACAATGATCTGATCTAGGACAGATCCGAGTGTACTGTGTAATGACCTGTATTGTGTAAAGATCATAACGAATGAGGTTGAATTTTACCTATCATAGTCGTCTGGGGGCCTATTCGAAAATCCTGCTGGTGGTTGTTGACCAACCTTGTTACAATTAATCGGGTTCAAGTACGAACTGAAGGGCATAAGGAAAATTATCAAGTCTGGTCAACTCAGAAGTGCCTCTAATGGAAGTTCATTTAGTAGTTTTACACAATGGGAAAAGCCATCATGCGTGGGAATGAAAGGACATTGAAAGGTAAATGAATGGGAATGAAAGGACATTGAAAGGAAAATGAATGGGAATGAAAGGACATTGAAAGGAAAATGAATGGGAATGAAGGGAGGATTGTAATCGTTAGATTGAAGAATTCACCATAGCAGATTGTACTTTTATATCTAGCAATGAGTTGATTCCTTGTATTAAATTTGTAATAGTCACAGGCTTTCTAATGATCTTAAATTCCAATCGCTCTTGCAAATCTTCATGGTTATCCATGTGTAATTGCTCATGACTTGCGGTAATTATCATAACCTTTATCGAACCGTCTATTTCTTTCATTTTTTTATAAAGTTCCACCCCATTAAGTACTGGCATACGATAATCTAAAATTAATAGATCATAGTAGTTTGGTTTGAATTCCAATAAGGCAGCGACCGGATCCGAATAAGGTTTGACCGTGAACTGATAGTTTTCAAGAACAGTGGTAAATAAATTGAGATTGTCCTCATCGTCGTCTACAAGTACCAATCGTGTCACGTCTGGGCTCGGATCCTACCTTATAATATAGTATTTAAAAATTGTTGCAGCGAGTGCACTAAGAACAAATAATTAAGCTACGACACAATTTTTTCGGGTACCAAGTGCTTTCTTATTACGTTTATTAGCTGGGTAATATGGATAGGCTTTTTCACAAATTCATCCATCTGAGTCTCCCTGAGCTCCTTATCATACATTTCAAAAGCCGACATACAAATGATCTTGATTTTTGTGTTCATTTGATGGACTAGTTGAGCTAATTTAAAGCCATCAATACCTGCCATCCTAACATCGGTTAGCACTAAAGAATAGTCTGAATGGTGTAAATATAGATGTTCGACTGCCGCCAGCGGATCGTTAAACCCCCTTGCGTCATACCCATGAGCTTTAATAGCCTCTGCGAAAAGCTGCACCAAATCTTGTTCATCATCAATCACAGCTATACGTTGTTTGAGCCATGTCATGGCCAGGCTCCTAAATGTTACCTCATAATATATTAGGATTTAGCTAGTTTCAGTATCATAATTTAATATGTTAATGATACTTAGTAACAGTGTCTGTCTAAAAAGTGAATATTTGCCCAATATTACAACCAAAATTCGATTTATCTCATATCGGAACAACATTCTTTAGCTCGGTGCAAGGATAAGATAATAACAACACTTGTAACAGAAGAAGAAGCTATTGAACTTGTATCTCACGCGTTAGAGAATCAACGAGAAGAAAACTAACAGGCAGTGAATAGCCTAGTACTTGTTTACTGACTTGGCGCAGCTGTCACAATATCTTTCGACAATGCTGGCGCCTTCAATCTTAAAAAGTGCCAATCTGAGTTGCTGCATTTCCACATGTTACCCAGAAATAACCGATAGACTATTATCCTACATGCAGGATTCGTCTTTTTTGACATGACAGCTCTAAGTCAATCTCTGTGTGTCGACCAGGAGTTTAAGATTCCTCTGGGTCCGCATATCAGCATATCGGGGATATTCGGACTCTGAATCTGTCTCCTTGAAATATGCCTGTATTTCGCTCAATCTTTCTATAGAGCCACTACGAGTTCTAACTTCAGAGAAAGATGACCCAGTTCCTAGAAGCTGCAAAAATGAACAAACTTGACTATTCGTAACACCGTGCTTAATGTCGTATTCAATTCTTTTACACACTCTACCAATTCTGCCATACTTGTTATTCATTCTTTTTTCCCAACGTGATGCATCTTCAGATAGACCTGTCACAAATTTAATAAGAGTATTTTCCATATGTTTAACATGCCATTCCCTCATAGGATAACTATTTTGTTCCATTCTAAGGTAATATACCCTGTTGCCATATATAATCTAGAGCATTACTCCCAGTAGGTAGACTTGTATTCAATATTTTTAGCCTGCGGTTGCAAATAGAATTCTTCTATAAGTGGCCAGGTCCATTGTACAACACATTTTCGCATCCAGCCATAGCTATTTATGAGCCGATTTCATCTGGTTGTCGAATTCCTCTGAGGTTGCGAATGTTTCGCCACATAGATGCAAAACTTCCCATAAATACAAAGTACTACGATACTAATATGAGTTTGCAGAATTGAATCCAACGTATCTCAAATAGCTGAAATAGCCATGAGGTCCTCATTCAAAGGGAAAGAGTTCCAGGAAGTCTCATGCCGATTTATTGCCCTCGTCAGTCCGACCCACATTTTAATCCAGATTAACCTCCAAACCTTATGAATATATTAAAAAGACATGCTATCAAATTTAATTGTGAATGAAAAAAGAATTTATGGTCTCAAAGATTGAAGCAGCGCAAGATGGCAGTCCATATGTTTACATCGGATTTACAGACCCTACCGATTACAAGTCTGGAGAAGCAAGACAGCTAAATCCTTTTAGCCCCAAGGTGATGGGATTTAGTTCTCCAGAAGATTTGATGAAAAATTTGCCTAAAGCAATGGGAAATATGGCGGGAATGATTGGTGGTGCTGGTGGTCTCATCGATTCTCCAACAATCAAGTTAAGTATGAGGGAATACGAAGAAACGGGCCCCAAAGTTGGTGACAAAGTTTCGATTGAAATTACGAAAAAACAAGACAGTGGAATTTAAATTACTATCTATAGTCACTGAAAAAACCGGTAATGTACGATAGTAATCCATCGCGTAATTCAATAGCTTTAATCCTATTATCTCCATCCAAATTGTTCTGTAAAAACACATCTAAACCCTGAACTATGTATTGAATATTGGGAAGTGTTAACAAAGACTTTTTTTCATTTAAATTGGATTCTAGCTGCGGATACATGAAGTATATACGGGTCTCGAGTAGTTAAGTTTAAGGGGTAAATACTAGCTGCTTATGCCCGAGGATTTTCGAAACCAAGCCCAAATCACTCTAAATCACTCCGGGATAATATAATCAATGTTATAATGTTCTTATAATTTGTGGTGGTATTATAGTTGCAGCACTTGGAATTGGAATCAAACAAAACGGATGCAGAAGAAGCCGAATTTAGAGAAATCTATTCACAAAGCTTGCGTGGTAAAAAACAACAAGTATACGACAGTCAGATGGGACAATATGGATTAGATGAAGAAAGGAAGCAAGTTAATCAACAGGCAATGAAGACGCCTGGACGGAGAGGTGAAGTAATCAAAAATGAAGAACTTGATAAAGAAATTTCAAGAAGGTATAGGGAACACAAAAATGGTATATCAAAAGAGCTGATTAATGAAAGTGACAAATTTCTTTGCAAAGTATCGTAAAAAATATAGAAACTCAATCTCGCTTAACAAGAATTTGTTACTTTCAGGTACCGTAGGTTTTATTGTTAGTCTTCTTGTGGCATATCTTTCTGCAAAATATTCTACGGACGATTTTATAAACTCTGTATTAACGGTAATAATTGGATTCGCATCAGCCAAGGTAATTTTTGTTATTCTTTTTCATCTTGACAACAAGAAGAAATATACAAAAAGATTTACCGGCAAATTAAACATTTCTGTTCTTAAACAAATAGTTACAAAAATGATATTTGCTAATTTTATATTTGATATCATTAGCAATGTGACAAGATTCTTCATTTTACTTGAACTGTTGAGAGTAGAATATCCACCCGTACAAGCTACAACAATAGCGTCTATTATTGCATCGTCATTGGCCTATTTTGCTATAAATTTAGTTGTAAGGCGGATACAGGTATTTAGCTCAAAGAAGAAAATGTTCTAATATGCTTCCGTTGACTATCTTCATGTCCAATTCTTTTAACTTCTGAAAATAACCAACTACAACAGCTGTTCGTAACTAGCAGGAAGTAACATTCCTTTCACTGACTTGTCTCTTTCCCTCATCTTGTTAAATAACTCTAGTCCATTCAGTGTTGGCATTCGGTAATCAAGAATTAAAAGATCGAAATATTCAGATTTGAACTCAATTAAAGCCGTGACGGGATCAGAATATGCATCTACCGCAAATCCTTGACCAACTAGAATATCATCAAAAAGTCTGAGAGTATTTTCGTCGTCGTCAACAAGTAACCCGATTCTAGCTCGCAAACTAGAATGTATTATAATATTTAAAACTTATACTCAGCGAATCACTAAGAAAAGTTATCCCGTATGCTATTAGAGTGGATTCAGCAAGGAAATGTAGATTAGTTTTTTCTAGAATCCATCTATTTGAATCTCCTCAAGTCTCACGTCAGGTTGGAAACGTTTCTGGACATGAAGAGGATGTAAATGAGATTACTATAGTAACCCAAGGTTCCACAGCCAGTGAATGCAATTTTTTTACAAAAGAAAAAGGAAAACGCCATGCTTCATTGTCCAAATAGGAGCCACAGTAAAGCATTAGTTATAATCACAACTGCTTACTAGATCTTAAATATAGACTGACGTGATAAGGGTTGTGATAGATACCTCATTAAGGTTTGAAGGGCACATATTGTGAAACGAATTTTAGTATTAGATGACGAAAAAGACAACGCATACCTATTTGCATTGATTCTTGAAGATCACGGTTACGTGGTGGATACATACACCAACCCGATTAAGGCTTTAGCAGAGTTCAAGGCCGGTTGCTATGACCTGATGATACTTGATTATCGTATGGCTAAACTCAATGGGCCAGAGTTTTTTCAAAAGATCAGAGTACTCGACAAATCAGCCAAGGCAATCATACTTACGGCCGGTCACGAACAATTACACCTAGACGACGACCATAAATTGTTTTTGAAAGTTTTGGGAAAACCAATTTCTGCAAAGACGTTATTGAAGGAGGTCGCTTTAGTTATTGGATAACTAGCCGTCCGTCTTTACGGAATAGAAGACTGCTAGCACGCCGAGAGGAGCGCCGACCCATCGATTGTTTAAGGCTTTAATATTTTGAAGTATATTATTTATGAAGACATATTTAGTCGGTGGGCCAGACTGTTCCAAACCATGACATGCGGCCTACCGATGTCCGTCAGTACAATAATGGTGTTGAGATGTATTACAACTGGAACAACAAAGTGAGTGTATAGGATGTCATTATCTGTCCCCTTTTTTCCTTAGACTGACCCTTGGTGGAAATAAAACGGTTAGCCTTGAGGAGTTGAACGTCAAAAAAAAGAATTTTAAGTAGAATCAGTGTCTACCCGTCTAGCGAATGTGAAAAAAGGACAGCATCGATGACAGAGCATAGTGAAAAAAATTATTTTCTTTCAGGGCACTCGGTCAATGGTTAGAGAAATCATGCTTCTAAATATATTTGGGAGATTGGTGAGCTTGGATTAGGCGGGTGGGGTAGGACTTTGGTTAACATGAAATTAAAAACTAGTAGAGAAGGGAAACTAGAGCTCATTAATCTTGATACTTACCGGCTGAGTGGTAATGGAAAGGAAGCTTGCGAAAAAACGTGGTAAACTTGTAGCTTCCTGGAGCCGTGTATATATATTATTAAATTATTATGCTTCCTTGGATCTCAATAAAAGAACTTCATTGCCAAAATCAAATTTACTGAATACTCTTGTAATGACTGTTTTTATATCATTATTACAAGGTGCATTAATCCAAAATACATTTGCCCAGCCTCAAATCAGCGATCCACAACTAAGGGTAGACATTGTTGCTAAAGGCCTTATCTCTCCAACTACTATGGCTTTCTTAAATGGGACAGATATATTAGTTCTAGAAAAAGATGGAAATGTCCGCAGGGTAACTGATGGCATATTGCAAGAGAAACCAGTTTTGCATGTTAAAGTTCAAACTGAAAGCGAAAGAGGATTACTGGGTATTGCTGCAAATGATAAAGATGTATTTCTTTATCTAACAGAACCATTAGCTTCAGGGGATTCGGTAAAAAATAGAATATACAAATATCATTGGAATGGTGCGGAACTGACAGATCCATCCATGATTTTAGACCTCCCAGGGTTGCCTGGCCCAAATCATGATGGTGGAAAATTATTGATTGGGCCTTCTCCAAATGAAACTGGGCGATACCTCTATGCGGTTATAGGTGATCTTAATCACGATGGTAAATTACAGAATTTCAAAGACGGACCTGAACCTGACAATACGAGCGTGATATTTCGTGTCAATCCAAATGATGGCAGCGCACCGAAGGGAAATCCATTTTCAAATGATAACGCAACTTCAAGGTATTGGGCTTATGGTATTAGAAACACTTTTGGATTAGCAATTGACCCTATCACCCACATCTTATGGGCTACAGAAAATGGACCAGACCAATATGATGAAATCAATATTGTCAAGCCTGGTTTCAATAGCGGATGGCAGGCAGTTATGGGACCTATATCACGGGAAGGCAAGACTGAATCTGACTTAGTCAAGTTACCAGGCTCTCATTATTCTGATCCGTTGTTGAGTTGGAAGGCTCCTCCTGCTCTTACTGGCATAGAATTCCTTAACTCTTCTAAACTAGGGGCAAAATATACGAACAATATTTTTGTCGGAGACTACAATGGTGGCAATCTATACTTTTTCCAAATTAATGATCGGAGAAATGACCTGAAACTTGATAAATTTGGTAGCGCTCTTTCCGATCGAGTTGTGGATAACAATCAAGAATTCGCTCCTATAATATTTGGGACAGGTTTTGGAGGTATTACTGATATACAGAGTGGTCCCGATGGATTTTTATATATACTGTCAATTGGCGATGGTGCGATCTATAAGATCATGCCGGTATAATATGGTAGATAGAATCATAGAGTATCACTCATCTTCAAAGAAAGGTCTAAAAGCCAGATCAAAACCTGGGGAATTATTTGCAAACTGCTTTATTGTTATCATCCTACATATTTTGTCTTGAAACTCTGAATGTTCGACGATCTTTATTTTGCAGATAGGACAAACGATTCTAGGATTCAAGACGATGATTATATCTATCTAAAGGGGAGATATAAGGATATTAAGAAAGCAAAATCTCACTACGCCAGCTGCCCAACGAACAAATTCCCAACGGTTTGGTCATTGTCCAAATTCCAAATCTTAGCAAACATTAGATATGGAAGAAGAATTAATACTGGAGGACGTCTCCGGCCTGGCGACAACAAGAACTTCATCCAATCTAATTCTCACTACAAAAACTCAAGTAAGAATAATTTATTCATTTCCCTTAAGCTATTTTGAATATATTCTTAAGCATTGTTTATACTTGAACTGGCTAGCAGTAAATTTAGGATATTGGAAATTTAGTAAAGGAATTAAGGTGCTGGATCAACGTCTATACGTTCATGTTACTAACATTTCCTATCGTGGTAACAACATATCATGCTAACATGAATTGAATTATAAACTTGGAGTGGGTGTAAAGATTCAATTTGAAATTATATTTTCACAGTCGCCACTTGCCGTATCATTATCTTCAAGATTAATGTATGCAGTATCATTGCCAAGACCGCACATAATTGAATCTTTAGCATAATCTCTTACCGACGATGAATTAACAGCGTAACTACCCAATAGGATGTCATCGCCATTCCCGCCTAGAATTTTATCTGCATCTTGGCCTCCAATGATTAGATCATTTCCATCCTCGCCGCTTAGGTAATCATTGCCTTGATCCCCTTCTATGATGTCATCCCCACTTCCACCATAGATCTTATCAGCACCTGCCAACCCAAATAATCTGTCATTTCCTGCCATTCCTAGAATTGTGTCTCCTTCCATGGTACCAAATAGATAATTTTTGAATCCGTTTCCAACTACGGACCCAGCATGAGCAAAATAAGGATTAATGGTGACATTGAATAATATTAACAGAAATGAAAGCACCATTAGAAACAGCGATACCAAAACGTGAACGCTTGGAAATGGCTTGTTAGGAGTCGTAGTAAATCGTTGCATTTACATGACATACATTTATGCAATACTCGTATTTTAATACGTGCTAAGGAAGCAATAAAAAAAGCTATATAGCCAATAAAATTTCAATTTAGAACTAAGATAATATTATTACTAATCATTATTACCGTTGAGCCCTGTTCTAATATTAGCTAATTCATATTAGATGTATGAATTTATTGAAATCGATAAAATCTAATTTGCCGGTAGTCGGAATGCCAGGTAGTCTGGCCTTTGTTATCAGTTTATTCTTTATGCCTCTAGCTGAACATTGGTTAACTCGATGAAGATTAGGTCTAGTACGTGATGGGGGAAATGGACCAACTGGCTCTTGAAGAACGGATGGAGCTCTGGACTGATGATAATCTCTCTGAATTCGCTATAAGATTCAAGTCGGTTGTAGTAGTAAAGACGTCCAACAATGCAAAGTTGGTTAAGATGATTGACGAAGCACTTTATAAGGAAGGATTTGACTTCGATTGGCACTATATATTATCCCAATGGGTAATTTGCTATCTTTTAAGCAAATATGCTACAATGTTGAACGCAGGTACAGAGAAAAGAGAAAAAGAATTTCTGGCGAATACTGAATCTGATAAAGCCAGTACGATTTTCTATAGGTATATTCGTGATTGGAAGCCTAAGCCAAAATACAAATCTGATCCGAGAGCAGGTTTGAAATGCCATTACTGTAATCTGAAATATCACTTGGAAGAGGAGAGAAAGGACCATGAAGAGTTTTGGCATCATAATGAACTAATTAGGTCATAAATAGGCTATCTCACTAATTGGGTTCGGTCGGGGGTTGTAATCTGATTAGGTTGCATTAAAATAATTTTGTTTTATTCGCTGAATAAAAAATAAGGGTAAAATATATTCTGGCTAAGTATGTTCAACTCCGAAGGCTATCTTTACTGCGACTTTGTATTCAGTTATCTTGCCAGTGCTAGGATAACTGAATTGATTTATTTTGTTAAGATTAAGAAATTGCACGCCAATCCCTTTCTAGCACAAATATTGGCTTGATTGTGGCTTGTGTCCGAATATGCCCTCTCCTCCCGAGTCCCATTTAGTAAGTTTGCTATTAATGTCGACCGAGCGAAACAAAGAGACAAGGATACTTGAAACCAATACTATCTGATACAGAACTTGAAAAGATGTACAAAAAATCCAAAATGGCGTCTGTAGATTAAACGATGAAATTTCTTGCTTCTCTTGTTGATGTCGTAACCTCTGATGTCTCTGGTATGGTAATGCCATTTACAATACCTGGTGCTACGTCAAAGTAATTTGAAAGTGTTATGTTGAGTCTGTGTAGTTCCGCTAAAGATGTCTGTTGTATTAGTGGGCTGTTCTGGTTCTTGTCTATGATGTTGTGATATTTCATCTGTAGCCATAGGATTTCTTCTACGCTTTCCTTAAATTCGTGGATGTACTCAAACTGGCCTTCGCGCAGTGTCTTAAACCATTGATAAGATTCTTTCTTGATGCGCTGTCTAACATTGTAGATTTCTTTTCGAGTTATAGTCTTGTTAGTTTTTTCATAAATTTCTTTAATAATATTGGTGTCCGAAATTTTCTTTATCGATAGCGTGGCGACAACACGTTTTATCAGTGTTCTTTCGCCATTTGTAAACTTAGACATGCTCCTATTACCCACTTTTGGAAATTAAAGTCATGGACTTGAATATGTCAGGGCTGGAGGATGCCCAAAATCTCTGACATCATAGCCAGAACTCTTCAAAGTATTTACTACAAAATTTTTAAATTCCTCGTCAGGGTTCCAGGCACATTCATGGCCGGTTAATATTATGCTGTTAAATCTTCCAGTTGAAGGATGAACGGATACATCTGTCCCGCATTTGATGCATATTTGATCAATCTCTTTGGATCGCTCGTAGGGGTTCATGGAGTTGTTAGGTACCATGTTACCCAAACACCTTTGTGAAAAAATAATTGATATTTTCTGAACTGGGTAATAATCACCTTGTTATGTTCAAGCGATGTAATTCTGCTAGCGAAGCGTGCTGTGTGCCGTACTATAGACTGATTATGAAATCTAGGTCTGTGATTTTTACGGCCGTCTTACTTGTGGGAGCTCCACATGGCATTTGTACATTATGGTTTCCAATAGAAGGACAGGCGCAGTAGGTGGAAAAGAATGGTAAGCATAGGTAGAAAGCTCAAAGAAGCTGTGGGAATGGCTGATAATGTATCCAAATTTAAGAAGCTGAGTAAGCTTAAAGCATCTTAT
>WNGA01011051.1_pt1 | contig 11843 bp, 8 predicted proteins | sample 5400061 | NCBI WGS metagenome assembly WNGA01 (sample SAMN13153366, study PRJNA577476) | soil metagenome | isolation source: 100 cm soil or saprolite under grassland replicate 2 | place: USA:California | collected 2016-06-15
CGCGCGTCGCCCGCGCGTGCGCCCTGCGCGACCCACCGACGGATCAGCGCGATCTGAGCCGTCGTGAGCGACGGGTCCAATTTGTACCGCCGGTATCCAGGCTCCGCGAGCCACGGTGGCATCAGACGCTGCCTCACCGCGTAGACGATCTCTCGCCGGTGCAAATACGCGTTGCGGTAGCTGCGGAGCGAGAACGGCGCGATGCCGCCGAGCCTGTGACAGCCGGCGCAGCGTCCCTCGAGGATCGGCCCGACGTCCTGGTAGTACGTCGGACGCGTGACGCTTGCCACGGGATTCGCTCGAGGCCGCCGCTCGCGCCCGCCCAGCGCGATCGCAGAAGCGAATGCGGCGACGGCGCCCGCGACGAGAACGATCCTGACGAAGCGGCTAAGGACGTTGCGGCGCCTCGGCGCCATCACACCCGCTCGAGTCGCGTGGTCGCACGGGGCCTGCCGTCGCGGATCGCCGGCTCCGGCGCGATCCCGAGCAGCTGGTCGTAGACGGCCTCGACGGCGCGAGCGTTTCGCACGGGGTCGAAGCGCTCGCGCGCGTGACGCTCGGCGGCGTCGCCGAGCCGGCGGCGCAGGCCGCCGTCCGCGATCAGCTCGCGCAGTGCGCCTGCGATCCCGCGCGGGCTTGCGTCGTCGAGCAGGACGCCGGTTCGGTTCGGCAGCAGCACGCCGGCGCCGTCCCGCGAGCCCGACGCGACGACCGGCTTGCCGTAGGTCGCCGCCTCGAGCACCGGCCGGCCGAGGCCGACACCCTGGTTCGGGAAGGTCACGATGTCGAGCGCGCTGTAGATCTCGCCGGTCTCCGGCGTGAACGGCAGGAACGAGAAGTGCGGGTCGAGGCCTTTCTCGGCGACGAGCTCCTTGATCGCCGACTCCTCGTCCTTCAGCAGGTTCGTGGCCTCGAGCGCGCGGCCGCGCAGCGTGCGGAAGTACTCCGGCGGACGAACGCCGCCGCCCATGATCACGAAGTGCGCGGGCGCGGCCTCGTGGACGAGGATCTCCGCGGCCTCGACCAGCTCGGGCCAACCCTTCTGCCGGCGGACGAAGCCGGCGAACCCGATCGCGACGCGGTCCTCCGGCAGGCCGAGCGCCGCCTTCCCGGCGCCGTTGCGGCTGACCGGATGCTCGACGCTGTTGTGGACGATCGTCAGCGGCAGCCGGATCGGGAAGCGCTCGGCGACGTCGCGGTCGATCGCGATCGCCGCGTCGCCCCACTTCTCCATCAGCGCGGCGATCGCGCGGCTGCGGCGGTCGCGTCCCTCGCCCGCGAGGGCGGAGCGGAGGTGCCACACGACCTTCGCGCCGTTGCGGTCGGCGACCATCGCCGCCGCGATCAGCGGCGAGTCGTTGAGGTGGACGATGGGGAAGCGGTGCTTCCGCATCAGGCGCTCGAGCTGGCGGAGGTGCGGCGGCAGCGCGGCGACCTCGCGGCCGAGCACGAGCCAGCGCAGGCCCTCGTAGGGGCTGTCCCACGCGTGCGCGAAGATCGAGACGTCGCCGGTGTGCACGGTCGCGCCCGCCTCGGCGAACAGCTCCGACGCCGGCCCCTCGGGGCAGAAGACGTGCGGCTCGAAGCGCGCATCGAGGTGGCGGATCAGCTGCGCAAGGCTGGACGGCGCGCCGCCGAGCTGCGGACGGTGGTGGACGTAGAGGATCGGGATCCGCTCCCGCACGGGTGCGATCCGGCGGTAGATCGACTCGATCCGCCGCGCATTCCGCGCCGGGTCGAAGTTCTGCTCCGCGTGGCTGCGAGCGGCCCGCCCCAGCGCGCGCCGCCGTCCTTCGTCGCGCAACAGCTCCTCGACGGCGTGCGCAAGCGTCTCGACTCCGAAGTCCTCGACGAGCACCCCGGTCTCGCCCGGGAGCACGACGCCGCCGCCGGTCCGCGATCCCGACGCCACCACCGCGACGCCGCTCGCCGCGGCCTCGATCACGGGACGGCCGAGCTCCGGCCCCTGCGACGGCGCGACCACGACGTCACTCGCCTGGTACAGGTTGGCCGTGTCCTGCGTGAAGGGGATGAAGCGCACGACCTCGCTCAGCCCCAGCTGATCGACGAGCCGCTTCGCCTCCGATTCGTAGTCGCGCGTCAGGTCGGCGAGCTGCAGCGTCCGGCCGACCATCGTCCGGAAGAACTCCTCGCCGCGGACGGCGCCGCCGACGATCAGGTAGCTCGCCTCGAGCCCGCGCTCGCGCAGCAGCGCCGCGGCCTCGATGAACTCCCGGAAGCCCTTCGACGGGTAGATGAAGCCGAAGTACGAGACCACGGGCCGCGAGCTCGGCAGTCCCAGGGCCTCCTTCGCCGCCTCCTGGTCAGCGGGACGGAAGCGGTCGAGGTCGACCGAGTTCGGAACGACCGTCGAGCCGACGCCGAAGACGTCCGCGACGTCGTGGTTGATCGCGATCGACGTCGTCGCCACGCGCTCGATCGCCGTGCGCACGAACGCGGAGCGGCGGTCGCGCCCTCCGTCGGGGAGTGCCGAACGCAGGTGCCAGACGACGGGGAGGCCCTCCCTGCGCGCGAGCCACGCGGCGGGGATCAGCGGCGAGTCGTTGAAGTGGACGAGGTCGAAGCGGTTGCGTCGCAGCGTGCGCCGGAAGCGGAGCACGTGGTGCGGCAGCAGCGCGAGCTCGCGCGCGAAGAGCAGCCAGCGGCGGCCGCGGTACGTCGAGGCCCAGATGTGTGTGAAGCCGGAGACGGGGCCGGTGTGCACGCGCGCTCCCGCCTCGCGGAACAGCTCGGCCGCGGGGCCGGGAGGGCAATAGATGTGGGGCTCGAACGCGCGGTCGTCGAGCTCGCGGATCAGGTAGGAGAGGCTCGCCGGCGCGCCGCCCAGCTCGCTGCGGTGGTGGACGAAGAGGACGGGGGTGCGCGGATGGCGAGCCATGGAGGCGGCTCGAAGCCGCTGCCCAATGGTAACGGCGCGGCTTGCGGACGCCGCTCCGGCCGCGCTCGTACCCGGTACGTGCCAGGTAGGTGCCAGGTATGTACCCGGTACGGCGGAGCCGTGGAGGCGCCGCTGTACGCTTTCCACGGGATGGTCGCGCCGGAGCGCGAGCGGCTGCGAGACGAGACCGAGACGGTCGAGCTCAGCATCGTCGTCCCTGTCTACGGGTGTCGGGACTGCCTGCGCGCGCTGCACGAGCGGATCCGGCGGAGCGTCGAGCCGCTGACGTCGAGCTTCGAGCTCGTCCTCGTCGACGACCGGAGCCCGGACGGCGCCTGGGACACGATCTGCGCGCTCGCGCACGAGGATCCGGCCGTCCGGGGCGTGCGCTTGAGCCGGAACTTCGGGCAGCACGCAGCGATCACGGCGGGCCTGGCGCAGAGCAGGGGGACGTGGACCGTGGTGATGGACTGCGATCTGCAGGAGCCGCCCGAGGCGATTCCGCGCCTGTACGCGACTGCGCGCGAGGGGTACGACATCGTCTACACGGCCCGAGCCCGCGATCGCGGCCTGCGCGCCGTCGCGGCGCGCGCCTACGTCTCCCTACGCAACTTCTTCCTCGAGACGAACGTGAAATCCGAGCACGGGATGCTCAGCATCCTGTCGCGAAAGGTCGTCGACGCGTTCCTGCGGCTGCGGGACCGCGATCGCGAGTACCGGATCATGCTCGGCTGGCTCGGCTTTCGCCATGCGACGATCGAGGTCGAACGCGCCCCGCGCCACCACGGACGAAGCTCGTACACCCTGCGGCGCCTGCTCCGGGTGGCGTTCGACGGCGTCTTCTTCCAGACGACCGTGCTCCTGCGCTGGATCGTCCTCCTCGGCTTCGTCGTCGCGTTCGCCGGGATCCTGCTCGCGGTCTACGACGTCGTCGCCTACCTCAGGGACCAGTCGCCCTCCGGCTACACGAGTCTCGCGGTCCTGATCCTGGTGCTCGGAGGGCTGATCCTCACGAGCATGGGTGTGATCGGTCTCTACGTGGGTCGCATCTTCGAGCAGGTGAAGGAGCGGCCGCTGTACGTCATCGACGACGAGGTCGAGGGGCGGGGCGAGGTGCGCACGGTCGGCGATCCGTTCGAGGGCGTGGCGGCACGGCGCGAGCCGTAGCGTTCTCGGCGGGTTGCGGCGCGCCCGGGCGCGCGTGCGTCAGGACGCACACGAGCTGGCGTGGTCGGCGGACGAACTCGACTTCGACGTCGTCGAAGCTGCGGGCGAGCTCGCGCAGCCCGTCTTCGTCGAGGCGTTGCTCGAACACCCGTCCGTTTACGTGCGTCACCGCTCTTGCGACACGCCTGAGGATCGCCCACCGGCTCGTCGACCAGTTCCGCACGGGCTCGGAGACGATCACCTTGCGGCGCGCGCTGCGAAGCATCGCCTCGACGAGGAGCCGTTCGCCGGGGATGAACTGGTAGAGGCTGGAGAGGATGCAGACGACGTCCGCGTGCTCCGGGATCTCCTGCGACCTCCCGTCCCACGCGCGGACGTCCAGGCCGCGGCGACGACCCGACTGAACGAAGCGCGGGTTGAGCTCGAGGCCCAGGTAGCGACAGTTCCTCTCGAGGAGCAGCGGCGCGATCGCGGCGTCGCCGCAGCAGAGGTCGATCACGCTCGATCCCGGCTCGATCACCTCGGCGACGACGCGCAGGTCCTCTGCAGAGGCCGGATCCAGGATCCGCATCGCCCAGCGGTACACCGTCGGGCTCCGGTAAACGAGGCCGACCGGGATCCGGTCTGCACCGCCGGCGCGCATCGGCGCCGATCATATGCTTGGCACCGGTGAACGTCCTGCACATCAGCGAGTCCGACGGAATCGGCGGCTCCGGGCGCTCCGCGTTCCGGCTCCACTCGAGCCTGCGCGCGCTCGGGCACGGCTCGCGGATGCTGGTCGGACGGCGCGCGACCTCGGATCGCGATGTGCGTCCGCTCAAGCGCTCGATCGCGTGGCGCGCCGGCGACCGCGTCGCGGGAACGGTCGCCGATCTGCTCAACCTCCAGTACATCTTCTTCCCGTCGTCCTTCGGCGTCGTCAACGACCCGTGGTTCAAGAGCGCCGACGTCGTGCAGCTCTACAACACGCACGGGTCGTACTTCTCGCACACGGCGCTGCCGCTCCTGTCGCGGCGGCGGCCGGTCGTGTGGCGGCTGTCGGACATGTGGGCGTTCACGGGCCACGTCGCCTACTCGTACGACTGCGAGCGCTGGCGCAACGGCTGCGGCTCGTGCCCGTACCTCAACGAGTACCCGGCCCTCTCGCGCGACACCACGGCGCTGCTCTGGCGTTGGAAGAACGAGGTCTACCGACGCTCGCGCCTGACGATCGTCGCCCCGTCACGCTGGATCGAGCGGCTCGCCCGCGACAGCCCGCTCCTCTCGCGCTTCCCGATCCGGTGGATCCCGAACGGCGTCGACCTCGACGGCTACCGGCCCGTCGACCGGCGCCGCGCGCGATCAGAGCTCGGCCTGCCGCCCGACGGCCCTGTGGTTCTCTTCTCCGCTCCCGATATCTCCGACCGGCGCAAGGGCGGCGCGGTCCTGAACCAGGCGCTCGCGCGGCTGCTCGACCTCGACTTCGGGCTGATCGTCGCCGGCGCGAACGAGACGCCGCCGTTCCCGCGCTCGTTCCGTTCGCTGCTGCACCTGAGCGACGACCGCGAGATCGCGCTCTCGTACGCGGCGGCGGACATCTTCGTCCTGCCGACGCTCGCCGAGAACCTGCCCAACGCCGCGATCGAGTCGATCGCCTGCGGCACGCCGTGCGTCTCGTTCGAAGTCGGCGGCATGCCCGACGTCGTGCGGCACATGGAGACGGGCTATCTGGCGCGGCTCGGGGATGCGGACGACCTCGCGAACGGTGTGCGGACGCTGCTCGCCGACGACGAGTTGCGCGCGAGGATGTCGGCTGCGTCCCGCGACGTCGCCGAGCGCGAGTTCTCGCGCGACCTCGAGGCGTCCCGTTTCGTCGACCTGTACGAGGAGGTCGCGCACGACGTGCCCGTTCGCGCGGCGGCGCGCTGATGTGCGGCATCGCGGCGCTCGCGCTGCCGCACGAGCCCGCGCTCCTCGACCGTCTCGGCGACGCGCTCGCGCACCGTGGGCCCGACGAGGGAGGAGTCCACCGCGACGGCGACGTCGCGCTCGTGGCGCGGCGGCTTGCGATCCTCGACATCTCGGGCGGCAGCCAGCCGATGGCGAACGACGACGGCTCGCTCGTGATCGCGTTCAACGGCGAGATCTTCAATGCGCCCGAGCTGCGGGCGGAGCTGGAGCGTGACGGCGTCCCGTTCGCGAGCGACCACTCCGACACCGAGGTCGTGCTGCGGCTGTACGAGCGCGGCGGCGAGTTCCTCCCGCGGCTGAACGGGATGTTCGCGTTCGTCGTCCACGACCGGCGGCGCAACCTGTTGTTCGGGGCTCGGGACCGGTTCGGGATCAAGCCGCTCTACTACACGCGGCCGGACGGCGGCTTCGCGTGCGCGTCCGAGCTGCGCGCGCTGCTGCTCGTGCCGGGCGTCGAGCGCGCGCTCGACCGCGAGAGCCTGTCGCACTACCTGTCGCTGCGCTTCGTCCCCGGTGAGCGGTCGATCCTCGAAGGCATCCTGCGGCTCGCGCCCGCGCACGCGTTCCGCTACGACATGACGACCGGGAGCTTCACGACGTGGCGCTGGTGGCGGCTCGCGTTCGAACCGGAGGAGCGGGACGACTGGCCGGAGCGGGTGCGCGAGGCGCTGCGCTCCGCGGTCGAACGGTGGACGCTGGCGGACGTGCCGGTCGCCGTGTCGCTTTCCGGCGGGTTGGACTCGAGCGCGGTCGCCGCGCTGCTCGCGGAGGCGGGCCCGCGGCTGCGCACGTACACGCTCGGCTTCACCTCGCGCGAAGACGAGCGCCTGAACGAGCTACCGCTCGCGCGCGCGCTGGCCGAGCGGTACGGGACGGAGCACCACGAGCTCGTGGTCGACGCGGACGACCTGCTCGACGACCTGCTGCAGATGGTGTGGGCGCTCGACGAGCCGTACGGCGGCGGGCTTCCCTCGTGGTACGTCTTCCGTTTCATGGCCGCCGACGTCAAGGTCGGCCTGACGGGCACCGGCGGCGACGAGCTTTTCGGGAACTACCGCCGCTTCGTTCCGTTCGAGACGGCGCGGCTCGCGCGCTTCCGGCGGTCGTTCTCGAAGTACTACTTCGAGCCGTCGTACTACCTCGGCGAGTCGGAGAAGCGGAGGCTCGGCCTGGACGGCCCGAGCACCAGCGTGTTGCTCGAGAACGTGTTCGGGCAGAGCAGCAGCGAGAGCGCGCGCGACTCCGTGCTGTACCTCGACACGCACACGCAGCTTCCGGACGAGTTCCTGCTCATGACCGACCGGTTCTCGATGCGCTTCTCGCTCGAGGCGCGGACGCCGTTCCTCGACAACGAGCTCGTCGACCTCGTCGCGCGGATCCCACCGGAGGTGCGCACGCGCGCGGACGACCCGAAGTACCTGCTGCGGGAGGCCGTCGCGGACCTGGTGACGCCTGCGCATCTCGAGGCGCCGAAGCGAGGCTTCGTCTTCCCGCTCGAGCGGTGGCTACGGGTCGAGCTGCGTCCGCTCGTCGACCGGCTGCTGTCGCCGGAGCATTTGCGCGCGCAGGGCATCTTCGAGCCCACATATGACTTCCGCGCGCTCGACGCGGAGCTGCTCTGGCCGGTGCTGATGTTCCAGCTGTGGCACCTGCTCTACGTCGATGAGGCGCTGACCGAGGCGCCGACCTTCTCCTGGCGGGACGTGGCCGCCCGCGCCGCGCCCTGAGCGGACAAGGCCAAGGGTCTGACCCCTGGCCCTGTCCGGAAGAGGCAGGAAGCCCGTGCCGATTCTGAGCCGAATTGTCCACCGGTGGACATGTCCGCGGCTCCGTCGGCCGCATAGAGGAGCGACTCACGTCGCGCCTGTTTGAATCGGTCACGGCCTAGGGTCTGACCCTGAGCCCTGGCCGTTCTGGACGGCGCCCGTTGAGCAAGATGCCGTTGCCGCCGGGACGCACGTCGACGTCGACGAGGCCGGCGGCGGCGCACCACTCGCGGACGGCATCGAGGGTCTGCGGCCGGTCGAAGCGCGGCGAGAGCGCGTCGAATGTATCGAGCACCGCCCACGCCTTCAGCTCGTCGCGCGACAGCGGCAGCAGGCCCGTGTAGTTCCAGCACGGCACGACCGCGGTCAGGAACCGGCCCGCCTTCGGCACGCGCGCGAGGCGCGTGTCGACCGGCAGCCACCTTGGCACATACCACTCGACGAGCCCGCGCAGCCAGCGGCGCGGCAGGCGCGTCGTCAGCGGCCGCCACAGGTACTTCGACGACCAGCGGTCGACGTACTCCGGCTTGCGGTAGACGTCCGCCGCCACGAGGCCGCCCGGCCGCGCGTAGCGAACGATCGTCAGGAAGGCTGCCCGCGGGTCCGGCGTGTGCTGGAGCACGCCGTAGCAGAAGACGCGGTCGAACGACTCCTCCGGGAACGGCAGGTCGAACAGGTCGGCGCGCACGATCGTCGCGGCATCGCCGACGGTCTCGCGGCAGGCCTCGACCGCAGACGTCGCGTCGACGGCGACGACCTCGGCGCCGGTCGACACGAGCACCTCGGTGAAGCGCCCGGCGCCGCAGCCGACCTCGAGCACACGCTCACCGTCGAGCCGCTCCGGCCAGCCCGTCCCGGCAAAGAATCGTTCCCGCGACAGCGGCTTTCCCGTCACGGAATCGAGCTGCACGCGGCGGTAGCGGTTCCACTGCTCCCCGAAGCTGTCGGCGTAGCGCATGGGCAAGAAACCTATGCTCTTGCGCGTGGAGCTCAACGTGCTGCACATCAGCGAGTCGGACGCAGCGGGCGGCGCGGGCCGCGCGGCGTACAAGCTCCACCGCGGGCTGAACGGGCTCGGCCACCTGTCGCGCATGCTCGTCGGCCGCAAGGTCACACGCGATGCGGACATCCGCCCGCTGAAACGCAACCTCGTCTGGCGCGCCCTCGATCGCGCCTCGGGGCAGCTGCTCGACCTGCTCAGCCTGCAGTACGTCTTCTACCCTTCGTCGTTCGGCGTCCTCGCGGACGAATGGTTCCGCTCCGCGGACGTCGTCCAGCTGCACAACCTGCACGGTTCATACTTCGGCTTCACCGCGCTACCCGCGCTCACCTCGCGCCGGCCCGTCGTCTGGCAGCTGCACGATCAGTGGGGCATGACTGGCCACGTCGCGTACTCGCTGGATTGCGAACGCTGGCGACACGGCTGCGGCGCGTGCCCGTACCTCGGCGAGTACCCGCGGTTGCGAGGCGACACGACGGCGCTGCTCTGGAAGCTGAAGAACGCCGTCTACGACCATTCGAAGCTGACGCTCGTCGTGCCCTCTCAGTGGATGTCGGACCTCGTCGCCGCGTCGCCGCTCCTGTCGCGCTTCAACGTCCGCTACATCCCGACCGGAATCGACCTCGACGTTTTCCGCCCGGGCCCGCAGGACGAGGCGCGCCGCCGGCTGCTGCTGCCGCTCGACCGCCGCATCGTCTTCTTCGCGGCCGCAAACATCAACGAGCGGCGAAAGGGACTGCACCTGCTCGCCGAGGCGCTACGGCGGCTCGACGACCCGCCGCTCCTCCTCGTCGCCGGCAGCGGGACCGTCGCGCGCGGGATCGAGACGCGCTACCTGGGCACGGTGATGGACGAGGAGGTGCTCGCGGATGCATACCGCGCCGCGGACGTGTTCGCCGTGCCGACGCTCGCAGACGTCCTGACGCAGACGGCGCCCGAGTCGATCGCGTGCGGCACGCCGTGCATCGCGTTCGACCGCGGCGGCGTGACCGACGTGGTGCGTCACATGCAGACGGGCTACAGCGCGCGCTTCGGCGACATCCACGCCTTCGCGGAGGGACTGCGCACCCTCCTCGGCGACCGTGAGCTGCTCGACCGGCTCGGTCGCCGCTGCCGCGAGGTCGCGGAGCAGGAGTTCTCCGTCGAGGTGCAGGTGCAGCGCTACGCCGAGCTGTACGAAGAGCTCGTCGCCGCAGCTTGACCCCACCGCTCGTCACGCTCGTCACGCCGTCGTACAACCAGGCGGCCTTCCTCGAGACGACGATCGAGTCGGTGCTCGCACAGGACTACCCGGCGCTCGAGTACGCGGTGGTGGACGGCGGCTCGACGGACGGCTCCGTGGAGCTCATCCGTCGCTACGAGGACCGGCTGGCGTGGTGGACGAGCGGCCCGGACGAGGGGCAGGCGGCTGCGCTGAACGCGGCCTTCGCGCGAGCAAGCGGCGCGATCCTCGGCTGGCTCAACTCCGACGATGCGTTGCTGCCGGGGGCTGTCGCTCGGGTCGTACAGGAGTTGGAGCAGAACCGTGCGCTGCTCGTCTACGGCGGCGCGCTGTTCGTCGACGAGGCGGGTCGCGAGATCTTTCCGCTCGAGCCTCGCCCGTTCGACGTCGAGGCGATGGTTCGAGCGTGCGCGAACCACGTCGTCCAGCCGGGCTCGCTGTTTCGCCGGCGCGCGTTCGAGCTCGCCGGGCCGTTCGACGAGCGTGGCTACTACTTCTTCGATTTCGAGTTCGTCCTCCGGCTTGCGCAGGCCGCGCCGGGCACCATCCGTGCGATCGACGACCGGCTGGCGACGTATCGGGTGCACCCGCGCTCGAAGTCGGCGGGCGCGCCGGCCGCGAAGGCGCGCGATTACGTCCGCTTCGCCGATCAGTTCCTCGCCGGCTCCGGCCTGCCGGGTGCGGCCGAGGGACGGCGGAGTGCCTACCTCGCCGCCGGCGAGTACTTCTACGACGCGCTCGAGCTCGGCCCCGCGCGGCGCTATCTGCTGCGCGGCCTGCGGCCGTCGCGGCGCGCGCTGACGCTGCTCGCGAAGAGCCTCCTGCCGCGGGCAGTGGTCGCCAGGGCGAAGGCGGCTCGTGGCTAGGTTGGGCGTCGACGCAACGTCCGTCGCGCCGGACGGCAAGGGGATCGCGCGTGTCCAGCGGCACACGATCGAAGCGCTCGAGCGCCTGGGCAGGCACGAGCTGGTCGTCTTCTCGCGGCACCCCGAGGCGCTTGTAACTCAGAGTTACAAGGTCGGTTGGCGCCCCGCGCTGGCCTGGGAGCAGCTCGGGCTCCCGCGCGCGTACCGCCGGCACCGGCTCGACGCGCTGCTGACGTGGAGCGAGCGGCTGCCGCTCAGCGGCCGGGGGCGCTACCTCGTCTGGCTCTTCGAGCCGCCGACGCACCGGATCGCGGCGAACCGCGCCTCGGGCGCGGGCGCGTACCAACGAGGCGCCGACCTCGTCACGTCGCTGTTGTGGAGGCGCTCGCTCCGGCGCGCCACGGCGGTCTTCACGGGCTCGGATGCGACGCGCGAAGCGCTCGAGGTGCCGGGGCGCACGCTCTACCCGGGGCTCGATCCACGGTTCTCCCTCGAGGCACCGGGAGCTAGTAACTCAGAGTTACAAGCTCGCTACGTGTTCCACATCGCCTCCGGCGACCCGCGGGAGGACACGGACGCGGCGCTGCGCGCCTATGCGGAGCTGGACGTCCCCGTGCGCGTGGCCGGCGGCTGGATCGGGCCCGCGCAGCGCAACGTCGAGTACCTCGGGCGCGTCTCGGACGACGAGCTCGTCGACCTCTACCGCGGCGCCGCTGCGTACGTCGACACGAGCCGCTACGAGGGCTTCGGTTACCAGGTGGTCGAGGCGATGGCGTGCGGCGCGCCGGTCGTCGCGACGGGCGGGACGTCGATCCCGGAGATCGTGGCCGACGCTGGCATCGTCTGTGCTCCGGAGGAGCTCGCGGCGGAACTCCGCCGCGTACTCGAAGACGAGGCGCTGGCTGCGGACCTACGGAGTCGCGGGCTCCAGCGCGCTGCGCAGTTCACGTGGGAGCGCGTCGCCATGACGATC
>WNGA01042884.1_pt1 | contig 11841 bp, 10 predicted proteins | sample 5400061 | NCBI WGS metagenome assembly WNGA01 (sample SAMN13153366, study PRJNA577476) | soil metagenome | isolation source: 100 cm soil or saprolite under grassland replicate 2 | place: USA:California | collected 2016-06-15
CCCTGGTTCGAACTGCTCCCACGGGAGGAGGCGGCCAAGGCGACGTGAGCGTCATCGGCCCACATCTGGCGGACGTCCGGACGCTGGTCAGACGATTCGGGTGAGTGCTCGTGACTGGGGTCACCTAGCGTTACAGCTCGTCGAGCTCGTCAGGGGTCGCAGGTCGGTAACGTTTCAATCCTGTTCGCCTGGTCGGACCCCGTAGCTACGTGAAGAAAAGAAGCATCACGGACACCCTCAATGACATCCCCCGGTCCTATGTCGAGTTCCTGACCATCGTTCATCTGGATGCGCAGCCGGCCGGAGATGCAGTAGCCGAAGTGGTCGACCTGGCAACTGTCACCGCCGACCATCGGCTGGACGGACTCCGACCAGCGCCAACCCGGCTCGAACGTCGTCCGCATGACCGTGCCGCTGGCGAGCTGCACCACGTCGACCTTGCCCTTGTCGATCTGGCGCGTCTCGTCGGGCTGGTCGAGCGCCTTCCGTTGAGGACCTGCCATCTTCGCCTCCTGTTCCGCACCCGCTCGGGTGGCCGAGCCTCCCGGCGGAGACGCTCTGCCATCAGGGATCGCCTTGTGTCCTCGGTCCAGAGATCATTCGTCAGCCAGGAGCGCATGCTTGATCCGCGCGGCACGGCCCAGCCTTGTCCACGACGAGTCGGTGCTGGAGGCGACATGACAGTTCGCCAGCTTCGTCTGGTGGTGACGGCGGCGGATAACGAAGCGGCGGCGCGCCCGCCGCCGCCGACCCCATTGGCCTGGGCGGCCCGCCACCGCCGAGCCGGTTGTCCGGGCGGGGATCGGGTGGGTACACTGCCGAAGCTCCCTCGGGATGTAGCGCAGCTTGGCAGCGCGCCACGTTCGGGACGTGGAGGCCCCGGGTTCAAATCCCGGCATCCCGACCACCGCGACCCCCGCAGGCACCGACCGCGGGGGTCTCGCTTTGTCGACATGGAGATGTTCCACGTGAAACCAAGCGAAAACGAGGCTGGACTCTCGCTGGGCGACCTCCAAGCTCGTGGTTCGTCGAAGAGGTGGGTGAGGTCGCGAAGGCGCTGCGGCAACGCGACCCGGCCGAGCTGGAACACGAAGTCGGGGATGCACTCGCCTGGCTGACCAGCGTGGCCAACCTCGTCGGTGTGGACCTGGAACGCGCGGCCACGCGATTCGCCAACGGCTGCCCACGCTGCGGTCAGTCGCCCTGCCGCTGCCCTATGGCCTGACCAGGAAGGCGAGCCGTGAGCTCAGCGGCCCTGCCTCAGCGGCCGAGACCTTCGAGGACCTCCGCCTGGGGGAGGGCGGCGAGGGCTTTCCCGGGCAGGGTGAGTTTGGATCGGCGGAGGCCGCTGCCGACGACGACGCGGGGAGAGGCGGCGACGGCGGCGTCGATCAGGATTGGCCAGTGGTCGGGGAGGCCGATGGGGGTGATGCCGCCGTATTCCATGCTGGTCTCAGCGACGGCGGCGTCGAGGGGGGCGAACGAGGCCCTGCGGGCCGCCAGGTGGCGCCGGACCAGGCCGTTGACGTCGGCTCGGGTGGTGGCGAGGACGACGCAGGCGGCAAGGCGGGTCTCGCCGCCTCGGCGCGCGGCGACGACCACGCAGTTGGCGGACTCGTCCAGGCCGACGCTGTAGCGCTCGCAGAACGCCGCCGTGTCGGCCAGCTCTGGGTCGATCTCGGCGACGCCGATCTCGTCGATGGGGACCGGGCCGCTCCAGACGGCCAGGGCGGCGGCGACCGGCTGGGCCACGAGGTCGGGGCGCTCCCTGGCGGGCACAGCCTCCAGGACCCCCATTCGCATCTCCATGCGGCCGAGGTTACCGCGCCGGCTGGGCGCCGGGCGGCGGAGGGCCTGGGCGTCAGGGATTGGGGCCGAAGATTTCGGGGAGGCGGGTGAAGGGGCAGGTGGCCCAGTAGAGGCACGGGATGGTGCCGTCGGGGGCGCGGTGGAGCCCGCCGTCGGGCTCTGCATTGGGGCATCGCCTCCGGTCATGAACGTGGTTGTTACGGGTAAGCCTTGACGCGGCGATTGGGTAGGGTGGGAGCAACAGGAGGTGCGCGTTGCCACGAACCTATCGCAGAGCCCGCCCCGAAGAGCACCGGCCACTTCTCGTCCAGGACGCCCAAGCGTTCGGGGATTCGACCGCCAGGGCCAACATCGAGCGCTCGATGGCTCGCACTCCGGTCGAGGAGCTGCGTGTCCTGGAGGACAACGGCGTCAACATCGGCCTGCTGCTGGCCCGCTTCCAGCGCGTCTTCTGGGGTGGGCGGCCAGTGCCGGCCAGCCAGATCTCAGGCCTGTCCGTCGGCGTCCAGCACCGCGGACGAGGCGCCGCGGGCGAGCTGCTGCGCGGTTACCTTTCGGAGGCTCACGATCGCGGGGCGGCCATCAGCACGCTGTTCCCGGCCACCGTGCCGCTGTACCGACGCGCTGGCTACGAATACGCGGGCACCTGGACGTTGTACGAGGCGGCCGCCCGCAACCTGCCGCTCGGCTGGCCAGAGGGCTACCACGCGACCCCCGGGCCGGTCGACGACCCCGCCCCGCTGCACGACCGGTTCATGCGGGTGGCACCGCTGCGCAGCGGGCAGATCGAGCGCGACGGCGACTGGTGGATGCACTACCTGCTCGCCGACCGGGGCCAGGGGCCGCCGCAGGTGTTCCTGATCGACGGACCGGACGGACCCGACGGTTGGGCGGTCCTCAAGCTCAGCGAGCAGGTGACCACCAAGGCGGTCACCGCCAGCGTGCAGGTGGTGGACTGGGGGGCGGCCACCGAGCAGGGCTGGCGCTCGCTGCTGGTGCTGGTAGCCGGGTTCGCCTCACTGGACGCGATCGTCAACTGGAAGGGCCCCGAGCCGGAGTCGCTGGCGCTGCTCCTGCGCGAGCAGGACGTCCACCAGGTCCGCCAGCAGCGCTGGATGCTGCGGGTGGTGGACGTGCCGACCGCCTTCAGCTCGCGTGGCTACCCGTCGCGGCTGCGGGGCGGCCTGACCGTCCGGGTGCGCGACGAGATCTGCCCGTGGGTCGACGGGACCTGGTCCATCGAGGTCGAACAGGGCGAGGGCAAGGCCTCCCGGGTATGGGATGAGCCGCACGCCGCCAGCACCACCGCCAGCGGTCTGGCCGCGATGTTCGCCGGCTATGCCGAACCACGCGACCTCGCCCGGCTCGGCCTGGTCGATGGCCTCACGCCTCAGGACCTGGAGTTCCTGGAGGCGCTGCACGCGGGGCCGAAGCCCTGGAGCCCCGACTTCTACTGAGCCGTTTGGGGAGGGGTCCGGGGAACCCCAGCGGGGTGTCCCGGGGATCGGGAGGAGAGCGCGTGGCGTATCGACGGATCACCGAGGAGGAGAAGCCTGCCGCGATGGCGGCGCTCGGTCTCGGATTCGGCATCCCGGCGGAGGCGCGGGAGTGGACGGCGCGGGTCGACGCCGACCAGTTGCGCGTCATGGAGGTGGACGGCGAGTTCGCCAGCGTCCTGCGGCTGTCGCGGATGCCGCAGTACTGGCTCGGCCGGCCGGCGCCATCCGGACAGGTGCTGTCGCTCGCCACCTCGCTGGAGCACGGCGGCCGAGGCTATGGCCTGGCCCTGCTGGAGGGCATGCTCGCCGAGCTGCACGAGGCCGGCGTTCCGACCGTGACGTTGCAGCCGAGCACCGCCCGCTTCTACCGGACGGCGGGGTTCGAGTTCGCGGGCTCCTGGAACATCTACGAAGTCGACTGTGAGCACGTGCCGCCGCTCGACCGCGCCTACCGGGTGCGGCGCCTGCCCGGCGACGAGCTCGGCCCGATCATGAAGCTGTACGAGCAGGTCGCCCCGACCCGGCATGGCGCGTTCATGCGCGAGGAGTGGTGGTGGCGGGTGGCGCTGACGCGGCCGCGGCCGAACGAGGGCAAGGAGGCGGTGAACCTGCTGCTGGAGACCGAGGACGGGCCGGTCGGCTGGGCGATGCTGGCGTTCGGCGCCGAGATGGGCTCCGCCAACGAGCCGTTCGCGCTCCGCGTACGGATCCAGGACTGGGGTTGGCTCCCTGGGCACGATCTGGCCGCCCTCGGCGTGCTGGCCGGCTACCGCACCATGAAGGGCATGGTGCGCTGGAGCGGGCCGGACCCCGACCCCTTCCTGTTCCTGTTGCCCAACGAGTCGATCAGGCTCGTCCGGCGGCGCTATTGGATGCTCCGGCTGGTGGACGTGGCCGCCGCCTTCGGTGCGCGGCCCTACCCACCCGAGGCGGCCGGCCGGGTGGTCCTGCGTCTCGAGGACCCGCGCTGCCCGTGGAACAGCGGCACCTGGAGCTTGGAGATCGAGGGTGGTCAGGGCCGCATGGAGCGAGCCGGCGGGCAGGGCCGAGCCCCGGGCGCGACGACCGAGGCGACGTCGACCATCGGCGGCCTCGCTGCCCTGTTCACGGGGTTCTCCGGGCCGGACGAGCTGGCCAGGGCCGGGTTGCTCGACGGCCTGGACCCCGCCGGGCTGGAGGTCCTGCGGGCGACCTTCGCCGGTCCGAAGCCCTTCACCGCCGAGCTGTACTGAGCCATGCGGTCCGGCGGGCGCTCGCACGGCCCTCGTGCGCAGCGCGCCGAAGGGGCGGCCGACCAGGACAAGACGGTAATCGGTCCCTAGCCGGGCCATGCGGTGTAGGCTCCACCAGCCCAGGGCACCAGGACGAGGGGCGTCAGCATGATTCCCGCACCACCGCTGCTCGCCGGGGACCCGAGCCGGCTCGGGCGCTACACGCTGGTCGGTCGGCTCGGACAGGGCGGGATGGGGGTCGTCTACCTCGGCCGCGACGAGGACGGGCGGCTGGTCGCCATCAAGGTAATCCGCCCCGAGCTGGCCGCCAACCCCGACTATCTGGCCCGCTTCCGGCTCGAGGTCGAGCTGGGCCGCAAGGTGAACGGCCCCTTCGTCGCCGAGGTGCTCGACGCGGGCTTCGACTCCGAGCGGCCATACCTGGTCACGCGGGTGATCGACTTCGGCGTCGCCCGCGCGGTCCGTGACCGCTCGGGGTCCCTGCCGGGCCCCGTCCGGCCGGGGACCGCGGAGTTCATGGCGCCGGAGCAGTTCGAAGATGTGGAGGTGGGTCCGGCGGTGGACGTGTTCGCCTGGGGCGGCCTGCTGGTCTATGCGAGCACCGGCCTGCCTCCCTTCGGGGACAAGGCCGGCGAGGGCGGCGTGGACGCGCTCGAGCGGCGGGTGCGCTACCACCAGCCCGACCTCGGAGCGTTGGAACACCCGCTCCGCGAGCTGGTCGGGGCCGCGATGGCCAAGCTCCCCTCCGGCCGCCCAACCGCCCAGGCGCTGGTGAGCCGCCTCCTCGCCAGCGCGCCCTTGCCCAGGGACCATCAAGCCGCGCCCGGGGAACGCGGGGCGGCGACCAGGGGCCTCCGAGCCGCTGTCACCGGGTGGGCGAGGTGGCGCGGGGTCGCGGCGGTGCGGGATGCCAGGCCGCCGGTGATCCTGGTGGCCGGACTGGTCGCGGTGGCGGTCGCGCTGGCCTGGTGGATGCCGCGCGGGGCCGCCGCGCACCTCGGCGCGATCTTGCTGGTCGGGCTGGTGGGCGTGCTGGCGGTCGCCGGAATGCTCGGCGGCGGCTGGGCGCTCGGCAGGGTGGCCAGGCGTCGGCTCGATCTCGCCATGGCGCTCGGCGTGGGGCTGCTGGTGGTGACCGTCGCGCTGCCGGTGTCGGCCTACCGGGGCCTCAACGACCGCTGGTGGGTGGCGTTCGACGGCCGGGGGCTGAGCTTGCTGAAGGGAGCCGGGCCAGGCGGCTATGGCCCATTCCACCTCCACAACGCCTCCGCGGTCGAGCGGTTCCCGACCGATCGCGAGGACCTTCCTGGCCTGGTCGCCGGCATGCTCGAGCGGGGCGTGGCGGTCGGCGGCCGGTCCGAGGGGCGCCGGGTGGCCCGCTGCCTGCCGCTGCTGTTCACCCCGGCGCCGAACGCTCCACCCTCCGGCGGCGACCCGCCGCGGTGCGACGGCCGGCTGCTCGACGACCCGCCGAGGGTCGCGGTCCCGTGGCGGGTCACGCTACCGCTGGCTACCGAGCACCCGCCGGCTCTGCTGGCGGCGGGCGGCCGGTTACTGCTGGCCTGGACGGGCGCCGACGACCGGCGCGTCCACCTGCAATCTTCGACCGACGGGACGCACTTCGGCGGCACGGTCACCCTGCCGGCGACCACCACGAGCTCGCCGGCGCTGGCCAGCGACGGCGCGCGGGTCTGGGTCGCGTGGACCGGGGACGGCTGCGGTCTGGAGATCGCCTCGTCGGTCGACGGCGAGCGCTTCGGCGGCGCGACCCGGCTCGACCGGACCAGCGGCGGCGTGCCGGCGCTGGCCTACGGCGACGGCAGGCTGCTGCTCGCCTGGCGGGACCCGGACTCCAACCACCTGCACCTGGCGGCCTCGCCCGACGGCGCCCGCTTCGGGGAGGAGATCACCCTCGACGAGACCAGCGACCTCGGCCCGAGCCTTTGGTTCGCCGATCACACCTGGGTGCTGTCGTGGATCGGCAGAGGCGGCGACCGGGTGAACCTCCTCTCTTCCAGTGACGGCGAGCACTTCGGCACCAAGACCGTCCTGGAGGCGACCAGCGCCGATCCCCCGGCGGTGACCGGGGGCGACGTCTGGGTGCTCGCCTGGACCCGGAGCCGGGACGGCAGCACCGGGCTGCTCGTTTCCAGGGACGGCTCCACCCGGTTCGTCAACGAGCTGGCGCTGGACGAGCCGAGCGCTGGCCCGAGCCTGGCCACCTTCGAGGGTCACGTGCTGCTCGCGTGGAACCGGAGCGGGCGGCGCCCGGCAATCCACGTCGCCACGCTCGTCTAGCGGTCCGGACTACCCGCGCAGCAGGGCCTCGCCGATCTGCACGGCGTTCAGCGCCGCGCCCTTGCGGAGATTGTCGGCCACCGACCAGAACAGCAGCGCGTTGGGGTCGGCCAGGTCGGCGCGGATGCGGCCGACGAAGACGCCATCGGTGCCCACCAGCTCCAGTGGCGTGGGGTAGGCGGCGCTGGCCGGGTCGTCGAGCACGGTGACCCCCGGAGCGGCCGACAGCGCGGCGCGGAAGGCGTCCAGGTCGACGGCCCGATGGCAGACCGCCCGCACGGACACCGAGTGCCCCACCATCACCGGCACCCGCACGCAGGTCGGGTGGCTGGCCAGCCCCGGCAGGCCGAGGATCTTGCGTGGCTCGTTCTGGAGCTTCAGCTCCTCGACCGTGTAGCCGTCCTCGTCGAAGCCCATGCACTGCGGGACCACGTTGAAGGCAAGCGGGTGCGGGAAGACCTCGCCGGCCGGCAGCGCCTGGTCGCGGGCACCACCGCGCAGCAGCTCGCGGTCGCCGATCAGCTTGGCGGACTGCTCGGCCAGCTCGTCCATGCCCCGCTGCCCGGAGCCGCCGGCCGCCTGGAACGACGTCGGCGTGATGGCGGCCAGGCCGAACAGGTCCCGCAGCACCGCCAGCACCGGGGTAATGGTCAGCGTGGTGCAGTTGGGGTTGGCGACGATGCCGATCGGGTGCTCCGCGACCGCCTCGGCGTTGACGTCGGCGTCGACCAGCGGCACCTGCGGGTGCATGCGCCAGGCGCTGGAGTTGTCGACCACCACCGCGCCGCGCGCGGCCGCCACCGGCGCCCATTCGCGGGAGATGGCCCCGCCGGCCGAGAAGAACGCGATCGCGGCGCCGTCGAAGACCTCGGGCTCCAGCGGCCCGACCTCGACGTCGCGGCCCCGCAGGGGCACGCGCCGGCCGACCGAGCGGCTGGAGGCGACCAGGCGGACGTCGTCCACCGGCAGCTCGCGCTCTGCCACGATGCGGCGGAGGTCCTCGCCGACCGCGCCGGTCGCGCCGACGATCACCGCCGCCGTCATGGCCGCACCACCGGGATCTCGGCGGTGCCCTCGCCGTGCTCGTGACGGAACTCGGCCTCGTCGGAGAGGTGGAAGCGGTCGTGGATCGCCCGCACCGCGGTGGTCACATCGGCCGAGCGGACCACGCAGGAGATCCGGATCGTCGAGGTCGAGATCATCTCGATGTTCACGCCGGCGTCCGCCAGCGCCTCGAACATCCCGGCCGCCACGCCTGGGCTCGACTTCATGCCGGCCCCCACCAGCGAGACCTTGGCGATGTCCGAGTCGGCCACCACCTCGGCGGCGCCGACCTCGCTGGCCAGCTTGTCGAGCACGACCATGGCGCCGGCCAGGTCGCTCTTGGGCACGGTGAAGGAGATGTCGGTGGTGCCGTTGTGCGACACGTTCTGCACGATCATGTCCACGTTGACGCCGTGCTCGGCGATGCCCCGCATGATCCTCGCGGCGATCCCCGGGCGGTCCGGCACCCGGATGATGGTCACCTTGGCCTCCGAGGTGTCGTGGGGCACGCCGGAGATGATCGCCTTCTCCATTCGTTCGTCCTCCTCGCGCACCCAGGTGCCGGGCGCCCGGGTGAAGCTCGAGCGCACGTGGACCGGGATGCCGTAGCGGCGCGCGTACTCGACGCAGCGCAGCATCAGCACCCGGGCGCCACTGGCCGCCATCTCCAGCATCTCCTCGTAGGAGACGACGTGCAGCTTGCGCGCCTCGGGCACCAGGCGCGGGTCGGCGGTGTAGACGCCGTCGACGTCGGTGTAGATCTCGCAGCTCATGGCGCCAAGCGCGGCGGCCAGGGCCACGGCGGTCGTGTCCGAGCCGCCGCGCCCCAGGGTGGTGACGTCGTGGTCGGTGGAGACCCCCTGGAAGCCGGCCACGATCACGACGTGCCCCTGCGACAGCGCTTCGCTGATGCGGCCGGCGCGGACGTCCAGGATGCGCGCCTTGCCGTGCAGGGTGTCGGTGATGATGCCGGCCTGAGAGCCGGTGAACGACTTGGCGGTCACGCCGCGGTCGGCGATGGCCATCGCCAGCAGCGCCATGGAGATGCGCTCGCCAGCGGTCAGCAGCATGTCCAGCTCGCGGGGTGGCGGGTCGGTGGAGACGCGCCTGGCCAGCGCGATCAGGTCGTCGGTCGAGTCGCCCATCGCCGAGACCACCACCACCACGTCGTGGCCGGCCTGCTTGGTGGCCACCACCCGGTCGGCAACGTGCCTGATCCTCGGCGCGTCCGCCACCGAGGTGCCGCCATACTTCTGCACGATCAAGGCCATCGGCATCCGCTCACAGGGGGTCTGGTCGAGAGGTCGGGCCACGTCCGGACCGCGCTGCCCGGCAGGCTCTTCAGCCTATCAGGGCGGGCTGGGCGCCTCGCGCGGGCCTCGCCCTCGACGTTGGGGTTGGTGGCGATGATCACCTCGCGGATCCCGTCCGGCTGGATCCGCGCGAGCAGCTCGCGGATGTGCAGGTCGTCCGGGCCGACGCCCTCGATGGGGCTGATCGCCCCACCGATGACGTGGTAGCGGCCGCGGAACTCGCGCGTCTTCTCGATCGCCACCAGGTCGCGCGGCTCCTCGACCACGCACACCAGGGTCGCGTCGCGGCGTGGGTCCTTGCAGATCCGGCAGGTGTCGCCTTCGGCGACGTTCCAGCAGTTGCGGCAGAAATGCACCCGGGCCTTGACCTCGTGGATGGCCATGGCCAGCCGCTCCGCGTCCGCCGCCTCGACCTTGAGCAGGTGGAAGGCGATCCGCTGGGCGCTCTTGGGCCCGACCCCGGGAAGCCTCCCGAGCTCGTCGATCAGATCCTGGACAGGGCCTTCATACACGTGGAGAAGGTTCCTCCCGCCGGCCTAGAGGCCGAGGCCAGGGGGCAGCGGCAGCCCCTGGGTGACGTTGTTCAGGCGCTCCGCGGCCAGGTCCTTGGCCTTGCGCAGGCCCTCGTTCACGGCGGCGGTCACCAGGTCGCCCAGCATCTCGGCGTCCTCGGGGTCGATGGCGTCGGGGTCGATCGAGATCGAGTCGACCATGCCGTCGCCCTTGACCTTGGCCGTGACGACCCCGCCGCCGGCGGTGCCCTCGACGACCTCCTCGGCCAACTGGTCCTGGGCGTCCTGCATCTGCTGCTGCATCTTCTGGATCTGCTTCAGCATCTGGTTCGGGTTGAACCCGCCGCGGCCCATGCTCACCGCTTGCCCCTTTCGCTCCGCTCCCTCGACTTGGGCGCCCTCGCCCGGCGGCCGCCGGAGGCCTTGTTGGGGTGCTCGTCGATCACCTGGCCGCCCAGCTCCCGGGCAGCCCAGTCTGCCACCGCCCGCGCGTCAGCGTCCGAGTCCAGCGGCTCGCTCTGGTCGTTGTCGGGGTCGATCTCGAACTCCTCGACCGCCGGCGGGTCAACCACCGGCGGGACCGCCGGGTCGGCGGGCGGCGCCGTGTTCTGGACGTCGGGCTCGGCGGCGTCGGCGGGCTCGCCGGCCGGCACCGAGTCCCCGACCACCACCCGCAGGCCGAGGCCGCCGCCGATGACCGCCTCCAGCGCGGCCTCGACGTGCTTGTCGCGGCTGTTTTTGGCGAGCGCCTCGGCGTGGAAGCGGTCGTCCGGGGAGAACTCGAGCAGCACCTGGCGGTTCTCGAGCCCGGCGAGCCTGCCGTGCTCGAGGAAGGTCGCGGTCACCCGGCTGGCCCGCTGCACCCGCTGCATCACCTCGCCCCAGGACCGGGCGACCAGGGCGAGGTCGACCGGCTCGGCGGGAGCGGGCGCCGGCGCCGCCCAATCGTCCTCAGCGGCCACGGCCGGCTCTGGCGCGGGCTGCGCCTTCCGGCCCTTCCCCGAAGGAGCCTTGGCCTTGGCGGCGGGCGCCTCACCGGCGGCGACCGGCGGCGGGCGCTCCGGGGTCGGCGGGGGCGATGGAGAGGCGGCGTTCGAGGCGCTCGATGCGGGCGAGCAGGGCCTCGGCGTCCAGGGATGCCTCTGGCATGGCGGCGCGGGCCATGCCGACCTCGAGCACGAGCCGCTGGTCGGTGGCAGTGCGCATGTCGAGGTAGACCTCGCCGAGGATGCGCAGCGCGCGGTTGAGCTCGCCCGGACCGAAGCGCTCGGCCTGGGAGGCGAGCCGGGCGCGCGTCTCGGGGGTGACGTCGACCAGGGAGCTCTCCTCCGGCGCGATGCGCGTCACGTAGAGGTCGCGCAGGTGCTCGAGCGCCTCTCTGGCGAACTGCTGGAGGTCGTGACCGGCGTCCACCACCCGCTGCACGCAGGCGAATACGTCGGGTACCCGCTGGCCGGCGATCGCCTCGGCCAGCTCGAAGCGCACCTCGGCCGGCAGCAGGCCCAGCGCCTGGGTCACCGACGACAGGGTGACCCGCCCGCGGGAGAAGGTGATCACCTGGTCGAGCCGGCTCTGGCCGTCACGGACCGATCCGTCGGCCGCGCGCGCCACCATCTCGATGGCGGCCGGTTCGATCTCGACGCCCTCGGCCGCGCAGATCTTGGCGAAGTACTCGGCGAGCACGGCGGTGCGCACGCGCCGGAAGTCGTGCCGCTGGCAGCGCGACCGGATCGCCTCGATCACCTTGTGGGGCTCGGTGGTGCAGAACACGAAGCGGACGTGCGCCGGCGGCTCCTCGAGCACCTTGAGCATCGCGTTGAAGCCCTGCGGCGTGACCATGTGGGCCTCGTCCACGATGTAGACCTTGAAGCGCGAGGCCGCCGGCGCGTAGTTGGCCTTCTCTCGGAGATCGCGCGCGTCGTCGACGGAGCCGTGGCTGGCGGCGTCGATCTCGACCACGTCGAGGCTGGTGCCGTCGGTGATCGTGCGGCACGCGTCGCAGACGTTGCACGGCTCCGGCGTGGGACCGCGCTCGCAGTTGAGCGCCTTGGCCAGGATCCTCGCCGTGGAGGTCTTGCCGGTCCCGCGCGTGCCGGTGAACAGCAGCGCATGGTGGACCTGGCCGGTCTGGATG
>WNGA01011052.1_pt1 | contig 11840 bp, 9 predicted proteins | sample 5400061 | NCBI WGS metagenome assembly WNGA01 (sample SAMN13153366, study PRJNA577476) | soil metagenome | isolation source: 100 cm soil or saprolite under grassland replicate 2 | place: USA:California | collected 2016-06-15
ATCCGCCCCACCCTCGGTCGAGTGCCCGCCTACAATCCGACGGCGATTGACGAGCGCCCACTCGGGCTTCAGCTCATGTCCGTCCAGGGGCCGCTCGCCCGCCGCGTCCGCGACGTGCAACTGGGGCTTCGGGCCATGGCCGCGCGCGATGGCCGGGATCCCTGGTGGGCACCGGCCCCCCACGATGGCCCCCCTCCCCCGCCCCCGATCCGCGTGGCCCTCACCGTCGACCCGTCGGCGCAGGGTGTACATCCCGACGTGGCGGCATCGGTGCGCGCCGCGGGCACCGCGCTCAGCGAGGCCGGCTATGCGGTGGAGGAGGTGGATCCGCCGGGCGTGGCCGGGGTTGCCGAGACCTGGCGCGCGCTCATCGGGGTCGAGACTCGCCACGCGATGCTTGCTTCCATCCGGCAACATGGCGACGCCGACGTCGTCCGTTGCACCGAGCTGCTTCTCGAAGGAGACGACGATCCGGGCCTCGACGGCTATCTCCGGCTCCTCGCCCAGAGGTCGACCTATCTTCGCCGCTGGCTGCTCTTCCTCGAGCGATATCCGCTCGTCGTCGGCCCCGTGTCCACGGAACCCCCCTTCGCGGTGGGCTTCGACGTGGAGAGCCTGGCGCGAACGCGCGAGGTCATGCGCGCCCAGCGCCTGCTCGTCGCGGTGAACCTCCTCGGCCTCCCCGCGGCCTCGGTGCCCACGGGCCTCTGGAGCGGCCTGCCCCTCGGGGTGCAGGTGATCGGCTCGCGGTATCGCGAGGATCTCTGCCTCGACGCCGCCGAGGCGATCGAGGCCCGGCGTGGCCTTCCTACTCCCGTCGATCCCGCGCGCTAGGCGGGCCGCCGCGCCTCGGGCGAGCGCACGTGCTCGGGGCGCACCCCGACACCGACGAGGCGCGCGGGTATGCGGCGAAGGATCGGGTAGCGGGCGAGGAGGCGGAGCAGCAAAGGCAGCTTGAGGGACGTCGAGCCGCCCAGCACGGGCGCGATGATGCGCTGCTGCACCTGCACCTGGAACCACTGCGTGGCGCGCGTCGGCCATTGGCGCCGCTTCTGCACCTTGGCGAGATCGCTCACGCCGAGCCGCCCTTCCGCCAGCGGAGCCGAGAGGAGATTGGCCGCGGCCACCGCGTCCTGGAGGGCCAGGTTGATGCCCACACCTCCCACCGGAGACATGGCGTGGGCGGCGTCGCCGATGCAGAGGAGTCCCGGGCGATACCAGCGCCTGAGCCTGTCCACCTGGACGGTCAGGAGCTTCACGTCGTCCCAGCTCCGGAGCTCTCCCACCCTGTCTCGCGCCCAGGGCGCCGCCTGCGCCACCGTCTCGCGAAAGGCCTCGATGCCGGCGGCCCGCAAGCGTTCGACGGTACCTTTCGGAATGACATAGCCGCACTGCCAGTAGCGGTCGCGATTGATCAGGACGAAGATGCGCCCGGCGTCGAAGCGACCCATGCTCGACGCGGGATCGCTCGGCGTGCGGCTGAGGCCAAACCACAGCACGTCCATCGGCGCCCCGAGCTCCTGCACGTGGAAGCCCGCGCGCTCGCGAACTGTCGAATGCCGCCCGTCGGCGCCGACCACGAGATCGGCACGGATGTCGCGCTTGCCTTCGGGGATCACGACCTCGACGCCCACCACCCGCCCCCCTTCCTCGATCAGTCCCACCGCCTCCGCGCGCATCCAGAGGTGAAAGGCCGGGTATCGCTTCGCGCGGGCCGCGAGGAAGTCCAGGAAGTCCCACTGCGGCATGAACGCGAGGAATTTGCAGTGGGTGGGCAGGTGCGTGAACTCCGCGAACGGGACCTGGACCCCTCCCACCTGGGCGCTGAACCGGAGGACTTCCTGGTGCGGGAGCGCGAGGAAATCCTCGAGGAGGCCGAGTTCGTACAGCACCTCGAGCGTCGAGGGGTGGATGGTGTCGCCGCGAAAGTCGCGGAGGAAATCGGCGTGCTTCTCGAGGACGAGCACCTCCACGCCGGCGCGGGCGAGCAGGTACCCGAGCATCATGCCGGCCGGGCCGCCTCCCGTCACGCAGCATCCGTAGCGCTTTTGGGGCTCTTCCATCGGAGTGCTCAAATGGGGAACGCTCACATGATCGACTTGCCGGCGTCCACCATCAAGGTGGCCCCGGTGATGTAGGACGACTCGTCGCTGGCGAGGAACAGGATGGGGAAGGCCACCTCGCGCGGCTCGGCCCAGCGGCCGAGGAGATTGTCCCCCGTGCGCTGCGTCCGCATCTCCGCCTCGGACACGCCTTGGGCGGCGGCGCGGCGAATGTGATACGGCGTGATGGTGCCGCCCGGGCACACGGCGTTCACGCGGATCTTGTGGGGGGCTTCCTCGATGGCCAATGCGCGCGTGAAGCCGAGCACCGCGGCCTTGGTCGTGTCGTACTGGCCCATGCCCGCCCGCCCCTTGACCCCGTACACCGACGAGAGGTTCACGATGGTCCCGCCCCCGCCCTGCCGCATGGCGGGCAGGGCGGCCTTGCAGCAATAGGCCGTGGCGAGGACGTTGACGCCGAGGATGAACTCCCACCCTTTGGCGTCGGCCTCGGCGAGCGGGGTGTAGAGCCGGACGCCGGCGACATTGACCAAGGTATGGAGGGTACCGAGGGCGGCGAGCGTCTCCTCGACCACGCGCCGGGACTCCGGCTCGCTCGTGAGATCGGCGGCGATGGCCCTGACTCGCGCGCCTGACACGGCGTTGGCAATGCCCGCCGCGGCCGCTTCCGCGGCGGCCTTGTCGCTATCGACCAGCGCGACGGCCGCGCCTTCCTCGGCGAAGAGCCGGCCCGTTGCCTCGCCGATGCCGCCTCCTCCGCCCGTGACAAGAGCCACGCGGCCGGCCATGCGTCCCGGCATGCGCGCGATCAGGCCAGGGTGAGCTGGCGGCCGGCCTTGACGACCACGCGGGACATCGCGCCCTCGACCCAGTTAGCCTCCGGAGGAAGCACCACCGAGGCGGAGCGCACGCAGAAGGACTCTGGATTCTCCGCGGGCACGATGCCCTGCTCGCGCAATGCCCTCGCCGCGCCCATGAGCTTCCGGCGCATGTGAATGATCGCGGTGTCGCTCGAGCCCAGGCGCTCCTGCGAGCGATCCACGATGGTCCCCTGGCTCTCCTGCACGGCCTGGTCCTGCACTCCGAAGCCGGGAATGCCGCAGAACATGCGGGTGCGGTGGGCCTCCCAATCCATGCCGTAGTCGTTGTCGCGATTGGCGGCGGTGCGCACGTCGCCGTAGGCCTGGGACGTCGCCGGCGCGTAGTCGCACACGTGCGCCCCCTTGCCCGCGATGTGGAGCGCCCGCTCCTCGCTGGTGAGGGCGCGGTCGGGATGCCAGGTGACCATCCAGTTCACGACATTGGTGTCATCCATGGGCACCCAGATATGCGACTGGGTGGTCCGCTCGTCGCGGTCGGTGGGTGGCATGGTGTAGAACGGCATGAGGAACTGGCTGATGCGCCAGTAGTACTGCCCGTCGGGCCACGACCGCCGCGCGCCGATCAGCGCGCCGTAGTCCGTATCGGCGATCTCGAAGCGCGGCGCGGTGTCGGCCGTCTGCACCGCCTCGCCGATGCCGAAGCTCGCCTTGTCGAGCTCACGCGCGATCTCCGTGTCTTCGTGGCTGATGGGCGCATGCAGAAAAGAGATGTGGCTCGAGTCGATGCCGCCCTCGAGCGCCTGGAACCAGTTGCACTCCTGCACCCGCTTCGATATGAGGGTGTTGGCCTCGGGCAACAGCGTCCACTCGAGCTGCGGCAATGGTGGCGGGCTGCCCGGCCCCATGTAGGCGAAGACCACGCCGCCGCGCTCCTCGCAGGGATAGGCCACGTGCTGCACCTTCGAGGCAAAATTCGACTCCGGCGGCTCGCTCGGCATGGCCAGGCAGCGGCCGTCGTCGCCGAACCTCCACCCGTGATACGCGCAGGACATGCCCGCGTCCTCGACGCGACCGAAGAACAACGAGGCGCCGCGGTGCGGGCAGAACTCCCCGATGAGTCCCGCCCGCCCGCTCTGGCCACGGAAGGCGATCAGCGGCTCGCAGAGAAGCCTGACCCGCTTGACCCGCCCGCCGGCCTCGAGCTCGCCGGACTGCACGACGGGAATCCAGTACCGCCGGAGGAAAGCGCCCATGGCGGCTTCCGGGCCCGTCTTCGTGAGCAGCTCGTTCTCTTCTCTGGTCAGCATCGTGTGGACCTCCTGGCGGCAGAATACCATGCGGTGCGGGTGCCGGATTCGTCCGGCCCCACGCCGGCCTGGTTGCGGTACACTTCACCGCGTCGCGAGACACCCACCCACTGGGAGGACATGAGCCTTGGCACTCACCGCCACCGTGTACCACGTTGATCTGACCCGCGGCACCGTCGAGACCAAGATCCTGCCGGAAGACGTCTACCGCAAGTATCCGGGAGGCAGCGCGCTGGCCGCCTACCTCCTCTTGCAGTCGATTCCCAAGGGTGCCGACCCGCTCGGCCCCGACAATGTCCTCGTCATGGCCGTGAGCCCGCTCACGGGCCTCGCCATCTCGGGCCAGAGCCGCATGACGGCGTGCGCCCGCTCGCCGCTCACCGGGGCCATCGGCGACAGTCAGTGCGGCGGATTCTTCCCCGCCGAGATGCGCGCGGCCGGAGCGGATGCCTTCGTCTTCACCGGCCAGTCGACGGAGCCTGTCTACCTCTGGCTCAATGACGGTAAGGCCGAGCTCCGGCCCGCCAAGCATCTCTGGGGCAAGGTCACCGGCGAGGTGGACGCGCTCATCAAGGACGAGCTGGGCGATCAGAAGGTGGAGATCGCGCAGATCGGCCCCGCCGGGGAGAATCGGGTGCGCTTCGCCGCCATCATGAACATGGTCAATCGCGCCAATGGCCGCACCGGCCTCGGCGCGGTCATGGGATCGAAGCGGCTCAAGGCCGTGGTGGTGCGCGGGAGCAAGTCGCCGAAGCCGGCGGTGCCCGAGCTCTTCCGCGGTCTCGTCAAGCGGCTCAAGGAGCTCGAGGAGGCCAATCCGGGCATCAAGTGGTTCGGCGAGTACGGCACGGCCGGCGTGCTCGCCATCCAGGACAAGATGGGCGGCCAGCCGACGCGGAACTACAGCGAAGGCACCTTCGAGCAGTGCAAGGACATCGACGGCTCAACGCTGGTCAAGACCATCCTCAAGGAGCGCGACACCTGCTACGCCTGCGTGGTCAAGTGCAAGCGCGTGGTCGAGGTGCACGAGCCGGGGCTCGACATCGACCCCGTCTACGGCGGACCGGAGTACGAGACGCTGACCTTCTTCGGCAGCATGTGCGGCGTGGGCGACCTCAAGCTGCTCTCCAAGGCCTCGGCGGACGCCAACATGTACGGCATGGACACGATCTCGGCCGGCGCCACCATCGCCTGGGCGATGGAGGCGAAGGCCAACGGTCTCCTCGACGACAAGGGCCTCGGTCTCGCCTTCGGCGATGGCCAGTCCGTCCTCCGCGCCATCGAGGCCATCGCGTTGCGGAAGGGCGTGGGCGATCTCCTCGCCGAGGGCAGCCTGCGAGCCGCGAAGACCCTGGGGCAGGCCGCGGTCGACCTCACCGTCACCGTGAAGGGCCAGGAGCTCCCCGCGCATATGCCGCAGCACAAGCGCTCGCTCGGTCTGATCTACGCCGTCAACGCCTTCGGCGCCGACCATCAATCCTCCGAGCACGACTCCATGCTCAGGGCCAAGCCGGGCAGCCTCCAGCGCCGCCGCCTCGCCGAGATCGGCGAGTTCGGCGACATGGACCTTCGCGATCTCTCGGACGACAAGGTCCGCTTCGCCTTCACCACGCAGTGCTTCTACTCCGCCCTCGACACCCTCGGCCTCTGCCAGTTCGTCTGGGGCCCCTCGTGGCAGCTCTACGGTCCCTCGGAGACCGTGGAGCTGGTGCACGCCGGCACGGGCTGGGACGCGACCATGAACGAGCTCATGAAGATCGGCGAGCGGAAGATCAACCTCATGCGCGCCTTCAATGCGCGCGAGGGCATCGGCAAGGAGGGCGACACCCTGCCGAAGAAGCTCTTCCAGCCGCTCACGGGCAAAGGGCCGACGGCCGGCGTGGCGCTGACTCAGGACGAGTTCGAGCACGCGCGCGAGACGTACTACCGGCTCGCGGGGTGCGACCCGGCCACGGGCTATCCGACACGCGCCAAGCTCGCCGACCTCGGCCTCGAATGGCTCGCGGACAAGGTGCCGGCGGCACGCTGAGCCTCACTCGCCGTCAGGAGAAGGGGGCCATGAGAACCCACGCTCTGGTCGGGCTCCTCGCAGTGCTCATCGCCGCTGGTGGCTGCGCGTCCATGCAAGGCGCAGCGGGGCAAGGGGCAGCGGGGCAAGGGGGAGCGGGACCAGGCACCGGGGGCACCCTCGATCGCATCAAGGCGACGAAGACCATCAACCTCGGCTATCGCGACTCGTCGGTGCCCTTCTCCTTCATGGGCCCCGATCAGAAGCCGGCCGGCTACTCCGTGGACCTCTGCAATCGCGTGGCCGATGATCTCAGGCGTGATCTCCAATGCCCCTCGCCGTCGACCGCTATTTCTCCTACGAGCCGTATGCCCTGATGCTGCGGCGGGGGGATCCGGATTTCCGGACCGCGGTGGACCGGTCGCTGGCCAGGCTCTACCGATCGGGCGACATCATCGCGATCTATCGCCGATGGCTGGGAGCGCTCGGCGCGCCCGGCGCCCTCGAGCTGGCCACGTGGACCATCGGAGGTCTGCCGGAGTAGCGGTCAGGCGCCGGCGCCGCGAGCGGCCCAGCGGAAAACGCGCGCGCCGCTGTCGACGCGAAGGCTGACCAGCCCGGCCCCGGCGAGGAGCGCGCAGGCCACGGCGAACGCCGCGCCGTAGCCCCCCGTGGACTCGAAGAGCGTCCCCGCGAGCGAGGAGCCGAGGGCCGCCCCCGTCTGATGCACGAGGAAGATCGCGCCGAGAATGGACCCCACCGAGTAGCGGCCGTAGATGTCCGCGGTCAGCATCGACGTCATGGACATGGAGCCGGCGAGGGTGATCCCGCCCACGATGGCCACCCCCAGCATGAGCAGGGCATTGTCATGGACGAGAAAGAGCCCCGCGAAGATCACCGCGCGCCCCGCGTAGATGCTGGCGAGCACCGGCCTCGCCCCACAGCGATCGGCCAGCGCGCCCAACCCCAGCGTGAACACCATGCTCGAGGCGCCCAGCACACCCACGATCCAGGAGGCGAAGATCGGGGAATAGCCGTGGTCCGTGAGCATGGGAACCCCGTGCGACGAGATCGGGCTCATGGAGAAGCCACAGGTGAAGAACGAGCCGGCGAGCTGCCAGAAGGCCAGAGTGCGTATGGCCGTGCCCACCGGCGTCCGCTTCGAGGAGACGGGCGTGGCGCCGGGCAGCGGCGCTTCGCCGTCGGGGGCCAGGCCAATCGACTCCGGCGAGTCACGAATCACGAGGAGGCACAGAGGCAGCATGCCCACCAGGACGGCGAGCCCGATCACCGCATAGGTCAGCCGCCACCCGACGGTGATGATGAGCCAGGCGACCACGGGCACGAGGAGGCTCATGCCGGTCATGGCCGCGCTGCCCAGCAGAGAGACCGCGGTGCCGCGGCGGCGGAGGAACCAGCGACTGACCACGGCATTGGCGACGACGGGGCCCACCGCGGCCAGACCCAGAGAGGCGAGAACGCCATAGACCAGCGCGAGTTGCCAGAGGTTGGCGCAGAGTCCGGTCAAAGCCAGGGACACCGCGAGGATCACGCAGCCGGCCGAGGTGACGACGCGGGCGCCCAGCCGGTCCACGAGGCCGCCGACCCAGGGCATGAAGAGCCCGTAGAGAAGAAGCCCGAGCGCGATCACCAGAGAGAAGCTCGCACGATCGACGCCAAGATCCGCCACCATCGGCTTGAGGAAGGGGCCGACCGCGTGGCGCACCCCGGCGGATACGAAGACCATGATCGAGAAGGCGAGAGTGATCCACCAGCCGTAGAAGACACGAGACGAGGGCATGAGCGTGCCGAGGATTACAGCAGTTTGGTGTAGGCTCTTCTCGAACCGCTGACCGCTTCCGGCACTCAACGAGGAGAGCCCGCGACCGTTGATCCTCACCGTCTTCCGCATCCGGAGCTTCCGCTTCCAGCTCCCCGCCGACCTTCTCACCTCCTGGGCCTTCGAGATGGAGACGCTCATCCTCGGCTGGTACGTCATGGTCAACACGGGCTCGGTGCTCCTCCTCACCGCTTTCGCCTCGCTGCCGTTTCTCGGATCGCTGGCCGCGCCCATGTTCGGCGTGCTCGGCGACCGGCTCGGCGGCCGCCTGATGCTGTGCGCGATGCGCGCGACCTACGCCGTCTTCTCGGCGCTCATCGTGCTCCTCGCCTTCACCGGCTCGCTGACGCCGGTGTGGGTGTTCGTGGTGGCGGCGCTGGCCGGCATCGTTCGCACCAATGATCTCGTGATGCGCAACTGGCTCATCGGCGAGACCATCCCGCCCCATCAGATCGTGGGCGCGCTCGGAATGTCCCGCGCGGTGGCGGACTCGGCACGCGTGGCGGGCGCGCTCGCCGGCGCCGCCCTATCCACGGAGCTCGGCGTCGGTCTCGCCTATGCGGTGGTGACCGTGCTCTACCTCACCGGGCTCGCCTTGACCCGTGGGGTGTCGCGGGGACGGAGGGTCGCCGATCCGGCGGCCGCGCATGCCCCCGCGTCTTCCGGCGAGTCCCCTTCGTCGCGCTGGCGTGAGCTCAAAGACGGCGTCGTACATGTGCTCCGAACGCCCGCGCTCATCGCGGTCATGTGGCTCGCCTTCCTCATCAATCTCACCGCGTACCCGGCCACCCACGGGCTCCTGCCCTATGTGGCGCGGAAGGTCTACCTGGTCGATGCCACGGGCCTGGGCTGGCTCGTGGCCAGCTTCTCCCTGGGCGGCCTCCTCGCCTCCATCGCCGTGGTGATCACGGGCGGATCGCGCCATCCCGCGCGCTCCACGCTCGTCTACACCGCGATCTGGTACGTGCTCCTGCTCGCCTTCGGGCATCTACGGAGCCTGGAGGCCGGACTCCTCACGCTCTTCACCGCGGGCTTCGTCCAGAACGTCGCCATGATCTCGATGACCGCGACGCTGCTCGCCACCGGCGGCGATCGCTTCCGCGGGCGTGTCATGGGGGTGCGCATGCTCGCAGTCTATGGGCTGCCCCTGGGCCTCGTCGCCTCTGGCGCTCTCATCGAGCGCATCGGCTTTCCCCTGACCATCAGCGCCTTCGCGGTGATCGGGCTGGTCTTCACGCTTCTCATTGGAATCAGGTGGCGCACCAGCCTCTGGCGGCGCCGGCCGCATCCGGCCGGCGCGCTCTCCGCGCCCCAGCGCGTGTGATGAGGGCCGGAGCGACGGGGAGTCGAGAAGCACCCGGCGCGGTGGTGTGACTAGCGGGGCGTCGAGCCGCCCGCGATCTGCGGCAGGAGAAAAACCTCACTGTCCGGGCCGATAGGCTCGAAGAGGGCGTCCTGGAAGATCTGGCCGTCGATGGCCACGGCGATGCCTTCGTCGAGATGACGACCGAGAGCGGGGTGAAGCTCGGTGAGCTGCTGGAAGAGCTGCTTGACGGACGTCGCCGAGAGCACGAACTCAGCGACGCCCCCCGTCAGCTGCGCGAGGTTACCTACGAGCACCACGCGCGCCATGCGTGACTCAGGCCTTGTTGAGCCCCTTGTCCTTGAGCGCCTTGAGCACCTTGGGCGGAGACATGGGCAGCTCGGTGAAGCGGATGCCCGTGGCGTTCTCCATGGCATTGGCGATGGCCCCGAGGGGCGGCACGATGGGCGTCTCGCCGACGCCCCGGACGCCATACGGATGCTTCGGGTTCCCCACCTCGACCAGGATGGCGTCGATCATCGGCACGTCGGAGGCCACGGGCATGCGGTAGTCGAGGAAGCCCGCGTTCTGCAGCTTGCCGTCCTCGCCATAAATGTATTCCTCGTTCAGCGCCCAGCCTATCCCCTGCACCGCGCCACCCTGGAACTGTCCCTCGACATAGGCCGGATGCAGCGCCCGGCCCGCGTCCTGGGCCACCGTGTAGCGCAGGATGGTGGTCCGTCCGGTTTCCGGATCCACCTCGAGATCGACCAAATGGGTGCCGAAGCTGGGCCCGGCGCCCTGGGCATTGATGCGTCCCACGCCGCCGATGGGGCCGCCGGTCTTGCCGGACACCTTGGCGAAATCCGCGACGGACATCGGCTTGACCTTCTCGCTGAGCGCGCCCAGCGGCCTCACCGCGCCGTCCGAGAATTCGACCTGGTCCGGCTTGGCCTCCCACAGCTTGCAGGCGCGGGCGCAGAGATCGGCCTTGATGTGCTTCGCCGCCTCCACGATGGCCATGGAGCCCGAGAAGGCCGAGCGGCTGCCCCCGGTGAGGAAGTTGAAGCCCAGCGAGCCCGTATCGCCGATGATCGGCCGCACCTTGTCGAAGGGGACGCCCAGCTCGTCCGCGGCCACCGCGGCCAACGAGGCGCGCAGGCCGCCGATGTCCGGCGTGCCGGCCATGAGGGACACCGTACCGTCCTCGTTCACGGTGAGCGACACGCTGGTCTCGCCGCCGATATTGAACCAGAAGCCCGAGGCCACGCCGCGGCCCTGCCACTTCCGCAGCGGCGCATTCCAGTGCTCGGTCTTCTTGATGGCGTTGAGCGTCTCCTCGAGCCCGATGGGTCCGAACTTGGGACCGTAGGCCGCCTTGGTGCCCTCGTGGGCCGCGTTCTGCATGCGCAGGTCGATGGGGTCGATGTCGAGCTTCTTGGCGATCTCGTCCACCACGCTCTCCACCGCGTACTCCGAGATCGGCGCGCCGGGCGCCCGATAGGCCGCCACCTTCGGACGGTTGGACACCACGTCGTAGCCGATCACGTGCACGTTCTCGATGTCGTAGGGCGCGTAGGCGCACATGGTGCCGGGCTGCACCGGCGAGCCCTGGAAGGCGCCCGCCTGATACTTCAGCTCCGCGAAGCCGGCCACGAACTTGCCATCCTTGGTGGCGCCCATCTTGACGCGCACGGTGGCGCCGGAGGTCGGGCCCGAAGCCTTGAAGACCTCCTCGCGCGACATGACCATCTTCACCGGGCGCTTTGCCTTGCGGGAGAGCGCGATGGCGAGCGGCTCGAGGTAGACCACGGTCTTGCCGCCGAAGCCGCCGCCGATCTCGGTGGCGGTGACGCGAACCTTGCCCATGTCGAGCCCGAGCAGCCGGGCGCAGTGGGCGCGCACGATGTAGTGCCCCTGGGTCGTGGTCCAGAGCTCGGTGGAGCCGTCTTCGGACACGGTGGCCAGCGCAGCGTGGGGCTCGAGGTAGCCCTGATGTACCGGTGCGGTCTTGAACTCCCGTTCAATGACGAGGTCGGCCTTCTTGAAGCCGGCCTCGACGTCGCCCTGCTTGATCTCGACGCGCTTGGCGATGTTCGAAGGCTTCTCGGGCTTGGGCTCGACGCCCACCGTGAAGAGATCGTCGTGGAGCAGCGGGGCGTCAGGGCGCATGGCCTCGACCACGTCGATGACGTGGGGCAGCACCTCGTACTTCACCTCGATCAGCTTGAGGGCGCGCCGCGCGATGGCGACGCTGGTGGCAGCCACCGCGGCCACGGCGTGGCCCTCGTAGAGCGCCTTCTCGCGGGCCATGACGTTCCGCACCACGTCCTTGTAGTTCATCATCATCTCGCCGGCGGGAATGAACTCCGAGGACTGGTCGGCGAAATCGGCCCGGGTGACCACGGCCTTGACGCCGGGCAGCGCCTCGGCCTTGGAGGTGTCGATGGAGACGATGCGCGCATGCGGGTGCGGGCTGCGCAGGACGCGCCCGATGA
>WNGA01011053.1_pt1 | contig 11840 bp, 10 predicted proteins | sample 5400061 | NCBI WGS metagenome assembly WNGA01 (sample SAMN13153366, study PRJNA577476) | soil metagenome | isolation source: 100 cm soil or saprolite under grassland replicate 2 | place: USA:California | collected 2016-06-15
TGCAACCGAAGCCGCTACTATGCTATTGAGGATAGATGACGTGATCGCGTCCTCCAAGTCTAAAATGCCTGCAGGTCCTCCTGGAGGCGGCATGGGCGGCATGGGCGGCATGGGCGGCATGGGCGGCATGGGCGGCATGGGCGGCATGGATATGGAGTAAATCCAACAAGTTAACTTCAAGATTTTCTCTTCATAAATCAACACGCATCATGAAAAACATCACATAGAAAGGCTGCTGGCTTATTCAAACGTAGCCAACCCGTCAGGGCAAGCCACGGGTTACAGTTTACGTAGCTTTATGTCGATAAACACGAGATAGATACAAAGCACATTTACGTGTTGAGTATCGGTTTAACTGGGAGAAAACACCAGGCGACCTGCAAGAACCTAACATCAGTTCACAGTTATGTCGGAGGGTGGAGGCTTGATTTCATTTGGCCATACAAAAGTGCGCACCCAGTTGCTATTTGGGCCCGCGGAAATATTTCATAAAAATTCTAACTGGTCTAGTTTTTTTAAAGCTGGTATAATTTGTATGATTAATTAAACAATCAGCATCCTCGTAGAAGTAAACATGATAAAAAAACTGGAAAATCCATATAACTGGACGTGTACCGTTCCCGTGTGTTTGAACGATTGAACTGTCTTAATCTAGATGATCAAATAGTTGTTCTGCCGGATTTTTTCATGGATAGAATTGTAAAATTTGAATCAAAGAATAAACTCATAGAACTGGTCGATTTTAAGACAAGATTCGGCGGTGGTAGTGTTAGGGGAATTGGAACAGTTGATATTAAAGGTGGGAATGCAGTAAATGTGGCCTATTGCTTGGCAAAGTTTGGTCTTTCAGTAAATTTGTTCACTATTGCAAATGAAATAGGATCCGCAATACTCCAAAAAATCTTTTCAAAATTTGGAAACAAAGTCGAGCTCCATATATCTAGGGGAAAACACGGCATAACTACATCATTAGAATTTGAAGATAAAGAATCTACTGCAAATATTATGATTAGCGATGTAGGCGATATAGAAAATTATGGAGCAGATAGGATAAGTGCAGCTGAGGATCTAGAAAAAATTAGATCGGCAAAATGCGTAATTTTGACAAATTGGGCGAGCAACCTAAAAGGGACAGAACTTGCCATGCATGTTTTTAAGAATTCCACGAATGCCCTTCATTTTATAGATCCTGCAGATATTGATGCTAGAAGAGAGGAATTTCGAGATGCACTAAAAATTATAGGAAAATATACCGACGTTCTCAGCATCAATGAAAATGAATCTAATTCCCTCACAAATGCCCTGGGATCAGGATCAGTGTTATTGAAAGATCCAACAAATATTGATTTGATAAAAAGTGTAGCAAAAATGATTTCAAATGAATTTGGTTTTGAAGTTGATCTGCATACCAGAACGGGTTCAGCATGGTCTGATGGAAAGGAAACCATCTTTGAGCCTGCATTTAGTGTTAAAGTTCATACATTGACTGGTTCGGGAGATTGTTGGGACGCCGCAGACGTGATTGGTTACCTTGCAAATTTACCACCACACGAAAGGCTATTATTGTCAAACGCATGTTCTGCGCTTTATATCCAGAGCAAATCATTTGAGTCACCGAGTATGGAAGACCTCTTGCAATTTTCGAATAGAAGTAATAATTCTATATTTAGAAAATAATATTGTTTAATAATTGCTTAGTCACAATTACGTAGCCTGGTATCCCCAAAGCTTTACTGCGGCTCTATTGTTGCTGGAGGTTTGCTTGATATTGCGTATGTAACCCATGTTACATCTTCAACCTCATTTGTGATTCTACTGCTTATAGTCTGGAGGAGCTCGTAAGGTAATCTACTCCAGTCTGCAGTCATGGCGTCAGAAGATTCGACAATTCTTACTGTTACTATATAACCATATACACGCTCATCACCCAAAACACCAACCGCACGATCATCACCAACCGCAGCATAAGCCTGCCAAACTTTGTCATACCACGCTGCTTTTTTTAGCTCATCCTCAACAATACTACTTGCGTGCCTCACTATGCTGATCTTTTGGTCAGTGACTTTTCCCATTATGCGCACTGCAAGACCTGGGCCAGGAAACGGATGTCTCATTAGAAATTCGTCCGGAATTCCAAGAAGACTGGCAATCTTTCTTACCTCGTCTTTATAGAGAGTCCTAAAAGGTTCCAAGACTCTCATGTTTAGCCATTCCGGAAGACCACCAACATTGTGATGTGTCTTTATAACAGCTGCAGGCCCTTTTGAAACGCCACTTTCTATCACGTCCGGATACAAAGTACCTTGTGCAAGCCATTCAAATGGACCTTGTATTTTAGAAAAGTCAACAAATACCCTTGCAAATTCTTGGCCTATTATTTTCCGTTTCGTTTCGGGATCTTCAATCCCCCTCAGCTTGCTAAGAAATTGTTCTCTGCGGTCTAGACGTATTAAATTAAGCCCTAGCTTGTCTCCTAGTATCGCAGGAATCAATTTATCTTCATCCATTCTCAACAGCCCATTGTCAACGAAGATGCATGTCAAATTTGACTTAATAGCCTTGTTAAGTAACACCGCGAGTGTAGTGGAGTCTATGCCACCACTGACTGCACACAAAACTTTATCCCCGTTTACAAGCTCCTTAATTTCACTAATTGACCTACTAACGAAGCTTTCCATGTTCCATTCAGGTCTTGCTTTACTAATGTAACTGGAAAAATTCTTCAATATTTTACCTCCGAATTCTGTGTGTGAAACTTCAGGATGAAATTGAATTCCATAGAGCCCTTCCTGTCTGTTAGCAATAGCCGCTGAGCTAGATGATTGAGTATGGGCCAATACTTTAAAGCCTTCAGGTATATGCTCAGCCGTATCGGCATGACTCATCCAGCATTTTAATTTGTTACCAACTCCTTTGAAAAGATCGGAGGAATCGTCAATAAAAAGATCAGCATAGCCATACTCTTTTCGAGAGGCTCGTTTTATTTTGCCCTTATACTCGTTTACCAAAAGTTGGTGACCGTAGCAAATCCCTAAAATTGGAATTCCAGAGTTAAATATCTCTTTATCAGGCTTAGGTGATCCTTCAGAATACACGCTTGATGGACCTCCAGAAAGGATTATCCCCTTTGGGTTTATCTTTTTGATTTCGTCAATAGTGGAGCTGTAGGGCAACAACTCGCAAAATACATTTTCCTCTCTAATTCGTCTGCAAATAAGATGGCTATATTGTGATCCAAAGTCCAACACAACTATCTTATCCATGCTTTTGTTGACTTCCCTTCTCCACCATCTTAGATAAAACCCAAGTCATAGTACTGAGTATGTCCTGAAGTCGTTCCCTTTCTCTGTAGTTGGTAACATTGATAGATTTCAAAGTACCTTCATTGTCTGAAAATATTTGGTAATCAATGCAGTTCGTGGAATCATTAATTTCCCTACTTCTGAATTTTTCCAGATCCTTCGATTTCATGCCATCAAGGATTCTATTCAAGAAAAAAGTTTTGAAAGGGGGTGTATTTACATTAAGGGATAGCTCATCAGCAATTGTGATCTTAATCTCTCCAGAAGAAATTTCGGCTCTAGCCAAGATCAGACTGTCTGTGGCACGTCTAAGTTCTCTAGTATCAGTCGTTTCAATCTGTGATGGTTCTTTAGAATAAGGGGAATCATTGGCTGCACGCTGCTTTTGAGTGGAAACATTTTCATATCCTCGGTCAATCCGTTTGGTCTCCAAGGCAATTGAAGGCTCTTTTTGATATCGCTCAGTCGAGTCTTGCTTGGAAATAGTAGAGGCTGGTTTAAAACTACTACGTTTCAGCAGAGCATCTACGAGGATGAGCATTTTCCGCAGCCTATCTAGCTCCTCTTCCTTGTCTGATATTTCCTTAGTTAGCCACTCCCTTATCTCAGCTGCGCGCTGAACATCATTTTCAGAAAAACCAGACATTTACAAAGCATTTTTTAATTTGAAGGTATTATAATGGTTTTTCAATAGCATACTTAGATTATTAAATAATTGACAAGTTTTGTGTCATATATGACCGACTATTGTCATTCACGTTAGACAGAAATTTAACTATCAGGAATTGAGTCAAACTCTCTGAGCTCGTACTTGCTTTGCATAAGCTTACAAGAAGAATGCTCCTTCCTTTCGCTATGTTTTCGATTCTTTAGAATTTTTAGTATCCACTTTTGTGTAGCCCCTAATACCTATTTTCGACCTATTGAAGAGTAAAGAATTTGATCTTTTAGCGAGTAATTCAAGCAAAATTTTGGCTCTCCTTAGCTTTTTTATTTTCAAATTTTTATCAACCTTGCTGCCCTTCGGATATCTTGTATTTTGGTCGGTTAGATCCATTCCAACTAAAACAATGCTTTTTGCCCCCATTTCTTCAGCCATGAAAACGCATCTATCTCCGTCGGTAAAGCCACCAAAATTATATACGTTTTCGACCGGCATTACTTGAGTTGTGCCAATGACGCTCTTGAACTTCGGAACAAGTTTTTCTATGGCCTTCTCATTGTCGCCGTGAGCGTGAATTACCATGATTGCTCCTAATTTTTCTGCCTTCTTCAAAAATGTGGGATTCCCGTCCAGATCAGAGACAACAACATCGGGTTTTATCTTATTTGTGATTAAAGCTTCAACAGCACCATCAGACACAACCCTCACGTGCCTTTTATTCTTCTTAATGAAATTAATATCGTCTTCTAGACTTGGACCAGCTCCAATTACAAACACATCTTTACCTTTGATCTTTTTTTCCAGCTTTTTTAGATTCAATGATTTTTTCTTTATCAGTTTACTTAGCAAGTAAGCAGCATTTTGGTCTTTTTCTGTACTGTATCCAAATTCCTCCCGTATTTCTTGATAATAGGGAAACCAGTCGATGAATTGCACAAATAAAAATGCGAAGTGGTTACTAATAGATTATTTGTTTATTTTAACCCCAAATTCTAAAAACAGTCGCCTACGCAATCAAAGACGTATCAAAATATGGCGCTTAGTAGCTCCTTAGACTATTTTGAGCAACTTTATATTGATGCACAAGCGTAATTTATTGTGCTTCTACCGACACATCCTCCTTCATTAGTGAAATTTCAATAAAATTTGTCAAATTTTGGAGGGATGGAGGGAAAAGTGTATTTTGATCCTCGCTTTAAGAGGCTTTTGTGGTACCTGATAGGGAGTACCAAAGGTGGCGTTAGTAGAGCAAAAATTCTAGATTTGCTCAATTCTAGACCTTCAAATACAAACCAGATCGCATCCGAGCTTAAACTAGATTACAAGACGGTAGCACATCATCTTGAGGTCTTGTCAAAAAATGGGTTGATAATAACCGATAATATCGATACATATGGGGCTACCTATTTTCTAACGCCCATAATGGAGAAAAACTATGATGCCTTTAGAGAGATCTTATCTAAGATCAAAGTTGTCGGTCCCTGATGATTAATGCAACAATAGTTTCTTTCCATAATTACGGCTTGAGGATTACTAAACCCTCGTTGTTCATAACGCTACTGGTCGAATTAACAACTCAGAGCCTGACGTGACAGCAAAAGACTTTTGCTTAACAGCTGCAGGAATGTCTTCAAATCCTCTGGTAATTAATATTTCCAGAAACTTTGTATTGATTACACTCACCAATTGACGTGTAGAAACTTAAGTGAGAATAGTTAGAAACTTGTCTAGTTCAAAGATGTTCTGAAAAATATATGGAGTTCATATAAATCAGTTAATCAGAGATAGTCTCATTGACATGACTTTTGATTTGGGCAGTCTAGCTACTTCAGTAGGGATTGGAGGAGGGATTGGTTTTCTCTTGGGATACGCTGTAAAAAAGGTGATCAAGATTGTACTAGTCTTAGCAGGCCTTTCAATCGCAGCTTTATCATACATGCAAGTTCAAGGCATCGTCGCTGTAAACTGGGATAAATTAGATGGAGCAGCACGAGGCACATTTGCTGGATTAGGGAATGCCACGGGACATTTCCCCTCTCTACTACCAGGCTTAGGGGAGCATGTACTTACGGCCATGTCAAATTCGGGAATTCCAATAACTGGAGGACTGGCGGCGGGATTTGCGTTCGGCTTTAGTAAGGGATAGGTGGATCTATTACATACCTAAATTTGGTCTTTGACCAGTTAAATGACCTATTTAATTCCTCTAACTCAGAAGGTTTATGGAAGGGGTAGCCTATGTAACAATTATAACTTTATCTTTAGATGGTATATGGAATGAAGGGACAATCTCAAAATAGCGCCGCATTTCCTGGCGAGCAGGTTGCTGAAATTGAAGAATTCGAAGGGGGCAAGAACACGTTCGTATCTAAGGGGTCCATTAGAGCAAGTGCCATCGGAGATAAGCAATATGATCTTAAGCGACGAATTGTAAGAATTGATCAAAAAAGAGCTCTCATTTTACCAAAGATAGGTGATGAGGTAGTCGGTTATATTGAAATGCTTTTTGGACCTATGATATCAGTAAAGCTGTTGTACCTTAACGCTAAGCCATTTTCTGGCGGCTTTTCGGCAATCGCATCAACTAGAATCAATTCCAGAGGATGGAATCGTGACAGAGGTGGCGATAGGAGAGCTAAAGTTACTTTTAGAGTAGGGGACATAATCCGTGGCAGAGTTACAAGTTTGCTAAATTCGACTATTCATCTTACAATAGACGAGAAAGAATATGGAGTACTATACACATTATGTTACATTTGTGGCGGTAATACGGTAAGAGTCAATAATGCTGTAAAATGCATCGAATGTGGAAATTATGAAGAAAGAAAGCTCACCAATGATTATGGAAGTGACACATTTAAGGAAATATATAGATCAGGTAAAAAATAGCCGTACCTAATTTTTGGTTTCTATTTCTCAGACCTTTTTACGAGTTCCATCAGTTTCACCGAGTTGGGACCATAAATAATATTTCCTATCCGCTCTTAGTGTATGCGCTTCTCATTTCTTTAAGCCAGCGATTCTTGGATTTGTAAATTTGTTTTTGCCGTCGCTTTCTACATTCTGACATGGCGTAGGAGCAAAGAATTGGGAAATATACGGACGAATCGCCATAAACAATTACGTTGCCGCTATGTGAGGTTTTAATTTTTCCCCAACTCTTACCTTCCTGTAAGGTTGCCCCTGATAAACCACCGGTATCGGCTCTTGCGTCGGTAATTTGTATAATGTAATCATGACCACCTTCCTTCATCTTCAGAATTTGATAGAGTGCAGGACCTGTCTGTTGAAAGAAGTTCTTCGGAACGCCTCCGCCTAGTTCAAGCCCCCCAGATATTTTACTTCGCCAAAGAATTGCGGCAGATTCGGCTACGTCAAGTATCACATTGGGCAGCTTATCCATTTTCTCGTCCAGGAGTAAAGGTAACATATTCAGACCAATCGAAGAATCACTAATAGCTGGCATGAAGACGGGGATATTATTTTTGTAGGCAGCAACAATAAATGACCGTTCAGGATGCGAAGATTCTTCTGCCGCGGCCTTTCCTAGAAGGTGGGAAATATCAGCTGTAGAAGTAGTCGCTGGTAAATCAGCTTGTCGACTTTTAAGGGTTTTCTGCACTATGATATCTTGGGCCTGCAGTGTACCAAATTCCTTAATGTAAGTATCATAAATTCTTACTATTTTTCTAGAGTATAGTATATCGTCATCGACTTGGAAATGTCCTTGCCGGACAGGAAGATCGTAGGCAAAATGAAGATCGTGGTAAACATTAGCGCCTGTAGTAACGATCCAATCTATAAAACCAAAATCTATCATAGTAGAAATTGACCTTCCCAAGCCTATGGGGGTCATTGCACCAGCCAGTGTTAAACAAATCGTTGCATCACCACTTATCATTAGTTTCATAATCTCAGCTGCCTCGGCTAGCCTACGAGCGTTGTAGCCAGTATGACTGAAGAAGTTAATTATATCAGAGACAGACATGTTACGCGAAATGATTGGAGGTTCTATTTTCTTACCTGTAAAGCTATGAATCTTGTCCACTTGTGACTCTTACTTTTTGTATTAAAAATACTATACTATCACTCTTTCCTGTCGTTCAAGGAAAATCGATAAAATGATTTGAAGCTTAAAGCAATTGTATTAAGAAATCAACATAGAATAGGAAGGCATCTGCACACCTGTCCACAGGAAAAGTCCTATTTGGAGCAGGGATATTGTTCGCCTATTCCATAGCGTTCCATGCTGAAACCCTAATTAGGGATTAGGTACTATGTGGAGGTCGTATATAACCATAACTGAAGATGCCTTAGACTGGGAACCTCATCAATTAGACATATGATAATGTTGGTCAGGATATCTTAAAATCAATACTCTTGTTTGGCCAATTTATCACAGGTGTAATTTTTACAGCCAGAATTCAACTTGTCGTTAACGGCCTGAATGTAAAATACTTAAGTGGCAAAACAATCCTAATCCAGTGAAAATCATATGTTGACTTATAATTCGCTCAAATTAGGAAAATGGAATTTAACAGACCTGCTTCCAGATTCTTCTTCTGAAAATGTAGAAGACCTTATTTCTAAAATAAAGTCCAAAGTTATTCGGTTCGAACGGATGAGGAGCCTTCTCAATAATGATATTTCAACCGAAGACTTTGTCCGAATGATTCGCATGATCGAGGAAATATCCGAAGCCCTTAGCATTCTTGGTGGGTTTGCTCACTTGCAATATTATTCCAATACGTTGTCCAATGCTGGCGCTGCCTTTGTCACCAAAATAGAAAAATTCATCTCGGAGATGGAAAATAGAATGATTTTTTTCGACCTATGGTTCAAGAAGGATTTAGACGAAGCAAATGCCAATAGACTGATCGATGCAGTTCCAGTTGATTACAGAGAATACCTCAGACATAAAAGACTGGCAGCCAAATACTCACTGACTGAACCAGAGGAGAAAATAATCACAACCCTTGAGGTAAGTGGACCAACCGCGCTTGTAAAGATCTATGACAGGATGACAACAGGTTTTGAGTTTACACTTCAGATAAAAAAAGGGAAAAAAACCATCAAAAAGACGTTCCTAAATAAAGAAAGGCTACTCTCTATGGTAAGGAGTCCTATCCCGAAGGAGAGAGAGAATGCGTACAAGACCCTATGGAAGGTTTACGAAAAGAACGGTGGTATACTAGGAGAGATCTACAATAATATTGTTTTAGAATGGCACGATGAGAATTTGTCAATCAGAGGTTTCAAATCTCCGATATCGGTCAGAAATTTGTATAATAATTTAGATGACGCGACTGTTGATACACTCCTGAAGGTATGCAAGCAAAATTCTGGCATATTTCAAGAATTTTTTATCGAAAAGGCAAAAATTCTAGCCATAAAAAAACTAAGGAGGTACGATCTTTATGCACCAATTTCCAAGGAGTTGTCATCCATCAGAAAGTACAGATATAATAAAGCGGCTGAAATAGTTCTAGAAACATTCAGCAAGTTTGATTCTAGATTTTCTGAATTTGCACGTAGACTTTTTACTGAACGTCATGTTGATTCAGAAATTAGAAAGGGCAAACTAAGCGGGGCATTTTGTTATACTGTCTCTCCTAAGAGAACGCCCTACGTACTCCTAAATTTTGATGGAAAGACGAGAGATGTCTCAACCATGGCCCATGAATTCGGACATGCGATACATAGCATGGCTGCGGCTGACAAGCCAATTCTTGTTTCTCACGCACCACTTCCTCTAGCAGAAACTGCTTCAGTCTTCGCAGAGATGCTTTTGACAGATAATCTGCTGGAGAAGCTATCGAGCAAGGAAAGGCGTATCCTTCTGGCAGAACAAATAGACGATATGTATGCTACAATCATGAGACAAAGTTATTTTACATTATTTGAGATCGATGCTCATGATGCTATAATCAGACAGAACGCGACAATAGACAGAGTCGCTGAAAGATATTTGGATAATATTACAGATCAGTTTGGAGATTCGGTCGTAGTAACTCCAGACTTTAAATGGGAATGGCTTTACATTCCACATTTTTATCATACACCATTTTACTGCTATGCATACTCCTTCGGAAATTTACTAGTGCTATCTCTTTATCAGCAATTCAAAAGAGAAGGGGAATCCTTCGTTCCAAAGTATATCGAGATACTTCATGCTGGAGGGTCTCAGAAACCAGAAGAGTTGCTCAAGAGCATAGGAATGGATATTACACGAGATTCATTCTGGCAACAGGGATTTGATTTTATAGAAAAGAAGGTGAATGAATTAAAGGAAGGGTAGACAATTAAGCTCAAATTCACTCCGAGATCGAAGAAATTACTGCTAAATTATCTCATCGCAACATTTTAGGAGATTCCCACTTGTTGATTAGTCTTTCATAATATCTTTTTTAATTTATCAAGGCATTTCCGTGCGGTTTTGTACTTTTGCACGCGAAAGACCAGCAAAGACCATCTGAATTCCAGTTATTAGTAATCCTATTGCAATTATCGTCCCAGCTAGCACAATGCCAAATAGTGGGAATGATAACACGAGAAGCGAAATTACTAAAGCTAATATTCCTACTCCTACAAGAAACACCCTAGACACGCCAGAATGCTTGCCTGTCATCCCTTCTACTATTCTTGCAATTCCATTGAAGAGGAGAGATATACCCATGAATATCACTAGGACAAAAGCTGCTGCCAGAGGAAATGCCATAGCCAAACCAGCGAAAATCAGGACAAGTACGCCCAGTCCAATGGTTGCCCAACGAGATTTATTCTCAAGGAATATGCCACTGATAATCTTTTCAATCCCGACGAAAAGCAGAATTACAGAAAGTAAGACTACGATTGAAAGAAAAGTAAATCCAGGAAATGCAAGTGCAAATATTGAAAGTATGATGGTTAGAGCCCCTAATCCAATTTGTACTGCTCTGAACCATCTAGGAGAACTAACTAATGACAACGATATTTCCTCAATGAGGCGCGTAACACTAATAGCATTTATTGTACGCACGCAGGTTAGGTTATAAAGCAGAGATATCCATAACTCTAGACAAATCAGTAATAGATCTTTATCACAGTTACATAAATGAAGACCCAGATTTACTAATCTTGTATGAAATTTCTGATTACATTGATATTTTCGTTACTAATTAACATGATCTTACTTCCTGCTCTCTCGTTCTCATCACGGATTCCAATGGCCTATGGAGAAGAGGAATTTAGGCAACATGAGTTCGTAGAGAATGGGAAACCTCGTATCCTTAACGGCCACATGACTGTAGAAGTCGTAGCAGATGGAATTAACCTACCAACTACAATGGCATTTTTAGGCGCAAACGACATACTAGTGCTTGAAAAAGACAAGGGCACCTTACAGAGAATAGTTAATGGTAAAATGACAGGTCAACCGCTTTTAGATGTGAGTGTTGCAAATTCCGTCGAGCGATGTATGTGCGGTATCGCTGTCTCAAAGGAAGGGGCCCATCAATACGTATTTCTATATTATACGGAAATAAATGGTGCAGACGGAGGAGATAGGCAAGGCAAAGAACCATCAGGAAATAAACTCTATCGTTACGAGCTTATAAACAATAAATTAGTAGACCCAAAATTACTCTTGGATTTGCCTGCTTATCCAGGACCTCGTCACAATGGGGGTGCAATCACAATTGGTCCGGATGGCAATCTCTATATCCCAATAGGAGATGTAGATGGTTCGTTTAAGGAATCAGACACAGAAACTAAGACCCAGAATTATGTCGATGGTATGGATCCAGATGGACGAAGTGGAATATTGAGAATAACTCAAGGTGGCCAGCCGGTTGGAGAAGGGATACTTGGAAATGAAATGCCACTACGACTTTACT
>WNGA01029641.1_pt1 | contig 11839 bp, 11 predicted proteins | sample 5400061 | NCBI WGS metagenome assembly WNGA01 (sample SAMN13153366, study PRJNA577476) | soil metagenome | isolation source: 100 cm soil or saprolite under grassland replicate 2 | place: USA:California | collected 2016-06-15
GCCGGCAACCTCGAGCACAACGCCGTGGTGCAGCTCGTGGAACGCGCGCAGCGCCGGCCCGAGGACGCGCCGCCGAAGGGCGTGCGCGTTCGGCGTCCGCTCGTTACCGCGCCGCCGCCCGGATTGCGGTTCCAGCAGAAGGACACCGAGCAGTACCACGTCTGCGTCGGCGCGCCGGGCATCTCGCGCTCCGACCGCCGCCGATTCGCTGCCTCGCTGCTGGACTCGATTCTCGGCGGCGCCGCATCCTCCAGGCTCTTCCAGGAGATCCGCGAGAAGCGTGGGATGGCCTACGCGGTGTACAGCTTCACGTCTCAGTACACCGACACCGGTCTCGTCGGCTTCTACATCGGGACGCGCGAGGAGAATCTCTCCGAATGCCTCGAGATCGCGGCGCGCGAGCTCGCGGACATCGCAGCAGGACGGCTGCGCCCGAAGGAGCTCGAGCGCGCGAAAGAGAACCTGAAGGGCCGTATCGTGCTCTCGATGGAGTCGACGGCGAACCGGATGAGCAGGCTCGGGAAGTCGCTGATCACGGACACGGAGCTGCTCTCGCTCGACCGGTTGATCGCGGAGATCGACGGCGTCGAGCCGGACGAGGTGGCCGAGCTCGCGTCGGTGTTGCTCGAGCCCGAGTTGCTCTCTGCGGCCGGGATCGGACCTGACGAGAGTCGCTTCACGACCGCCGTCGAGCAGATCAACCCCGCGCTCTTGTCGCGCGAAGTGCTGCGCACTTCGCGCGAGGAAGACCGGGCAGGCGCGCTACGCGCGCGTGCCCTTTCGCGGCAATCGGAGGAGGGCGGCTTCGATCGAGGCGACCGTCGGCGCGGACAAGCCGCGCCTAGCACGAGACGTTCTTCGTAGGGAGAGCATGAGGATCTGTTTGTTCGGCCGCGGTGGGAAGGTTGGGCAGGTGCTCGCGCCGGCGCTCGAGGCGGCGGGGCATGAGCTCGTCGACCTCGCCGCCGCCGACGTTGCCGTCGACTTCACCGCGCCAGAGGCGGTCGTGGCGAACGTCCTCGACGCTCTTGATGCGGGCGTCGCGTGCGTGATCGGCACGAGCGGCGCGGACCTCGCGGCGGTGGATACACGGGCGCGTGAGCGCGGCCTGCCCGTGTTCTTCGCGCCGAACTTCGCGATTGGCGCGGTGCTGATGATGCGACTCGCTGCCGAGGCGGCCGCGTTTCTGCCGCGCGTCGAGATCGTGGAGCTGCACAACGAGGCGAAAAAGGACGCGCCCTCCGGCACTGCGCGAGCGACGGCGGATCTGCTGCCGGGGAACGTCCCGATCCATTCGGTGCGCCTACCAGGGCTCGTCGCGCACCAAGAGGTGCTGCTCGGCGGCGACGGCCAGCTGCTGACCATCCGGCACGACGCGTTCTCCCACGAGGCTTACGTCCCGGGCGTGCTGCTCGCGCTCGAACGGCTGCGCACGCTGCCGCCGGGGCTGACGGTGGGGCTCGACGCGCTGCTTTGAGCACGACGCGCCTCGAGACGTTCGCCGACGGCGTCTTTGCGATTGCCGCGACGCTGCTCATCCTCAACGTGGAGGTGCCGGAGCTCGGCGCGCACAGCCTCAGCCACGAGCTCGTCCGGCTCTGGCCGGCTTACGTCGGCTACGCAGTCAGCTTCGTGACGATTGGAATCATCTGGGTCAATCACCACACAGTCCTGCGCCAGCTGCGCGGGGCCGACCGGACGTTCCTGTTCATCAACGTCTTCTTCCTGCTCTGCATCGCGTTCATCCCGTTCCCGACTCGGCTACTCGCGACCTATGTGCGCACCGACGACGGCAGGTCGGCGGCGGTCGCCTACGGCATCACGCTCAGCGTAACCGCCATCTTCTTTTACCTGATGTGGCGCTATGCGATCGGGGGCGGGGGACGGCTGCTGCGGGCCGACGCGGACCGCCGCGAAGTCGACGGGATCACACGCAGTTACCGACCCGGCGTCCCGATGTATGCCGCGGCCACAGTTGTGGGAATCTTCCAGGCTGAGGTGAGTGCCGCTCTCTACGCTGCGATCGCCCTGTTCTACGTCCTCTCGAGCTCGCTGTTCGGCCGTGACGAGGCTGTGCCATGACGATCGACACCGGAATGGAGCTCCGCGAGATCGCAGGCAGAGACGTCCTCTCGCTGCGGCGGGAGCTGGCGGAGATCTGGCCGGACGCCTCGCGGGCGCGGATCGACGAGATCCTGCCGCGCCACGTCGCGCGCGACGGATTTCGCTTTCTCGGCGCATTCGCCGAAAGCCGCCTCGCCGGCTTCGTCTACGGCTATCGCGGCGGGCGGGGCCAGTGGTGGCACGATCGCGTCGCGGCTGCGCTTGGCTCGGACGCGACCGAACGCTGGCTCGCGCCCGGCCATTTCGAGTTCACCGAGTTGCACGTGCGGCGCGAGTTTCGCCGACGTGGCATCGGCGGGAGCCTCCACGACGCGCTGCTCGAGGGCGTCGACGCGCCGACCGCGGTGCTCTCGACACAAACGGACAACGAGCCCGCGATTTCCCTCTACGCCGGTCGCGGTTGGCAAGTGATCGTCCCGTACCTCGACTTCGGCTCCGGGCGTCCCTTCCTGATCATGGGTCTCGTGCTGCGCTGACCTGATTACGAACAGCCGATCGATATGGTCGGATACGGCAACTGCGACGTCGACAAACGGGAGGATGAAATGGCCGGTGTACGCCGCGTGACGCGCTCGATCCTGCGCTACGTCTATCCGCTGTACGTGATCGCGATCATCTTGCAGGTGTATTTCGCCGGCGAGGGGATCTTCGGCGCGGGTGACTCGTCGATCGAGGATGCGAACTCGCTCAACCTGCACCGCGACTTCGGCTGGTTCATCTCGCAGCCGATCGCACTGCTGCTCCTGATCGTCACGCTCCTGGCCTGGCTCCCGAACACACGTCTCCGCGTGCTCTCAATCCTGGGGCCGATCCTGCTCTTCGTGCAGTCCATCCTCCCGGAGGCCGGCAGGTGGGTCGCCGCGTTGCATCCGGTGAACGCGTTCGTGATCCTCGGAATGTTCGGCTACCTCTCGTGGTCGTTCTGGCGCGGCGAAGCGCTCGCGCCTGCGGCCGTGGCCGAGGAGGCGTCGCCTGCCGCAGCGCTCTAGGCCGAGACCTTGGACCGCGTGGGCCAAAGGGCTTGCGCTCTGCTCGTGCTTCGCAGGGGTCGTCGCCGTCGTCGTCTGGCTGGCCGTCGCCTGGAACGCAAGTCGCGTTCCAGGGACGTTCAGCGCGCTCGAGCTCGGCCCCTCGGACTACGGCGGCGGGCCTGCCTTTGTCCACGAGCTCCACGAGGGCAGCATTCCCGTCCCGGCGCTGCGCGGGCCGCCCCGCCCTCCGGACATCAGCGTCCGCCTCGTCGCACGGGCGGCAGAGGTCAGGCTGCCGTCCGGGCGGCGGGTCCGGGCGCTGACGTTCAACGGGCGCGTTCCGGGCCCGGAGCTGCGCGTGCACGAGGGCGAGCTCGTCGAGGCGACGCTCGTCAACCGTGACGTCCGTGAGGGCGTGTCGATTCACTGGCACGGCGTCGACCTGCCGAACGCGGAGGACGGCGTCTCGGGAGTCACACAGGACAGCGTTCCGCCGGGCGGCTCGTACGTCTACCGCTTCCGCGCTCCGTACGCGGGAACGTACTGGTACCACTCGCACCAGCACTCCGCCGACGAGGTCGAGCGCGGCCTCTACGGCGCGCTCGTCGTGCTGCCGCGCCGTCCGGCCGAGCCGCTCGACATCGTCGCGCTCGCGCACACGCTCCACGGCGTGCCTCTGCTCGGCAGCAGCGATCGCGAGGAGCGCCGGCGTGTTGTCCCGGGCATGCCGGTTCGCCTTCGTCTCATCAACTCTGCGGACATTCTTCGCCGTTTCGGCCTCGCGGGCACGGACTTCCGCGTCGTCGCGATCGACGGACGGGAGAAGCCGGGAGGCGGCGTGCTGAACGGCGTGAGCATTCCCGTGCCTGCCGGCGGTCGGTACGACCTCGCGTTTCCGATGCCGCCGAAGCCCGTCCGCCTCGGCGTGCGCGGAGAACACGTCGGACTGGTGCTGGACCCCGGCCGCGGCGTCACCCCCGAGGTGCAATTCGGCGCCGACTTCGATCCAGCGATTTACGGCGCACCGTCTGCGCCGGTGCCCGCGCGCTTCGACCGGCACTTTGCGGTGAATATCGGCCGGCGCCTCGGCTTCTTCGAAGGCGGCCGCCGGCTCGACTGGCAATGGACGATCAACGGCAAGGCGTTTCCGAAGATGCCGATGTACATGCTTCGGAGCGGCGACACCGTTGAGTTCAGCTTTTCGAATCACTCTCACGCGGCGCACCCGATGCATCTGCACGGACACCACATGCTCGTGTTCGCACGAGACGGCCGGCCCGTGACCCCGTGGTGGTCCGACACGCTCGAGATCGGGCAGGGCGAGCGCTACGACGTTGCGGTGTTCGCGAAAAATCTCGGCGTGTGGATGTTCCATTGCCACAACCTTCCGCACGCAGCGCACGGCCTGGTCACGCACGTTGCGTACGAGGGCGTGTCGACGCCGTTTCGCATGGGAAGCGCGACGCACAACGAGCCAGAATGACGATCGAGGTCGTCGAGGGGGACATCGCCGTACTCGAGGTCGACGCCGTGGCGAACGCCGCGAACGACCATTTGTGGATGGGTGCCGGCGTTGCGGGCGCGCTCAAGCGTGCGGGCGGCGACGAGATCGAACGAGAGGCGGTCGCGAAAGGCCCGATTCCGCTGGGCGATGCCGTCGCCACCTCCGCGGGACGGCTGCCGGCGAGATGGGTGATCCACGGCGCGGTCATGGGCCAGGACCTGGGCACAAACGCCGACCTCGTCGAGCGCACGACGCAGAGCGTGCTCCGCGTCGCGGAGGAGCTCGGCGCGAAATCGCTCGCGTTGCCGGCTTTTGGAACGGGCGTCGGCGGTTTTCCGCTCGACGAGTGCGCTCGGCTGATGGTCGCGGTCGTACGCGCTCACGAACCCAGAACGCTGGCCCGGGTCGTGTTCGCGGTCTTCGGCGGAGAGGCGCGGCGTGCGTTCGAGGCCGCGCTTTCCGCGTAGAATGGCACGGTGCTCGGCGATGTCCTGACCGCGATCGTCACGCCTTTCGACCGGGACGAGCGTGTCGACCTGGATCGTTTTCGCGAGGTCGCAAGCTTCCTCGTCGAGAACGGCTCCGATGGGATCGTCGTCTGCGGTACGACCGGCGAGGCGCCGACGCTCACCGATGCCGAGAAGATCTCGCTCTGGGAAACGGCCGTCGACCTGCTACACGGCCGCGCGACCGTCGTCGCCGGAACGGGGACGTACGACACCGCGGACTCGATCCACCTGACGAAGCAGGCGACCGAGATCGGTGTCGACGCCTTGCTCGTCGTCACGCCGTACTACAGCAAGCCCCCGCAGCGAGGGATCGTCGAGCACTTCAAGGCAATCGCGGCTTCGAGCGACAAGCCGATCGTCGCGTACAACATCCCCAGCCGCGTCGTCATCAACATCGAGCCGGAGACCATCGAGCAGCTGGCGGAGATTCCCACGGTGCGCGCGGTGAAGCAGGCGTACGACGATCTCGACGAGGCGCGGCAGATTCCGGGCTTCGGCCTCGATCTCTACGCAGGCGACGACTACTTGATCTATCCCTTCCTCGAGCTCGGCGGGGTCGGGGGCGTCTGCGTGCACACGCACGTGGTCGGGCCGCAGGTGAAGGAGATGGTCGGCGCGTTCCACAACGGCGATCGTGCGCGCGCGAAGGAGATCGACGAGCAGCTGGCACCGGCATACGAGCTTCTGAAGGTCGTCGGCAACCCGATCGCGATCAAGGCTGCGCTGAACCTTTCGGGTCACGATGTCGGCGGCCTGCGCCTACCGCTCGTCGAGGCGACCGAGGAGGAGAGCGAGCGCGTCCGCTCTTGTCTCGAGCGTCTCGGCGTCCTCGTCGCTGTCTGAGTTACCCTTCGAGGACAGGCAAAGACGGAGAGTGACGCCTCCCGAGCCGTCGGCCGGCCCGCCGTAAATAGGGCGCAAATGTCCTCACGTCGGACCTGGCGGCGCACGCGGGCGAGCGCGTGCGTCTGCAGGGCTGGCTGCATCGCAAACGCGAACTGTCGCGCGTTTCGTTCCTCGTCCTGCGAGATCGCGCAGGGTTTGCGCAGATCGTCATCGACGAGATGCCGGACCTGATGCCTGAGACCGTGCTCGAGATCGAAGGGCTGGCTGTCGCGAGCGAGCAGGCGCCGGGTGGGGTGGAGGTGCACGAGCCCGAGGTGCGCCTGCTCGCAGAGCCGGCAGAGCAGCCGCCGGTCGAGTTGCACCGGCCCGAGCCGAAGGAATCGCTGCCGACGCGCCTCGACGCCGCGCCGGTCGCACTTCGCCATCCAGTCGTGCGCGAGCGCTTTCGGCTCGCCGCGCGTGCGGTAGCCGCGTTCCGCGCAACGCTCGACGGCCTCGGGTTCACGGAGATCCAAACGCCGAAGATCGTCGCCTTCGCGACGGAGGGAGGGGCGAACCTCTTCCAGGTCGACTACTTCGGGCGCCCCGCATTCCTCGCGCAGAGCCCGCAGTTCTACAAGCAGACGATGGTCGGCGTCTTCGAGCGTGTGTACGAGACCGGCCCCGTCTTCCGCGCCGAGCCGCACGAGACAGGAAGGCATCTCGCGGAGTACGTGTCACTCGACGCGGAGCTCGGCTTCATCCGTGACCACCGTGACGTGATCGACCTCCTGCGCGAGGTCGTGTTCGCGATGATCGATGCCGTCGGGCTGAAGCCGCCGGCCGAGGTGCCGATCGTCCGCTTCGAGGATGTGCGCAGCGGTGACGAGCCCGATCTCTCGCCGGCCGACGAGCGACGCATCTGTGCCGAGCACGGCGAGCTCGTCTTCGTCGAGGGCTTCCCGACCTGGAAGCGGCCGTTCTACACGCATCCGGATCCCGAGCGCCCGGAATGGTCGCGCGGGTTCGACCTCCTTTACCGGGGGCTGGAGATCGTCACCGGCGGCCAGCGGCTACACCTGTACGACGATTACCGTAAGGCAATCGCGGCGCGTGGTCTCGACGAGGCGCCGTTTGCGTCCTACCTCGACGCGTTCCGGTACGGAATGCCGCCCCACGGCGGTTTCGCGCTCGGGCTCGAGCGCTTCATCGCCCAGGTCGTCGGGGTCGGGAACGTGCGAGAGACGACGCTCTTTCCGCGCGACCGCTCGCGACTTCTACCTTGACCCGACCTATGCTTCGAGATCTATGAGCGTGCGCATCATTCCCTTGGGCGGCCTGGGCGAGGTCGGCAAGAACATGACGGTCTACGAATCCGGCGGCGAGGTAATCGTCGTGGACGCAGGTCTTGCCTTCCCGCGCGACGAGCATCTCGGCGTCGACCTCGTGCTTCCCGAGATGACGTATCTCTCCGAGCGGCCCGGCGGGGTACGGGCGGTCGTGCTCACGCACGGACACGAGGACCACGTCGGCGCACTGCCGTACCTGTTACGCGTGGCGAAGGTGCAGGAGATCTGGGCGAGCCGGCTGACGCTCGGCCTGATCAAGTCGAAGCTGGACGAGCACGGGCTCATGCGCGCGGCGGAATTGCGCGAGGCGGAAATCGGAACGCCGATCGACATCGGGCCGTTCCGCATCGAGTTCGTCCGCATGGCGCACTCCATCCCCGACTCGGCAGCGCTCGCGATCGAAGCGGAGGGAAAGCTGGTCGTCCACACCGGCGACTACAAGATGGACCACACGCCGATCGACGGGCAGAAGACCGACGTCGGCCGGCTCGCAGAGCTCGGCAATCGGGGCGTCGACCTCATGCTCGGGGATTCGACGAACGCCGAGCGCCCGGGCGTCACGCCAAGCGAGCGCGTCGTCGGCGAGGCCTTCCGACAGATCTTCCCTCTGCGCAGCGGCCGCATTCTCGTTTCGTCGTTCGCGTCGAACGTGCACCGGATGCAGCAGGCGATCGACGTCGGCGTCGATCTCGGACGCAAGGTCGCGATCGTCGGACGCTCGATGCGCAAGAACGCCAACATCGCGCGCAATCTCGGCTTCATGGACATCCCGGAAGGTGTGCTCATGAAGCCGGAAGACCTGCGCGGCCGATGTCGGCGATGACGCGCATCGCGTACAACGATCATCCGGCGGTCAGCGTCGAGCGCGGCGACACGGTCGTCATCTCCGCGAAGCCCGTTCCCGGAAACGAGCTGCGCGTCCACGACGCAATCAACCGGCTCGCGCAGTCCGGGGCGGAGGTGCTGCACCAGGAGATAGCGCCGGTCCACGTCTCGGGCCACGGCAATGCGGAGGAGCTGCGCACGATCATCTCGCTCCTGCGGCCGAAGGCCGTGATGCCGGTACACGGAGAGTTCCGGATGCTCGCCGCGCATGCTCAGCTCGCGCGCGACGCCGGCGTGCCGTCCTCGCAGATCGTGATGGCCGAAAACGGCTCGGTCGTCGAGCTCACCAACACGGGCCCGCGGATCGTCGACGAGATCGACGCCGGTGTCACGTTCGTCGACGGGCTCGGTGTGGGGGACGTCAAGGATGTCGCGCTGCGCGACCGGCGGCGTCTGTCGGAGGACGGCGTGCTGATCATCGTGGCCACGCTCGCGCCCGAAGACGGTGTGCCCGCGACGAGGCCGGAGCTGATCGCCCGCGGCTTCGCCGGCGCCGACGAGTTGATCGAGGAGACGCGCGACGAGGCCGCCCGTGTCCTCGACGAGCTGCTCTCGAGCGATGTCTCGGAGATCAAGCTGCTCCAGGAGCACCTGCACGACGCCGTGGGACAACTGATCTACGATCGAACACGCCGGCGGCCGATGATTCTCCCGGTGATAGTCGAAGTATGAGCACGCTCAGCAGCCCAGAAACGCTCGGCTGGCCCGAGGTAATCGTCGAGAACGCGGCGGAGATCGCGTCGGCGCAACGGCTGATCGGACAGCTCCGCGCCTGCGAGGTCTCCGCGCTCGCGTTCTGCAGGCTGCTCGAGCGCTGGAACCGAGGCGATGCGCATCCCGCGACAGCAGGCGGGCGCGACGCTGCGTTGCGTCGCGCCGCCGACCGGATCGAGACGGCGCTGAGCGGGCTCGAGGATCCGCTCGCGCGCTACCTGCTCGAGCTCGAGCCGTCGTCCGCCGAAGGCGGCACCTGGTACTCGCAGCCGTCGATCGCCGAGCTGCTCGACTGGGAGCCGGTGCTCCGGCGCGCCGGCGTGCACGCGTGCCCGAACCGCGTTGCGAAGACGTACCTCGAGCTCGCCGTGCTCGTGCGCGCGCTCGAGAGTCTCAGCGACGCCGTGCGCATGCGGCTCGTGCCGGACCGCTCGTCGCTCTGGGCCGGCTTGTTCGACCTGCGCGAGAACCTGCTCGGGCGCACGCTCGAGGATCTGCGCGCCCTCGCCGCGTAAAGGGGTCGCCCACCGCGCGTCGAAATCGCGCTCGTGGCGCCCAAGAAGAGGAAGAAGCGGCGCGGTCTCAGGCCGCGCGTGCCGTCGCGCGTGAAGAAGCGGACGCGGTCGAAGCGGCCGCACGGTCGCCACTCCGAGCTGTACGGCCTCGGACTCGTCGGCGCGGGTCTCTTTCTCGGCATCGTGCTCTACGCCGGTTGGAACGGCGGCATCGTCGGCGGGCCGCTCTCCGACGGCGTCCACGGCTTCGTCGGAGCGGCGGCATACATCGTGCCGCTCGCGTTCGTCGCCGTCGGCTCGCTGATGGTCGCGCGCAGCGAGCTGGTCGACTTTCGTCCCTTTCGTGTCGGCCTTGCCGTCCTGGCCTTCGGCCTCCTGACGACGCTCGGATCGGCCCACGGCGGCTTCCTCGGCTGGGTCTTCGGCGGCGGCCTCGGCACCTTGCTCGGCCCTGGAGCGACGATCCTCGGCGCCCTCGCGCTCATCGTCGGCGCGCTGCTGCTCTCGGGCGCTTCCGCCGGCGCACTCATTCGGCGCTCGGGGCACGCGGTTCGCGCCGCGGCGACGCGCCGTGCCGCGAGCACTCCGCCTGTCTCGCAGACGAAGCCGGCAGAGAAGGTGCGGCCACCGCTCGACGCCGTGCACGAGTTCCCGGACGTCGTCGGCGCTGTCGAGCCACAGCCGCTGCTCGTCCAACCGGCGCCGCTCCAGGAAGACCCGCCGAGCCTCTTCGACTCGACCGACTTCGGCGAGCACGTCGAATACGAGCTGCCGGACCGCGGCGTCCTCCACAAGTCACAGTCGAACGGCAAGGCCGATCCTGCCGCCGCGGATCGCACCGGTGACGCCCTCGTGCAGACGCTCACTCATTTCGGAATCGACGCGAACCTCGTCGGGCGCATCGCCGGCCCGCGCGTCACGCGCTACGAGCTGCAGCTGGCGCCCGGCACGAAGGTGTCGAAGGTGGCCGCGCTCAAGGACGACCTCAGCTACGCGCTCGCCACGACCGAGATTCGCATTCTCGCGCCGATCCCGGGCAAGCAGGCCGTCGGCGTCGAGGTGCCGAATCTCTCGCCGAACCTCGTCACGCTCGGCGACGTCTTCGACGAGTTGCCGCAGACGGCATCGCCGCTCGCCGTCTGGCTGGGCAAGGACATCTCCGGCAACGCCGTCTGGACAGACCTCGCGCGCATGCCGCACATCCTGATTGCGGGAACGACGGGCTCGGGGAAGTCCGGCTGCATCAACACGATCCTCACCTCCATTCTCCTTCGCGCGACACCGGACGAGGTGCGCATGATCCTCGTCGATCCGAAGCGGATCGAGCTCGGGTACTACGAGTCGATCCCGCACCTACTCACGCCGGTCGTCAGCTCGCCGAAGCAGGCGGCGATCGCGCTTGCGAACGTGGTCGCGGAAATGGAGCGGCGCTACGAAAAGCTGTCGATCGTCCGTGCACGGAGCCTCTCCGAAGCGAACCGCGCGTTGCGGGCGCGGGGCGAGCCGCCGCTGCCGTATCTGTTGGTCGTGATCGACGAGCTCGCCGACCTGATGATGATCTCGCCGCAGGATGTGGAGGACGCCGTCATCCGGCTCGCGCAGAAGTCGCGTGCGGTCGGCATCCATCTCGTGCTCGCGACGCAGCGCCCGTCGGTGGACGTGATCACCGGAATGATCAAGGCGAACGTACCGTCGCGGATCGCCTTCGCCGTCTCGTCGCAGACCGACTCCCGCGTCATCCTCGACGGCAACGGCGCCGAGTCGCTGCTCGGCCAGGGCGACATGCTCTTCAAGCCGCTCGGCACATCGCGGCTGCAACGCCTGCAAGGTGCGTACGTGAGCGAGGAAGAGGTCGCGCTTGTCGTCGAGCAGTGCCGCGCGCAGCGGCCGCAGGAACTTGACGAGTCGTTGCTCGTCGCGCCCGAGCCCGAGCCGAGCGAGGACGACCACGGCGACGGCGAATTCGATCCCGACGAGGATCCGCTTCTTGAGCGCGCAATCGAGATCGTCGTCCAGACCCAGACCGCGTCGGTTTCGCTGCTTCAGCGCCGCCTGCGCGTCGGCTACACCCGTGCCGGCCGCCTGATCGACATGCTGGAGCGGCGCGGGATCATTTCCGGCTACGAAGGCTCCAAGCCGCGTCGCGTGCTCGTCGACGAGCACGCAGTGGCTCAGTTCGCCGACGGGCCTTAAAGAAGCTCTCTTAGCGACATTCGGAACGTGTTAATTCCTAGACCGCGGCCTCTAACCCGAGTTAGGATCGGGCGTCCCATCATTTCGGGACCGCAATCGGACTAGGAGGGCAAGTGAAGGTTTCTCGTTGGGTAATGCTGGCGGCCGTCGGCGTTTTGGCGATCGGGCTCGCCGCCGGTGGTGCGCTCATTAAGAGCGATTCCGGGTCAGCCGCGGCAAAGGCAACGTTCAAGGCGGCGCTCATCAGCGA
>WNGA01011058.1_pt1 | contig 11837 bp, 9 predicted proteins | sample 5400061 | NCBI WGS metagenome assembly WNGA01 (sample SAMN13153366, study PRJNA577476) | soil metagenome | isolation source: 100 cm soil or saprolite under grassland replicate 2 | place: USA:California | collected 2016-06-15
CTATCCCGAGTTCGCGCTGGTCGCCTGGGCGGCGCGACGTCTCGGCCGCCCCGTGAAGTGGACGGCCGAGCGGCGCGAAGCCTTCCTGGCGGACTATCAGGGTCGCGATCTCGTGTCGCACGCCGAATTGGCGCTCGACGTCGAGGGCGCCTTCCTCGCCTTTCGCGCCGCCAACACCAGCAACGTCGGGGCGCACGCCGTCTCGTTCAATCCGCTCAACAAGGGCATGGCGATCGCGACCACGGTCTACCGCGTTCCGGCCGCGGCGCTACGCGGGCGCGCCGTCGTGACGAACACCTCGCCGACCACGCCGTACCGCAGCGCGGGCCGCCCGGAAGTCATGTTCGTGATGGAGCGGCTCATCGATCTTGCCGCGCGTCGTCACGGATTCGATCGCGTCGCGCTCCGGCGGAAGAACCTCGTGCCCGCGAGCGCGATGCCGTACCGCAACGGCTTCGGGGTCCTCTACGACAGCGGCGACTACCCGGCCGCGCTGGACCGCGCGATCGCCCTCGCGGATTGGGCGGGGTTCGAGGCGCGCCGCGCCGAGGCGCGCCGGCGCGGACGCTATCGCGGAATCGGCGTGGCGAACTACCTCGAGCTCAACACCGGGGATCCGCGCGAGCGCGCGCAGATCACGGTGCGTCCGGAAGGGCGGGTCGACCTGGTGCTGGGCACGCTCTCGTCCGGTCAGGGCCACGCGACGAGCTTCGCGCAACTCCTGGTCGAGTGGCTCGGCGTGGAGCTTTCCGCGGTGCGGCTGATCACCGGCGACACCGACGTCACCGTCGTCGGCGGCGGAGCCCACTCCGCGCGCGCGCTGCGGCTCGCCGCGGTGGTCATGGCGAAGGCGTCGGACCAGATCGTCGAGAAGGGCCGGCGCATCGCCGCGTGGCTCCTGGAGGCCGCGGCCCAGGACGTCGAGTTCGCCGCCCGCCGGTTCGGCGTGAAGGGCACGGACCGCTCGGTCGATCTGTTCGAGGTGGCGGCCGCCGCACTGCGGCCCGACGCGCCGGAGGATTGCCGCGGACCGCTGGACGCGACGAGCGATGAAACGATGCCCGTGCCGTCCTTTCCCTACGGTTGCGCGGTGTGCGAGGTGGAAGTCGATCCCGAGACCGGCGCGGTCGAGCTCGTCCGCTACACCACCGTGGACGACTGTGGCCGCGCCGTCAATCCGATGATCCTGCACGGCCAGACCCACGGCGGCATCGCCCAGGGGGTGGGGCAGGCGCTCTGGGAGTCGTGCGCGTACGATGCCGAGAACGGGCAGCTCGTGTCGTCGACGCTGATGGACTACGCGCTGCCCCGCGCCGACGCGCTTCCCGCATTCACGACCGAGATCAGCGAGGTGCCCTCGACGTCCCACCCGCTCGGCCTGCGCGGCGGCGGCGAGGGCGGGACGACCCCGGCGCTCGGCGCCGTGGTGAACGCGATCTGCGACGCGCTCGCCGAGCTGGGCGTCGAGCACATCGAGATGCCGGCGACGCCCGAGCGCGTCTGGCAGGCGATCCGGGACGCGCGGCGAGAGCCACACGCGCTGGAGTAGGTGGAAGATGGGGCAGGCTTATCGGCGAGGTGGGTCAGCGCCACGCCGTGCCCCGATCCTGCAGCCTCGCTTTTGCCAGCGTATCGAGCGCCCGGGCGACGCGGCCGTTCCGCGTCGGCGCGGCACGGCGGAGCGCCTCGTTGACAGTGTCCTTCAACGTTCTCGTGCCGAGCTCGGCCCTCGCGGCCGCGAGGGCCTTCTCGTCGATGTCCACCAGGCGTTTGGCCATGGTTGGAAGATAGCACCATCGCCCGATGTATATCCGGGACGCGAAGTGCCTCGTCGCAGTGGCGCCGGCCAAGACGACCCCGCCGTGTGTCTCGTCAGTCCTCTCGGCTGACCAGCGCCGAGAGTGTCCGATACGCGCGCTTCGCGCGCTCGACGGCGGGGAGCTCAGCCGTCGCCCGGCACGGCGCCTCGATGGCCAGCGGCACAGCGGGCAGAGCGGCCACCAGCTCTTCCAGCGACAAGACGCCCTCGCCGGGAAGGAGCCGGCCCGTGCGGGCCTCGGCTAGTCTGACGACAGTAGCCCCGACTCCACGGCGCCCGGACCGATGATTCCCGATATACTGCCACGGTGAAGCCGATCCGGCTCACGCGCCACGCCCGTAACCGGATGCGATGGCACGAGATCAGTGAAGAGCTGATCGAACAGACTGTACGGTTGCCGGAGTGGGAGGAGTCATCGGTTGCCGGCCGGGTCAATCGATGGAAGCGCGTTGGCGATCGATTCCTCCGCGTGACGTGCCGGGTTGAACCAGGACGCATCGTCGTGATTTCCGGCGTCTTCAAACGAAAGGCTCCGAAGAGGAGGGACGTCCCGTGAAGATCGAATACGACCCCGAGGCTGACGCCTTGTACATCCAGATCAGGGAGGTCCGCGCCGACGACAACATCGACATCGAGGATGGGGTCACGGTGGATGTTGACGAACACAAGCACATTGTCGGTGTTGAGATTCTCGATGCCAGTAAGCGGCTGAGCGCGTCCGACCTCTCAAGCATCATCATCCAGAAGCTTCCTCTCGAAATGACCAACCCGTAGCCGTCTGCTGCCTGCTCAGGCCAGCCGTCGCCCTCAGCCTCCCAGCGTGAGCTCCTCCTCCGCTTTCGTCAGCCAGAAGCGTATGTCCATGTCGCGATAATCGCCGTCGCTGTGGTGAGGTGGTCGCGGGCCTGCTCGCGCTTGTCGGTACGTCGATGGAGCTTGCCGAGGCCGAGGTGGGCAGAGAGGGGATCCTTTCACTCCTCGAGCAGCACGCAGTACCGAGGCTCCGCGCTGACGAACACCTCGTCGCCCTCGGCCATCGGGTCCGGCGCAGCCGAGCGCACGATGAGCAGCCGGCCGTCCCAGTCCACGTGGTATTGCGTGAAATCGCCCTGGAACACGCGCTGGCGGATCCGGGCCGGCCATGCGTTGACGGTCGCCTCCGGGCGCGCGCGCTCGAGGCGGAGGCGGACGGTGCGGACGGCCATGAGCGCCTCGGCCCCGACCCGGCGGTCGGGAGAGATGCCGTGGACCAGTGCGCCTCCCGGCGTCTGTATGACCACGAGCCCATCGCGCTCGAGGTCCGGGCGTCGGCGGCCCCGGATCAGGTTGGCCGACCCGACGAAATCGGCGACGAACGTGTTGCGCGGCCGGTCATAGATCTCGGCCGGCGTGCCCACCTGCTCGATGACGCCGTCCCGCATCACCACGATCCGGTCGGAGATGGCGAGCGCCTCCTCGAGATCGTGAGTCACGTACACCGAGGTGATGTCGAGGCGCCGCTGCAGCTCCTTCAGCTCGACCCGCATCTCGGCGCGCAGCTTGGCGTCGAGGTTCGACAGCGGCTCGTCGAAGAGAAGCACGGAGGGCGAGAACACGAAGGCCCGGGCCAGGGCCACGCGCTGCTGCTGCCCTCCTGAGAGCTTCGACGCGCTGCGGGCGCCGAGGTCGCCGAGCTGGACCAGGTCGAGGGCCTCGCGCACGCGGGTCGTCACCTCGGCCTCGGAACGCCGACGCACGCGGAGGCCGTACGCCACGTTGTCGAACACCGTCATGTGGGGCCAGATGGCGTACGACTGGAAGACCATCGACAGCCCGCGGCGCTCGGCGGGGACGTTCACGGCGGGCGAGGACGAGAACACCGGGCTCCCGCCGATGCGGATCTCGCCCGACGTCGGTCGCTCCAGCCCGGCGATCGCCCGCAGCGTGGTCGTCTTGCCGCACCCAGAGGGGCCGAGCAGCGTGAGGTGCTCGCCGGCGCCGACGGTGAAGGTCACACCACGGACCGCGACGACCGCGCCGTAGCGCACGACCAGGTCGCGCACCTCGATCGACGCCTGGCTCACACTCACTCGCCTCCGGCCTGGACGGCGCGGCGGGCCACCGCGAACATGATCGCCAGGGCCGCGGCCACCGCCAGCGTCTGCAAGAGCGCGAGGGCCGCCGTGAGCTCCGAGCTGGTCGAGAACCACGACTCGACGATGGCCGGGGTGATGACCTTGGACTTCGGTCCCATCAGCAAGATCGACGCGCCCAGCTCGCGGACGCTGGCGATGAAGAGCAGGAGCCACGCCGCGACCAGACCGGGCTTGAGCAGCGGCATGGTGACGGTGCGCAGACGGTAGCCCCACGTCGCCCCGCACATCTGGGCGGACTCCTCGAGCGAGCGGTCGATTTGTAAGATTACGCCCGAGATCGTGCGGAGCCCCAAAGGCAGGAACACCGTGAGGTACGCGATCAGGAGAAGCCACAGGGTGCCGTAGATCGGGATCGGAAAGACCAGCCACGCCCACAGCATCCCGAAGGCGAAGACGAGGCGCGGCACCGCCTGCGGGAACATCAGCACGTACTCGATGACGCCGGCGCCAGGCAGGCGCGAGCGGTAGATCAGCCACGCGAGGAACCCCATCAGGACGACGCCGAGACTCGCGGTGGCGAAGCCGAGGAGCAGGCTGTTCCAGAGCGCCGAGCGCACGGCGTCGAGCGAGAGAGCGGTCGCGTAGTTGGCGAGCGTGAAGTTGTCGCGCCGGGGAAACGCGGAGGTCAGGCGCTGGAACGAGGCGTACACGATCGTCAGCACCGGCAGGATCACCGCGACGCCCAGATAGCCCAGGCAGATGCCGAGGAACGGCCAGCGCAGCCGTCCGACGTCCATGACGCGAGGCCGGAAGGCCTTGCCCGTGATGGTGGCGTAGCTGCCGCCGCTCACGATGCGGCGGTAGACCCACACCATCGCGAACATCACGGCGAACAGCGACACGCCCATCGCCGCCGCCGTCGGGAAGCGCGGCGGGTACTGCGACACGAGCTGGTACATGGCCGTGGTCACGACGTAGAAGCGGTTGGGGAGGCCGAGGACCAGCGCGGCCGAGAACGAGCCCAGCATCTCGGCGAAGACGAAGATGGCCGCCCCGAGCACGCCGGGCAGGACCAGGGGCAGCGTGATGCGCAGCATCGTCCGCAGGCGACTGGCGCCGAGGACCTGGGAGGCCTCCTCCAGCGCGGGGTCCATCGATTTCATCACGGCGCCGATCATCACGAAGGCGACCGCGCCCTCGAAGAGGGCCATCACCCAGGCGATCCCCCAGGGGGTGTTGATGTCGATGAGGTGCCCGTCTCCCCCGAGTGCGCGCCAGATCTGATTGACGAACCCGCTCGTCGGCGAGCCGATGAGCGCCCAGGCGAGGGCGCCCATCAGCGGTGTCACGTAGTAGGGCAGGGCCATGAGCTGCTCGAACGCCGCACGGCCGGGCACGTTCGTGCGCGAGAGGATCCATCCCATGGCGAAGCCGACGACAACGGCCAGCACCGTCGCCACCGCGGCGACGAGCAGCGTGTTGCCGAAGATGTGGGCGTAGCGGCCGAGGTCCGCATAGTTGGCGAGGCCGTAGGCCTCTGGCGGGCGGGCCTGCGGATCGCCCACGCTGAGCGAGGCCTGGATGAGATAGGCGATCGGATAGAGGACGAGGACGGCGGCGCCCCCACCGACGAGCAGGCTGACAAGGCGCGGGCCCGGCCGCCAGGACCGGGCCCGCGCGAAGTACCTCACGGCGGCGAGGCTCACAACCCCATGATCGAGTTCCACTCCTTCACGAACACGGGGTGGCTCGCCACGTAGTCGTTCCAGTCCGTGGGGAAGAGGAGCTTGAAGTCCGCCAGCCGCTTGCCCGTGGGCATCGGCGGGGCGTCAGTCCGCAGCGAGCCGTAGAGGAGGATCTTCTGGTTCTGGTAGACCGCCTGGCCGCGCTTGGACAGCGCCCAGTCCACGAAGAGCTTGGCCGCCTCCGGATGGGGGGCGCGATTGACGACGCCGATGAAGAACGCCGTGGCCGGCAATCCGTCGGGCGGCGCCACGAACTCGATGTCCGCACCCTTCTCCGCGAAGAGCGTGTAGCCGGCGTACTCGGCGAGCACGCACATGCGGTCGTCGCCCTTGGACAGCCGGTCGAAGAGCTGGGCGCGGGCGTCGAAGCCCTTCGGCCGCTGCTTGGCGAACTCCTGCCAGAAATCGTTGCCGTAGAGCTTGCGCAGCACGTACCACTGGGCGTGCTGCATGCCGGAGGTGGCGAGCTTCGCGCTGATCCCGTCCTTGAAGGCCGGGTTGAGGATGTCCTTCCACGTCTTCGGCGCCTGCTCGGGCTTCACCTTGGCGCGGTTGTAGGAGATGCCGGCGAAGCTGACGCCGCCCCAGGTGTAGTGACCGGCAGGACCCGACTGGTGCTCGGCCTTGTACGCGGTCAGCTCCGGTGAGACGTGTACCTCCCAGCCGCTCTTCTTTTGGAAGTCGATGGCCGGCGAGATGTCGGACAGCTGCAGCACGTCGACGCCGAAACGGCCGGCCGACCGCTCTGCGGTGATCTTCGCGTAGAGCGCCCCGGTCTGCAGGCGCACGTAGCTGGTCTTGATCTTCGGGAAGTCTTTCTTGAACGAGTCGAGCAGCACACCGATTCCGGCCTCGCCGTCGTGGCCGTAGTAGACGACCTCGCCTTCGTGCTCGGCCTTGGCGACGTCGGCGAGGGTCTGGAAGTCCAGCACCTTGGTGGCGCTGCGCGCCGGGCTCTGCGCCGAGGCGAGCGGCGCGCGGGACAGCAGGGGTGCCGCGGCGGCGGCGAGCGCTCCGGTCCTCAGAAAACCCCGTCGGGTGACGGCGGTCTGATTGGGCTCGGTCATGCAGATCTCCTTTTCGTCAGGGATGTCGGGGCGACGTCCTCGCCCGTCGTAGCATAAGCTACCCCGCGGACTGAGGCCATCCGGGCCGCGTCCGGCGGTGGTATCCTAGCGCCGCCTAAAAATACGCCTCGTGAGGTGGGTCATGCTCTACGAACTGCGCCGCTACGATGTCGCCGCCAGCAAGCTGCCCGCGCTCGTCGACCGCTTCGGTAGCTTCACCGTGCACAAGTGGAAGGAGTACGGCTTCCGCTTGATCGGCTTCTGGACGCCCATCGTGAGCGACAAGAGCAACCAGGTCGTGTACATCTGGGGCTGGGAGAGTTACGAGGAGCGCATGAAGAAGAACGCCGCCTGGCGCGCCGATCCCGAGCGCGCCAAGAAGTGGGCGGAGACCGAGAAGGACGGGCCCCTGGTGAACCGCGTGTACAACCAGCTCATGGAGCCGACCGCGTATTCGCAGCTCGACCGGGGCGAGCCCTACGGACCGGATGCGGCGACCCGCAGCCCGTACATCTTCGAGCTACGTGAGTACCAGGCGATGCCGGGGAAGATCACCAACATCAGCGACCGGTTCGGCGGTTTCACGTGCGGAGCGTTCAAGAAGCACGGTTTCCGCCAGGTGGGCTACTGGCTGAACCGCATGGGCGGTAACGATCACCAGCTCATCTACCTGCTGGCCTGGGAGAGCCTGGACGAGCGCGTGGCCAAGTTCGACACCTTCGCCAAGGACCCCGAACGGGCCCGCGTGTTCGCCGAAAGTGAGAAGAACGGCCCCATCGTGCAGCAGGTGGCGAACACGATCCTGCGCCCGACGGCCTTCTCGCCGATGAAGTGACGCCTGCGCCATGAAGGTCTCGTTCTTCGAAACCGCGCGCTACTGCTCGCCTCAGGCGCTGGCGTCCGAGTGGCCGGTGCCGTCCGGGGCGTACGACCGTGAGGCCGGGGCCCGGGCCTATCAGGGCATGATCGAGCGTCTCGAGTACGTCGAGGAGCTCGGCTTTGACTGGATCAGCGTCTCCGAGCATCACTATTCCCCGCGGATCCTGACCCCGGCCCCGATCGTCTCGGCGTCCTACATCGCCGCACGTTTGCAGAAGATCAAGATCGCCCTGCTCGGCCCGATCGTCCCGCAGAGCAATCCGGTGCGCGTGGCCGAGGAGCTGGCGATGCTCGACACCCTGGCCCAGGGGCGCTTGGTCGTCGGGCTGCTGCGGGGAACGACGAACGAGTACCTGACCTACGACCTCAACCCCGCGGAGGCGCGGGAGCGAACCGACGAGGGCATGGAGCTCATCCTCCGAGCGTGGGCGGAGCCTCAACCGTTCGGTTGGCAGGGCCGGCACTTCCAGTACCGCACCGTGTCCATCTGGCCGCGCCCGCTGCAGCAGCCTCATCCGCCCACCTACGCCCTCGGCACGAGTCGCGAATCCTGCGAGTTCGCCGCGCGCAACCACCTCGGCTGCGGCGTGTCCTACGGCTCGTTCGAGGCCGTTGGCAAGGCCACGCGGTACTATCGCGAGCAGTGCGCGCGCCACGGCTGGCAGCCGTCGCCGGAGCAGATCGTCTATCGAGCCAACATGCTGCTGGCCGAGACCGACGAAGAAGCCCACGCGTTGCTGCGCGAGCAGCCGAACCAGCGGCCGTTCTCCATGCGGCCGGGCGTCAGCGCCGCCCTCATGAAGCTCGACTCCCGCAACATCGCGGGAGAGGCGCGAGCACCGATCGTGAGCGGCGCGCTCCCGACGACATTCATCGGCAGCCCGGACACGATCGTGGAGCAGGTCCGCTGCTGTCGCGACGTGGTCGGGGCGGGCGTGCTCGACCTGTCCCTGCACCCGCCGGGGTCGAGCGATCTGGAGTCACTCATGCGCTCGCTCGAACTGTTCGGGAAGAAGGTGCTGCCGCGCATTCGCGACATCTAAGGGGCCTGGGAGTAGTGTTCAGCGAAGGCTACGTCGAGGCGGACGGTTTTCGGATCCGGTACATGGAAGCCGGGCAGGGCACCCCGCTGGTGCATCTGCACGGGGCGGGCGGGCTGCGCCTCACGCCCGCGCACGACCTCCTGGCTCGCCGCTTCCGAGTGCTCGCTTTCGAGATGCCCGGGTTCGGTCAGTCGCCCGAGAACAGCCGGACGCGGAGCATGCCCGAGCTCGCATCGACAATGGCCCAGGCGGTCACAGGGCTCGGCCTCGACACCTTCAACCTCCTGGGCACGTCCTTCGGTGGGAAGACGGCCCTGTGGCTGGCGCTCCAGGCGCCGGAGCGCGTGCTCGCCCTCGTGCTCGAGGCTCCGGCCGCGATCCGTCAGGAGGGCGCCGAATCTCCCTCCGGCTCCCCCGAAGAGATCGCGCGTCGCCTATACGCTCACCCCGAGCGGCTCGGTGCGATCCCGGTACCAGACCCGGCCATCCGGGCGAAAACGCAGCCGCTGGTCCAGCGACTGCGCGGACCCGACCGCGACGCCGATCTCGAGAGTCGGCTCCCTAGCCTCGTCACGCCGACCCTGGTGTTATTCGGCACCCTGGACGGCGTCATCGCGCCGGCGATGGGGCGTGTCTACAAGAACCTGATGCCCGGCTGCCACCTCGTGTTCGTCTACGATGCCGGGCACGGGATCAGCACCGATCGCCCGGAGGCGTTCGCCGAGGTCGTGGACGACTTCCTCGAACGCCACGAGGCGTTCGTCATCAGCCGCACGGAAACGGTGATCCACCCCTAGGCTTCAGGACGATCAGACGCCGGTCCCGAACCCGCCGGCGGTGCGGACAGTCGCCGCCTCGCCCATGTGTCCCGCGGAATGAAACAGGGCGATCCCGCTGAGCATCGCCGTGCGCGGCCGGCCGGGGAACGCCTTGACCAGCTGCTCGGTCCGGGCGCCGAAGGCCCCCTCGGCCGCGGCCCGTTCGACGGCCTCGGCAGCGACCGGGCCTTCCCAGTCCTGGGGCTTGAAGCCACCGACCACCTCGCGCGTGCGGAGCCCGACCGCGTCGCGGTACGCGCGGAGCGCGCCGGGGTCGATCTGCCCCGTCAACTGCGTGACCTCGGCGCTGGTCATCCCGATACCGAAATCGGGGCGGGTGATGCCGAGCCGCTTCTTCCACGGGTCGTCGAAGACCTGAGGACGCCTGGCCAGCACGGTGTTGACCATGATGTCCTCGGCGCGGGCGATGTGCCACATGAGCCACGCCAGCGAGTTGAGGTCCTCGCGCGGGCGCACGCGCATCTGCTCGTCGGTCAGGCCCGTGAAGGTGCGCTCCGCCGCCGACATCTTGTTGCCGCCGACGGCCGCCGAGTGCATGGCGGCGTGCTGATCCAGGAACAAGTCACGAACGTCCATGTCGTCCTCCCGGGATGCGCTATGATGCCGATCCGATGAAGGTTACCACGCTCGAGACCTACCTCCTGTCCGCGCCCTTGCCCCAGCCGGTCCGCACGTCGACCAGCACGATCAGCCGGGTGAGCGAGGTCATCGTCAAGCTCACGACGGACGCGGGTCTCGTGGGCATCGGCGAGGCCCACGGCCCGTTTCTCTTCCAGCAGGGTCCGGATGGCCTGCGCAGCGTGAACGAAATTCTCAGAACGATCACGCCGCTCGTCGTCGGCCAGGATCCGTTCGATGCCGAGCGGATCTGGCAGGAGCTGTTCGCGTTGACCTACACGAGCGTGCGCGGCATTCCCGCCCTGGCGCGGCAGCAACGCCAGCTGGTGACCGCCATCAGCGCGATCGATATCGCCCTCTGGGACCTCAAGGGGAAGGCGATCGGCCGGCCGGTCTACGCCCTGCTGGGCGGCGCACTGCGCCGGCGCGTGCCCGCCTACGTGACGGGCTTCTACTACCGGGACGGCGAGCGGCCGGACGATCTCGTGCGCGAGGCGGCGATGTACGTCGAGCAAGGCTATCGGACGCTGAAGGTGAAGGTCGGAGGGCTGACGCCGGAGGCGGACGCCGAGCGCGTGGGCGTGATCCGGAAGGCGGTGGGGGGCGAGGTCGCGCTCATGCTCGACGCGAACCAGGGGTGGAACCTGCCGACCGCGGTGCGCGCGGCGAAGCTCTGCGCGCCGTACGATATCTTCTGGCTCGAAGATCCGATGCCCTGGTACGACGAGCGCCACACGCTGCAGCGCTTGAAGGCCGCGGTCGACATCCCGATCGCCGCCGGCGAGACGGAGTACAGCCCGTTCGGCTTACGCACGATGGTGGCGGAGGGGCTGGTCGACTACTTGATCATCGACTCGACCTGGGCCGGCGGGCTGACGACCTGGCGCAAGGCGGCGGTGATGGCCGAGCTGTATCAGATCCCGCTCGCCGCGCATCACGATCCGCAGATTCATGTGCATGCGGTGGCGGCGAGCCCGACCGGGTTCATTCTGGAGTCGTTCGCGGACCCGACCCGTGATCCCTTGTGGTTCGAGCTGTTTCGCGAGCGTCCGCCGATCATCGACGGCTTCATGACGCTGCCCGAGGCGCCGGGACTCGGGCTCGAGCTTCGCGACGAGACCCTGGACAAGTACGGCGTGAAGATCGGCTGACCTCGAGGAGGTCGGGAATGAAGCCGTTCAAGAATGCGCTGATTGTGATCGTTCTGGCCAGCGTCTGCCTCCTGGCTGCTCCCGCTCGCGCCGCGACGCCAGGGCCGTGCACGACAGGCGTGCTGCCGAGCGGTGCGCTTTCGTTGATCTGTATACCGCTGGCGGGCTGGAACGGCAGCCTCGTCGTATTCGCGCACGGCTACGTTGGGTTCGACCAGCCGCTGGACTTCTATCATCTGACCCTGCCGGACGGCACCAACCTTCTTCTGCTCATACAGACCTTCGGTTTTGCATTTGCGACGACCAGCTACCGGCAGAATGGGCTGGCGATCCTCGAGGGAGCCGATGACATCAGGGAGCTAGTGGCCGCGTTCCCCCAGTCCCATCCCGCACCGATCTTGACCTATGTGGCCGGCGTGTCGGAAGGAGGCTTGATCACGGCGCTATTGGCCGAGCAGTCGCCGGACCTGTTCACCGGCGGGCTGTCGACCTGCGGACCGATCGGCAGCTTCAGGGGGCAGATCGACTACATCGGCGACTTCCGCGTGCTGTTCGACTATTACTTTCCCGGGCTCATCCCCGGAGAGGCGACCCACATCCC
>WNGA01012215.1_pt1 | contig 11837 bp, 11 predicted proteins | sample 5400061 | NCBI WGS metagenome assembly WNGA01 (sample SAMN13153366, study PRJNA577476) | soil metagenome | isolation source: 100 cm soil or saprolite under grassland replicate 2 | place: USA:California | collected 2016-06-15
ACTCGTCGGCGACGACGTACGTGAACAGACGTTCCTCGACCAGCAGCGCGTGATCGACTCGGCGTACGGCGAGAACCGGCACTACTGGAAGGGTCATTTCGTGCGCGAGCTTCCGGACGAGCTGCTCGACGCGCTGCTCTCCCAGCTCGCCGTGCTCGGCCGCCCGCCCGGAGGGATCTTGATCGAATCCCTGCACGGGGCGCCGAAGGACGTCGACGCGGCCACCGGTGCGCTCGGTTTTCGCAATGCAGCATTCAACGTCAGCGTGATGGCCACCTGGCAGGACGCCGGCTTCGATGAGCAACACATCGAGTGGGCGCGTGACACGGCAGCGGCGATCGAGTCGTGGTCGTTCAGCGGCGGCGGCTACGTCAACTACATGCAGGCCGACGAGCCGATCGAGCGTGTTCGAGCCGCTTTCGGCGATGAGGCATTCACGCGTCTTCAGGCGCTCAAGACGCGGTACGACCCGAGCAACATCTTGCGACGCAACCAGAACATCCCGCCGCTTTAAAGCTTGCAACCGGCGCTAGACGCGGGCACCCTCGAGCGGGAGTCCCGCGTCCCTCCAGTCGTCGATCCCTCCCGCGTAGCGGAGGATGTTCCGATAACCGAGCTCGATCAGGCGACGCGCCACCATGGCGGAGCTGTCGCAGTCCGAGCTCTGGCAATAGACGACGATCTCGGTATCGACGTCGGGGATCCGCCGGCGGGCGCGATCGTCGACCCAGCCGGGCGTCAAGTTGATCGCGCCGGGCAGGTGTGCCGCAGCGAAGGACATCGGCGAGAGCGCGTCCACGAGTGCGAAGTCGTCGCCGCTCTCGATCTTCTGCCGCAGACTCTCACGGCTGATTTGCGCGAACACGGTCACAGCGTAAGTCTGCAGGCGGCGCCGCGCCCCTTTACGCTGGATCCGGTGACTCACCGGCCGGTTGCTCTTGCGACGACGGTCGTCGGGAGCTATCCCGACGCGACGCGTCTCGCGGTCCAGGACATGGAGCGTGCCGGCGTCGACGTCATCACCGACGGCGAGATGCGAAGGGAGAGTTACTCGAACCGGTTTGCGACCGCGCTCGACGGCGTCGACCTGGACGATCCCGGCGTCGCCCTCGACCGCACCGGTCACGCGAATCGCGTCCCGAGAGTCGTGGGACCGATCAACCGGACGCGGCCCGTGGAGGTCCGCGACGTCGAGTTTCTCCGCTCGATCACGGACCGCCGCATCAAGATCACCGTTCCCGGCCCGTTCACTATGACGCAGCAGGCCCAGAACGACCACTACGCCGACGACCGGAGCCTCGCGCTTGCGTACGCAGAGGCCGTCAACGACGAGCTACGCGATCTCAAGGCTGCGGGAGCCGACGTCGTGCAGATCGATGAGCCATATCTGCAGGCGCGGCCCGAGCCGGCGCGGGAGTATGCGATCGAGGCGATCAACCGCGCCCTCGACGGCATCGAGGGCGAGACCGTCCTGCACACGTGCTTCGGGTACGCGCACATCGTGAAGGACCGACTCGGCGGCTACCCGTTTCTCCGCGAGCTCGCCGACTGCGATGCGAAGCAGATCTCGCTCGAGGCGGCGCAGCCGAGGCTCGATCCGGAAGTCCTGCGCGACCTTCCCGCCAAGACGATCGTTCTCGGAGTCCTCGACCTAGGCTCGGACGAGGTGGAGACACCCGAAGTCGTCGCGGGGCGAATCCGCAAGGCTCTCGAGGTGGTCGAGCCGGAACGTCTCGTCGTCGCGCCGGACTGCGGGATGAAATACCTGTCGCGCAAGCTCGCCTTTCGCAAGCTCGAAGCCATGGTTGCCGGTGCGCGGATGGCGTATGCCGGATAAGCCCGTCACGCGCATCAGCCAGGCCTACCCGGATCGCGTCGAGGTGCGCGGCCGCGACCTCACCGGCGACCTGATGGGCCGCTTGAGCTTCACCGAGTACTTCCACCTTCTGCTCACAGGCCGTGAGCCGACCGACGACGAGCGCTTCTTCCTCGACCTACTGCTCGTCGCGATCGCCGAGCACGGGTTGATGCCGAGCAACGCCGCTGCGCGGATGACGCTTGCAGCAGACCCTGGTTCGCTACAGGGTGCGGTCGCGGCGGGCATCCTCGGCGCGGGCTCTGTCGTCCTCGGCGCGTCCGAGGAGTGTGCGCGGTTGCTCGAGCAAGGCGGCGATCCGATGACGATCGCGCGCACGATCCACGATGCAGGAGGGAAGGTGCCCGGCTTCGGGCATCCGGTACACAAGCCTGTCGACCCGCGCGCCGAGCGAATCCTCGCACTCGCGGACGAGCGTGGCGTCAGCGGCCCGCACGTCGCGCTCGCGCGCGCGCTGCGAGAGGCGGTGGCCGACGTTTGGGGCAAGCCGCTGACGATGAACGTCGCGATGCCGATCGCGGCGGTGATGCTCGATCTGGGGTATCCATCCGCCGCCGTGAAGGCCGTCCCGATACTTGCCCGCACCGCTGGACTCCTCGCTCACCTGGTTGAGGAGCGAGAGCAGCCGCTCGGCTTACTGCTCGCGCGTGCTGCGGACGACGCGGTCACCTACGAGTGATCCTCGAACCCGAGGTCGAGACTCGGCCGTTGGCGGAGCAGCTCGCGGTCGACGACCAGAGCTTTCGGGAGCAGCTCGCCTATCTGCTCGAGCGCTCGACGTTCTACCGCGAGAAGCTTGCGGGTGTCGAGCTCGTCGGTCTCGCTGGCATCGCGGAGTTGCCGCTCACCGACAAGCAGGAAATCAGGGCGACGTGCACGCCCGCGAACCCGATCGGGACGCACCTCTGCGCGGAGCCGGCGGAGCTCGTGCGGATCTACTCGACGAGCGGCACAACGGGCACGCCGAGCTACGTCCCGCTGACGGCGGGCGATCTCGAGAACTGGATTACCGGTTCGGCACGGAGCTACGCCGCGTCCGGCGTCACCGCTGGCCAGCGGATCGTCTCGACGTACAATGCCGGCCCGTTCGTGGCCGGCGCGGCGCTCGCCGCCTTCGAGCGCCTGAGCCTGACTCACATCCCGTTCGGCACGGGGAACAGCGAGCGGCTGGTGCATGCGATCGAGCAGCTGAATCCCGAGGCCGTCGTCCTGACGCCCTCGTACGCCGCGCACCTCGCGGAGCGGAACCCGGAACTGGCGGCGTCGAGCGTCGAACGCGTCCTCGTGGCGGGTGAGCCAGGCGGCGGCGAGCCGTCCTTCCGCGCGAAGCTCGAAGCCGGCTGGGGCGCGAAGGTCAGCGAGGCGATGGGCGTCGGGGACATCGGCGTCTCGCTCTGGGGCGAGTGCGAGGAGCAGGACGGGATGCACTTGGGCGCACGCGGCTTCGTCCATGCGGAGCTGATCGATCCGGAGACGGGCATCGCCCTCGAGCTGGACGACGGCGCCAGCGGCGAGCTCGTCCTGACGCATCTTCGGCATCGCGCGGCACCGCTCCTGCGCTTTCGCACACGCGATCACGTCGAGGTGCGGACAAGCCCGTGCAAATGCGGCCGAACAGGCCCGCGGGTGCGGTGCGTCGGGCGAACCGACGACATGCTCATCGTGCGCGGCGTGAACGTCTTCCCGTCGGCCGTGCGCGAGGTGGTCAGCACGTTCGCTCCGGAGGTCAGCGGCCACATCCTCGTGAAGCCGCAGACGCCGGGCGTGAAGCAGAAGCCGCCGCTTCCCGTCACCGTCGAGCTTGCGCCGGGCCGGTCGCCCGATGCCGCGCTGGCAGAAAGAATCCGTGAGAGACTGCGCAACGTGCTCGTGGTCCAGACGCACGTCGAGCTCGTGCCGTGCGGGACGCTGCGGCGCAGCGAATACAAATCGAGACTCGTCGAGCGGTAGATCGAGACTGGAGGATCAGATGGCCGCAACCACGCTGAACATCCTGAAGCCGAGCGTCAACAACCTGACCGTTCGCATCTTCGTGCGGGCGGCCGGGCTCGACTTCGAAGAGCTGGACGTGTGGGGGAAGACCACAACGCCGGAGTACATGGAGAAGTACCCGGCCCATCTCACGCCGATGCTCGAGGAAGAGGGGCTGCCGAGGGGTGCGCTCGGCGAGAGCTGCGCGATCATGCAGTACCTCTGCAACAAGCACGGCCTCGATCAGTTCTATCCGACGGATCCGGCCGAACGGGCGATGGTGGACAACGCGATGTTCTACTTGATCGGCACGTTCTATCCGCTGCTGACGCGCGCCACGTATCCGGTGCTCGGCTTTCCGCAGTATCCGGGCGAGGTCGCGACGTCCGAGGCCGACGAGGACATGAAGGCGAAGGCGCAGCAGGACGCGGAGGCGGCGCTCGCCGAGCCGCTCGATGCCTTTCGCGCGTTCTTCCTCGAGGGAAGGCCGTTCGTGGGCGGCGACAAGCCCTCGATCGCCGACATGCGCTGGGCCGCGTCGCTCGAGTTCCTGCGCGCAATCGATTACACGTTCCCGGCGTGGGCCGAGGAGTACATGAGCCGAATGGAGACGACGCTCGGCGACGCGTACTCGGAGCCGGTGGCGGACGTGCGCGGCTATGTCGCCTCGGTCAAGTCGTAGGACCGTTCGGACGCGTCGGTCAGGCCTCGAATCGCGTACCAGATCGACCAGGCTACGAGCAGGAGCATCATCGGAGGGCCGGTGACGAGTACGACGAGGAGAAAGTTCTCGATGCTCCCTGCGAGCAGGGCCGCGAGCCGGAGGCCGCTGCGTACGACGAAGTACACGCCCCAGACGATCGATTCGACGACGTAGACGCGCTTGAACAGGCTCGTCTCCCGAACCCAGCGGGGAAACGGGTACCACGCGCAGGCCAACACACCGACCAGGGGCCGCCGAATGGCCGCCGAGACGAGACAGGCGATGCCCCAGGCGGCGTTCACCAGCACCGGCTGCGCGAGGTAGACGGTCGTGCTGTGCGAGAGGAGCCCGACGGCGGACTGAACGGCGACGACTCCGAGCGAGATCCGAACGAGCAGGGCGTCACGGCCTGCCCGCCGCTCGTACACGTAGATGAGCACGGAGACTGCGGCTGCCGCTGCGATCCCGGCGCCGAGCCCACTCAGCTTCAGACCTGCGTAGAAGGCGCCGAGCGGTAGGAAGCCCTCGCGCAGGAAGCCGGGCAGCCCCGTCAGGAGCACGCCGCGGAAGGTCGGCGCCGTCAGGCCGCCTTCGACTCGTTCCTCAACCGTTCCAGCTGCTGCCGGCACCATTGGGCACCCCATTCGTTGTAGGCAATTCCCCAGCGCAGGACGAGATCGACGAACGGCGTGTCCTGACCGGGCCTCGCGTCGATCGCGCGCAGGATCTCGAGGTACTGCTCGTGGCCGCGCTGCCGACCCTCCAGAAGCATCAACGCCTCCTCGTTCGGGAGAGCATCCGCGAAGAAGAGCCGCAGCAACGACTCGTCGCGCAGTTCGATCGTGACCGTCGGACCGAGAAGCCACTCGATCAGCGCGGCGCGCCCGGCAGGCGTCAGGTCGTAGACACGTCGGCGTCGCGCGCCGTTCGGAGCGTCTTCACCTTCGACGAGGCCCTCCTCCTCGAGCCGTCGCAGCTCCGGATAGATCTGGCCGTAGCTCGCCGCCCAGAAAAACCGCGTCGAGCGGTCGACGATCGCCTTGATGTCGTAACCCGAAAGCGGCCGCTTGGCGAGGAGTCCGAGTACGACGGGCGTGATTGCGGTGGCCGGCATAGGTCTTGACGATATATCGCTACGATATATAAGTCAAGCCGCGCCGTAGGGTCAAACGGCGCGAAGCGCGCGCCTCAGTGCCAGCTCTTCGAACAACGAGCGACGCGCATCCGCGCGCGCTGCCGCCACGCGGGGTGGCTGCACTCGCCGCCGGAGATAGCCGAAGCCGTACCGGCCGAGCCGGCCGTGCCTGCGTGCGAGCACGACGTAGTACATGGCCCCGAGGATGGGCATGAGGAACACCTGCACCATCGAATACGCCGGGAAGACGAGCATCCACGGTGAAAGCACCTGCAGGTTGGAAACCACCGTCACCATGACGTAGGCCGCGAAGATGAGCGGGAGCGCGTGCGGCAGCGCGTGAACGTCGATGAGGGTCCAGAGCTTGAAGTAGATCGACAGCCAAACCGTCGAGAGGGAATAGAACGTCATGACCGGCAGGTGGAGCAGGTTCCGGTCGACGTTGATCCAGCAGTGACGAAACGTCCCGGCCCACCACAGCTGCCTTTGGCGGGCGAGGGCACGCCACGTCTCCGGCGCGTCGGTATCGACGATCACATCGAGGTGGCGAATCCGCATCCGAAGCGCGAGTGCAACGCGGCCGGTTTCAATGTCCTCGCCGGGCGTCCACATCGAGTGGCGGTCGAGGATCGCGCGGAGTGCGTCCGTGCGCGCGAGAAAGCAGGCCCCTGACGTAAGCCACGGCCGCAAGTGGCGCGCGAGCATCGCCATCCGGTACTCGAGCCCCTGGAGCCGGGTCACGGCGTTGACCCGGTTTGCGACGGCGCATTTGAGCGAGCAGATGTCGGCACCGGCGGCCGCGGCGGCGGCGACGGCGCCCGGAATGTCGTCACCAACCGACGTGTCCGCATCCAGCCGCAAGACGTAGGTCGTGCTGACGGCCGGGAGCGCAGCCTTCAGGAGCAATGCCGGATTCGGGCTCGCAACGTGCAGTCGTTCGACGCGCCACCCTTCCTGTTCCAGTTCGATCGCGAACGTAGCCATGAGCGAGGAGCCGGCCTCGAGCGCGACGAGCACGTTTTGCTGGTAGGGCAAGAGCGCCGACCGCCCTTCGAAGTACCGCGGGTGACCGAAGAGCGGGACGACGATCGTGAAGTCGCTGGAACGCCTGTCGCCCGGGCGAATCGTTCGTCCCCTCCACCAGGACAACGCGTTCTGGAACTCGTAGGCCACCAGCAGGAGGCCCAGGACCCACATGAGGTTCGACAAAGCCGCGACCTCGTCTTGCTAGGGCCGTTGCGGCAGGACGATCTTTTGCGTGATGTGCTTACGTGCCGGGCAGGGATCGCCCGCCTGGCACTCGACGATCTTCGTCTCGGTGCTCTTCCCGACGAGAACGTTGACCCAGCGGTGGCCCCTCATCACCGGGGCAAAGAAGAGCGTCAGGATCGTGACGACGGTGACGCTGCGAGTCGCGGCGCTGTGCACGGCAATTCTCCTTGTGCAGATCGTTCCTTCAGGGGCGGCTAACTTGGCGGCGTCTCCGACCGAAAAGGTTGGACATAGCAAGTGATCGGAATTGCCGCGCCTCGTGCACTCCCCCTTGTGGGGAGTTCGCCTGCATGGCGCTCAACCAATACTCGAGTGATTTCTACTTCACATTTCGCCGCCTTGTCGCCGCGTGACTTCGAAATCAGCTGTTAAGCCGAATTAATGCCGGATCGCGTGGGCTCGCTCGCGTCATGCGAACGAGAAGGCCGGGGACGGACGACCCGTCCCCGGCCTTGCCCTGCGTTTCCCCCGGATGGTGTGAAGCAGACCGCTGCGCGACTCAGGGCGCGAGCGTGACCGCCGGCGTGTCGTTATAGCCGTTGGGTCCCCATGCGGTCGCAAAGAACCGCGTCGAGCTTGATGGGACGCTCATGCTGCCGTTGCCGTTCGCGACCCCGTTGCTGTTTGTGGTGATCGTCGTCACAGTTCCGAAGTACGTGCATGCGTTGCCCCAGAGTTCGACGATGTACGTCGCGTTCGGGAGCGCATTCTTCAAGTGATACTGGATGCTGACCGTATCGCCCGTACGGTGATAGTTGGTAAAGCCAACGACCGGGAGCGTCGTGACGTTGGCGCCGCAGTAGAAATTGCCGGCCTGGATGTCGGCCTTGGGATTGTTTCCGCTCCCAGCTGTCGCTGAGAGAGCAAGTGTCGCCGCTCCAAAGAGCGTGACCAGAGCTACGGCAAAGAACCGATGCTTCATTCTCGTCTCCTTCGAACTTAGGAGTGAGGAACTGGACAGCGCCGACGCTATACCTCGCTGACCCTCAAGTCTGTCCCTCGTTCGAGTGCAAAAACGACAGGGTCCTCGGGGAGCCTGTGCGCTCCCCCACGTGTGTTCAGGCTGCGAGCTCGAGCGCCGGCTCTTCGGACGGCTGCTCCAACTCGTGGCGGTGGAAGTCGCGGGAGCGAACGAGCACGAACGAGAGCACGTCACCCGGAAATGCGACGGCGGCTGCGACGAGCAGGGGCCGGACGTGCATCGGTCCGGCCCCTCCGCCCCTGCTGCGTTACTTGCTTTCCGGCAATGTCGCGCCGTTCGCGGACAGAGCGCTCTTCGCGCTTGCCCCGATCGGGCTGCTCGCGGCGATGCCGCTCGCGCTGACGACGCATTGAACGTCGTTCGTCCACGCGAGGAACGTGCCGTCGAGCTCGAAGAAGTTCGAGCTGGCGGCGTTGAAGCTCCCCCGATCCTGCACGGCAGAAGACGTGTCTGCCAACGTGAGTGAGCCCGGCGAGAACAGTGTGCCCCCGCCGTAGTGGCCGCTCGAGGTGCTGTCGGCCGACAGGTCGATGTACGCACCCCCGGTCGGGGCGATGGCGATCTGGGCGCGACCGGCGGCCGTGCAGGTACCCGTGATCGAGATGCCGCCCGCGTCGAGCAGCGTCTGGCTGTCTCCGAGGTTCAGAACGACGGGACCGCTGGCGAGCACGGCCCCGGCCGGCACGAAGGCAACGCAGTTGACGCTTCCGTCGCCGTTGACGCTCTGGATTGCGTGATTTGTACTGCAACTGCCGCCGATCCCCGTGCCGGTCGCCCCGGTGGCTCCGGCCGGTCCGGTCGCGCCGGTCGCGCCGGTCGCGCCGGTTGGTCCAGTCGCTCCGGTCGCACCCGCCGGCCCTTGCTTGTTCCACTCGATAAGCGTTTCGCTGCTCTTGCACGTCTCTCCGGCCTCGGCGTCGATCGGCCGGAATGTGCCCTTCGACTGGCTGTAACACGCGCTGATGACACCCGTGCCGGAGTCCGGGATCGCTGCGAAGGCGACACCTCCCGCGACGAGTCCCAGCACCATCGTTACGAGCACGACCGAACGGCCACGCCCGCGAAGCGGCGCGTACATGAAACAACCCCCTCTCATCGAATTCGGCCTAGTCGAATCGCTGTATATCGAACTACGGTCAATTCAGTCAATGGCCGTAGGCGACCGGCCGCCGACGAAAGAGGGGGAAGGGCGCGTTGCGCGACTCGCGAGGGCGGTCGCTCGTTCGCGACCGCCCTCGCACGGCGGATCGGCGCACCGAGCGCGGGCCGCGCTACGCCGAGGGCACCACGCAGGTGTCGTTCGCCGCCGCGCAACTGTAGATCCGCGCATCGCCCTGCCTTAGCCAGATCTCCGGTGTTGCGAGCGGCACGAAGAATCGGTCGGCGCTCGTGTCTTTGATGTTGGGGTCGGTGGCAGGCGGCCTGCCGTGGACGATGAAACCCACGCGCTTCGTGTCGTCGGCAATGCCGATCCGGTGCAGCGCTCCGTAGGCGTCGCTGCCCTCGAACGGCGTTGGGTTCGTCCATTCGGCCGTGGCCTCGCCCGAAGCGAGGCCGTCGCCCCACAGGTGGAGGCCCCACGCGGCGTAGTTGCCGTCGGGCCTGTTGTAGTGGATGATCGCCGCCGTCACCCCCGCCTGGACGATCGTGACCGTTCGGGTGGCGCTCGTCACGCTCTTTCCTGGCGCGTACGTCAGCACGGCACGATAGGTCACGTGCGCCCCGTCAGCGAGACTCGACGTGTCGTCGAAGACGGTGTAGACGGGGGAAGAGTCGTCCGTGCCGACTTGCGTGAAGGGCCCGCCGTTGACCGAGCGCTCGAACGTGACGACGTAATTCGAGTGCTCCGGCGTCGCGGTCGCCCGGACCTCGACGGTGCCGCGCACCCGCTGGCCCTCGTTCGGCGCCTCGAGGGTGATGGCCGGTGGCGCGACCGTGGAGCTTCGAACTGCGCTCGATCTCGTGTGATGCGCGTTGTCGAGCACGACCGCGCGGTACTGAATCGTCGTGCCCGGAGCAATGTCGGAGACGTCGTGGAAAACCCGGTACGGCGCGTTGTCGTCGGTGCCGATGTCCTGCCACGGACGGTTTCCCACACTGGCGAGGAACGTCACTTCGTAGAAGGAGTCGCCTGCGACGTCGGCGCGAATCTCCAGGCGGTCGCGGCCCTCGGCCGGCAAGTCGAGCGCGACCGGCGGTGCGGCGTGGCTGTGCGGGATGTGCTTCTTCGCGCGGTACACGACGGTCGAGAGCGGGCCGACCGCGACCTCGAGGTGCCTGTCGCTTCCGCTCTGCAGCCACTCGGGACCCTCGCCGTACACCCTCACCCACCGGCTGTCGGGCACGAAGGTCGGGATGGACGCGGAGGCGGCATGCTCGGCGTTGTTCAACGCAACCACGTACTCGTAACGGTGCGAGTCGTCGATGCGCGAGAACGCGTAAATACCCGCGGACGATGACGAGTAGCGACTCTGCTCCGCTCCGTTGCGCAGCGCGGGATTGCGAGCGGTGATCGCCGCCAGCTCCGCGAGCTCCCGGTAGAGCGGGTGCGATGGATCGAAGTTGTCGTCCATCGGCGTCGCGTCGGAGCCGATGTCGTCGTTGTTGCCTGCACCGTCGTCACCGGGGATGGGGTCACTGAGGTTGTTGTATTGCAGGGACTGCGAGGGGAACATGTCCTGCCGCGCGTCCTGATCGCCGCCTGCGCCGGTGAAGCCCTGCTCGTCGCCGTAATAGACGACGGGGTTGCCGCGCGAGAAGTACATGAGCGCGTGCGCCAGCTCGTCGCGCTGGAGGAGCTCGGACTCGCCGGCACCCGGGTTCGCGTTGCGGACGAACATGCCGATGCGCCCGCGGTCGTGGTTGCCCAGGAAGGTCGGGAGGTTGTAGACGTTCGAGTCGCCGTCCGTGTACCAGTCGTCGTCGACGAAGAAGTCGCGGAGCTCGTCGGTGGGAGTCGAGTTGGCGGCGAAGCTTGTCGCGGCCGTCTGGAACGGGAAGTCGAGGACGCCCTGCACCGCGTCGTGAACCATGTAGTGCGAGGTGATCGGCCGGCTGAAGTCCTCGGCCACCTCGCCGAACATGTAGAAGTCGGCGATGCCCTGCGACTCCGCGTAGCTCTGGATCACCGGCGCGAACTTCTGCCAGAACGCGTCGTCGACGTGCTTCATCGTGTCCATCCGGAAGCCGTCGATGCGGAAGTCGCGGATCCACGTCTTGTAGATGTCGATCATCCCGTCGACGACGCGCGGGTTCTCGGTGAAGAGGTCGTCGAGCCCGAAGAAGTCGCCGTACTGCGAGTTCTCGCCGGAGAAGGTCGTGTCGCCGCGGTTGTGGTAGAGGCTCACGTCGTTCAGCCACGCGGGGACCTTGCTGTTCCGCTCCGCGTCCGGGACGCACGGGTGGTACGGGAAGCTGCTGAAGGAGCCGGCGGGGTCGGAGCACGACGGCTGGCCGGTCGGCGCGAGCGAGGGGAAGGTATTTGTCCCGGCGAAGTCGCGGTCGTCGAACGGTGTGCCGGAAGCCGTGCGGTACGGCGACTGATCCTTGGACGTGTAGGGCCTCCGACCGCCCTCCGTGTATCGGATGACGTCCGCCGTGTGGTTGCTGATGATGTCGAAGTACACCTTGATCTCGCGCGCGTGGGCCGCGTCCACCAGCGTGCGCAGATCCGCGTTGCTGCCGAGGTGCGGGTCGATCTGGGTGAAGTCGGTGATCCAGTAGCCGTGGTAGCCCGCAGAATTGTCCGCCGGCTGCACCGCCTTGTTCTTGAAGCTCGGCGTGAGCCAGATGGCAGTCGTCCCGAGACCTTCGATGTAGTCGAGCTTGGCGGTCAGGCCCTTCAGGTCGCCGCCGTGATACCAGCCCTTGCCGGTCGGGTCGAATCCCGACTGCCCCT
>WNGA01011060.1_pt1 | contig 11836 bp, 17 predicted proteins | sample 5400061 | NCBI WGS metagenome assembly WNGA01 (sample SAMN13153366, study PRJNA577476) | soil metagenome | isolation source: 100 cm soil or saprolite under grassland replicate 2 | place: USA:California | collected 2016-06-15
GAGCCAGGTAGGCCGAGCGCATCAGCCAGGCCACGTAGAGCCCCAGTCCAAGCAGCACCGCTAGCGTCAGGACCAGATGCGCGCCGATGATTCGCCGGGCCAGACTCGTACGCACTCCACTTACCATGTGAATGATAACTGGGCCCCTTTAACGGCAGGTTAACGTCTGAAGCGAGGGCCGGTAGTCGATGGTGGGGCGATAGCAGGACTGCTGGCCGTGCCTGGCACGACGACGGTGCGTCAGCACCCGCAAGGAGGGCGAATCGTGCCGCGCCTGGGCGGTCTGGGGCGAGCCGCGGCAGCTCTGCATGGCCCACGCCGGCCGCCACCACACCGCCCCGAGGCCGGCACTCTGGCAGCGGCGTCCCGAGAAGCCGACGATGTACGAGGCCTGCCGCTGCGAAGCCTACGCCTGGCCGCACCGACCCGGTGGCGGACTCTGTCGCTGGCCCGAGCCGCCGCTGCATCGCCTCACAATCCCCCCGAGCACATGGAGGCCTACCCGGTGTCGCCCCCTGATTGGGGCGGCGTGGAACGAAGGGCCCGAGTTGCTTGAGCCGGTAACGCAGCCGCTGTCGCAGGCCTCGCTCGGACTGTTCACCATACGTCCGACTTGAGGTCCGTTGGCTTACCTACGCGTGGGCCTGTAGGGCTCCCGGTGCGAGCTGTCCAAGAACCAGCGCCGGCTGACCCAACCTCGTATGTGGAGAGGTTCCTTTCGTCATCCTCAGGTCGTCTGGATTTCGGCGTGTTGTCACGGCAAGTCGTTAATCCCTTCCATCACAGGGTGGAAGTGGACAAGTTGGTGGCTTGGTCACCTTCAGCACGTCAGGATGTCGACGCGTTACGCTGGCAGGTGGTTAAGCTTCGGACCTGTAGACAGGAGCATGCACGAACTCGCACGCCAGGGGGCTAGAATCCGCGAGCGCAGCAGCATCTCGGGTGGGGAGTGATGGAGCAGTTCCTGCTGTCAGTCCTGGCGTCGCTGGTCGCGGTCAGCATGGTGTTGCTCTTCGAACGACAGCGTCGGCCCGAGTTGGAGTTCGAGATCGAGCCAGTGGCTCCGGTGCAGCCGAATGGCCGCAAGTTCCTCCGCGTCCGCGTCAGAAACCGCGCTCTGCCAGGCTTCCTCGGCCCTCTCTATGACCGCCAGCCAGCGCTGATGACGCGCGCCTGGATCACATTCTTGACCCTGGATGGCCACCCGGTGTTCACCCCAGGCCGCCGCATGCGCGGTCGATGGTCGGACACCCCTGAGCCGTTCCGCCCCACGCCCGTCGGTCCCGACCAGATGGTGCTGGTCGCCGAACCGTTCGCTGCGTCTAACAGCATGGACATTCCGCCCGGTGAGTTCGAAGTGCTGGACGTGGTCATGCGCGCACCAGGCAGTGAGCAGTGCGTCGGCTGGAGCAATGCCTACCAGCTGGCACAAGCGGGTGCACCGCCGCCTGTGGGCGACACCTTCGTACTCGACCGCGGTCGCTACCTGGTGCTGATTCAGGCGAAGACTGGCGGGCGCATCTTCCCGCACGTCCTGCGCCTCGTGAACGACGTCCCGCTCCCTGACTTCAGGCTGGAGGAGCCTGAGCAGCAGCCGCGCTTGCCACCGAGCGCCTTGGGGAAATAGGACAGCCTCGCCGAGCGTTAGGGCACGCCCCTGGCGCACGATGACGCATGCCACGCGATCAGCTGCGTGCTATAAACCGGCTGCGCACCTGCATCGGGAGTCGACGTGGCAGAAGCGGATATGCACGACCCGCTGCCACCTGAATGCGAGGATCTGTTCCAAGCACAGAAGGCGGCTCAAGAAGAGCACCAGGCAGCTTGGGGTGCGCACGAAGCCTATATGGCTGAACTGTGAATGGAGTCGGGCCACATCACCACGATCACGCACGAGCAAGGTCAAGAGTTGCAGCGACGAGCTGATCGCCTCGAGACGGCCACGACTGACTGGAACCGCAAACTCAAAGCGTGGCTCGTGCGCTGCGGAGGCATGCGATTTCGGTATCCGTGAGACCTGACGGCCACCGAGAGTGTCGATAGCCAACGTGCTTTCGGACGAGGGCTGGCCGTTCCAGAAGCGACCGTCAAGCAGTGCACTGGCTCTGCGCATGGGGCACTGACACAGGCGCATGACCTCTCGCCTAGCGTCGTAGCGATTCAAACGGATAACTGCACAACTTTTTGATCTTCGGCCCTGTCTAGCCGCCACAGCGCTAGATGGTCACTACTGCACGTGATCATGCCGATGCACGTTGCCCGGTGATAAACCGGCGGGCGCGAGCGGCGTACCGTTCCGGGTGACTGTGAGCCTAGCTCGCTGAACTGCCGCCATCGTTTTGCAGTAGGTGAGGTGCATCGGCATGCACCTTCAGTTCTGCAAAACCCGGGCAGGTGGCCGGGGCACCCGCGATGGTGACGGACCAGGCGACGGTCGTCTCGATCCGAAGCCGCCCCAGGCCGAAGAACGTGAAGATGATGGTCAGGAAAACCGGGATGCCCCGGATCACGTCGATATAGAACACGGCCGGGTAGTGGAAGAAGGGGATCCTGGACAGCCGCGCAAGCGCCATTAGCGTCCCGCTGACCAGGCTGAACAGGACTGCCGCCGCGGCCACTTGCAGCGCTCGACGGGGCTGTCCAGTCGCCGGCGGACCCGCCACGGGCCCCGGGGCCGTTGAACGGCTTGGTCGTCATGAGCTGCGCGTCGTTCCAGTAAGCCACTTCGATCCACGGGTTATCCGGCGTGGCGACGACTGGACAGCGGTCGGCGGCGTCACGCCGACGCCGAAGGTGAAGGCACTAATTAGTCACAGTGTCGCCGTCTTCGGCTGAGAGGGTTGACCACCTCACGGTATAGATGCCGACGGACATCGCCGGCAGCGACACGAGCATAAGCTTGCGGTCCGGGTCGTCGAGGTCGACCCGGCCGTCTCCGAGGTCGACTCGCGTGCCCGCTTCGTCGGTGACGGTCAAGCTGCTCCGCGACACCCGCTCCTGGCTGAACCAGGCCCGCAAGACGAAGGGCGCACCGTCAACGATCGCACCGGCTGGCGGGTCCGAGCGCTCGCAGCGGGCGTGGGCGTGAGCCGTCGTGGTCCCAGGCGCAAGCAAGAGGAGCGACGCACACAAAGCGACAAGCGGACGAGTAAAGAGGACCGCCGCACCGTCTGGATCGATTTCCACACCGATCGGCTGATACCCGTCGACGTCGTACATCGCGAGAAGGGTCCGACCGCTGCCGGCGACAAGCACGTCTCCTGAGCAAGTTTGCGTTTATGACGGTATGCGTCAGGAGGAGACGCCGCTGGCGTGGCTGGCTGAGCCAGGGCACAAGCGGAGGCGCAAGCGAGCTGCTGGCTAGAGCCTGTGTCAGGCCCTCGCACACTCGTCTGCCGTAGGGCCGCCATCCGTGATATAGCTCCGTCAGGCTGGGACGGACCGCACGAATCAGATCGCCGAGGGTAACTGAAGGGAAGACTGGGTGGCCCAGAGACCGCCCCAGGTGGAGTCTGTACCTATGGCGGTGATGAGGACACTTGCTAATGTACCCTTGCTCACCCAGATTCTTGAGGATTTTGTAAGCGTAACGCTCGCTGATGCCCACTGAGGCGGACAGTTCGCGAGGGGTCACCGCCCCACTCCGAGCGCAAGCACTATGAGCGCGCACGTCGCGCTTGACAAGCACGAACTCATCAGTGAGTGACTGACCGCACGTTCAAAGTCCCGGCCCGAACGTGTACGGGGCTGGTCGAACGAAGGGGGGGCCATACTCCAGGACGATGTCCGCATGAGGCTCCAGCCGGATCGTTTCGGGCGGGCCATCGTGTGGTTGGCCACCGACGTAAGCCACGATCTCGTGCTGCTCATCGGCCACCCGGTCCAGCAGATGGTGCGTGTCGAGTGGTTGATCCCAAACCCGTAGAATGCACCGAGGGAATAGGCGTGCGCTTGAGGCGCCTCGACGTGCACGATGCCATCGGTCTCGTGCGTGTGAAGCCAGGCGATGCACTCACGCCGGATCCCAATATTGGCTGGCACGGCCACCGCCCGGGCGTCGACGAAGATCGCCAGGTGGACGTGAACGTGGTAACCGAGCTGCTCCATGCTCGAGCAGCCAACCTCCTCGCTGGCGGGTGTCCGCGCGAGTTTGACGATCAATGGTGAGGGTGCCGGCGTCACCATCATCGATGGCAACAGACTCGACCGCGTCTTCAACATCCAGAGCGGGACTAACACGCTGTCCGGCCTGACGATCCGCAATGGTCTCACGTGCTACCATGACCCCCAACGTCGAGTTTTCGATCCTGGCATCGGATGAGCGCGTGAGGGCGACGACGGCCGCCCTCGAGGCGAATGGTTTCCGGACCATCGTCACGGACAGCGGTGACGAGGCCAGGCGGGTTGTCCTGGAGCTGCTGCCAGCGGGGGCGGAGGTCTTCAACGCGACATCCGGAACGCTGGAGAGCATCGGTCTGGCTGAGGAAATCGAGCAGTCGGACCGCTTCAACGCGGTACGCTCGCATCTCTTCCAACTCGACCGAGCGACCCAGGCTCACGAGATGCGAGTCTTGGGTGCCGCCCCGGATTTCGTGATCGGGAGCGTACACGCGGTGACCGAGCATGGCCAGGTGCTGGTGGCCTCTGCCAGCGGGAGCCAGCTTGCCGCCTACGTCTACGGCGCTGGCAGCGTGATCTGGGTGGTCGGGACGCAGAAGCTCGTCCGAGACATCGACGAGGGGCTGCGGCGAATCACCGAATACTCCTACCCACTCGAAGACGCTCGTGCCATCGGCGCGTACGGAATGCACAGCGCGGTGAACAAGCTGTTGGTCGTCCACCGGGAATTCCAGCCCGGGCGCGTGACCGTCGTCCTCGTGAAGGAAAACCTTGGCTACTAGCGCCCACCGGGGCGCATCGACCACCTGGGCGCGACGCCCGCGTCCACGCCCAGGTGACCGGTGGGCAGTGCGCTGCAATGGGGCGGTACGCTGCCCACCGCCATCTTGACTGGACACCGCTGACGCCTAGTCTCGCTCAGGAGGTGCTGAAATGACACAAACGTATCGTGCGGTCCAGGTGACGTCGCCTGGCCACTTGGAGTTGGTCGAGCGGACTTTGCTCGAACCTGGCCCTGGGGAGGTCCGGATCCGCGTGGAGGCGTGTGGGGTCTGCCACAGTGACGCGGCAACCGTCGATGTCCTGCTCCCGTCAATCACCCTGCCGCGAGTTCCCGGCCACGAGGTCGTGGGTCGCATCGACGCGATTGGATCAAACGTCCACGACAGACGCCCCCGCGACCGCGTGGGTGTCGGCTGGTTCGGCGGCAATGACGGCTCTTGCGAACCATGTCGCCGCGGGGACTTCATCAACTGCGCGAAACTCAAGGTACCCGGGATCACCTTCGACGGGGGGTACGCCGAGATGATGATCGTCGACGCGAATGTCCTCACCGTTATCCCGACGGACCTCTCTTCTGCTGAGGCGGCGCCGCTGCTCGACGCAGGGGTCACCACCTACAACGCTCTGCGCAACGCCCAGGCTCGCGCGGGCGACCATGTGGCGGTTCTGGGAGTCGGCGGTCTCGGCCACTTAGCCATCCAATTTGCCCGCCATATGGGCTTTCGCACGACAGCTATCGCGCGTGGGCCCGGCAAAGAAGCCCTCGCGCTGCAGCTGGGCGCGCACCACTATATCGACAGCGAAGCCGGCGACCCCGCCGAGGCCTTGCGACAACTCGGTGGTGCTTCCGTGATTCTGGCCACTGCGGCCAGCGGGCAGGCCATGACGTCGCTCATCGGCGGACTGGCGGTGCGGGGCCGCATGGTCGTCGTCGGAGTGTCGCCGGACCCCATCACGATCTCTCCCAGTCAGCTCGTCTTCGGACATCGAGTGATCGAAGGCAGCCTCACCGGCTCCGCGATCGACATCCAGGACACCCTTGCGTTCAGTGTCCTTCAAGACATCCGCCTCGTGATTGAAACGTTGCCGCTTGAGCAAGCAGCAGAGGCCTACGCGCGCATGATGCGGAACGAAGCTCGCTTCCGCCTCGTGCTCACGGTGGACTCATGATCAACTGCGGATCGTAGGACGCTGCGCGGGGTGCGGCTGACGTCCGATCGATGACCAAGCTCCAGATCAACAGGGCGAAGGAGTGCCACGAACTGGTGGGCAATTTCAGGCTTCGGCCACGAAATGCCCGCGCCGTGCATCAGTGAGCGAGCTCGGACAACCCCATCAGGACTCACCACGCGGCGCACCGACCCCGACGGTATCCAACTGGAGGGAGGCATCATGTCGCTGGCCTGCGGGCCCTGCCACCGGCTCCACGCCTAACCGGCTCGCGGCTGGGTGAGGGGCGCGGGCGTGCCGGTCTTCCGCGGGACTCCCGTGGCTCGGCGTAGCTCCAAAAACCGTGGCAGGCCTTTGGGCACCTGGCGCGGCCCTGCCGCGCACACTCGGTCGCGGTACCTTGTCTTCGTACCGTCCAGTGGGCCGTTACATGTCACGCCGCCACACGAGAGCCTGTACCTGAACGGCTTGTTACCAATAGCCATCGCGTCGGTTCCCATAGCCGCCCTTATGGGCCCTTACGCCGTATCCACCAGCGTCGGAGGGCGACTCCCGACCAGACGAGCTCGACCATTCCGAAAGGCCAAGCGCCTTGCAGGAAGCCATACGCTGAAGCTGCTACGCAGGCGCTAGCGAAGGCCAGCACGAAGACCGAGGAGCGCTGCTCCAGAGCGTAGAAGATCATCATCGCGCCCACGGCTAGAAGTCCAAAGGTTGTCAACGTATCCATCTTCGCCCCTTGCTGCCTACACAGCCGCCCTCAACGCAGGGGAGGTTGAGGGCGCGTTGGCGTTCGTCGCTACAATGCCGTCTACATGCGGCCGGCCAGTTCATGGGCAAGGACCAGATCCGCAGGTTCCGCCTCGACTTGGTGGTGCGGCCATCACCACCAGCTTTGCCTTCCGGACCCGTAGCGCACGCTGACCGGTTACAGGTACGCCTTAGATGCCCTCAACACCGACGGCGGTGGCGGGCCGTCTAGAGGCGGTAGAGCGCAAGGCGAGACGCCACACCGTTGCGGCGATGGCGGCGGAAATGAACCACTCGCCCGATCCCCCAGCACCGAGGCCAACAGCTCTAGAGACCCATAAACGGAGAAAGGATGAGAAGAATGTTGAACACGCAATTCACGGCCACGTTGCAGAAAAGCCCGAACAAAGGCGGCTGGACCTATGTTGTTTGGCCTGAGTCAGTGACGTTCTTCGGGACAAGGGGCCTGGTAAAGGTCCGCGGCACGGTCGATGGGCACCCGTTTCATAGCTCGTTCATGGCGATGGGCGACGGCACCCATAAGCTGGCCGTGAGGTCAGACGTTCGCAAAGCCATCGGGAAAGAGACTGGTGACGCCGTAACGATTCGCCTGGAAGAGCGCCTCTAGCCCAGACCAGGGACCTGACGCAGGCAAGATCTGGCCGTCCCCTCACTCACGGCGGATCCGCGGTCATCCCCGGGGTGTGCTCGAAGGACCCACGCGGCAGCACCAGGATCACATTTCAGCTGAAGGAGTGGCTGGGCCACGCCAACCTCAACACCACCCAGATCTATGTGCACATGGGGCGCCAGAACGCCAAGAAGGTGATGGAGGCCACCAGCTTATGAGCGGTGTCTCCCAGGCAGAATCAGCTCTAGCGCAGTACGCCAGGTACTTCCAGCTGGTCAGGGCTCACCGGGATGCCCTGGCGGACTATCAGATGGGCCAGGTGGCCAGGAAGGAGAAGCACTGGCGGTGGCTGCGCGCCAGGGAGCTTGACCAGCTCGTCAAGCAGGCTCGCACCTCACTCAGGGCGAGGAGGGCTGCCAAGTTATGAATTTCAAACCGTCTCTTCGACTGCAGCCAGGAAGAGGCTGTTTGACCTCCTTGCTGGTGACTACACTCCCATTTCCATCGCTTCGGCGACGTCAATTGTTCCGTGCTCAAGGTGCGGGCATGTCTTGGCCATCTCGACAGCAGCATCTAGGCTGTCGGCTTCCACAAGGGAATACCCCGTCAGGCGGTTCGATCTGTTGTCGTCTGATACGCCGTCGGAATTTACTGTCTTGCCTCGTTTCAATGGAACGCCAGGGTTGACCAAAGCCTTGCCAAGGCTACCCATCCAAGCCATCCACTTTTCCTTATATTTAGCCCCATCCTCGGGACTCTTGAACTTCGGCTCGCCGTAATAGGCAAAGGCGTAGTTAGACATAAGATTTTCTCCTGTCTCTCAATTTTCGTTTGCAAGGCGCTCAAGTTTCCGAAGTATTGCACAATTGTGAGCCCTACACCAGAGCGCTGGAGCCCTTGCTGCTGTCGACCGAAGCTCTCCTCAAGGATGTGTGCGCGGGCAGAGAGCAGGACAGCCCTCGGCGGCCGTCCTAGCCTATGGCCTATCTGGTCGATAGCAACTGGGTCTAGCCTCGGGGTCGGGGCGCGGTGTGTGTTCTGCCTCTATCCACCGGCAGCCCCGCCCCTAGCGCGCGGGCCGCTCCGGGCCGGCGGGCGCCTTGGGCGGCTCGGCAGGCTTCGGCACCTCAGGCTTGACCAGCTCCTTGATCGGCTGGGGCAGCTTGACCTTCTCCAGCCGCGGGCCGGGAATGTCCTTCCGCCTGGCCACGACCCGGTAGTAGAAGCTGCCGCCGGCCGATGCCGAGCCCCTGGCGCGTACCTCGAACCCGGTCGGGCTCTGGCCGGCCACGTACAGCCCACCGGAGTCGCCGACCTCGGTCAGGAACACGAAGTACTTGTCGTTGTGCACCAGTGGCGCGAAGTCCTTGTCGAGCGTGACCTGCGCGCTCCCGTTGACCAGCCGCGCTTCGCCGAAGTGCTCGAACCAGCTCTCCGGGCTCTCCAGGCAGTACAGCAGACGGTCAGTGCCATCCGGGTGCGGCACGGCGGCCGATTTGGGGGAGCCGAGTACGGTAAGCTGCCGGTCACCAGCACATTGCCCTCAAAGGCGCCGGCGTAAGCGCCCGAGGTCCGCTCGTCGCTCAAGGTGCTGAAATCGTGAGGTCCGACCGGGAGGCTACTTCTTCGCGCCGGCCGCGACCGGATGCCGCGGCTGGTAGAGGCCGATCTCGCCGCCGCCCGGAAGCTTGAAGGCGGTCACGAGGCCCCAGCCCTGGTCCGCGACCGGCCGCGTGAACTCGACGCCCTTCGTCTTCAGCTCTTTCACGGTCTTCTCGACGTCGTCGCACATGAAGTAGAACTCGTGATGCTCCTCCCCGTCCTCCGCGGGGTGCGCCGCGATCTCGGCGGGCGGGAGCGCGAAGATGAGCCAGCCGTGGCCGGCGTCGACCGACGGAAACCCGAGGACATCGCGGAAGAACGCGCGGGCCTTCGCCGCGTCTTTCGCGTAGATGAGCGCGTGAACGCCATTGATCATGGAGGGGCTCCTTTCGGGCGAACAGGCTACCACACGACGGCGCGGGCCATCGCGTGCGCGGCGTCGCCGGGATCGCTCTCGTGCTCGAAAGGTCGCAGGGTCCCCACTGGGCGATCGCTTTCAGCGTCAGCATGGAAGAGACGAAGGGTTCAGTCCACGTAGACGACCGGCCGCGGGCTGCCCAGTTTGGCGAGCGGCGGCTGGCGCGCGGCCGATCGCTTGGGCCAGTCTGTCGGCGAAGGGAATGACCGCATCCTCGGGGGCCGCGGCTTAGCTCTGACCAGGCGCGGTGAATCCGCTTACGTCATCTCCGCCCGATGGCCTATCATCGAGGCTGCCAGCATCGCTGGGACGCTGCTTGTCAGCCCTGCTTGCGGCGAACGCCCACGGGGCATTCTTGGCAAGCGCAGAAGGTGTGTATCAAACGGGAGGGAGAACAATCATGGCCTACGGGATCGTGCATCATTTCCCTGGTGGCACGCAGGAGCAGTACGAGGCGTCGATTGCCGCTGTGCACCCGAGTGACGGTCGCCTGCCTGACGGCCAGATCTTTCACGCAGCCGGTCGATCGGCCGGAGGCTGGACGATCATGGCGGTCCACGAGTCGAAGGAGAGCTGGGAGCGGTTTCGCGACGGCATCCTGATGCCCAGAATGCAGCAGGGCATCAAGGGAGGGTTCCTGACACTACCTCAGGAAACGGCCATCGACGTCTATAAGCTCATGCCGTAGTGCCAGTGCCCTCGCCGAGCGTGCAGGTGACCAGCGTCAACCTGCTCGGCGATGGTCTGCGCGACGCGCAACCGACTGTTCATGGCGGCCAGCCACGGGTACTCGTAGCCGCGTGTCATCTCCGAGGCGACCGGCCCCGGGCAGACAGCGTTGACCTGGATGTTGTAGCGACCGCCGTCCTTGGCAACCCACTTGGAGGCGATCCGTGGAGCAGCTCCCCGCGTAACCGTTCACGTTCCTCGGCCGTCCACAAATCGCGCGATTCTACCGGCGAGGTGTGCGATCGGCCCCGTTCTGGGTCGGCGGCCCGGATAAGCTAACGTCGTTCGGGCCGGTGTACGAAGGGGCGCCTTTCGGGTGCGGCTACTCGCTGATCGTGCGGATGTAGGTCACGAGCGGCCGCCCCGTGTCGATTCCTGACCGGCTCGTTCGACGTATAGGCAAGGAGGACAAACACCGATGCGCAAGATTGTCGCGAACTTCTTCATCTCGCTGGACGGCGTGGTCGAGCGGCCTGACCAGTGGCACTTCCCGTACTTCAACGACGAGATGGGCGAGGTCGTCGGGTCGGGGATGGCCGCGTCCGACACGATGCTGCTCGGGCGCAAGACGTACGAGGAGTTCGCCGCCTTCTGGCCCTCGCAGACCGAGCCGCCGGCCGACCACATGAACGGCATCCAGAAGGTCGTCGTCTCGACGACACTCGAGCGCGCCGACTGGCAGAACTCGACGCTGATCCGCGGCAACCTGGCCGAGGAGCTGACCAAGCTCAAGAACCAGCCCGGCAAGGAGATCGGGACGGTCGGCAGCGCCACGCTCGTCCGCTCGCTCATCCGCGAGGGCCTGCTCGACGAGCTGCGCCTGCTGCTCCACCCGATCGTGGTCGGCAAGGGCGCGCGGCTGTTCGAGGAGGGGATCGGCCAGGTGCCGCTCAAGCTGGTCGCGTCGAAGACGTTCAGCACGGGGGTGCTGTCGCTGACCTACGCCCCGGCCGGCGCCTAGTTTGGTTAAGGAGGAACGTCATGGCGACACTCAAACACAAGATCGTCCCGCACCTGTGGTTCGACAAGGAGGCCAAGGAGGCGGCCGAGTTCTATGCCTCCGTCTTCCCGGACTCGAGGGTCACGAACATCACCACGCTCCACGACACGCCGTCCGGCGACTGCGATGTTGTCTCGTTCGAGCTCTCAGGGCAGCCGTTCATGGCGATCAGCGCCGGCCCGCTGTTCAAGTTCAACGAGTCCATCTCCTTCATCGTCTACTGCGAGACACAGGACGAGGTCGATTCCTACTGGGAGAAGCTTTCCGCTGTCCCCGAGGCCGAGCAGTGCGGCTGGCTGAAGGATAAGTATGGGCTCTCCTGGCAGATAGTCCCGTCCCGCATGGACGAGATGCTTGCGAGCGGCACGGAGGAGCAGATCGCGCGCGTCACGCAGGCGTTCCTACCGATGAAGAAGCTCGATCTCGGGGAGCTGGAGCGAGCGTATGCAGGCAGCTAATTAGGTGAGCGCAGAGGCCCTAACAGACCGCGTGGAGGAGAACCTGGCCGAGCCCGGCGTAGGGCGTGGTAGGAGCATCTCCTATCGGCTGCGGGAGCCCTGCGCGTAATCGGGCCACAATCGCGCCAGCGATGACGCGATTGGTGGCGCGATCGTGGCCCGACATTTACTGATCG
>WNGA01013968.1_pt1 | contig 11836 bp, 9 predicted proteins | sample 5400061 | NCBI WGS metagenome assembly WNGA01 (sample SAMN13153366, study PRJNA577476) | soil metagenome | isolation source: 100 cm soil or saprolite under grassland replicate 2 | place: USA:California | collected 2016-06-15
GTCGCCCGTGCGAGCGCCGCACAGCTGCCTTTTGCGGATGGCCGGTTCGATCTCGTGACCTCATTTGATGTGCTGTACGCGCTCGAGGACGCCGTGGAACGACGCGCCATCAGCGAGATGCACAGAGTGCTGCGGCCCGGCGGCACCGCGATCGTGAACGTCGCCGCCATCGACGCGCTCCGGGGCAATCATTCTGTGCTCGCCGGCGAAATCCGCCGTTACAGCCGAGCGGACCTGCGGCGCAGGCTGGAAGCCGCCGGATTGCAGGTGACGCACAGCACCTATACGAACTTTTCGATCCTGCCCATGGTCGTGGCGATCCGCATGAAGCAGCGGCTCGGCGGCCACGTCGAATCGCACGAGGAAATCGCGATCCCTCCAGCTCCGATAAACGCTGCCCTGTCGGGCCTGCTGGCGTTGGAGGCGGCGGCCTTGCGCGTTGTGAACATGCCGCTGGGGAGCTCGCTTCTCGCGGTCGCGAGAAAGTCCGGGTAACGACTACTCAGGGTTGACGTCTAAATCGATCGTCGCAGGGCGCGATCCGGCCTGCGCGAACCATGTGACGTGTGATGCCACGCAATCCAGCTCGATTCGATGGCGCCCTCGAGGCAGCGGCGGGACGGTAAATCGGCAGCGGACCGCCTCGCCTGGCGCGATTTCGCGCGACGGTAGCGTAAGAGGCTCGACGTGAAAGTCGAACGTCACGAGGGCGCCCGCCGCATCATAGAGATGTGACCCGAGCGAGACGCCGCCTCGGATCTCGTTCGAGGGCAGCCACGTGCTCTCGCCGCTGTTCGTGACCACGACATCGAGCACGATCGGTTGTCCTTCGATCAACCTGCCGCCAATTACGTTCGCACGGATGTCGGAGCTCAGTCCCTCCGGCGTGCGGCTGTCGGCGCGTCCCGCTCCTCCCTTAGTGAGCGAGAAGAACCGAACGTGGCGAAGAAACTTTCGCGTGGAGGCAAGCCACTCTTCCTCGACGGCGCCTCCTGCGAGGAGCTGCTCATAATCTTCGAGCGAAACTTGGTACGGCGGGCCATGAAAGACGCTCATCCGCAGATCGCGGAAGCCGTTCGCGTGCGCCGTCCGCCAGATATCGTGCACGTCCACGTCCCGCTCGACGACGCCGTATGTCTGCGACTCGAATTGCGAGCGCGGCGCGCCGGCGTGCCGGGGGCCCGGTTCCGCGAATGCGGCGATGCCGCCGTCGGCTAGAAGCCGGCCGAACTCCGCAATGACGGCGCGCGGATTGGGCGCATGGTGAAATGCATCGAAGCACACGATGCGATCCAGGCTGCCATCAGGCAGATCGATCCGCCGTCCATCGAACGGCAGGAATTCGGGTGACGGCTGCGCGCCGATCACGGGCTGCCGCGCGTACAGCTCGCGCGCGATTTGCAGGGCCGTATCGGAGACGTCGAGGACGACCATCCGGCATCCCATCTGCGTCAGAAGACGCGAGAGCCATCCGGAACCGGCGCCGAACTCGAGCACGCGCATCCCCGGCGTCAGCCGCAGCGCCTGGACGACGATCGCGAGGTTGGCCAGCAGCACCGGCGTTTCCTCTGCCTGGCTGAATGGCTTCGCAAGGTGATGATCCCAATCACCGAGAGAGCTGAAATAAAGGTCGGCCGCGCGATTGAACGCGTCGATCTCCGCGTCCGAGGCGTCCGGCGCGCTCGCGAGCTGTTCCTGCGCTGTTGCAGATTGCGGTTTCCGGCGCCTCGTGCCCTCTGTCATCTTTCGCTCGACGAATGCGATTGCGTAGTCGAGTCCCTCGTGGCGCTGCAGCGCGACGTGGGTCGAGCGGAACGACGGAGAATCCAACGCGCGCAACATGCGCCGCAGCGAGAACACGGTCGTCGGAATGAACGGCGTCTCCGACGCTTTTCCGCGGATCGCATTCGCCACGACGTTCGCGCCTGGAATGTACTCGCGCGCCCAGCGCGACGCGCGAACTGCGGTGGAGTCGGCGGATCGGTACGGCCACTGGAAGACGCCGACGCCTCCGGGCGCGATCATCTCGCAAAGCCTCACGAGCAGCGTCAGCGCTTCCCGGCGAGGCATCCGCTGCAGAACGTGGTAGCAGACGACGAGATCGAACATCCGCGGCGTCGCGAACAGCTGTTTGGGTGTTTCGAACGCGATATGCCGGACCCGGCGCTCCGCCTCGCGCTGCGCACGTTCGAGCATCGCCGGCGATCTGTCGACGGCGGTGACCGATCCCGGCCGCAGAGCGAGCGGCAGCGCGAGACGTCCGATGCCGCACCCGTACTCGAGAATGGTCATCGGCGCGAACTCGGGCACCAGGGCTGCATCGATCACGTCGAGCAGCCAGGAGACGACGGCCTCTCCGCTCGCGAAGAACTCGCGTTCGTGCCCGGGCGTGAGGTTGGCCTGGAGGAATCGTGGCGCCGTGAGGACGGCGAAGTGCGGCTCGCGTGCGGCGAATGATTCCCAGCCGCTAGTCCACATGCACCTGGTAGACGCGCAGGGCGAGGTGCCGCTGATCGGCGCCGCTGCCGCGCTGGGCGGGCACGAAAAACTTGCTGCTTTCGATCGTGATGTGGCCGTTGACGGCCGCCAGGGCGTCGGCGGGTACCGTGATGGTCTGATCGAAATCCGAACCCGGGGCGAACGTGGCCAGCTCCTTGTCGCCCGCGAGCACGCGCACGCGCGGCGCGGCGTCGAAATATTTCATCGGCGACTCGCCTGTAATGCGCAGCGTGATCGGTTTCCCTACCGGGCGAACCCACAGGATTGCGCGTTCGCTCATCCAGCGCCACGCAACGCCGGTCTGGGGGCTGTACTCGGGCTCCTGCCATCCAGCGTCGAACCCCGCCATGGGGACGCCGGCCGGCTGCGCGTCGAACTGCTCGAGCAGCACACCCTCCCCTGCGGTGTGCAGTTCGAGCGGTTGATATGCAGGTCCGGCGGCGAGCGCGCCTGGTGGGAGCGCGAGTTGCGACAGGAAAAACCCTGCCGGGAGTGCGATGTCCGGCAGCCTCGCGCCATTCAAGGACACCTCCAGCGGGCGCGGCGTTCCGGTATTGCGTCCTCCGAGCAGAATCGTCACCTCGCCAGGCTGCTTGCGAAGCCAGGCGACGACGGGCGCGACATGCGGCCCGAGCCGATCGCGGGCCGTGGTGCCTGCGACTTCGGCCGTGATCGACCAGCCGCGATCGAGCATCCAGTGGGGCGGCTGCATCGTGTACCAGTCCACGTTTCCGGGGCGCGCGCCACCGACATACGGTGGTTCGGCGAAGCCCCATCGATAGGCACGGGCGAGCTCGCGCGCCCGGCCATCGAACAGCGCGAGATCCGTCCGCAGCGGATCGGCCGCGAACCAGACGCGCGCGGACGGCTGCGCGCGCCAGAGCGCGACCAGCGTCAGCCATTCGCGTCCGTGCGGCGCCTTTGCCGGCGGCGCCGGAAGAATTTGCGCCGACCATTCGATGGCACGTCGCAATCCCGCGTGAAAGCCAATCGTGTCCACGCGGTCGCCGCCGTGCGCGGTCGTCGCCATGTCGTCGAAGGCGCGGAACGCCGGCGCCCCCTCGCGGGCGTAATGGCGTGCAGCCGGCATCGTGCCGAGCAGCGAAATCACCCCGAGACCGACGGCCGCCCCCGGCATTGCGCGTCCTGGAAGGCCCTCGAGCGCGGTCATCGCCGCATAGGCGATCACTGGAATCAGTGGCAGCGCGTAACGCGTCGTGACCGTCTCGTGAAAGAGAAGATGGAAAACCGCGTACGGCGCGAACGCGATGACGAGCGCGAACGCAGCAGGCACGGAGCGCCACGCGAGCCTGAGGCTGCCGATCGCTGCCAGGATGCACACCGCGATACCTGGCCACCAATCCCACGGCCACACGAATGTATTGAGGAGGGCGCGCGCGATTTCGCGCAGCGAGTGATGCGTCCAGAGCATCACGATCCCGCCGCCGAGATCGGCGTCGGCCTGGAAGCTCAGCGCAGCCAGATATGCCGCCGGCCCGCCGCTAACGAGCAGCAGCGGTACGCCCCACGCGAGGCCGCCGGCCGCGAGCGCGGCCAGGGATGCGCCTGCGGCACGCGCGTTCCGCCTGCGTACGAGTGTGTAGAGGAGGAAAGGAAAGGTGAGCACGGCGGTCTGCGATCGCAGCCCTACCGCGAGGCCCGCGAGAAGTGAGCCGCCGACAAGCGATCGTGTCGAAGTCCCGGAGAAAAGCGCGAGGGCCCAGATCGCCGCAGCGAATCCGGCCATATCACTCAACGGACGCAACGCGGTGAACCAGTAAAGCGGCGACAGCGCGACCAGTACCGTCGTCCACAACGCGAGCGCGCTGCGCCCTTCGAGACGACGGAAAAACAGGAGCATCGCCGGAAGCGCCGCGGCGCCGCCGAGCGCGCTCCAGAGTGCGAGCCCGCGGGAAGACGCCGCGTCGATTCCTGCCCCGCGCAGCGCGGTGGTCGACAGCTTCCCCAGCGCGATGTAGACCGGGTACCCGGGCGGATGCGGCTGGTGTCGCGCGACGTCGAACTTCCGCACGCCGAGCGCGAAGTTGATCGAGTCGAGGTCCTCGAGCGTCCTCGGCAGGAACACCAGGTGGGCAAAGAGAAAGAGGAGGAGCAGCGCGACGCCGGCCGAGCGCTGCGGTGTCACTCGATCGGACGGAGCTTCAGTGCGTCGTTGAGGCTGCCAAGACGGTAGCCGCGCAGATCGACGGTGACGTGCGCGTAGCCGAGCGCGCGCAACTCGCGATCGATCGCCGCCGCGATTTCCGGCTCGAAGGCGCGCGCGATCTCTTCCTTGCCGAGCTCGAGGCGCGCGATGGTGTCGTGGTGGCGCACGCGGCAGATCCGGAAACCGAGATCGCGCAGGACCTTTTCGGCCGCATCGATCGTCCGCAGCTTTTCCTCGGTCACTTCCGAGTGGTACGGGATGCGCGACGACAGGCAGGCGGATGCCGGCTCGTCCCAGGTCGCCATGCCCGCCTGGCGCGCGAGCTCGCGAATGTCCACCTTCGTGAGACCGACGTCGTCCAGCGGACTCAGGACGCCGAATTCACGCGCGGCCTGTCGCCCCGGCCGATAATCGCCGCGGTCATCCGCATTGCTGCCGTCGACCACGGCGTCGAACCCGCGCTCCCGCGCGATCGCAGTCAGCCGCGTGTACAGTTCGTGCTTGCAGTAATAGCAGCGATTCGCGGGGTTCGCGCGGTAGTCGGGATTATCGACCTCCGACGTACGCACCATCTCGTGCCGCAGATGAAATGCGCGCGCCGTGCCGATAGCCAGGTCGCGATGATGATCGGGGTAGCTGGGGCTGTCGGCGGTGATGCAGATGGAACGGTCGCCCAGGATGCGCGCGGCAGCGATGCCCAGGAATGCGCTGTCCACGCCGCCGCTGTAGGCTACGAGGACGGAGCCCAGGGAGAGCAGCCGCGCGTCAAGGGCCGCGGCCTTCGAGGCGAGGTCACTCGTCCCAGTCCTCCTTCTCGGCATCGTCGTCGTCTTCGTCCGCGTCTTCATCCTCGAAATCGTCGCCTTCTTTGTCGTCGTCGGCGTCCTCATCGTCTTCGTCATCCTCGTCGGCGAGATCCAGCTCGATTGGAGACGTGCCGGTGACCTCGAGATTGGAACCGCAGTCGGGGCAGCTGATTAAGTCCCCCTTATCGACGTCGAACTCATCGACCTCGATCTCTGCGTCACATTCTGGACAGGTGGCCATACACGCTCCTGACGATTCACGGCGATAGAAGTTCGAATTATAGCGAGAACCTGATAAATTGCGCAATCAAGCCTGTGAGCAATAAGACCGTCATTGTCGCCGACGATACCGCGTTCGTGCGCGACAGGTTCGCAACAGCGCTCGTAGGCGCCGGCCACAAGGCGCTCACGGTCAAGAGCGCCGCGGAGCTGCTCGCGCACGTGCGGGAGGATCTCGCGCAACTGGACCTGCTGGTGCTGGATCTGCGCCTGCCGCACGCGGGGGGCGTCGAACTGGTGCGCGCGATCCGCAAAATCGACGGAGGACGCCTGCCGATCCTCGTGTTCAGCGGGACGATCGCGAATGCCGCTGAGGTGAAGGATCTCGCCGCGCTCGGCGTGGCGGGGTACGTGAACGAGTACAGCGCGGTACAGAACATCCTGCCGTCGCTGGCACCGCATCTGTTCCCCGACAACTTCAACCGGCGCGGCAGCCCGCGCGTGGTCCTCGGAATTCCGGTCGCGTGCCGCTTCGGCAACACCATCGCCGCGGCGCTCACGTTGAATCTGAGCAAGGGGGGCGTTGCGATCCGCACCATGAGCCCGCTCGACCAGCACGCGAAAGTACGCGTTCGCTTCCGGCTCCCCGGATCGAAGGTGGATGTCGAGGGTGATTCACGCGTCGCCTGGAGCGACCGCCGCGTCGGCATGGGCCTGCAGTTCGAGAAGGTGGAGCCGCCCGACCAGAAGGCGATCGACGAGTTCGTCGATCAGCACTTCTTTACCAACAGGAAGGCTTAGGGGCGGTTCGCGAACCGCCCCTACTCTCTCAAGAGACGCAGCGCGTTCGCGATCACGATGAGTGACGCGCCCATATCGGCGACCACGGCCATCCAGAGCGTCGCGACGCCCACGATCGCGAGCACGAGGAACGCCGCTTTCAACACGATCGAGAACGCGATGTTCGCGCGGATGTTGCGGACGGTGGCGCGGCTCAGGCGAAGCGCGTAGGGAATCTTCAGCAGCTCGTCAGCCATCAGCGCGACGTCTGCCGTGTCGAGAGCAGCAGCGCTGCCTGCCACACCCATGGCGAGGCCGATGTCCGCCGCCGCGAGCGCCGGGGCGTCGTTCACGCCGTCGCCCACCATCGCGACTGTTCCGAACCGCGATCGAAGCGACTCGATGGCCTGCACCTTGTCTGCGGGCAGCAACGCGGCGCGTACTTCGTCGACGCCAACTAACTCGCTGATCGCCCGTGCAGCCGGCTCGTGATCGCCCGTGAGCAGCGCCACGTGACGGACCCCCTGGCCGCGAAGCATCTGGAGCGCGTCGCGTGCAGACTCGCGCGGATGATCGGCGACGCCGATGACCCCTATCGGCTGCGTCGTGCCGACGACGACCGTCGTGCGGCCACCAGCGGCGAGGCGATCGAGTGCGTCGTGAATGGCCGGGGAGCAGATGCCGCGCTCCTCGAAGAGGCGATGGCTGCCGACGATCACCTGTGTCCCGTCCACTCTTGCCTGCGCTCCGAGCCCCGGCAGCGCCTGGTACCCCTCGATCGTTTCGAGCGGCAGCCCGTGCTCTCTCGCATGCGCGACGATCGCAGCGCCGATCGGATGCTCCGAATGACTCTCGAGTGATGCGGCGAGCTGAAGGATCCGTTCCGGCGACACGCCGTCCAGCGCCGTGATGTCCACGACGCGGAGTTCCCCCTTCGTCAGCGTGCCCGTCTTGTCGAAGGCCACGCAGCGCACGTCCGCGAGCCGCTCGAGGCGCGCCCCTCCCTTGATCAGCACGCCCTTCCGCGCAGCGGCGGCGAGCGCGGACACGACAGAGACCGGCGTGGAAATCACGAGCGCGCACGGGCAGGAGATGACCAGCAGGACGAGCGATCGGTAGATCCATTCCGTCCAGCTCGCAGCGAACACGAGGGGCGGCACGATCGCGACAATTACGGCGATCGCGAGAACGACGGGCGTGTAGACACGTGCGAATCGCTCGACGAAAGTCTGGCTCGGCGCGCGCTGCGCCTGCGCGCGCTCGACGAGATCGATGATGTGCGCCAGCGTCGAATCGCCGCGCAACCGCGTCACGCGCACGTCCAGCGACCCGCGTCCGTTGATCGTTCCGGCAAAGACCTCGTCACCCACCTGCTTCTCGACGGGCAGCGACTCCCCTGTCACGGGCGCCTGGTTGACGTGGCTTTCACCCGCCGCGACGCAGCCGTCGAGCGGAACCTTGTCCCCGGGCCTGACGACAACGGTGCTCCCCACGGCGATGGTGTCGACGGACACGCGACGCAGCCCTCCTGCATCCGCGTCGCGGACGAATGCTTCCGCCGGCGTCAAATCCATCAGGGCTCGAATCGCGCCGCGCGCGCGTTCCATCGCGCGCGCCTCGAGCAGCTGCGCGAGTGCGAACAGGAATACGACACAGGCCGCTTCGTACCATTGGGCCAGTACCATCGCGCCTATTACGGCGACGAGCATCAGCACATTGATGTCGAGCGCAAGCGAGCGGGCGGCCTGAAGGGCGCGTCGAACGCTGTAGACGCCTCCGCTGACGATCGCGAGCGCGTACGCGGCGACAATCGCCCGCCGATCGAGGCCAGCGAATTCGAACAGCAGTCCCACGCCGATGAGGAGCCCCGAGAGCAGTACGAAGAGGCGGCGCGTTGCAGCAGATGCCGGCGGGCCGACGGGTTCGTCATGCTCGAGCCACGCGCGCATGCCGGTCTGCGCAACCGCTTCGGCGATCGTGCTGGTATTCAGCTTCGCCGCGTCGTAGGTGATCGTCAGCCGTTGCCGCAGCACGTCGGCCGCCATCGCTTCGAGCCCGGACAGCTTCTTCAGACGCTTCTCGAGGATTGCGACCTCTTCGTGGCAGTCCATCCCTTCGATCTTGAAGATCGATTCCGCGTGGATCTCGCAAACAGGACACGACCCAGCCATCAGCGGCGCTCCTCCGTCACGTGCCTCAGGCCCTGCTGGAACAGACTTAGGATGTGTTGATCGTCGAGCGTGTAATACACGCAACGCCCTTCCCGGCGCCCGCGTACCAGCCGCATGCTTCGCATCAGCCGAAGCTGGTGAGAAACCGCGGACTCGCTGATGCCGACGTGCTCTGCGATGTCACACACGCACAGCTCTCCTTCAGAGAGCGCGTCAACGATGCGGACTCGAGTCGGATCGCCGAGGATGTGGAACATGTCGGCAAGCGCCTGGACGACAGCGGGATCGGTACGCACAGAGATCGTGGACATATGAATATATGAGCAAACGCTCAGATGTGTATATTGACACAGTTTCGACGCTGCCGGTAGACTCCCGAGTTGGCCCCTAATACGCTTTTCTCTCTATAGATTACGGAGACGCCCAACGTGATTGAGGTCCAACACCTCACCAAGCGATACGGCCGAGTCACTGCCGTCGACGATGTGAGCTTCAGAGTCGAACCCGGCGAAATCCTCGGCTTTCTCGGCCCCAACGGCGCCGGCAAGACGACGACGATGCGCATTCTCACCGGCTACATGCCGGCATCGGAGGGGCGCGCCACCGTCGCCGGATACGACGTCTTCACTCATCCGATCGAGGCGAAGCGACGCACCGGTTATCTGCCGGAAACGCCGCCGCTTTATCCGGACATGACGATCCGCGAGTACCTCGACTTCGTCGCGCGGATCAAACGCGTGCCCGCGGCCGAACGCAACTCGCGCGTCGACGCCGTCATGGAGCGGACGCGCGTCACCGACATGGCGGCACGTCACTGCGGCAAGCTCTCGAAGGGCTACCGCCAGCGCGTCGGGCTCGCGCAGGCGATCATCCATAACCCCGAGGTGCTGATCCTCGACGAGCCGACCGCCGGGCTCGACCCGAAGCAGATCATCGAAACGCGCGAACTGATCCGGAGCCTCGCGGGCGATCACACGATCGTGATCAGCACGCACATCCTTCCCGAAGTCGCCCAGACCTGCCAGCGCGTCGTCATCATCAATAAAGGACGCGTCGTGGCGGTCGACACCCCCGACAACCTTACGGCGCGACTCCGCGGCGCGGAGACTATGTACGTGCAGGTCGACGCTGCCGGCGCGGACGTCGTCACGGCACTCTCGGGCATACCGGGTGTCGTTCGCGTCGCTGCGGCAGACATGCGCACCGGATCCGGAGCGTTCGAGGTCGAAAGCGAGCGCGGCCGTGACGTCAGGCGGGAATTGTCCCGGGAGATCGTGACGCGCGGATGGGGACTGCTGGAGCTGCGGCCGATGCGCCTCAGCCTCGAAGAGGTCTTCCTGCAGGTCACGACCGAGGAAACGCCCGCGGAGGCTCCCAATGCGTAACATCCTGGCGATTGCAGACAAGGAACTGCGCTCTTACTTCGCGTCGCCGATCGCATACATCTTGATCGGATTCTTTCTGCTCCCGTTCGGCGTGTTCTTCTACTTGTACCTGAACAGCTTCGTGAAGCAGGGACTGCAGATGGCGCAGTACGGCGGCCCGATGAGCATCACGATGAGGACGTACTCGGAGGAGAAGCGCTCGGGCACGATCGAGCTGCTTCTCACCTCGCCGGTGACGGACCTCGAGATCATTCTCGGCAAGTTCTTCGGAGCCCTCGGACTTTACATTTCCATCCTCGCGGTGACGCTGCTCTACATGTCGATCCTGTTCTACTACGGCCACCCGGAATGGCGCCCGCTCCTGGCGGCCTACCTCGGTCTGCTGTTGATGGGGGGCTCATTCATCTCGATCGGCCTGCTCATCTCGAGCACCACGAAAAACCAGATCGTCGCGGGCGTCGTGACGTTCGTCGTCTTCCTGATGTTCTGGATCATCGGCTGGTTCGCCGACACGGCAGGGCCGACGATTGGTCCAATCACGTCGTGGCTGTCGATCACGGAGCACTTCGATGATTTCTCGAAGGGGATCATCGATACCAAGCACGTGCTGTATTACCTGAGCCTCATCACGTTCGGCCTGTTCCTCACCGCGAAATCGGTGGACACGGAAAGGTGGCGAGGCTAGCCATGTTGAAGCGCATTCTTGGACTCGTCGGCTGGCTCGGCGTCGCGCTCGTCTTTGCGGCGGTTGCGATCCGCTTCCTCAAGCCGGAATACCAGCAGTACTACAACGGCCTGGCGATCGCCGGCCTCGTGTGCACGCTCCTCTACATCCTGAGCCAGTGGCGCGAGATCGGCCGGGCCATGTCCGGGCGGCAGGCGCGCTTCGGCACGCTGGCCGCGGCGAGTGTGCTCGTCGTCCTTGGCATCCTCATCGCCATCAATTACATCAGCACGAAGTACAACAAGCGGTGGGACCTGACGGCGACGAAGCAGTTCTCGCTGTCGGACCAGACGAAGAAGGTGCTGAAAGACCTCAAGGAACCCGTGCGCATCCGCGTATTCGCAAAGACCGAGGAGTTCCAGCGCTTTCGCGATCGGCTCGACGAGTACAACTACCACACGAAGCTCGTCACGACTGAGTACATCGATCCGGATAAGCGCCCCGGCATAGCGCAGCAGTACGGCGTCACGACGATGGGCACCGTGGTGTTCGATTACAAAGGACGGAACGAAAAGGTCACGTCGGACACCGAGCAGGAACTGACCAACGGGCTGATCAAAGTCATCCAGGGTCGTCAGCCGAAGGTCTACTTCACGATCGGCCACGGCGAGCGCGACACGGTGAGCGCCGAGTCGAGCGGCTACAACGCGATCTCCGGCGCCCTGACGAGCACCAACTTCATCGTCGACAAGATCGCGCTTGCGCAGGTCACCGCCGTCCCGGCCGACGCGCAGCTCCTGGTGATCGCCGGCCCGACGACCGATTTTCTTGGACCTGAAATCGACCTGCTGAAGGCGTATCTCGCGCACGGCGGGAAGCTGCTGGTGATGCTCGATCCGGTCATCAAGGCGGATCGGCCGCAGCCGACCGCGTTGATCTCGCTGCTCAAGGACTGGGCGATCGACGTCGGCAACGACATCGTCCTGGACGTCAGCGGCATGGGCCGATTGTTTGGAACCGACGAATCTGTTCCGGTTGCGGTCAGCTATCCAGCGCATCCGATCAGCGACAACGGACGGTTCAGAATCCTGACGGCGTATCCGCTCGCACGCTCGGTGTCGCCGGTGCAGGGAGGCGTGAACGGA
>WNGA01029871.1_pt1 | contig 11835 bp, 9 predicted proteins | sample 5400061 | NCBI WGS metagenome assembly WNGA01 (sample SAMN13153366, study PRJNA577476) | soil metagenome | isolation source: 100 cm soil or saprolite under grassland replicate 2 | place: USA:California | collected 2016-06-15
CACGACGTTCGTGGAGCCGTCTTCGTGGTACGAGCTCGACGTGTCGCGGCTGGCGGCGGGGCCGGTGCGCGGAAACTCGCGATCTCGAATCGATCGCCGCTCGATCTGAGCGCGATGGACGTGACACGCGAGGTCGCACTCTCGAAGGACGGGACGAAAGTGCCGCTCACGATCGTGCGCAAGAAGGGCACGCCTCGTGACGGCGAGAGCCCGGTGTTGCTCACGGGGTACGGCGGCTACGGGGTCAGCCAGCGGCCAACGTTCCTCGCAAACCGGGCCGTCTGGCTCGAGCAGGGCGGCGTGTTCGCCGTAGCCAATCTTCGCGGCGGCGGCGAGTTCGGCGAGGAATGGCATCGCGCCGGACGCCTCATGCAGAAGCAGAATGTGTTCGACGATTTCATCGCGTGCGCGGAGCACCTTATCAAGGCGCGGTACACGAGCGCCGCGCGCCTGGCCATCGAGGGCGGCAGCAACGGCGGCCTCCTCTGAAATACCGCGACGCTCTTCCTCACCGGTGCCAACGATCCACGCGTGGATCCAATGCATTCCCGAAAAATGGCGGCGCGGCTCCAGGCCGCAATGGGCGGCAAGGGCACGGTGCTGCTCAGGACGAGCGGCGACACGGGGCATGGCATTGGCACGCCGCTCGATGAGGCCATCCGGCAGGCGGCGGACGTTTATGCGTTTCTGTTCGAACAGCTCGGCATGGAGTATCGGCGGTAACTTCAGCATACCGACCGCTTGGCCGCGAGCCAGAAGCCAGCCGTCATTACGGCGAAGCCGGCGATCAATGACGTTCGGGTTCTGCGGGAACCAATGACCATCACTCAACGGTTGCGCCGGTACCTCTCAGCGTGGGCGCAACTCGATCAACTTCGGCGGCTCAAACTGGACACCCATTCACTTGATGCCGTCGTGGACGGCATCTTCAACTATTGCGACGGCTTCTTCGCCCCTATTCAGATTCGCGAGGAGATCGTGCCGCTTCTCCACGAAGTCCGCGCGATGGAGCCTCGCGCCGTCGTTGAAGTCGGCACGTCGGGTGGGGGCACGCTTCTGTTGTGGTCGCGCATCGCGCATCCGGAAGCGACGATAGTCACAATCGACCTACCGGGCGGCGACTTTGGTGGCGGCTCATCGTACTTGCGAGTACCGCTTTTGCGCCGCTGCGGACTTCCCGGGCAGAAGGTTCATCTGATCCGCGCGGATTCGCACCGGCCGGCAACGCTCGAACTCACGAAAGCCTACCTGGAAGGACAGCCGGTAGACTTTCTGTTCATCGACGCGGATCACACCGAGGCCGGCGTCAGAGCGGATTTCGCCAATTACTCACCGCTCGTCAGGCCTGGCGGTCTCATCGCATTCCACGACATCGCCATCGATTCCGCAGTGTACGGTGTGAAGAAAGTGTGGACGGCGTTGCGGGATCGGTATCCAACGCGCGAGTTTCGTGGCTCTCCGCTCGCCTATGGGCTCGGCGTACTCACCTGGCACCAATAGCGTTCGGATTCTCACCCGCGTTGGTCTTAACCCGCTTCCGCAGCCAGCCGCCCGGCGAGAAGGTAACCTTCATGCGCTCCGCGAACTCCCTGTCGACAATGAACTCGTCGGTTGTTGCCAGAAACTCCTGCACGGCCTCCATTGGCCCGGGTCCGAACGATCGCGTGACGGGATGGCCATTGAGATTCGTATCCTCGACGACGAGGTACTGCCCAGGAGTCACCAGCGGCGCGTAAAGCTCCAATTCGCGCTGGACGTGGGCCTTCGAATGATCCGAATCCAGGACCGCCATCACTCGGTCGCCAGGTTTGAGTCGTGCGCGGACGGCTGCAATGCATTCCGGCGACGTCGACGACATGACGAGGTACTCGAGCCGCGCGTGGCCCGGTTTGCCGGGATTGCCGTTGATGTCAATCGACAGGACGTGACCGTTTCCGATCAACTCGCACAGCTGCGCAAAAAAGAGCGCACTACCGCCTCGGTTTGTGCCGCATTCAATGAGCACGTCAGGACGGTGGCGGTACAAAATTTCCTGATAGATCCAGGCATCGAGCGGGTTCTTCAGGCATGGCACGCCCATCCAGGTGGTCGTCGACCACGTCTCTTCGGCGTCCATATAGAAAAGCATGTGGAAGCATCGGACGATGAGCGGCTCCAAAAGACGCAAGCCGCGATGAACCAGTGGCGTGATGATCTTCAACTCTGCCGTTGCCAAAAGACGCCGGTGGCGTCGATTTGTTGAAGTGGCTCCGAGATGCCCTGTTGTGCACGAAAGTCATGAATGGCCTGTCTGCAAACGGGGAACGCGCCGTAATCGTCCACGATGACATAGCCGCCTGGCGACAGCTTCGGATAGAGATTCGTCAGCGCGTCGATCGTCGATGAATACCAGTCGCTGTCAAGCCGCAAAATGGCGAGTTGTGTGATGGGCGCTGTTGGAAGTGAATCCTTGAACCATCCGGGGATGAACTTCACCTGATCGTCGAGCAAACCGTAGCGCTGGAAGTTGTCCTTCACCTCCTGCAACGACACACCGAGGATGTCGTTGAACCTGTGCAGGGTGCTGCCACCATCTTCAGGACGTGGTCGCGGAAAACCCTCGAACGAATCAGCCGCCCAGACAGCCCGCGACGAATCACCATATGCCTTGAGCGCGGCTCGCATGAAGATACACGCGCCACCTCGCCAGACGCCGGTTTCAATGAAATCTCCAGAGACGTCGTGCGCCAGCACGTCGACGACGCACTCGTGAAGATTGTCGAGTCTGAGACGGCCGATCATCGTCTCGGCCTCGGGCGGCCAGTCGGCGCCCGCGTGGCGAACGGCGCGATCGAACCTGCTTCGACACAGAGCGAGGCCGAACCGGGTCAAAACGGCATCAACCGGGGACAGCATCAGCCGGGCCCACACGTTTCGCTTCGATCCGGAGAGCCGTCGATATCGATCGGGGACGATCTCTCTCGTGAGTACTTTCTTCAATAAGTCCAGATACAGTTCGGCTCCGATGCCTCCCGGCTCAGTCATCGCGGTCATCAGTTCTGGGCGTCTGCATTCATCTGCTGATGCCCATCAGTAGACCGCGACCACCGCGCGGGTTCCAGGAATTGCCGCAAGTACTCCGGTGCTGTTCGAGTAAAGCTCGTAGAACAGCACACGCCCGCTCAGTGCGGGGATGGTGACCGTGCAGCGGCTCGGGCACGCGATGCCCTCCGACACCCTCACTTCGTGCGCGAACAGAAACGGATTCGACTCGGCGATCGTCGAGCTCACGGCAACCGTGGCTTCTTGACGCGTGGATCCAAAGAAATTCTCAGGCGCTCCGTTTTCGGCGTAGCCAAACTTTGCGACGACCCGGCCCGACACGCGAGACGGAGCGGCGACACGGATCGGAACGAAGGTCGTACGCTCGACGGCATCCGTTTGAAACGGCGGGAGATCCATCAGGAAGTATTCGCGCCGGTCCCCGCCGGCCCAATCGGCGAGGAACATGGCGCGCTTGCCGTCGGGAAGCGCGCGAACGTTGTTGTAGACGTACTGTCGTCCCGGGCCGGAAAGCCCCATTGTCAACTTCCGCGTCCCAACGCCGTTGCGATCGGCACGTGAGACATCGATTTGAACAATCCATCCGGCGACTGCTGAACCGCTGGCGTAACACACAGTTGTCGCTGTCCGTCAGCACGTCACCGATCGCTGCGGACGACTTGTCGCGAAAATTGTGGAACCCAGCCCATACAAGGGCGGCGGTCAATTTCGGATTGTGCTTTGCGCCGGCATTGTTTTGAGGCGGCGTCACCTTGTAGATCCTGGTGGTCCCGGGCTGAAGCGTCAACGCGATCCGTCCTTCTCCCATGCTGAAATCCGGAATTTCGGGAGCTGCTCCCACGCTGCCGTTGATATGACGATAATCGAGCGCCCACGCGCGCTCTCCTGGCACCGCGTGCCACGCTCTTTTCGAGGCATACGACTGGATGGCGTTGGGCTTCAACGTCGGCCCGTTCGCGAACACCGGGAACGCAGTCACTGAGTAGTCAGGGGCACGGCCGACCTGGGAGATCGCGCCGGATCTCACGCCGTACGACGGGCCGGCACTGACCATCGTCAATTCGCCGGGACGCCCGGTGATCGGCGCCCCGTAATCGTGATGAGAGCCGGCCATTGCGGGATGTTCCTCGACCTCGCTTCCATCAGCGGCGGACAGCAGGAGGTCGGTTGCCTCACAGACGTCGTTCTTGATCGTGAGATACGGCGTCCAACCGGCCCGGTGTGTTCGCGCACTCGGCGTTTCGCCGCACGAACCCACGCCGCGTTGAGCGTTGCGAAGCGCCACGATCTCGATTGGCGGACCGGGCGCAATCTGCACCACTTGAAATCTCTCGCTCAGGGTGTCCGCGCTGTCCGCAAACTGATCGCCACGAATTATCTGCTGCCCAAAGAGCGTCGCGCGTGCCGTGTCCCATGAACACGGGTGTGAAGTTCGTTCTTGCGCAGACGCTGACACACGACACGGCACCAGGCTGTTGATTCTCAACGTGATGCAGTTGGCACCTACCGCACCTCTATCCTTGAACTTCGGTGGGATGTTCGCTGGGCACTGTGCGTCGTAGCTTCCGTCGGCGAGCGTGCTCGTCAGCGACGTGTCTGCGCGCGTCCAACCTGCCGCCCCTTTGATGGCGGCAATCTCGAATTGCCATTTGCCGCCGTACGCGGATCCGGCGGCATAGCCTTGTTTGTAGGACACACCCGCGTAGCCTGCAAACGTGGACGCAAAAATGGAATGACACGTCGCGAACCTGCGCCGGCTGTCCTCTCCGCCGTCCCACATTCGCCACCCATGGTCGACTGCGCCCGTGTCCAAACTGATGGCGACGACATAACACGCTGTGTCCTGTCCACCAAGCAAACGGCCGGCAATGAAGTAGCGGCCGCTGATGCCTCCCGAGATCAGGCCCTGGCCGAAGGGTCCCCACGTCGCGGCATCGTATTCCGGAAACAATGGCTGGATCTGACTGTCGATGTCTCTCGACTTCGACGGCGGTGTCAGGTTCGTCCAGTTGACGCAATCCGACTGCTTCTCCGGGGGCGGCAGATCGCCACCCTCGCCACCGCCGTAGCGATAGTCCAGCGTCTTGTAGTTGCAGCCGGCCGCATCGTATTGAAGCTTGTAGAGCGAGTACTTGTCGGATTGCGACTTGTACAGCTCGTACATCACGTTCGGATTGTCCCAGTCCCAGGCGATGCCTGATCCTGGACTCAATCCGTTCGACGGTCGATCCCCAGCGGGTGCACCGACGTGTTGCGGTCGAAAGAGCGAAATCAATCGCGGCGGCTCATCGTCGGCCGGCACCAGATACATTGCCTGTCCACTGGTGCCCGGGTAGTACGGAAACCCGCAAAGGTAAGCCTCTTTCGGAGTGATAGGAGTGATTCCGTTGGCTGCGTCACGCACCGTCACGGGACTTCGCCCACAACGGTCGTCGTTGCCGCTTCGAGTGATGTCGGGTTGCAGACTGAAAGCGTAGTCCATCCGAACGCGAAGCCTGATGGTGCCGGCGCCATTCGCTTTCCAGATCTTCAGGCCCAGATTGGCCATCTTGAAACTGTTGTTGCCAGTCAGCGTGAACCTCTGGCCGAGAGTGGCGGTGAGAGCGGAATCAATCGTCGCGATTGAGCACAGTTCGTTTGGGGCACAGTTCGCGCCTGCGCCGGCGATCTGAATCAGCGATCCAGGCGCGTACGACTCCATCAGATACGAGCGTCTTTCGTCACTCGTGACAGTCAAGATGGCCGAAGAAACCGAGGCCGTGCCGAAGGACGGCATCTCGCGCTTGCGAATAGCGCGTCCCCAGCCGGCAAACTCCACTTGCGGAAAACTGGACGGCACGTCGTGCCCGTCGACTTCGGCGAACCCTCGCGACAGCCGCACGGTCAGCGTGTGGCCTGCGCATGTCGCGCCGGAATCGAGCGTGAGGCAGAACCGCACATCGCCATCGGAGTCGTCGCCACCACTTGCATAGCCGTAGACGTGCGCCGCAATGTCGTCGATCACCGCAACGGGATCGAACCCGCTCACGCCGTAGCCATTGCAGTACGGGCAATTGAACACCGTCGGATCAACGGCGACGAAAATGGCTTCGTTGCCGGGCCCGGAATATTGGGCGAGCGTGCCGCTCGTCCCGCTTGTGATGTTGTGGGCGTCCCGCCAGTTAGCCGGGCCGGCGAGAACCTTGTACGCACCGAAAGGTTTGTCCAAGCCGCGGCCGCCATAGGCCCCGGGCGTGCTCATCAATCGAAGCTTCACGCCCGTCAGCGGATCGATATACACACGGCTCTTGTCGCTCCAGTCGATCGTTGGCCACGCGTAATTGCCGAACGCAGAGTCGTTGAAGGGAGCCGATTCCGGCGCGATGTTGCCACTGGCGACAGTCCGCGTGCGAAAGCTGCCGTTGTAAACGGCATCACCGCAGGTGACACGAAACCAGTGTGACGTGTCAGCCGCAAGCGCTCGTGAATAGAGCACGTTGCCCGATCGATCGGCGGACCGCGTCCCGAGTACGAATACTCGATGGCGCGCGTCGGAGCGCCAGGACGAAAATCGTGCGTCGGAGTTCGAGCCGGGAAACAGATTCGGACTGACGTCGTTGACGAGCGGACCACCAGAGCCCTCACCCGCCTCGATGACGCAGTCCGAGGGGGCTGCCGTGGTGTAGTGAATGACCGCCTGCGTGGCTGTGGTCGTGACCGTGACCTCGGTGATTGGAGCAACCGTGTTGGAGAACAACACCACTGCCGGAGCAATCATCAAGACCGCACGGGTCATCGGCCGTCGCTCGAGTGGATGTCGCAACTCGCGCCAAAGGTGCGCCGGAGTCCTTCCTCGACGCCGATTCGTGGTTGCCACCCGAGAATTCGTTGGGCGTGCGACACGTCAAACGGCGACAGCGGTTTGAGCGATCGGATCCGATAACGCGACAGGGGGACGCCACGTTTGAGAATCTTTCCAAGCAGCTCGATGCCTGCTGCCGCGATCGCGAGCAGGACGACGGGCACGCGATGGATGGGAGTGCCTCCGAGAGCCGTGCGGCAGCGCCGCAGATACTGGTTCTGATCCACCGCAGACGGATCGACGATGTTGATGACTTGTCCGACGGCGCCGTCGCGCTCGGCGGCGGCGATGAGCGCATCGACGACGTCATCCCGGTAAACGAGCGGCAGCAGCCGCGACCCATTCCCCGCGACGATCCAGCGGCCGGCAATGTTGATCACTCCATTGGGCGAAACCGTCTCTGCTCCGGGGCCGAAGATCTGACCCGGCCGGATGATGACCGCAGGAAGGCCACACTCAGTTGTGGCATCCAGCACCATCCGCTCTGCCGTCGTCTTGGCCTGCGTATACACGCCCCTGCGATCCGGGAACGGCTCCGTTGGCCACGACTCCGTCACCGGATTGTGCGCCCGCCGCCCGGCATGATCGAGCACGGTCAGCGAGCTCACGTACACCAGTCGCTTGACCCGATGCCGCAGACACGCCTCAATCACGTTGCGCGTGCCCCAAACGGTTGCCTCCTCGTGCTCGGCGGGACCTTGTCGCAACGCCGCACCGAGATGATAAACAACGTCGATGCCGCTCATTGCGGCGTCGACGACTTCCGGTTGACCGAGGCTTCCGTACACAACGGAAATGGGACCACCCTGGCGCGCGGGATCGACCGGCGTCCCGGCCTTTGGAGGCTTGCGCAGAAGCAGCCGGACGGGCCCGCCGGATTCCCGCAGACGATCGACAAGCGCGCTGCCGAGAAACCCGGAGCCTCCGGTGACGAGAATCCGCGCGGATTTCAACTGCTGTGCGGCTTGCTGCGCGAGACGACAGCGTTTTTCTCGATCTGCGTCGGTCGATGCGCGCTCGATCCAGTCGACCACGTTACGGGCTTCCTCCGGCGTAACCGGCGGAGGCTTGCCCGCTTCCAGCGCGCGGTAGAACTCGTGCACGCCGCGGTAGATTCCCGGCGACGGTTTCAGGCAGCCTGTCGCGAAGCGCGCGATATTCCACGGCACCTGAATGGACGTGCGGAGCGCATTGCGCACACCGTAAAAGCCCATTCCGATTTCCTTCGGTCCGGGAAGCGCCCGACTCGCCGAGATCGTTTGCAGGAAGCAATCGACGCGCAGCAGACCCCGGGTGCCATGAATCAGCAGTTCGTTCTGGATCGGCCGTGTGTTCCACGAAAGAAACATGTATCCCGTGCCATGACTGCATTCGACATCGGCTCTCCACTCGTCGAAGGTCAGCAGCGGATAACGTCCCGTCTCGTAGTACCGCGCGTTCATTCGCTCGATCGCACCGAGAAAATGCCCGATGAGTGTCAGGCCGTGCACGCCGAGATCGCGGAACGGATACGAGCCCTGACGATACACCGCGGGCAGCGGTCCGCCGGTGTACGGCGGATATGTAGAGCTGCGGAGGAAATGAACGGCCAGCACGTCTCCGCATATGCCGCGGCGAACCATGTCCGCCGCCCGGAGGACGACCGGATCGAACCTCGCTGAGTGATTGACCGAGAGCACACGACCGGTCGCGCGAGCGCGCTCGATCAATTCGTCGCACTCGGCCGCGCTTTCGGCCATGGGTTTCTCGATGAACACGTGACATCCCATGTCGAGCGCTTCGAGTGCGAGCCGGTGGTGGGATTCTGGCGGCGTCAAAACGTGCACGACGTCCGGCGCGACGGTTTGCATGTCTGCCAGCGTGCTGAAGGCGGCGGCCTCTTGGAACCGGCGGGCCAGCCGCGCGGCGCGCTCGCGGTCGACGTCGGTCACGCCGACGACGTCGACAAATGACAAATCTGTCAATGCTCGCGCGTGATGCTCGGCAACATACCCGGCGCCGACGATTCCAACGCGCAACCGCCTATTCATCCGCGAATCACTGCATGTTTTGGCACTTGATCTCGTCGCCTTACCGGCGGGGCTAAAGCCCCGCCACTACGGTGCGCCCTACCGGTCGGCTAAAGCCGCGCCACGACGTCTGACGCTACCACGACTCGCGCACGTGTATGTTTGAACCGCATGACGATTGGCCTACGATAGGACGCTCGAACGAATCGCTCGCCACGAACCGGAATCGCGATGCAGGGCCGCCTCGCCCTTCTCTTCTTCTCGTGCTTCGCCGTTTTGTTCATCACGGAAATCGTGTCGCGGTTTCTCGACATCGGAGATCCACCCGTTTTCAAAGCGGATCCGAACTACGGCTATTTGATGGAGCCGGACCAATCGGTCTCCACTCGCGGCATCCGTTTCCGCATCAACCGAGCGGGATTCCGCGGCCCTGATCTCGTCTCACCGAAACCCGCAGGCGAATATCGCATTGCGTTGCTGGGCGATTCGTTGACGTATGGCGGCGGCGCGATTGCGGACAACGAGCTGTTCACGAACCGGGTCGCTTCCACGTTGCGCGTCGCGATGCATCGTCAGATCGAGACGAGCAACATCTCAGCGCCAGGTTGGGGAATCGAGAATATCGCGGCCTACGTAGAGACCCGCAGCCTGCGCGAAACCGACCTGCTCGTCTGGGTCATCCCGGCGGCCGACTTCCGACGTCCCAAGACGAGCGTGGACCCGCGTCTCATACCTCCTTTCCGGTCTCATCGTCCGGGCGAAGGGCCGTGTACAGGACTCGCTTCTGAAATCGCCGCCAGATGCCGGTGACGATCACCCAATTCGCGACCGAAACGTGCACGTGCTCACGCGTGTGCTCACAGAATTCACGGCGGCGGGAGGTCGCGCGGTTGTCGTGTTTGTGCCCTCAGGACAACCCACCACGACCGAACGAGATGATCTTGTCGTGTACCACGCTGCCGCAGAATCAATCGCCGTGCCCTGGATCGATGTCGGCCCTTTGATGGCGCGATATCGCTCTCAGGAGATGTTTCTGGACGGCGTCCACTTGACGAGTCAGGGACACGCCGTCGTTGCAGATGAAATCGCCAAGTTCGTGGTGGAAGACGCCGGAAGACACTAATCGACGATCCTTCAACGATCGCTGAGAATTGCGGCGTAGAACGTCTCGCCTGTCTCCGGTACTCGGCCCACCGGGTCTTTTCTCACCGGCGTTCCGGTTGTCCATAAGCCCGCGAACTGCCGGCAGACAGATTCAGCGCAGAACACATCGGGATTTCCTGTGGACGATTTCGCCAGCCGTTCGGTCCGTTGGCGGTCGTCGTCATAGCCAATTGCGGCAATCTCGGGATGGTAGTAGTGCAACATCGGTATCAGGACCTGCGGAACGAGCACGACGCGCTCGAAGGACGGCCGCGAGTCCAGGTACGACAACAGCTCTGAGGCAAGGTTCCGGGTTGAACGATCGTCGATCCGTTCGCGCTGATATTCCGCACCCACCCACACCGCTGAGCCGATCACCACTGCGAGGGTCGCGACGCGGATGGTGGCCGCACTTCGCATCCAGAGCTCGCCAAACACCACGCCGGTGACAACCGCGAGACTCGCCATGAGCGACGAGTGGTAGTACGTATACGGCAGGGTGATGATCATCGTCACTGCGAGGAACATCGCTGCATACACCAGAAACGGCGAAAGCGCCCGCCGATGCTGACTCTTTGCAAGCCATATCAACGCGCTCACAAAAGCGACCCCGAGCGGCACCAGCTCGAATGGATATGCTTTCACCTTGAAGCCCCACAAGTCGAAAGGCCCGATCGGGGAAAACGCCTTCGGATACATCGCCATGTACGCGAGAAAGAGATAACCCTTCAGCGCATTCAGTTCGAAGACTCCTTTCGGCCAAATGAGCGCAAGCGTGATGATGAGGACCGCGCCTCCTTTGCCCAGGAGCACCAGGACACGTTTCCACCCCTGGCGCCACTCGGCCGAGACGACGGTGAGGATTACGGCCGCGACGAGCACCGCGGCGGTTTCAACAGACGCAACCGTTGCAGCGATGAGCGCCGCGGCGACATACCAGTAGCTCACCTTGCGCGTTCGCAGAAATTCGGCGACCGCGAACAACGTGAGGCACGCGAACAGTTCAAAGGAGAGGTGCGGCGTGATGGTGGTCGCAGTGACAAGGGCGGTTCGGCTCAACACGAAGAGACTTCCGGCCACAAACGCGGCTACGGGTGGAAGGTCGGGGAATACTCGCGGAAACAGCAGGAAAATGCAGATGGCGAGCGACGCGTGCAGGAGCAGACCGGTCGCCCGGTACGTCGCTTCTTCCTTGACTCCGAGCGCGTGCCAGGCGCCGATCCAGTAGGCGTAGATCGGTCCGTGATAATGGCGGTAGAACGAGATGTCGCCGGACGCGCGCACCATTTGGGACAGCGAACGCCGCTGGCTGCCGTCGCGCGTCAACCCGACTCCCTCGCGAACGATGGTCGTCAGCGGCATGGAGTTGCGATCGGAGTAATTGGCCCAGAGCCCCTGTTGACCAGCGGACATGTAATCGGCTTCGTCATATCCAAACGGCGCCGAGGAGCTCGTTCGTGCAAACAGCATGCACACGATCGCCACGAGTGCCGCGAACAGGATGGACAATATCGTCCGGTCAGGCACGCTGCTGCCTCAAGTTGATCCCGCTGATCCGAACCACGGCGGCCAGCCACTTCGCAGCCGGTGTGCAGCTGATGAAGGCCACGAAAAACCACGGCAGATGCCAGTCGGCTGGCGCGACAAACCGGCGCACGAGGTCTCGCGCGCGGGAATGCTGGCCGACATAGCCGTACACGCTCGCCGTCTTGCACGCTCGAAGGGCCAGGAATTCTCGCAGCACCGGGCGCATTTTCGCGGGGCAGTTCGCGACCAGATCGCGATCGTCCGAGAGAAATG
>WNGA01011062.1_pt1 | contig 11834 bp, 9 predicted proteins | sample 5400061 | NCBI WGS metagenome assembly WNGA01 (sample SAMN13153366, study PRJNA577476) | soil metagenome | isolation source: 100 cm soil or saprolite under grassland replicate 2 | place: USA:California | collected 2016-06-15
CGACTTGGGCCAGCGAGTAGGCACTCACCTCTAGCGCAGTCAAAAACGCCTCGCGGCTGGTAGTGAGGAACTCACCGTCAAGAGCTTCTCGCGGGGCAAATGCGATGCTGTGAATCACAAAGTCGAGGCGGCCAAATTCTTGACTCACGCGCTTGAAGGTCTCGTCAACTTCCTCTTGTTTGGTGACGTCGCAGGGAATTATTAGCGAGCCGGGCATCGCCTCTCTGGTCAAGCCCTGTACGTTTTCTTTAAGCCGTTCCCCCTGATAGGTAAATGCGAGTCGCGCTCCTGCGTCATGAAGCGCCTGGGCTGTTGCCCAAGCTATTGAACGCTTGTTGGCAACTCCGAAAATTATTCCGTTTTTGTCTTTGAGCATGTTTGCTTGGGAGTTTTCAAGTTTGAGGTTTCAAGTTCTGGGTTCAAGTTTCAGGTTCCGGATTTCCAGTTGTGCGTGTGATGTTTGCACGTCAGCGTCGATTCAGGTTTTCCAGTACTGTTAGGATTGATCAGCTTGAGAATGGATCAACGTTGCCACCTTGGAACCTCAAGCCTGAAACTTGAAACCTGTTTTTTAGGCTGCTGCACTTTCCGGCTGGCCCGTAATCAATTCCTTGTATTGTCCACTTTCGACCCACTGCAGTATCTCTGAAACGCGCCAGACAGGAAACGGATGGCTCAGGCCTGATGTGATCACATCAGCCCAAAATCGATCAAGCGCCTTCTCATCATAGTTCTTTTGAAAATCTCGAGCCTGCGCGAGAAATTGTTGGTAGTCCACTCTGGAGGCGTACGTGCCGCCCGCAAGTTTCATCATTGTACGACCAATGACGTGCGCATCTTGCGTAACTAGCAGCGCCGCACGATCGCAGGAAAGTTCTGCGCGTCGCGCCCACGCCAGCAAAGCTGATCGCATAGTTAGCGTTAAGATCTCTTTAACAATTGGTATCAGCGGCGAAGCAAGAACGGCGCTCTTCGCCAGGAATTCGAGCAGCCGGGCCGCAGTGAGATACAAGACGTGTTCAGCATGGATATGACCGACCTCGTGCGCCACCACCGCCAGCACTTCCTCATCAGTCAACCGCTCAATCAACTGGGAATATAGAACGATCACTGGCCGCTCTACTCCTCCCGTGAAGGCGTTTGCAACCGGATTCTGCTGCACGAATAGATCGGGCATGTCGACGCCGAGCGTGGTGCAGGCAATCTGGAGTTTGGCGTGGAGATCCGGACACTGTTTTGGCGTGACCTTGATCGCGCTAGCTGTAAAGATGACGCGGATTGCCGACTCGCCCGTGATTGCTAACAATTTTTTCAGAGCTGAATCGATGCCCGGGATCGCACGAAGCGCTGCTAACGCCCGACTATCAGCTGGATGGATGTACTGATCCTTATCAAGATCCGCGAACTTCTTATGAGGCTTGTCAGAAAGCGGCATACGGCAACGTCCACAGCGAGGCTCGCCATTGTCGGTGCGCGTTTGGTTTCGTTGTCCACAATAACGACAACGAATAAAACCGTCCGAGCCCTGGGTTGATAAGTTCTCGTTTTGTGCCATGAGTTAACCTCTCTTATCCGCAGTATCAATCATCGTCTGGCCCTCGGGCAAGTCTGAGACTACCCCTCAAAGCGATCACCGAATAGTTACTTCCAGCGTGTAAGTTGCATTGCCACGCGAAGGCGAAACCCAGATCGAATAATCACCTGATAGCGGCAGTTCACCGGTCCAATCAATTGCATCCACGCCTTCTTGAGTGCCTTCAAGGGCAGTCCCGTCAGGTCCCAGGATTGTGAAGACCGCGTTCTTCTCTCTCGCTGTGATGTGGACGATCATGGTTTGACCCGCGCGAGCGCCGAGAACGTACCGGTCGTTTGTACCACGGACGACGGCTCCTTTAAGAACGGCTGTAGTTCGTCCTCGGGCGAACTTTACTCGCTGGGTTTTTCCGCGCGGCGGGCCAAGGGCGCCGCCAGTCTGAGCGACCAGGGTGACGCACATAGATATTAGTATGCCTACTAATCCTGCCTTCTTAGTGATTGTTCCCCGCACGTTCTCTCCCTTTTTAACTTAGTGTTTGAAATGGCGAGTGCCGGAAAAGACCATCGCCAAACCATGTTCGTTGGCGGCGGAGATAATTTCCTCATCGCGAACAGAGCCCCCTGGTTGAATAATTGCTGTGATTCCGTGCTTTGCCGCCTCGTCGATGCCGTCCCGAAAAGGAAAGAAGGCATCGGAAGCAAGCACGGAGCCTTTGATCGGCAACTGCGCTCGCATGGCGCCGAGTTTCACTGAATCAACACGCGACATCTGCCCAGCACCCACGCCAACAGTCTGACCCTCTCGAGCATAGACGATTGCATTTGATTTTGTGTGTTTGCAAACGGTCCAGGCGAAGAGCAATGCTCGGATCTCTTCTTCCGTAGGCTCGCGCCTGGAAACCACTTTCAAGTCTTCTCGTTTGAGTCTGTGGCTGTCGCGCCTCTGTACCAGCATGCCACCGCTAATCTGCTTATAGTCAAGTCCTTCTGCGGTTGGCGTGCCCGATGTGCGCAAGACCCGAAGACTTTTCTTTGTGCGAAGGATGTCGAGCGCGACTATTTCGTAATGCGGAGCGATAATTACCTCGGTGAATATCTCAATTACGGCACGTGCTGCTGCTTCGTCGACCGTTCGATTGAAAGCTACAATACCCCCAAATGCAGAAACTGGATCTGTCACGAGAGCCCTTCGGTAAGCTTCCTCTCCAGTGGTTCCTAGCCCAACACCGCTTGGGTTTGTGTGCTTAATGATTGAACAAGCAAGATCGTCGAAATCACAAACAAGCTGCCACGCGGCATCGGCATCGACGTAATTGTTGAAAGACATTTCCTTGCCATTCAGCAATTCAGCATGAGCGACACCGCCTCTCTCGCCTCGATCATACAACGCAGCCTTTTGGTGGGGATTTTCACCGTAGCGCAAGTCGGACATCTTCTGGAGGAGGAGGAACCCGCGCCCAGGGAGATTCTCCGTGGACTCGTTAAACTTGTTTGCCAACTCTTCAAGCTTGAACTCCTGATAACAACCGCCGCCGCCTCTTGCCGGTCCAACCTGTGTGCGTTCAGCGACCGAGAACTTGGAGCTCAAGTAAGCCATTATCAGTGTGTCGTAAGCGCCAGTTCGGGAAAAGGCTTCCTGCGCAAGTTCAATGCGGGTACGCAGCGATAGTTTACCCTGGTATTCGCGCAACTCGTTCATAACGTCTGGATAGCGCCAAGGTGAGACAAGGACTGCGACATCACGAAAATTCTTAGCGGCCGAGCGAATCATTGCTGGGCCGCCAATATCTATCTGCTCAATCGACTCTTCCAGTGTGACGTCCTCTCGGCGAATCGTTTGTTCGAACGGATAGAGATTAACCACGAGTATATCGATCTGCTCAATGCCATGCTCGCGCATCGCAGTCTGGTGTTCAGAGTTGTCACGCAACCCAAGCAGCGCGCCATGAATTCGGGGATGTAGCGTCTTCACTCTTCCATCCATCATCTCGGGAAAGCCGGTCACTTCGGATACTTCACGTACCTCAACTCCAGCTTCGCGCAAGACCGTTGCGGTGCCGCCGGTGCTGATGATTTCGATATCGAACCGCTTTAGCTCGCGTGCAAATTCAACGATGCCGGTCTTGTCGTAGACGCTGATAAGTGCTCGACGAATGGGCCGTAAACCAAATTTGTTGTTTTCAGACATGTTCAGCAAGTGATGAAAGAACTTTAATCTTATGATAACCGATAAAATTACTTTGGGACTTTAGTATCGCCAGGATGCATGTTCACAAAAAAGTTATGAGTGCTAGAGTATCCGAGTTTTCCGACCGAGTACTCAAGATTGGGTGGCACAAGCCTGACTGAGAAACGATGCCGGCGGCCATCGCGTGCGCTTTCAGCAATATAGAAGCCGAGAAGGTACTGGCTTTTCAAGTCTTCTTCGATGGCCTGAAAGATGGGTGTTAAATCGTTGTTTTTTGAAGGCGTGAGCGCAGAGTTCACATCTCCCACAAGGAAGTACTTGCCGCCGGTCTTTTCTGCCAGGTCACGGAAGCCTTTTGCTGGTTGACGTATGGCTAATCGGCCAGCACGTGGCTCGAAAAGCGGCAAGTGAATCACATAAAAAGAAACATGTTTTTCCTGCGCTTCCTCGATCACCTGGCTCGCTTTAATCGTGCTGGCGTTGTCGAGTCCATCGCTAATCAGAATAACAATGCGTCGTTCCGATCGATCGCTGGGGAGGCTGTTAAGCGTGTTGATGGCCATTTGCGCGCCATCGAAAATTGCCGTGTGTTGATTACCAACCGAAAAATTGAAGGCCGCGCGCGCCGTTTCTGTATCTCTGCCAAACGGCGCCACCACCTGCGGTCTTTCGGCAAAGCGCAGAACCGCGACTCGTGAGCGCTGACTAAACCGACCAAACAGCGCCAAAGCCGCATCTCTTTGCTGAGAGATTATCTGTCGCAGACTGCCCGATTGATCCAGGGCAAAGACTAGCGCTACTCGCTCGGCTCCCGGAGAAAAATGGATTGCAGTGGTAGCGTGATCTTCGTCTTTCAATGACAAATCGCGTTCGGTTAGACCCATCACTGCGTTTCCCTGTTTGTCTCTGATCCGCACGGGAAAGAGCAAGAGGTCGGTACTGACGCGCACCACCACTTCGTCCGTTTGTGCCGCGAGATGAGCCGGATGAACCACTGACAAAAGAAGGAGGAGTAGGAAGAAGGGGAATCGCCTGGGCACAAACCGGCAAACTAAGCTCGAGGAGGGCCGATTAGAATTGTGCGGTTCCGCGGGCTGGGGCATGCAGCCGGTTCGGGTTATATGAAAAAACGCCCGAATAGGAGAATGCTCAGGATTACAATGATGGTGATTACGATGATCTTGACCAGGCTCACGGCTAAGTCCTCAGTAGTTAAAGGCCAAGAGCGGGGACAACTAAAAGGCATTGAAACAGCGCCATTCTACGGGTGCTCAACGTTGGCTGTCAACGAGTTCCAGCGATGGATTCTGCAAAGAATGACCGCATTTCCGTCCTACCGTCTACGTGCGAGTACGACGGACGGACTGCTTGAGTTTCACCTTCGTTCCCTTCGCATGAAAGGGCCGCCGCGCTGACAGTGCAGCACGACGGCCTTAGCAATGGAGTTCTCAGCCTAAAAAGTGACGCCGATTTGCCCCTGATAACTTCTCGGGGTAACAAAATGCGTCCCACTAAAGGTTGACTGAAAGTTGTAAAGCGCTTCCTTGTTTGTCAGGTTAATGACTGTGAAACGCAGAGTCACGCGAGTATGTTCAGTGCGGAACAGGTTGTCAGTTCCTGCGCTGAAATCAAACAAGTGTCGAGGCGCGATCCGGGGAGGGTTGGTATCATCGTTTGCGGTTCCATCCGCTGGAATTCGCACACGCAAAGCGCCACGATTGGAGGACGTGCAGCTTGTAATCGGCTGCGTTGGAGTGGCGAACACTCCATCGCAGAACAGACCTATTTGAGCTTGTTGATCTGCCGTAAAGGTGAGCGCAGTGTCAAAGTCTGGTACCGCTCCTGATACCAAACCACTATCGTAACGCCAGGTAAAGCCAAGGTAGGGCGCCAACTTTTTCCATTTCCTAAACTGGTATTGAACATCCGTTGTCTGTTCAAACTTCTGATCATGGTCAATGCGGAATACCCCTGTCGGTAAATCCGAGTTGAAGAACAGACCTCCCGATTCCGGCGGAAAGAATCTTGCTCGCGTGTGCCCGGCGACCATGAAAGCCGATAGACCTTTGTAGTTCGCCAGGTTAACGCGCAAACTTGCCCCGTCAAGCTTCGAACTGGCCCACGAAATAGGGAAGATGATCGAAGTATTGAAAAGCACGTTGAAGTCGTAGGCGTTGCTAGTCCGCTTATTGAAGTAATCACCATCAATCACAATATATTTCCCGAGCGCTTGCTGAAAGCCAACGTTGAACTGATTACGACGGCCTGGCTGAAGCGGTTGATTGCTGGTATCGCCGAGGATTCCATTGGCAAGACCACCCGCGCCGGTCGCACTGGATAGAACCAGATTCTCGTTGTAAGGCGTTTCGAAGTTGCGCGTATAGGACCCGCGCAAGACGGTGTTGGTCCGTTTTACCAGATACGAGATACCAAGGCGGGGCTGCAGCAGGCGATCATGGGTGATTCCGTTATAGTTATCGAAGCGCAAACCCAGCGAGACAGTTGCATTTCCGAGCGTCAAGTTATCCTGTGCGTAAAGGGCTTCTTGCTTGATGTCGGAGTGTCCATGAAAAAGAAAAGGCGCTCCCCCGCGCGTTAGGTCAAAAGGCAGGAGCCCGGGCCGGAAGTCGGGACTGGTGGGATCATTGAAGTTTGGATCGGTGAAGCCGAATTGAAAACCCTCGGTTAGAAAAGTGTGCGAGAACTGCACCCCAAACTTTGCATTGTTAATTCCTTTCACATAAGACACATCCGCCTTGATCCCAACGTTGTTCAATCTCCGCGACTCACCAAAGGTTATCGGCTGGTCTGAGAAAGGATCCGGACTGCTAAAGTACTTTACATTGTCGAGCCGATAGTATGGGTTGATCGATAGCACGGTTGTGGGGCTGAAGATATGAACGTAACCAGGTGCAATGTTGATGGTGTGAACAAGCTGGCCCTGATCCTGATTCAGCGCTTGTTGGTCAAACTCATTCGGCGTCTGAAAACGGTTGCGTGCAACAAAGAGGTTCAGGTGGAAAGTGTCTTTGGAATTGGGGCTGTAGTCTATACGGTCGAAGATGTTTGCCGCGGTACCTCGGTCATGGAGCACCGTAAATTCCGGAGCATCAAGAAAGCGGCCCGAGCGCTCAAAGTTTACAGCGACAAAGTTTCCCAGCTTGGCATTCCCGTAACCTAACGTTGCGTCTTCGCGGACAGTCCCAAAAGAACCGTACAGCGAGTTGAAGGTGCCTGTTGGTTTCTTCTGGTTGAGCCCGGAATGTGTAATCGCGTTGATTACGAGGCTCGTCTTGTCGCCGTACTCCGCCGGAGCAGCGCCAGTGACGACTTCCATCGACTGAATTGCATTTACCGGCACTTGCGTGGAAAAGGCTTTACTCTGCTGATCTGAAATCGGTTGGTTGTCCAGCGAAATCGAAGTCTGCGCGTGGTCACCCAACGGGTGAAACAAACCATTAGAATCTGCCACAACGCCGGGAGCGGCTAGCGTCACTACATCGCTAAGCCCGTTGCCCGGCTGGCGCATTGGGAGCCTCGTCATCAGAGTTTGGTCAACGTCTGTGTGGGTCGAAGAAACATTTTCTAGAACCTCAGACGTGCTCGTATTGACGGTAACATTTTCACTCGCACTCCCGACTGCGAGGGGGACCTTTAAACTGATCGGCACGGAAGTGCGCACGCTGACATTTTGGGTTGCGGTATTGAATCCGCTTGCTGCGATGCTGAGTTGATAATTGTTGGGAGGCACATTATCAAAACGGAACGTCCCATCCTGGTTGCTCACCGTGGAACGCGTGTAACCGGTAATAGGATTGCTAATGGTAACATTGGCAGTGGGAACCGCAGCGTTGTTAGGGTCGACAACGGTGCCTTCGATGGTTCCCGCCCCGAGGGCTTGAGCTTGCACTGAGGTGAGATTTATCGCGACAAGGGTAAGTAACAAAAGAACGCTAAGCGCGTTGAAAATTCTTTGAATCATGTCGGTACCTTTCTCTGAAAAGTCGCTGCAACTCGAGTACTCTCGCTATTGTTTGCCTGTCTTGGCATTTACAGCAGAGAGGTATCGAGAGTCGCTGCGAAGCATATCGTCGCCACGAGGGCGGAGTAGCTACGCTAAGTGCGTCACTGAAAGAGAGAAGGTCGAGGAGGGGCACGGCCGGTTCGCGGCGCGTTAATCTGAGATTGGGAAGCTACCGAAGCCGTTTCAGAATACTCGGTACGGAAGCGTGCCGGCGCCAGGCCTGAACGAGTACTCAGGAGAGTGGTTGAGAAGTGCTGATGAAGTTGACAGATCAGACAGTCGCCACAGCCGATGAGATTCAACCGGAGAGCTTTGCTGTTCCCGGAATTCGCGAGCGACGTCGTGTTAACCGAGTTGCTGGCGGTAACGATCCCGCCGTGCCGGTGGGCGGCTTCAACGGTGGTTCCGTAAACAATAAAAACCAACAGCAGTAGCGACAACGCGCGCGAGAAAGACGAGCGTTGGCTGAAGGTATTGGCTGTTAGTGTGCTGGTCACGATCTTCAGGACCATGTTAGAGTCCGCCGAGTACTATAAAAGCGCCGCAACGCAGTGTCAAACCTTTCTAACCAGCTATTTGGCTCCCAATTTCATCACATTTAATGGTCCGATCGTTACTCTATTCTCCACTGGCTATTAGACTCATCGTCTTAGCGATTGGCCTATACGTTCTTGGGATCCCTGTCGCTGCTCAGGCACAAGTATCGAGAATCCAAATTAAAATTTCCGCCGATGTTGCTTCAGAAGTTGATATCGCAGGTGAGTACGCGCACGGAGTTGACGAGATTTCTTTTCGCAACTCCTCTGGAGGAATCCTTGGGCTGGGCTATCGGATAGAAAGTTTTGATTTCCTCGGAAAAGGCGGAGAGTTGACGACTGCGCGAAAGATCGCTCCCGGTGAATTTCGTCTATCAACACCGGCCACAACCTTTCGGTACTCTGTAAAGCTCGCGGTCCCTGAACGAAAGGCTGACATGGCGCACACCTCATGGTTAACCAAAGACATGGGGTTTCTGATGCTGAGTGATCTGCTGCCGAACCTTGGCCTCGCAGATACAAGTCATGAACCCCTACTCATTGACTTCAATCTGCCACCAGGCTGGAGCATCGCCTCGGCAATTCGTCCTGACCAAAGTGGCCAATACCGAGTTTCTCAACCAGACGCGGCGGTGTTTTTCGTGGGCAGGACGGTGCGTGAGAAGGTTTGGCACATTGAATCGATGGAGGTAGCTTTTGTTACCGCGCCTCAGTGGAACTTTGCGGACGAGGAGGTGGTAAAGATTGCCGCGGATGTCATTAAGGAGTACATCAAACTAACGGACTTTAGGATTGCTGGCAGATCGATTCTGATGTTGGCCCCGTTTCCCGACGAGGTGGCGGCCGGCCGTTGGAGTGCTGAGACTCGTGGCTCAACGGTGATGCTGATGCTTGGCCGGAATGGCCGACGTCAGGATTCATTGGCTAGACTAGGAATAGCTTTCACTCATGAATTCTTCCACCTGTGGGTACCTAACGGGGTTCGTTTAGCAGGAGATTACGACTGGTTTTTCGAAGGGTTTACCCTTTACCAGGCACTGAGAACAGCTCTGCGCTTGGGATATATCGACTTTAATGAATACCTCAATACGATTTCACGGGTTTACGATTCTTACCTTTCATCTCCGAATAGGGATGAAGTTTCCTTGATTGAGGCTTCCGGAAGGCGTTTTACCGGAGGGTCGTCTCTTGTCTATGACAAGGCGATGTTGCTGGCTTTTGTCTACGACCTTGAATTGAGGGCTAAGACGGGTGGCAAGTTGTCGCTCGACGATATCTATCGTCGATTATTTCTTACACGCCATGACGAGCGCCTGGACGCAAACGAAGTTATAATCAGCCTCTTGAGTGCTCCCGAAGGAATGAAACAGCTCACGAAGTCTTACATCCGGGCCAGCAGTTCGATAGAATTGGGGACCGTGGTCGGCCGCTACGGTTTGGAGGTACAGTCGGCTGGCGCTTCGCAGCATCTAGTAGTGAAGGAAACACTAAGCAAAGAACAAAGGAAGTTATTGCGTTCACTCGGTTATAGGAATTAGGTCTGGCTCTAACCATGATTAACTCATTTAAGTCCGCCATTATGCGCTCCCCAGGAATCGTCCTCTTAGTTGCTCTATCAGCTCTCATTAATGGCTGTAACACGCTGGCGAAACGAAATGACGGCGGGGTTATTGTGGCCAGGCGCGCGCAGATTCGCAGTTCTACTGCCGTGGTAGCCGCGGACTTACTCGAGGTCAACCGCGGCGACCTCGTCTATATTCTTGAGTCGCAGGACGTATCGGATCCGAGCGATAATACGAAGAAGGAGCGTTGGCTGCGCGTGCAGGCGCACGACGAGGAAAACACTGAAGGTTGGATCGAAGCGCGAAACGTTATGCCCGACGATGTTTTGGGAGCATCGAAAAAATTGGCGGATGAAGACAAGGGAGTGCCGGCTCAGGCCACGGGACAACTTCGCGCGAGTTCAAACCTTCGCCTCTCTCCGGACCGAAGTGGAAACGAAAACATCATGATGCGCCTCGATAGCGGAGCCAACTTTGAAATCATCAGTTGGAAACGGGTGCCCAAGCCAAAGTCTTCGGAAACCATCGAGAGTGACGTAGCCCCCAAAGCAGGTAGCGCTCCGCAGACCAACCCGAGAGCGGGAAGGACAGACCAGGACGAGAATCAACCTGAAGAGACAAACGAGCTCTGGTACAGGGTGCGTCTTGGGCCCGCGATTTCACCTGCTCCCGCGGGGTGGCTTTATGGGAAGCAAGTTGAATTGACAGTCCCAAGCGACATTATTTTTTATCGTACAGGACGAGAGTTTGTTGCATGGCAGCGGCTTGATGGAGATCCGACCGAGAAAGAAGGCTCTCCCAGGGACAAAGATGTCTCCCGTGAAGCAAAGCCCGGCAGCTGGGTGATTCTCGAGAAGAGCAGCTCGAATCAACCGCATTCCATCGATGAACCTGACTTTGATCGCATTTATGTGCTCGGTTACGACAAGCGAAATCAGGAACACTACACCGCTTATCGCGGTCCTGACATAAAGGGGTACTTACCAGTGCGGATTGCGGGCCGCGGCGATAACAAGACCTTTACCGTCAGAAGTCAGGAAGAGAATGGAGAAATGAAAGAGGTGCAGTACGGTGTTAATAAGGACGGAAGGGGTTTTATTCGAGTCTCAGCTCCGAATGTGCAAACAAACAAGCGTCGTAGGTGAAAGGCGCATGTGATGGTGATCAACCGCAACAACACTAACGACTCTTACTGACTATCGCTGTCCACAAATAAAAAAACCGCTGGCAAACTCAACCACCCTCCCCGCCAAAAACACGCCTCACGAATCACGAACTCAGATGATTTCGTATTGGGAGTTTTGAGCTATTGACAAGGAGGCGTTTCTCCCTATAATGCCACTTCCCTCGGAATGGAAAATTGACAGGTGGGGAATAGGTTGAGTGCCGCTTTTTCTCGATGGAGACTTGCGAAAGAGGCGGCGCTTTTTGTTGGCCCTTGGCGCTCCTTTCACAAAGATGTCAAAGATGTAGCGCCGGTTGACAGAGTGGGACTCGTCGGTTAGAATCCCCGTTTGCTTAGGGCGAGATCAAGTCGTCTGTATTGCAATCCAAAGACAATTTGGAATCGATGTTTGAAAACTAGATAGAGCGTGTCCATATCAATGACCTTTGGGAGTCAAACGCTGAGCGATAAAGCTCACGTTCAAAACTCTGAAGAAGAGTCATTATCGGATACTGAACAACCAGTACGATAATGTTCCAGAGAACAAATTCTAACGAGAGTTTGATCCTGGCTCAGAATCAACGCTGGCGGCGTGCCTCAGACATGCAAGTCGAACGCGAAAGCTCCCTTCGGGGAGCAAGTAGAGTGGCGCACGGGTGAGTAACACGTAGGTAATCTACCTTTGGATGGGGAATAACAATCGGAAACGGTTGCTAATACCGCATAATGCAGCGGCACCTAATGGTGACAGTTGTTAAAGCGGGGGATCGAAAGACCTCGCGTCTGAAGAGGAGCCTGCGGCGGATTAGCTAGTTGGTAAGGT
>WNGA01011067.1_pt1 | contig 11831 bp, 10 predicted proteins | sample 5400061 | NCBI WGS metagenome assembly WNGA01 (sample SAMN13153366, study PRJNA577476) | soil metagenome | isolation source: 100 cm soil or saprolite under grassland replicate 2 | place: USA:California | collected 2016-06-15
TCGGCGTCCTCCGGACGAAGGCCGGCGAGATCCGGGACGCGATGGCCAAGGTCCCGGGCATCGTGGACCTGCTCGTCGAGCCTCAGGTCGGCGTGCCCCAGGTCCAGATCAACCTGGAGCGGCGCGCCGCGGCGGCGGTCGGCCTTCGCGCCGAGGACCTCGCGGAGACCGTGGAGACAGCCTTCAGCGGCCACGTCGTCTCCCAGGTGCTGCAGGAGCAGCGGAGCTATGACATCGTCGTGCGCCTGGACGACGCCGCCCGGGAATCGGTCGAGACCATCCGCCGGACCCTCATCGACACCCCCAGCGGCGCCCGCGTCCCCATCGGCCAGGTCGCCGAGGTCCGGGTCGACGCAGGGCCGAACACCATCAACCGGGAGAACGTGCAGCGGCGGATCATCGTGCAGGCCAACGTCGCGGGCCGCGACCTCGGCAGCGTGATTGCCGAGGTCCGGCAGGCGATCGCCACGCGGGTCGCGTTGCCCCAGGGGTACTTCGTCCAGTACGGCGGGCAGTTCGAGTCCCAGGAACGGGCGCAGCGGCAGATCGCGACCCTCTCCGGCGCCGCGATCGGGGGCATCTTCCTGCTCCTGTACCTCGCCCTTCGATCCGCCCGCCTGGCCGCGCTCGTGATGGCCAACTTGCCCCTGGCTCTGATCGGCGGCGTCGTTATGGTGTTTGTCGGGGGCGGCACACTCTCGATCGCCTCCCTCATCGGCTTCATCACCCTCTTCGGCATCGCGACCCGGAACGGACTCATGCTCATCACGCACTACAGCCACCTGATGGAGGAAGAGGGGGTGGGCTTCCGGGACGCGATCGTGCAAGGCTCGATGGAGCGGCTGAGCCCTATCCTCATGACCGCGCTCGTCACCGGGATCGGCCTCGTCCCCCTCGCGCTCGGCGCGGGTGAGCCGGGCAAGGAAATCCAGCAGCCGATGGCCGTGGTCATCCTCGGCGGCATCGTCACGTCCACCGCCCTCAACATGGTGGTTCTCCCCGCCCTCTACCTGAGGTACGGCCACGCCGTGCGCCGCCGGGAGCGCGAGGAGCCCCCGCTCGGGGCAACCGCGGTCGCGGGCGACTGATCGGCCCAGTCACTCGCCGAGGAGTATCCGATGGACACCAACCGATGTCGGACAACGACAGGGGGGACCGGCTCGCTCGGGAGTCAGCGTGGTCGGCCGCCGCCTACGGCTGCGACATGTCGCTGCTCGAGAGCAATCTCCGGAAGACTCCTCAAGAACGCATCCGGGCCCACGATCGGGCGCTCGCTGCCGCGCTCGGCCTCAGAACTGCCATGGAGCGTCGCACTGCCGGATCTTGAATCCCTCCTGGAAAGACTCATCCGCCACCGTGTCGAGTTCGTGGTCGTCGGCGGCTTCGCGGCCGTGGCCACGGTGTGCGCCTCCAGGAGGCTCTCTCTGACCTTCATCCTGGCGTCGGCAGGCCGAGGTAGGCGGCCTGCACCTGGGGGTCGTTCACGAGGGTCGCGGCCGCGCCATCGAGGACGACACGGCCGCGCTCGAGGACATAGGCGCGGTCGGAGACCTCGAGGGCGAGGTGCGCGTTCTGCTCGACAAGGAGCGTCGTGACGCCCTCGGCGCCGAGCTGGCGGATCACCTGGAACAGGTGCTCGACGACGAGCGGGGCGAGGCCGGTGGACGGCTCGTCGAGCAGCAGGAGATGCGGCTCCGACATGAGTGCGCGGCCGATCGCGAGCATCTGCTGCTCGCCGCCGCTGAGCGTGGCGGCAAGCTGGCGCGCGCGTTCGGCGAGCCGCGGGAACAGCGTGTAGACGCGCTGGAGCCGCGCGTCGACGCGCCGGCCCGCGCGCCGCCCGCCGAGCTGCAGGTTCTCGTAGACCGTCATGTGCGGGAACAGCTCGCGCCCTTCGGGGACGAGCGCGAGACCGAGGGTTGCGATCGCGGGCGCCGCCAGCCCGCCGATCTCGCGCCCGCGGAAGGCGATCCGGCCACTCCGGGGCCGGAGCAGCCCCGCCACCGCGCGGAGGATCGTCGTCTTGCCCGCGCCGTTGGGCCCGATGATGGTGACGATCTCGCCGTCCTCGACGCGGAAGGACACATCCCAGACGACGATGACCTTGCCGTAGCCGACCTCGAGGCCCTCAACCGCGAGCATCGGCGCCGCCCCGTTGCTGGCCGAGGTATGCCCGGATGACGTCCGGGTTCCGCCCGATCTCGTCCGGCGTGCCCTCGGCGATCTTGGACCCGAAGTCGAGCACGACGACGCGGTCGCATACGCTCATGATGAGCCGCACGAGGTGCTCGACCATCAGGATCGTGGCGCCGCGGTCGCGGACACGCTGGATCAGGCGGATCGCCTCCGTCATCTCCGACGCGGTCAGCCCCGTGTTGATCTCATCGAGGAGCAGCAGCCGCGCGCGGGTCGCGAGCGCGCGCGCCAGCTCGAGCCGCCGCAAGTCCACGATCGTGAGGCCCGGCGGCGGCAGCAACGCCTTGCCGGCGAGTCCGACGAAGTCGAGGATCGCGTGGGCCTCGGCGGCGGCGGCCTCCACGCTCGCCGCGCGGCCGCCGAAGAGGGCGGCGACGGCGACGTTGTCGAGGCACGAGAGGCTGCCGAGGGGCTGGGGGACCTGGAAGGTGCGGCCGATGCCCAGCCGCGTGATGCGGTCGGGCGGAAGGCCCGCGAGGTCGTGGCCGTCGAAGCGGATCGTGCCCGCGTCCGGCGGATGGACGCCCGTGATCGCATTGAGCAGCGTGCTCTTGCCGGCGCCGTTGGGCCCGATGAGCCCGACGATCTCCCCGGCCGGGATCTCGAAGCCCACCCCGCTCAGGGCCTGGAGCCCGCCGAAGTGCTTGGACACGCGCCGGATCTCGAGCAGGCTCACGGGCGGGCCTCCGCGCGACGCCGCCGGCGCGCCCCGACCGAGCCGACGGCGCGCGCGACCACGGGATAGATCCCGCGCGGCAGCGTCGTCACGACCAGCGCGAGCATCAGGCCGATCAGGATCAGGCTGTCGAAGCCCCCGACGCGCCGGATCGCCCACTCCCAGAAGACGCGCACGACGAGGGTGCCGAGGATCGGCCCCTCGGCCGTCCCGAGGCCGCCGGCGATGGAGTAGAGCACCGGCCAGATCGAGTCCTCGATCCCGAAGACGCCGGGCGAGATGTGGCGCGTGAGCGTGTGGCCGTTGAGCGCGCCGGCGAGCCCGGCGATGTAACCGCCCACGGTCATCGCGAGCAAGCGGTATCGCACGACGCTCACGCCGGCGGCCGCCGCGACGGCCTCGTTGTCGTGAATCGCGATGAACGCCATTCCCGTCCGCGAGCGCATGATGGATGCGACGACGACGTACGTCGCGACCATGAGGGCGAGGCCGAGCACGTAGTTGAACACCGCCACGCGCTCGATGTCGAGGCCTTCGGGGGCGAGACGGGGCGCGTCGAGACCATCCCAGCGGTTCGTGAGCCAGCCGAACTGCTCGACGACGAGGACCTGGACGATCGCCGTGCAGCCGAAGGTGACCATGCCGAAGTACGCCTCGCGCAGCCGCCGGCACAGCCCGCCGATGCCGAGGCCGGCGAGGGCCGGCACGAGCGGCCCGAGGAAGAGGGCGACGGCGGACGGCACGCCGAGCCGCGTGGCCACGACGATGGAGCCGTAGGAGCCGAGGCCGAGGAAGGCGGCGTGGCCGAGGGAGTGCTGGCCCGAGTGCGCGACGAGGTTCCACGACTGCGCGTAGATGGCGAAGATGAAGACAAAGCTGAGCATCTGCAAGACGTACAGCTCGCGGACCGCGGCGAGGAAGGCGAGCGCCGCGGCGAGCATCAGCGCGGCGACGACCAGCTCGCGACGGAGGCGTCGAGCCCAGGCGCCCACGGCGTCGGCCTAGGTCCCTTCCCGGAAGAGCCCCTGCGGCCGGGTCACGAGCACGAGGATCAGGAGAACGAAGGCGGTCGCATCGCGCCAGGAGCCGCCCAGGAAGAAGGTGGCGGCGCTCTCGATGACGCCGTAGAGGAGCCCGCCGACGACCGCGCCGCGCACGCTGCCCAGCCCGCCGAGGATGATGACCGCGAAGGCCTTGATGGACGGCAGCGTGCCCGTGTAGGGGCTGAAGGGATTGACGATGCCGTAGAGCGAGCCGGCGAGCGCGGCGAGCGCGGCCCCGATCCCGAAGGTCAGCATGTCCACGCGCTCGGCGCGGATGCCCATCAGCATCGCGCCGACGCGGTTCTGGCTCGTCGCGCGGACGTCCCGCCCGAGGCGCGTTCGATGGAGCACCACCGAGAGTCCGGCGATGATCGCCCAGGCCAGCACGAGCAGGACGACGAAGTCGTAGCGCAGCTGGATGAGGCCGAGGTCCACGACATCGGTCGCGTACGGCGTTCTGATCTGGACGTGCTCGCGAAAGCGCGGCACGAACACCCGCGCGAGCGCGTTCTGGAGGATCAGGATGAGGGCGATCGAGAAGAAGACTTCATTGATCTTCTCCCCGTCCCGGAGTAGCCGGAAGCCGAAGCGCTCGATGACGACGCCGACCAGACCGACCGCGATCATCGAGACGAAGATGGCCAGGTAGGGGTTGAGCCCGGCCGAGTGCGCGAGGATGAAGGTGATGAACGCGCCGATCATCATCAGCTCGCCGTGGGCGAAGTTGACCACCTTCATCACTCCGAAGATCAGCGTGATGCCCGTGGCCAGCAGCATGTAGACGCTGCCGGTGACGAGCCCCCAGGTGAGCACGCGCACGAGGGTCGCGAGGTCCATGGTGGTTCATCATGCGCCCGCCGACGCCGAGCCCGGCGGGCGCGTGTGGTCGTGGCGCGGGCTTCGGGGCTCGCTAGGGCTGCTTGTACTTGGCCTCGGCGAGCTCGGCCGGGAAAATGATCGTCGGGCGCAGCTCCTTGACCTTGTCGTCCCAGGCCATCTGCTGCACGAAGAGGACGAACGCGGCCTCGCGGTACTTGGGATCGAAGCGGATCTTGCCGCCCTGCATCGCCAGCACCATCTGGTCGATCTCGAGCTTGCCGAGCGCCTCGATGATCTTCTTGCGGTCGAGGCTCCCCGCCCGCTCGATCGCCTTGGCGGCGATGTGGACGACGTCGTAGGCCGAGACGCCGAGCAGGCCGGGCAGCGTGCCGTACTTGTCCTGGTAGGCCTTGCGAAACGCGGCCCATTTGGCGAAGCCGGCGCCCTTGGGAATCGCGTACGTGCTGTACAGGCTGAGGATGGTCGTTCCCTGTCCGATCTTCCCGAGGTCCTTGTAGTAGAGCGGGTCGTCGGCGCACGCGCACACCGGCCCGACGTGCGTCTTCTTGAGGTCGAAGCCCACGTCGACGACCGCCTGCTGCACGGCGGCGACGGTCTCGCCGCGGAAGCCCTGCGGGACGAGGACGTCGGGGTTGAGCCCCTTGATCTTCGTCAGCAGCGAGCGGTAGTCCGTCTCGCCCACCCGGAAGCGCTCGGCGGCGACGATCTCGATCGCCAGGTTGGCATCCTTCACCCGTTCCGCGAAGCCGCGGTAGAGCTCGGCCCCGAAGGGCGAGTCCTGGTACATCCACGCCACGCGCAGCGTGCGGCGCGCGGCCATCGGCGGCGCGATCTCCTTGACGAGGAAGTCGGCGATCGTCGCTCCTTGCGTCAGGCCCGTCGCCTGGTAGTGGAAGACCATGGACTTCGCCGGATCGGGCCCCATCTCCGGCGTGCGCGTGAAGAGCGGCGTGGACGGCGTCGGGATGTACGCCACGGCATGCTCGCGGATCTGAGGCAGCGCCGCCATGCCGAAGGCGCTGCCGAGCCCGCCGAAGACCACCTGCACCTTGTCCTCGACGAGGAGCCGCGTCACGGCCGACACCGCGCCCTCGCGCGAGGTCTGGTCGTCACCGATCACCAGCTGGAGCTTGAGCTTCGCGTTGGCCTCCTTCACCTGGACGCCGCCGGCGGCGTTGATCTCGTCGACCGCGAGCGCGGCGGCGCGCCGTTGGTCTTCGCCGGTCGAAGCCGCCGGCCCCGTCATCGAGGTGAGCAGGCCCAGCTTGATCGCGCTCTGGGCGGCGGCCGGCGGCACGATGCCGAGCGCGGCGGCGCCGAGCGCAGCCGCGGCGAGAATGGCGCCGAGCGAGCGTCTTGTCATTGGGGGTGACCTCCGCGTGCTGCCTCGGGAGAATAACCGAAACGCCGGCTGTCCACCAGCCCCGCCGCCAGGTACGAAGGGACTCCTACACCGCCAGGTACCGGCCCTTCAGCTCGTCCTCCCGGCGCCGGAACTCGGCCGTGGGGCCCGCGAAGACCAGGGCGCCCTTGCCGAGCACCAGCACCTGATCCGTGACGGCGAGGGCCATGCGGACGTTCTGCTCGACGAGCAGGATCGTCACGCCCTCGCCCTTCAGGCGGAGCATCAGGTTGCCGAGCTCCTGGACCAGCAGGGGCGCGAGCCCCTGCGAGGGCTCGTCGAGCATCAGGAGGTCGGGGTTCCCGGCGAGGGCGCGGGCGATGGCCAGCATCTGCTGCTCGCCCCCCGACAGGCTCCGCCCGCGCTGCCGCCAGCGCTCCCGGAGCACCGGGAAGTACTCGAAGATCCGCTCGAGCGTCCAGCCATCGGGTGACCCGCGCGAGCGCTCCGCCACGCGCAGGTTCTCGCCCACGTCCAGGTGGGGAAAGATCTGCCGTCCCTCGGGGACGTAGCCGACGCCCAGTCGGAAGATGACGTGAGGAGGCGCCCCCGTGATGTCCCGGCCGTTGAAGCGGACGGCCCCGCGGCGCGGCGGAGTGAGCCCCATGATCGAGCGCAGCGTGGTGGTCTTCCCGGCGCCGTTCCGCCCGAGCAGGGCGCTGATCTGGCCCCGCGGCACCGCGAAGGACACGCCGCGGAGCACCTGGCTCTTGCCGTAGAAGGTCTCCAGCCCCGCGGCCTCGAGCAGCGTCATGCGATCCCGCCGAGGTAGGCCTTCTGCACCTCCACGTTCGCCCGGATCTCCGCCGGGCTGCCCTCCGCGATCAGCTGCCCGAGGTGCAGGACGCTGATCCGGTCGGCCAGGTTGAAGACCACGTCCATGTCGTGCTCGACGAGGAGGATGGTCAGCGCGCGCTCCCTGGCGATCTGCCGGATGACGGCGACGGCGGCCGCCGTGTCCTCCGGCGACAGCCCCTGGGTCGGCTCATCGACGAGGAGCAGCGCGGGCCGCTGCGCGAGCGCCATCGCGATCTCCACCAGGCGCTGGTCGCCGTGAGGCAGCGTGCTCGCCGGCAGATCCGCGCGGTCCAGGAGCCCGAGGAACTCCAGGCTCGCCCGCGCCAGGCTCTCGGTGGAGGAGAGGAGGGACCGGCCGCCGAGCAGCCGGAAGTTGCCGCCGGCCTTGAGCTGGATCGCGATGCGGACGTTCTCGAGCACGGAGAGCTCGGGGAAGATGCTGGTGATCTGGAAGGTGCGCGAGATGCCCCGGCGGCACCGGACGGGAGCGGGGAGCGCCGAGATCTCCTCGCCGCGGAAGAACACCTGGCCTCCGGTGGGCCGGATGACCCCGGAGATCAGATGGAAGAAGCTCGTCTTGCCCGCGCCGTTGGGGCCGATGATGGCGCGAAGCTCCCCCGGTTCCACCGCGAAGTCCACGTCGGCGACGGCGCGGAGGGCGCCGAAGTCACGGCAGAGCGCGCGGGTCTCGAGGATGGGCGCCATCACCCGTTGCCGGTCGAGGTCGTCGGCAGACTCCGCCCCTCGACCCAGCCCCTGACGGCGCCGACCAGCCCGCCGGGCAGGAAGATGACCATCAGGACGAAGATGGCCCCGGTGAAGAGCATCCACTGCTCCGTGTAGCTCGAGAGCACCTCCTGGATCAGGATGAAGACCATCGCGCCGAGCACGGGTCCGACGAGCGTCCCGATCCCGCCGATGATCACCATCATCAGCGCCTGTCCCGAGAGCACCCAGAACATGACCTCCGGCGACGCGAAGCCCCGGAAGGGCGCGAAGAGGGCCCCCGCCAGCCCGGCGAAGACGGCCGCGATGACGAAGACGATCAACTTGAAGCGGCGTGGGTCCTGGCCGAGGATCGAGAACTTGCGCTCGTTCTCGCGAATCGCTAAGAGCGCCCGGCCGAACGGCGACCGCACCAGCTCGCGGCAGAGGAGCATGGAGAGGACGAGGCTACCGGCGACCAGGTAGTAGTAGGCGGCCGGTGGCGCCAGGCTCGGCCCGTCCCACCAGAGGGACGTCTTCGGCACGCCCGCGATGCCATCGGAGCCCCCGGTGAGATCCCGCCACTTGTAGGCGACGGTGTAGAGCAGCTGAGCGAAGGCGAGGGTGAGCATCGCGAAATAGATGCCGGTGGCGCGAGTGGAGAGGTAGCCGATCGGCAGCGCCACCACGCCGGCGAGGAGGGCGCCACCGAGGAGCGCCAGGGGAACGGGCAGCGCGAAGTGGATCAGCAGGAGCGCGCTGCCGTAGGCGCCCAGCCCGAAGTAGGCGGCGTGGCCGAAGGAGACCATGCCGGTGTAGCCCATGATGAGGTCGAGGGAGAGCGCGAAGAGCCCGAGGATCAGGAGCTCGGTGAGAATGGACAGCTGGTGGCGCGCCAGCATCCAGGGGCAGGCGCCGAGGAGGAGCAGCGTCGCGATGGCGAGGGAGCGCTGCCGACCCGTCGCCTCCCTGATCATTCCTCTTCGCCCAGCAGGCCCCGCGGCCGGAAGATCAGGATCGCGCCCATCACGGCGTACATGATCACCATGGCCGTCTCCGGGAGGTAGAAGCCGCCCCAGGTCTGGGCGGCGCCGACGATGAGGCTGCCGGCCATGGAGCCGCCGATGCTCCCCAGCCCGCCGACGACGACCACGACGAAGGCGTCCACGATCACGCTGATCCCCATGCCGAGGTAGGCTGTCGTCATGGGCGCCGCCGCCACCCCACCGAGCCCGGCCAGCGCGCAGGCGAAGCCGAAGACGAGGGTGCGGACGCGCTGCACGTCCGCGCCGAGGCAGCCGGCCATCTCGCTGTTCTGGGCGACCGCGCGGATCACGAGGCCGGCGCGCGTGCGCCGGAGGAAGAGCCACAGGCCGAGCCCCACCACCACGCCGAGGACGACCAGGAAGAGCCGGTAGCGCGGGTAGGCGATTCCGGCGAGCGTGACCGAGCCTTGAAGCGGGAGCGGCGGGTCCACCGGCTTCGCGGTGGGGCCGTAGACGAGCCGCACCGCCTCCTCGAGCATCAGGGCCAGCCCGAAGGTGAGGAGCAACTGGTAGATCGGCGGCCGCCGGTAGATGAAGCGAAGGGTCGAGCTCTCGAGGAGCGCGCCGATGATCCCGACGACGGGCGGGGCCACGACCAGGGAAAGCCAGAAGTTGCCGGAGAGCGCCACCGTCGTGAAGGTGAGGTAGGCGCCGAGCATGTAGAAGACGCCGTGGGCGAAGTTCACCACGCCCAGGATGCCGAAGACGAGGGAGAGTCCGACCGAGACGAGGAAGAGCAGGGCGGCGAGGGCCACCGCGTTCAGCAGCTGTTCGACCAGGATCGACACGGAGGGGGGTCCTTGAGGAACTCGAGGGGGCTGGCCGGAGCGCGCTTCACAGGCACCCTCGCCCACGCGGGCTTGTCGCGCGCCCGACCGCCGTCATGTCGTGACCGGATGAATGATCCGCATGGCCCAGGGAACCGACAGCTACGCGAAGTCCTCCGTCCGGCACTTCGGGGTCACCTTCTCCCCCGGGTAGGAGGCGAGGATCTTGGGGATGAGATGCGGGTACTTCGGATCCTTCGCGGCCTCGACGACGAAGCCGGGCTGGACGGCCTGGTGATCGCACTTGCGCATGAAGAATGGTCCCTCGAGGCCCTCGTAGGGGGAGTCTTCCCAGGCGTCGATCACCTTCTCCACGTCGTCGGTGCCCGCCTTCTGGATCACCTGGGTGAGCCACTCGAGGCCCTCGTAGGTCTCGCCGTCGAACATGTCCGGGTACACCCCGTGCATCTCGTGGAAGCGCTTCACGAAGTCGCGGTTTCTCGGCGTGTCCACGGTGAACGGGTAGCGCGAGCTGCCGATGGCCCCGGCCATGGCCTCGCCGACCGCCTTCATGTTCTCCAGCTCCACGATCTCCATGATCGGCTTCACCTCGCGCGTGAGGCCGAACTGGTAGGCCTGCTTGAAGAAGATGGTGGCATCCTGGCCCGGGAGCGCCATGTAGCAGCCCTGCGCCCCCGATTGCTTGATCTTGGCGACGTAGCTGGCGAAGTCCTTGGTGCCGACCGGCGGGAAGTCCTTGCCGACGAGCTCCTTGCCCGCCCCCGTGATGAGCTTCTCGAAGGAGCCGACGCTGTCGCGCCCCCACGCATAGTCGCTGCCCAGCCCGAAGAAGCGCTTCATCGGCGACTCCGTCAGATAGAGGCTCACCGCCCGCGCCCCCATCGGGCCGCTGGTGTTCACGCGGAAGAAGTAGCGGTTCCAGCTCTTCGCGGTGAGCGCGCCCGCCCCGTTGATGGTGGACATGAAGATGACCTTCCACTCGGGGCACTTGGCGGAGACGGCGAGGGCCTCCGAGGAGAGCACGACGCCGGTCAGGAACTTGACGCCGTCCTTCTCCACCAGCTTCTGGGCCTTCCTCACCGCGGTGGCGGGATCGCCGCCGGTGTCCTCGTAGATGAACTCGATGGGGCGTCCGAGGACGCCGCCCTTGGCCTTCATCTCCTTGGCGAACAGCTCGCACGCGCGCTTGGCCTGCACCCCGTACTGGGCATTCCCGCCCGAGAGGGCGGCCGGGAGGCCGATCTTGATCGGCTCGGCGGCCGAGGCCCGCCGCACGTACGCGGGGAACCCGAGGCTCAGCCCGACCGTACTCACGAGGCCTGCCGTCACGAATTCTCGTCGGGTCGTCTTCATGATCGCTCCTCCTGTGGAATTCGCCCGCTTCGGCGATCAGCGCGTTCGATGTCGTTCCAGAGGCGCGCCGTGCGCGCCCTTGTCGTGACGCGCTGGATTATAGCTGGCGAAGTCAGTCATCAGCAACGAGGCAGCATGCCGGCCTCGATTGACTCCCGCGGCCTGTTCGGCCTAATCTCGTTCGAGCTTCGAGGCGCGCATGACCTGTCCCCGATGCCAGCAGGAGAACCCGCCCCCGGCGAGGTTCTGCATGAAGTGCGGCGCCTCTCTCACGCGCGCGTGCACGGCGTGCGGCACCGAGCTTCCGGAGGGGGCCGCCTTCTGTTTCGCGTGCGGCCGGCCGGTGAGCGCCTCGCCGGCGTCGCCCCGCTTTGCTTCCCCCGGCGCCTACACACCCAAGCACCTCGCCGAGAAGATCCTCATTTCCCGGAGCGCGCTCGAAGGTGAGCGCAAGCAGGTGACCGTCCTCTTCGTCGACGTCTCGGGGTTCACGGCCCTCTCGGCGCGGCTCGACCCCGAGGAGGTGCATCAGCTGATGAACCGCGCCTTCGACCTGATGCTCGCCGAGGTCCACCGCTACGAGGGAACCGTCAACCAGTTCCTGGGCGACGGCATCATGGCGCTCTTCGGCGCACCGATCGCTCACGAGGACCACGCCCAGCGCGCGGTCCACGCGGCCCTGGGCATCCGCGGCGCGCTCGAAGCCTACCGAGACGAGCTCGAACGGGAGCGGAGAATCGGCTTCCAGGTGCGCCAGGGCCTCAACACCGGTCTCGTCGTGGTGGGCAGCGTCGGCAGCGATCTCCGCATGGACTACACCGCGGTCGGGGACACGACCAATGTGGCCGCGCGCATGCAACAGTCGGCCACCCCCGGCGGCGTTCTCGTTGCCGAAGCGACCTACCGGCTCGTCGAGGCCCATTTCCACACGCGGCCCGTCGGACCGCTGTCTCTGAAGGGCAAGACCGAGCCGATGACCGCGTG
>WNGA01027136.1_pt1 | contig 11831 bp, 8 predicted proteins | sample 5400061 | NCBI WGS metagenome assembly WNGA01 (sample SAMN13153366, study PRJNA577476) | soil metagenome | isolation source: 100 cm soil or saprolite under grassland replicate 2 | place: USA:California | collected 2016-06-15
GTTCAAGAGATTTTTACAATTCCAAGATTGATTATGGGGATTTTGGCCATAGCCGACACCTTCTTAATTTATAAGATATCCCAACGGCGGTATGGAGATAAAGTAGCCTTAGCGGCGTCAATCCTCTTCGCAGTGATGCCATTCACTTGGATGACGAGAAGAGTATTACTAGAATCAATCCAACTACCCTTTATATTGACTTCAATTTTGTTGGTTATTTATTCAGCTGACATGAAGCACTTTAGGCGAACATCAATTATAATGTCTGGAATTTTCATGGGCTTTGCGATATTCACAAAGATTCCAGCATTCACAACAATTCCTATTGTTGCTTCGCTTACGTACTTTAACTACAGGCGTTTAAGATACGTACTCCTTTGGCTAATCCCAGTAATGTTAATTCCCGCGTTGTGGCCCATCCATGCACTCACCGTCGGTGACTGGAAGGATTGGGTCAGTGGAGTTTTATATCAAACACACAGGGAGAGTCGACCACTGATAAATACGCTAAACACATTCTTTCAAGTTGACCCAATATTGTTTATTATTGGATTTGGCGGAGTTATTTACTCAGTTTTCAAGCGTGACTATTTCATTATGATCTGGATATTCCCAATTTTGATATTTCTTCAATTAATTGGCTATGTCTCGTCTTTTCACCTAATTTCACTCCTTCCTCCTCTTTGTATAGCTGGAGGCCGTTTGATTATGGAAATTGGAAACAGCAATTTAAATGTAAGAATGAGAAATGTGTTACCGTTCATAAGAATATCAGCTATTGGCCTATTTGGATTAATCAGTTTAAGCATGCTCGTATCAATAGATATGAACTCGAGTTATTACCGAGCTTTAGCTTTTGTGATCCAAAAGCTACCAGAGTTGAGAACTGCAGCTCAAGCTAATAACTCAAATACTTCGATTCCAAATTCTGGAACTGAAAAGATTACTTTAAGCGGTAATCCAGAATATTTTTGGGTACCAGAATTCATATTCAACAAGGCTTTTCAAGGCAGTAGTTATTACAGCAATGCCCCTTTCAAGACAGACAAATATATCATGATTATTGATAAGGGATTCATAAATATCTTAAATGGGAGTTCTCGCTCTCGCGAGAGACTATCCCTGGCCTTGAACGGAACAACAAGTCTTTCTCTATTTGAACAAAACATGACAGGTAGCCTTGATACCTCTAAGTACCCGTATACTAGTCTAAAGCTTACCCCCGAGTCTCGATACATTGATATAAGATCAAATTACTAAGTAATTGAAATTTTATACAATTTTTTGCTTGCGCTGTAATTTTGTGCAAAAGTATTTTATTTGTCCACCCAAGATAGGTGACTGAACCACTATGCGTCTTCTTTTGCTCCATTCGGATTTTGTTGAATATGAACCGATTTCCAAAGAGATCAGCTTAGCCGAAGAAGGAATATCTATTGAGAAAAAGCGGATGGAAGATGTGATAGTTGTACTCGCAGCAGTTGAAAGTGATGATGATGAGAGTACGGTCTCAGCTGCAGCTGAAGACATAAAGAAATACGCAAATCTCGTGAAAGGGGTAAGAATATTAATTTATCCATATGCTCATCTTAGCCCCAATCTGGCTTTGCCCCAACGTGCCTTGGAGCTACTTTTAGCTTTAGAAATGTCGGTGAGTAAAGAATTTTCCACAGTTGCAAGAGCGCCTTTTGGTTGGACAAAATCATTTAGTATAAGGGTTAAAGGACATCCACTTGCGGAAAACAGTAAAATTATTTCTAGAGAAAAGGAATCAGGCGTCCAGAAATCTGAGAACTCTTTATCAAATGCTCTGAAAGCTGAAAAGCGACAGGAATCTTCTTGGCATATCCTCGATGGATCTCGAGATCTAATCCCTCTCGAAGAGTATGACTTCGGTAAGAGGAGTAATAACTTAAAGATACTAGCTGATTATGAAGTTTCAAAATCTAGAATTGTAGATGAAACTCCACCGCATGTTAGACTCATGAAAAAATTAGGAATTGCAGACTATGAACCAGCGTCAGACAGTGGTAACATGAGATTCTACCCTAAAGGAAGATTGATGAAGTCACTCATTGAAGCCCACGTTAGTAGCAGGATTTCAGAATATGGAGGAATAGAAGTAGAAACGCCAATCATGTATGATTCACAACATCCGGCCCTACGTAGCTACTTCAATAGATTCCCTGCTAGACAATATAACCTTGTATCTGACAATAAGCAACTTTTTTTGAGATTTGCTGCTTGTTTTGGTCAATTCCTAATGGCAAGGGATTTTCAAATTTCGTACAAGAATTTGCCGCTAAGGCTGTATGAACTAACAAAATATTCTTTCAGAAGAGAGAAAACTGGGGAATTGGTAGGATTGCGACGACTCAGAGCATTCAGTATGCCAGATTGTCATGCATTTTGCAAAGATTTAGAACAAGCTAAACAAGAGCTCTTGAAAAGGCTCCAACTTTCCCTACAGGTTATAAATGAATTGGGAATCTCTTCTGATAAAGATATTGAAATGGCCGTGCGGTTCACTCGACAGTTTTACGAAGAAAATAGAAACTTCATTCATCTACTAGTTAGTAAATTCAAGAAACCAGTGCTTATTGAAATGTGGGAAGAACGTTTCTTTTACTTTATACTAAAATGGGAATTCAATTTCATAGATAGTTTACGAAAAGCGGCCGCACTTTCCACCGATCAAATTGATGTTGAGAATGGACAACGATACAATATTCAATATGTAGATGAAAATAACGCGAGAAAGTTTCCTATAGTACTACATAATTCTCCAAGTGGTGCTGTAGAGAGAGTTATTTATGTCCTTTTAGAAAAAGCTGCTATCAATTCGAGATCAGGCGTGGTACCGTCTTTGCCATTGTGGCTCACTCATACACAAGTGCGAATGATTCCCGTATCTAATAAACATGTTGAATTCTGTGAAAAAATGCTAAATAAATTTAATAGCTGTAGGATTAGGGCTGATATAGATGATAGAGAAGAGTCAGTGGGAAAGAAAATTAGGGATTCAGAGACTGAATGGATTTATTATACTCTTGTTATAGGGGATAATGAGGTTGATTCTGATCAAGTTGTCGTGCGAGATCGAGAGGCCAGAAATCAATATAATATCTCGATTGAGGAGTTAATTAAGAGAATCACTTCATTACTGACGGAAAGACCTTATTTACCATTAAATCTGCCTGTTCGTCTTTCAGAACGTCCTAAGATATAGTTTTGCATATGCTTGTCTGTTTGCAAAATTCATCCACGATTACTATACTATTAAACAGTAACTTATACAAAAGTACTCTGTTCCTGTTATGTTACTTCAATCCAGCATCAAAACTTATTAATCCTACAATGATGATATGATTCGGAGATTATAACTACAGGCCATTTAATCGCAGACCTGATCAAGCCAACTAATCAATTATTTACTTACTCGATAAATCATCTTGAAGTTGCGGATCATCCTTTTATACATCACCCTAGAAGTAATCAATACAGATGGGAAGGGTTGAGAAGGGTGTATCATGTAGTGCTCAAGGTTGTGACAATCCTGCAGAAAGGTCCATAAGTAGCAACAAGGCTGCCATGGCAGTTGATCTCGGCATAGACACATCGATTAAGAGAACTTATCTCTGTAGACAGCATTATAAAGAGTGGAAAAAGGCTACAAAGCAAGATAGGGAGAATGAAAGGGCTCGGTGGACTTGAGTAGTTTCAGTTTACCTGGAACAACTCTGTTTAGTAACATCTTCATAGGTTCGAGCGTTTTGTCCTGATATATTCTCGGTTCAAGATTCGCAGTAGCGTATGAGTAGCTAATGTACCTTCACGGTAATCTTTATTCCTTAATGAAACTTCCACAATATCCAGTCCTACTAAATCAGCTGAGCTGTTTATTCCCTTAATGATCCTAATTATCTCGAAGGGGTCCAGACCGAAAGGCTCCGGTGTTCCTGTACAAGGGACATATTGTATATCATAAACATCTATGTCAAATGTGATGTATATTTTTCGGTCTTTGGTTATCTTTGATAGCCTTCCAATAACGTCATCTAAATTGTTTTTTACTGTCCATGCATCAAACGTAATTACTCCATTTGATTCTGCGTAAGACTCTTCTTGTTCATCTGCTTGTCTTATTCCGATCTGTACAAGATCCCTGCCTTTCAAAAATCCCTCGTCGATCAATCTGAAAAAGGGGGTTGTATGACACAACTTGTGTCCTTTGTATTCAGATTTTAAGTCTCGGTGAGCATCAAAATGAATTAGCACTGGTCCCTTATCATGGACGCCTTTAAAACAAAAATATGATACTGTATGCTCCCCACCGAGAGTAACAGGTATTTTATTGGACATTGAAAGTTGATTTACAAATTGAGTCAAGTGTTCATCTAGATATTTCAAAATGAACTGTACGTTATCCAGACCGGTGGGCGTCGTAGGAAATATCATGTCACCAATATCGATAAGGTTGATGACATTTTTAATATCGACATTTTCATCATAAATTAAGGTCTCTATTTGAAAGGCAGAAGCTGCTCTAATTGATTCTGGTCCCCTTGAAGTGCCTTTTCCAAAAGAAGTTGTTACATCTAATGGAATTCCTATGATTACAACATCAGCTTTTTCAAAAGTAACTGCAGCTTCTATGTCAGCAAAGGAAGCTTTTGCAGCGGTACGTTCCGGCACAAGGAATGATGATTGGATTATGTCGTAAATATCTTTCAAATATGATTTCACAGGGTTTTCATAGGTCTAAATTCCTCGCTCAAGGCTTACCAAAATGAAATATCAGTTCTTTTGAGCAGGGTCCCAGAAAAGTTCGTCTAGGTTTGTCTGTCTAGGCTTGCTTCCGCTTAACAGTCTTGCAGCTTTAATATGTTGAGGCAACCCTTTAAATGATGACGAGCTACTGCCATTTCCGTCGATTGAAAAATTCTTAGTGTTGTCTGTGATCTTAATTCCATATTTCCCAGGAGATTTATTAACCATTACGTTGAAGGTAAGATCTTGAAGCGGTATTTCATTTGTCTCGAGTTTAGTTGCAATTTCCTTAATTATCTCTATTATCCTTTCTCTAGCTATATTAAAATCAGCCGTAGTATTTACCTTGCTTAAGATTTCAAGCACTTGATAGAATGCCTTTCTAATGAAAGGCGGAGTATGAGATTTTTTCCCAGTAAGGCCTTTAACATCTACGGTCCCATCTTTCAAGACTCCTACGTAATTCTTTTTTAGGTCACTGAACACCACATAACGATATTCCTTATCGAGTTCGAGATCAACACCTAAGTTTGTTTTTGCCCATTTAGAAACTTCCCCGACTCTACCTTCAGTAGGGTCCTTCAAAAATATAGAATCAGTATCACCGTATACTACTTCTATTCCAATTTCCCGGCATTTTTCTATAGCTTTAGTGGTGGTATCCCTACCGATGGCAGCAGTTGCATCTGCGACAGGGAGGCAGTATAGTGGAAATATTTCAGCTCCCATTACTCCATAACTGGCATTAAGGATAACTTTTATTGCCTGGCTTACAACCACATATAGTTGCCTCTCATCATACTGAAGGGACTTGTCTTTTGAAAGCTGTTTATAATATCCAACGCGCAAATCTCGCAAGGACCCAATTAGAAGAGATGTTACCCCTCTTCGGATCCTGCAGATCCAATGATTTGTGTTCGGTATGATCTGAGCTGGATCAGCTTTGCATTCCGAGTGGGTACAGTTAACAGTTTCGTATGATAGATTATGAACTTTTATTATGCTAGGATAAAGGCTTGCAAAGTCAACAACCATGATGTTAAAATGTATGCCAGAAATTGGTTCAACTACTAAACCACCTCTATATTTTTTCTCCTTAATAATAGCAGTAGTAGAGGCTTGCCCTTTGCTCAAAAGTTCGTCTCGCCTTGGAATTAATGCATTTATCTTCCTATGTTCAAAGTAGAGCATACCTCTTATCCATTGGTTTACACCAAATCGTGAGACATCCTCTATTGACAATCTAGATATTCTTGCAATTACGACTAGAAGCTTCATGAGTAGATCGTCATTAAAGCTAGTAAGTCTAAAAGTCAAGTCTGCATCTTTTAGACAATATTCAGCCAATTTCTGTGTCGGCAAGTCATTTATATTTCCATCAAATTCCATTTTGCTATCATCTAGAAGAGCTTCACAAATGGCTCCAAGTCTGAATTCTGAATATTTGTGGCTAAAGGCATAAATTTGAATAGATCTGTTTTGAAAAGTCCTGAATAAGTCGATATGCAAACCATGCTTTAACTGAACTGGTTCTGCCTGAATGCCCTTTTTTGCATACGATTCACGTTTAACAAGTATTGGTATTTCTTCTCGGGGTATTGTAGAGTTCAGAATAGGATCAATACGCGGATCTTGAGCTCTGGCAGACAAATAAGGAAGATCGAAATCATCCCCGTTGAAAGTTACTACTATTGGATATATCCAAATAATTTTGAATGCCTTTTGAATAAGTTCTATCTCTGTTTTACAGATTTCTATATCGGTTGATAAGAGATCAAAGTTTTCATTGACATCTTCCTTCTCTAAAATGAAGACTTTTCTGATACCGTCGCTTGAAACCAAACCTATGGCAGTAATCCTTCGGTCGTGTTCTCTGGGATTGGGAATTCTACCTTCTTCTGATTCAACTTCTATATCAATCGCAATACGCTTCATGTTAGGAATAGGCTGATTCAGGAGATGAGCCCATTCTGTTATGTATTTTCTATATTGTTCATTCCCTGCCTCTTTAGTGCCTTCTATCATCCTATTCCAGAGCAGCTCTTTTAAAGCAATTTCAACAGTCCCAGAAATTTCAAACCGATCTTCAATTATCTTGTCTCCTATCCTAGAATAGTAATTTCCGGGAATAAGTCCTGAATCATAGAGATAGTTTTCATGGTATTTAATATCGGCTTCCCATGCGGTCAATTTTTCTCGCACACTGTTCTCCGTACCTCCAATTGACAATGGATCCGGAGCAGTAATTTTTAAGACCTGAATTTTTTTATCATTTATCAAATCATTTTTGTCGACCAAGGATTTAGAAAATCTCTTATCACTGCCAATTATCTGATCCAGAGTATCCTCATTATCTATCTTTGTATAGCAATATGGTTTATGTCCAGTTTTGTCCGCCCAAAAATATATTGATTCCAAACTAGGAACATAAAATTTCAGATAAATCTTCTGTTCCTCGCCCGAATAGATTGCAGAAACTAGCATAGCCCTAGTATTTTCTGGCAACTCCATTCGGGATTCACTTTTCGTCCCTCTAGTTTCTAGAATCGAGCCTTGTACCAATTAGCGTAATATGAACTGTACCATAATAAATATTTGCAAACTGTTCACAGGCAAAAAAAATTATTATTAACAGGCGAATGAATGTCTCATTCTTACAAACTCGGTTCCTAGCCCATCAATGTGAACAATCATGAACCTTCCTTGGGTTTATCGTTCCGCTAATTCGATACCCAAAAAGCTTGGAATGACTCCAAATAAGTATAGATATTGCATACATCAATAATCTTAACTATATTTATGATTGACAGTTTGTCCTAATTTTGAGAAGTAATATAATAAGTGAATTAGGGGATAATTTGTTTAATATTAAACAAGCCACTAAGTATTGTTAGCATTCTCAACCGCTATGTATGCCGAATAACACTTGAAAATGCTTATACAAAGGTTAGTGAATTAGTTCTTCATTGCAATATCATAAGGCCTCTCAAATGGGTCACGATAGATCTAGGAAAGCGCAGCACAAGCTATTTGATTATACAGGTTATGCAATGTTAACCTACACAACTAAAAATGATGAGAATGGCTTTGCGCCCGTTGGTGAAGAAATGCTGCTGGCAAAAATCGTACGAGGCAACGAAGCTTTGGTTGTCTTATGCGATGTCGACGGTTACACAAAGGCTCAATCTAAACCTCTCCCTGTAGCAAAGGCAAATGAAATTTATCTCCGCATGCAAAAGGACGGTTTTGCAGAATATCGTGGAGAAGTTAAAACTGTTTCTTAGATATTCAGAACTATTACACACTTAGCTTGATCTGCTGAGCTACGACAATAGCCTATCTTGATCAACGGCTCATTTTAGTTCAAAAGGTGATTCTGGTTCCAATATTGGATCCATTCAGAATAATATCTTTCAAAGTATCAATATCGGCTTTTGTGATGATAGTTTGAATTTTAGACCTATGAATCACTTTCAATGCTACAAGATCCATGAGTTCATAAGTTCCAGCCTGACTGTTCTTCTGCCTGAGCAATTCCATACATTTATCTACTGATAATTCAGAAAACATTCTTGCATCATAATTCACGCTAGGATCCTTGTCATAAATGCCAGGTACATCGGTAGCATTGATAAAAGTATCTGCCCCTATTTTTTCACTTATCAGAGCAGATGTTGCGTTTGTACTTTGACCTGGATGTAATCCACCGGCAACTACTATCTTGTTAAACTCCACAGCTATTGCAACTTCATCTAGTGTCTTGGGTATTTGTGGATAACCCACGTGTCCTATAGCTGTAAGGAGTAATCTAGCATTAAGTCGTGAAACATCTATACCTAAGGCATCAAGCGTAGCCTCATCACTATTCAATGCTCTTGCCAATTCTATATAATGCCTAGCAATCTTTCCCCCGCCTGTAACAATAATCGGCTGGACTTTATCGGTTAGGGCTATTAATAGGGCTGCGTACTTTTTTAGCGTTGCAGATTGTGTCTTGAAATTAAAAATGCTTCCACTCAGTTTTATTACTATTTTTTGTCTCATATTCTTTGCATATCAGAACCCATCTGTGATCTCTAATCCTTCATCTCCAAATATCTTTCGGGCTGCATCGGCAATTTCATTTCTGTTCCCATGATCAGTATAGACTCTAAGCATATCTAAATGCCCAGAAATGGAATTTATTATTGGTAAAGACGATACCGGCATTCTTACTACACCTTTTTCAGTCACCAATAAGATCGATCTCATCTCGCTCTTGTTAGGGGCAAGTGGTACTGATGCGATGCCTGATATATCGACGAAAATATGATCAGTGTCAATTCTTGCAATCTCTGCAATTTTTGAGCGTACATCTTCTATCCACTCCCAATTTAATTTCTTCTTAAACTTTTCTCTTTTGTATACGAACTTTTCATACACGCATTTCAGTAGTTTTCTCTCCAAGTAATTCCTTACCAGTTGTCTAACAACGGGATTTCCCGTGGCCGATAGCAATTTGGCAACAATGGTTTCGTCTGTTAAATCTAGAAAAGCCTGTAAGTTCCGAGTTACAAAATCAATGGAATCGTACGCTAACGATATAGAATGAAGAAGCATGACTTCGGCAGCTCTAACTGTTTTGTGAAAATATACTGCTTTGAACATTTCATAACGAGATATTAACATTGATTCAAAGGAGTAAAGCGAGGACCGATGTAAGGCGATGCTACTTCCATCTATAATTGCAAATGAGTTTATAATTCTATTATAATCGATTCTTCCATATTCAGCTCCGGTAAATAAGCTATCACGAGGGAGATAATCCATTAAGTCAGCAGAGAGACCTCCTGCAATAATTTCATTCATAAATTTCGAAGTAGATTGGCCAGATGAAAGGTCTGCAATTTGTTTTGGAGAAAAACCGTGATTACTTAAGATGTCACTTATTTCAGTTCTGCATATGATTTCTTTACCTATATGTTCATGATCTTTATTGCTCCTCAACATGATCACCTCTTCTGATAAATGAGAAAAGGGACCATGCCCTATATCATGCAAGAGGGATGCGACTCTTAGTTGCTGAACATGATCATGATTAGCCAACTCATTTAAGGAAAACAGACGTTCTCCTGCTAGTCCTGCAACATGCATGGCACCTAGCGAATGTTCAAAACGTGAGTGTTGGGCAGAAGGATAAACCAGATGAGCCCCAGCCAACTGCTTTATTCTCCTCAATCGTTGAAAAACAGAAGTGTCTATTAGCTCTCGTTCCAGTTCTGTAACTTGAATGCATTTATGCACGGGATCAGTTATCTCACCGACATATTTCATAATCTTAAGAAGATGAAGTCGTTTGTTGGAATTAAAACTTGACGTTTGCCTTTACAAGTTCCATGACTTTTCTGCTGACCTCTTCCCGCGGTCTATTGGCGTTTACTACTTTCCATTTAAAGCGTCGAGCAAGTTTCTTATAATTTCTTTGTACTTTCTCTAAAAGTAAGTCATCACTTTCAAAAAGATCCAGCGTGTACCTAGATCTTGATTTGGACACTGCTTTGCTTACATCAAGGACTATACAAAGATCCTCCCGAGGCAATCCTTTGTCCAAGTTTTGAAGCCAATCTAATTCCAAATTTTTCGATATACCATAAACCAGGTTCGAATGATAATACCTGTTCAAGATGACAATTGTACCGCTCTCCAGCATACTCTGAATATCTTTCCTCCTTTCCCATCGGTTTGCAGAAAGGAGCATGAGTTTTGTCTGATCGGGATATCCACGTTTTCCGTCAAGGAAGGCCTTTATTTCCGTGCCTATTGGAGTGGTATAATCTGGAAAGTCTAGACAGATGCATAATTTTCCATTATATTTTAGTGTGTCCATTAATAATCGCGATTGGGTTGTTTTTCCTGCTTTGTCTATTCCTTCGATAACTATAATTTTTCCATAACGCAATTGATTTTAAGAATCAATCAACATAAATAAAAGTATGATCTGAACGGTTTTATTTTTTCCAGTCAGCGCCAGAAAAAAAAGTAAGAAAATACAAATGGAAAATAATCTTAAGATTGGACGAGAAGATTCGATATCCTTCTTTGTTGGCCATCGAACAGGTTAGACCCTATAAAAACTGAAAGTTATTACCTTAAAATACTCCCAATATTTCCACTATTGTAAGAAATCACATTCAATTATCCGTTTGAACTAAATAAAATAACTCCCAGTACAATCACCCAGTGCACTCAATATTTCCTTCAAACTCTCCTCGCCAATCGTTTCCCGAAACTATTTGCAACTTCCCCAACGCTCCACAGAACCCGGTAACTGTAACCTGTGAAGGAACACTCGCCCCACACACACTGTCGGACGTTCTGGAACAAATCCTACAAAAGCCGAAAAGACAAAACTAGATTTATGCTTAATTGAACTTCCAGTGCAGGTTATTGCTCCTTGAATACTTCCTGAAGCATCGGCCGCAAAAGCTGGACTGAAGAGGGGATTATACGGTAACTGGCCCACGAACGAAATCAGGATCAAGATAAGCATCATCTTCATTGTTACTTTCCCCGAACACTTTAACAATTTTCGTGATTTATGGGTTATGGATTCTGGTACTATAATATATAATGGAGTAGCGTCTTGCACGAACAAATTACAAAACGCAAGGGCTGATTATAAAATATGGTATGATCTTGGCTTTTACCTTGTTGAACTAGCAATTTGGATGTTAGGCACTTCGAAATTAATATCGCCTAAATTGCTGAGCAGTCATGCTCATCACTAACGCAATAGTGATCGGTCTTGTGAATATTATATAATAATGTCTAATTATATATCACATTCATACCCTGGACTCAATAAACTTAATAATTATATAATAAATCTAGACATAAGTGCGCCCTTATCTTCAAATATAAGGTATACCGTATTACTTCTGACTAACATGGCACAATTGCCAGCACTGATACCAAAAGAAGTAGAAATCCAGAGACTAAAGAAAATTTACATTATGGTCATTATGCTGGGATCTATCGCAGCATCCGTAGAGGTAGATAACTTTGTCGATGGATCACTACAC
>WNGA01011071.1_pt1 | contig 11829 bp, 13 predicted proteins | sample 5400061 | NCBI WGS metagenome assembly WNGA01 (sample SAMN13153366, study PRJNA577476) | soil metagenome | isolation source: 100 cm soil or saprolite under grassland replicate 2 | place: USA:California | collected 2016-06-15
CAGCCGGGCCGGCGAGCCTGGCCTGCCGGGGGACCCTCGAGGCAGCTGGCCACGTCAAGCCGATCGAGTTCACCGCACACGTCGAAGACGCGAGCGCGCGAGCCGTCACCCTGCGCGCCGAGGTCGTGGTCGACCGTACCGAGTTCGCCATGACGTGGAGCCCGCTGGGCATGGCGTCCGCGATGGCCCGCGTGACCGTTGAAGCACGGTTCGCCCGCCCGTGAGTGATGGTGGAACGCCGCCCCAACAACGGGTTCGACGCCGTGGGCGGCACCCGAACCCTGCGTGCGGCAAGGGCGGCTGCGGCAAGCCCGCGGTCACCTCCGCCGGCGACCCGGTCGTTCGGTGCCGTCCCGCGGGTCCCGGCACCGGTACCTGTACCACCCACTACGGAGAAGCGATATGGAGACTGGGGCTGGCAAACTTGGCCGCAGGCTCGGCCTGGGCCCCGGTCCGGGCGGAGCAAGTCCGGGTTGGCCGTGGCGCGCGGGCGGAAGCGCCGCGACCAAGGGAAGCGAACCGCTTCACTTCGACGGGCGGCTGGAGCTGCGCACGGTGGTCTCCGAGCTGGTCGCCGACGGCGGCGGGGAAATGCGGGCGACGGACAAACCTCGGCAAGAAACGAAACCAGCAGCTGACAGAGGGAGGTGCCGATCATGATCGGTGGTGTGACCCAGGTTGTCATCGAAGTGGAGGACCAGGACCGGGCCAAGGCGTTCTGGACCCAAACCCTCGGGTTCGAGCTCGCGCAGGACGCACGCTACGGGGAGGAACGGTGGCTGGAGGTCCGCACACCGGACAAGGCCGTGGTCGTGGTCCTCGATCTTCGCAGGGGGCCGCGGCCGACCGCGCCCGACCCGAGCCTGCCGACCTCCAACGTGTCCTTCTACGCCGAGGACCTGCAGCAGACCTATCAGGAGCTGAGCGCCCGCGGCGTGACGTTCCCGCTGCCGCCCGTCAAGCAGCCCTTCGGCTGGTGGTCGCTGTTCGAGGACCCCGACGGCAACCGGTTCGCCCTGGTTCCCCTCGGCCAGTAGTACTTCGGCTCGCTTGTCGGGTCTTCTGGGCCAGCGGTGGCTGAGGTGCGCACGGAGTTGAGGTTGGCCGGGCGACCCGGCCCCCTACCCGATCTCGGTTGGCTGCATGCTGTGCCGCGGATGGGAGCTTGCCGTGCCGGCCCGCTCCAGGCATGGTGACACATATGGCGGAGCAGCCACAGCAGCCCTCAGTAGAGACAGCCGCAGCCACGCGGCCCGGCCCGACGAGGGCGGCAGAAACGGTAACGGCGGACGATGTCCGGCGCCGGGTCCGTGACTTCCTGGCCGAGTTCGACCCGGCCACGGTGCCGCGGGGCGAGTTCCTGCGCGCACGCTTCGACGCAAGCCTGGCCTTGGTGCATTACCCGCCCGGGCTTGGCGGCCTCGGCGCGGGCCGCACGCTGCAGGTGATCGTGGAAAGTGAGTTCGCCGCGGCAGGCGCACCGAGCAATCATCCGGAGCGCATCGGCATCGGGCTGGGGATGGCGGCGCCGACCATCCTCGCCTTCGCCTCGGATGAGCAGCGGCGGCGCTGGCTGCGGCCGTTGTGGACGGGTGAAGAAGTCTGGTGCCAGCTCTTCAGCGAACCCGGCGCCGGCTCTGACCTTGCTGGACTCGCCACCCGCGCGGTCCGTGACGGGGATGGCTGGCTGGTCACCGGGCAGAAGGTGTGGACGTCCACGGCGCACCGCGCGCGCTGGGGGCTTCTGCTCGCCCGGACCGATGCCGACGCGCCCAAGCATCGCGGTCTCACGTACTTCGCGTGCGACATGACAGCCGAGGGAGTAGACGTCAGGCCGCTGCGGCAACTCACCGGTGAGGCGGAGTTCAACGAGGTGTTCCTCAATGACACGCGGATCCTTGACGCCGACCGAATCGGCGCGGTGGGCGACGGCTGGCGGGTGGCCATAGGCACGCTGATGAACGAGCGTGTCTCCATCGGCGGCATGGTGCTGCCGCGGGAGGGCGGCATGATCGCTTCCGCTGTCCGAACCTGGCGCGAGCGGCCCGATCTCCGCACGCCCGGGCTGCATGACCGCCTGCTGCGGCTCTGGGCGGAGACGGAGATCGCCAGGCTTGCTTCCATACGGCTGCGCCAGTTGCTCGCGGCTGGCCAGCCGGGCCCCGAGGGGTCGGCGGCCAAGCTTGTCTTCGCCCGGCTGAACCAGGAGATATCGGGCCTGGAGGTTGAGCTCGCGGGTGGCGACGGGCTCCGGTACGACGACTGGACGATGCGCAGGCCCGAGGGCGCGAGCTTCTACGGGCGCGGCCCCGGCTACCGGTATCTTCGGTCGCGCGGGAACTCCATCGAGGGAGGCACCTCGGAGATCCTCCGCAACATCATCGCGGAACGGGTGCTGGGCCTGCCGGCCGAGATCCGGCTTGACAAGGATGTCCCATGGAAGGACCTGCCGCGATGAACGAGGCCAGGGCGGGCGAAGCTGTCAATCTTCTTTACAGCGAGGAGGAAGACGCGCTACGGGCGGCCACCCGCGCGTTGCTCGAAGATCGATGCGGCTGGGCGACGGTCCTGGCCAGAACCGAGAGCCATGAGCCATACGACGCCGACCTATGGCACACCCTGGCCGCGAAGATCGGCTGCGCCGGGCTTCTCGTCCCGCCGGAGCACGGCGGGGCGGGAGGCTCTTACCGTGAGGCGGCGGTGATGGCAGAGGAGCTCGGCCGGGCGGTAGCACCGGTTCCCTACCTGGGCAGTGCCGTTGTCGCAACCGCGGCTCTGCTCGCCGCGGGCGACGGCGGGGTGCTTGCGAAGGTGGCGGACGGCGGCGCCACCGCAGCGCTTGCGGTGCCATTCGCCACGCTGCCCGGCACATCTCCACCACCTACGGTCCGCGTCCTCGGGGCGCGGCCCGCGGACCTGGCTTGCGGTGTGACGCGGCTCAGCGGGACTGTGCCCGGGCTAGCCGATGCGCTGCCCGCCGATGTCCTGCTCGTCCCCGCCGATGGCGTGCCCTACGGGCTCTATGCCGTGGACGCGCACGCCGCCGGGGTGACCCGCGCTCCGTTGGTAACGCTCGACATGACCCGCCAACTCTGCGAGCTTTCCTTGCACGATGCGCCCGCCCGCCTGATCGCCTCTGGTGACGACGCGAGCCGGGCGGTGTCCAGCGCGCTCACCGCGGGTGCGGCGATGCTCGCATCCGAGCAGCTCGGACTGGCCGAGCAATGTCTGATGATGACGGTCGCCTACGTGACCGACCGGCGCCAGTTCGCGCGGCAGGTCGGATCCTTCCAGGCCCTCAAGCACCGGCTCGCCGACCTGTGGGTGTCGGTTACCGAGGCGCGCGCGGCAGCCAGGTACGCTGCGGCCTGCCTGGCGGCCCGCGATCCCGACACGCCAGTCGCTGTTGCGCTGGCGAAATCGGCCTGCTGCGACACCGCGGTCAAGGCGGCCGAGGAATGTGTCCAGCTGCACGGCGGCATCGGCTTTACCTGGGAACACTCTGCGCACCTGTACCTGAAACGAGCGAAGAGCTCCGCCATCGCGTTCGGTACGCCGGATAAGCACCGCGCCGCGCTCGCGAGCCTGGCCAGCCTGCCGGCGCCCGCATCGGGCTCATAGCCAAAGCTCGCCCGGTGGGCGTTTCAGCCGGAAGCGCGAGCACCGTGCTGGATTATCGGCAGCCCGCAAGCCGCCCATCCCTGGAAACCACCGACAACGTCAGTGGCGCGCGTGAGGCCAAGGTCATGCAGAGCCGCAGCGGCGAGGCTCGACGTGTAACCCTCGGAACAGGTCACTATGACGCGGTGGCCATATCCGGTGACCAGCGGGAGCCTGGCCTCGCTCGCCGGATCGAGCCTCCACTCCAAGACGTTGCGCTCGATGGCCAACGCGCCAGGTATCTCGCCCTCTGTGGCCCGCTGGCCGACCGGGCGAATGTCGATCAGCCACGCGCCGCGCGTGATTTCGTCGAACGCTTGAGGCGGGGTGAGCCGCCGGAGGCGCCGGCGCGCCGCAGCGAGGATTTCGTCGATCGTGCGCGCACCAGCCGGCCGGATAGTCACCAGTCCTTCACGCTTTCGGTATGCCGCGCCACCAGCCCTTCGGCGGTCACATCGTAGCGGGTCATCTCCGTGAGCGGCGGTGAGTAGGCGTGCACGCTGACGACGGGCGCGGCCGACGCGTTGCGAACATCGTGCACGAAGTTGGGCCCAAACGTGCGGATGCCACCAGCACCCACCATGCGGATGCTCGCGTCGTGGTGTTCTTCCAGCACGCCCCACGTGACGGCGAAGGCGCCGGCTGAAGGGCCGTGATCGTGATAGCCGGTGGCCTGGCCCGGCAGCCAGCTGATCAGCCAGACGTCATACCCGTCACCCAGGTGGATCCGCTCGTACCAGCGTCCATCGGCGTTCAGCCGAACCAGCGAGGTCCATTCCTGTGGTCGCGCCGCGCAGGCGCGGGCGAGGTCGGCGAGTTGCTGACGGCGCAGGGCGGCCCGGATGGTCGCGCTCATGTGTGGCATCTCCTCATCTGCTCATCTGCTTGCGTCCGGCTCCCTTCCGGCACCGCTGGCCGCGGCTGCGTGACCGGACACAGGGCGCTGGCCTGCCGCCGGAGATCGACGTGGAGACGCTTGTGATGAGGGCTGCCGTGGTGCACGGTAGGATCTTGCCAAGATTTGACGACTAAATCAATCGAAAAAGTCAACATTAATTCGTGTCGTGTCGCTGACCGGGCGCGTTGGCCGGCGCGGCGCACACCCGAATGTCATGGCTGAGCTTCCCTGCGGCTGGTACAGTCCCGGGCTGATGCAAATTGTTATCCATCCCGTACGCACCGTCGTCACGGTCGCCGTGCTGTCGGCGGCGTTGTTCTCGCACCTCTCGGTACGGGCGCCGCAAGCGGTGGCCTCGGCGTCGCCGGGGCTCAGCATCTCGGTAACGGACGGCAGGAAGACGGTGCGCCCCGGCGATCGGGTCAGCTACACGGTCAAGCTCCATAACATCGGCACAACGACCGCCCCCGGGCTCGTCGTCGTGCAGACGCTGCCCGCCGGCCTGACGCTCGTCTCGGCCACCCCGCACGCCGTGACCCGCGCGGGACAGGTCAGATGGAAGATCAGTCTGCCGCCGGGGCGCGCCCGGACCTTTGGTGTCGTCGGCCAGGTTGAGCACACATCAAAGCAGCTTCTGCGCCTCGCCACCGTCGCTTGCGCGACAGCGGACGGCGGCACCAAGCCGATCGTCTGCGCCGCCCACTCCGACCAGTTGCCCGCCGGCGCCGCAGCGGCTGATCCGCGGCGGGGGACTGGCGGCCGTGGGACGGCATGGTACGTCGTGCTCGCGGCGGTCGCGGTGGCCGGTTTCGCTGCCGTGGCCGGCTGGCGCCTCGCCGTGCGTCGTCGCGCCCGCCGCGTTACAGAAAACGCCGGGTGACGGCCGGCCCGGTGACCGCCACCCGGACCGTGCTGTCGCCGAGCACTGGGTGCACGGCGGTAACGGTGACCATTCCGGTACGTCGCAGGTGAGCCGGGCCGATGCGGCCACGCGCTCGCGGCGACCGAACCTCGTATCGCGTGACATCCACGCTATCCGCGCGTGGCATCCTGCGGAGTCAGGGAAGACGTGCCTGTCCTGTGCGGAGAACGAAAGCAGATCGGGCAATGAACGCTTGCATCAGTTGTCAGCGCGCGGTTATTCTGCGGATTCATGAGCCTGGCGGGAGTCTGAGGGTGTGATTACCAATCGGGCTGGTGCGCCCGTGGGGCCCTCATCGACCCAGGCTAGGCCACACCGGCCACTGCTTACCGCTGCGGTACGGCTTGTCGGCGTGCGCAAGGAGTACCCAGGGGTCGCTGCCGTGGCCGGAGTCGATCTGACCGTCGGGTCGGGGGAGTTCTTCACGCTGCTCGGGCCGTCCGGATCCGGCAAGACGACGCTGCTGCGGATCATCGCGGGCTTCGAGCGCCCGGATGCGGGCCAGGTACTCCTCGGCGGAACCGACGTCACCAACCGGCCGCCCTACCGCCGCGACGTCAACACCCGGGATCGTGGCGGGTTCCATCTTCACCTTCGCCCTGACGCTCGGTGATTACATCACCCCGTTGCTCGTGGGTGGCACCGGATCGACGTTCATCGGGAACGTCGTCTACACCAACGTCGGTTCGCGCTCGTGCCGGTCGTGGTCATGGCGATCTACCTCGCGGTGGCCAAGCGCCTCGGCGCGTTCGAGGCGCTCTAGGGGCGTGGGGATGGACGGCGTGGGCGGAACGTGGCTTCGGCGATCAGGGCGGCGGGAAGGGACGAGGCGATGACCGGTTCATGGACCCGACGGGCGCTCGCGGTCTGGGTCGTGCTGGTCCTTCTCTTCCTGTTCGTCCCGATCATCACGATCATGCTCTACGCGTTCAATCCGTCCAACATCCAGAGTTGGCCGATTTCGGGCCTGACGCTGAAATGGTTCACCCGAACCTGGGAAAATCCGCAGATCCGGTCGGCTCTGCTGCTGTCGGTCAAGGTCAGTCTGCTGGCGACGGCGACCGCACTGATCCTTGGCAGCCTAGCTGCCTTCGGCGTGCACAGGTTCCGCTTCTTCGGCCGGGAGGCCGTCTCGTTCCTCCTCGTGCTCCCGCTCGCGCTGCCCGGGATAATCACCGGGATGGCGCTCAACGCGTTCTTCCGGGGCGCCGCCATCGGGTTCTCGCTGTGGACGATCGTGATCGGTCACGCCACCTTCTGCATCGTCGTCGTTTACAACAACATGCTCGCCCGCCTGCGCCGTACGTCGGGGTCGCTTACCGAGGCCTCGATGGATCTCGGCGCCAACGGCTGGCAGACGCTGCGCCGGGTGACGCTGCCGTTGCTGTCCACGGCGGTCATCTCCGGAGCGCTCCTCGCCTTCGCGCTGTCCTTCGACGAGGTCATCGTCACGACGTTCACGGCCGGTGCGCAAAACATGCTGCCGTTGTGGATCTTCGGGGCGATCCGGCTCGGGCAGCAGCTGCCCGAAGTCAACGTTGTGGTGTTCTTCGTGATACTGGCGACGTTCATCCCGGTCGCCATCGCGGCGCGGCTCGCGGGCGGCGGGTTCACCAGCCGCGCCGAGATCGGCCCCCGGTCGGCCCGGGCCGAGGGCGCCAGGCCTGCGGATACCGCAGCTGCTGGGCCTGCGTGAGACGTGCTCAGCCGGATCAAAGCGGTAAACCGGGCCCGCCCGTCACATGAGGGCGCTCATGGCGACGGCGGCGAAGAGCAGCGTCAGGTAGCTGATGGAGACGTGGAACAGCCGCAGCGGCCGTACCCGCCCGCCGATGCGGGTCCGGGCGCAGAGCCGGTGGGCTTCGGCGAGAAACCATCCGCCAAGCAGGACCGCGCAGCCGCCGTAGAGCCAGCCCGCGAAGGGTGCCAGCGTGAGCGACGCGGCGACCATCGTGTACGAGTAAAATAGGATCTTGCGTCCGACAATTGCCGGCGTGGCGATCACAGGCAGCATCGGCACGTGCGCTGCCTCGTAGTCCTCGCGAAACTTTATCGCGAGAGACCAGAAGTGAGGCGGGGTCCAGAAGAACACCACCGCGGCCAGCAATACCGCCGGGAGAGCGACCCTATCGGTCACCGCCGCCCAGCCGACCAGAATCGGGAAGCATCCCGCCGCGCCGCCCACCACGATGTTGGACGGGGTGCGTCGCTTGAGCGTCAGCGTGTAGACGAATACGTAGAAGAGGATCGCCGCGTCGGCCAACAGCGCCGCCAGCCAGTTCACCGCGAACCCGAGCAGGGCGGTGCCCAATGCCGCGAGGAGCAATCCAAAGGCCAGCGCCTGTCCCGGGCTGATCAGCCTGCTCCCCTCGTCTAGGGCCAGCGGCCGGCGGGACGTGCGCCGCATGAGCGCGTCGATGTCGCGGTCGAGGTAGCAGTTGATCGTGTTGGCGCCACCGGCGGTGAAAGCCCCGCCGACCAGGGTGGCGCCGACCAGGGTCGCGGAGGGCAGCCGGTGTGCGGCCAGCACCATCGCCGGCAGGGTGGTCGCCAGCAGCAGCTCGATGATGCGCGGCTTGGTCAGCGCGACATATGAGCGCACCGCCAGGGTCAGCCGCCGGCGGACGTGGAACTGTCCGGCGTCCGTCACAGTCTGCATCGCTTGAGGGGTCATCGTCGTTCCGCAACGTCGGGTGGGGCGGCTGGCGGCGGTGGGCCGGTTCCTCCTCCGGCGCCGCGAAGCCGCGCGGCGTCGTGCCTCGCCTGGTCGCGCGCGTCCTGGTCCAGCCACCGGAGCAGGGCGATCCCGAGAGCGGGCACGACGGTGAGCATCCCGGATTCCCACATGAGGGTCCCGGCCAGACTCTGATCTGACAGCGCGGTGGCCCCCCATGGCGGCGTGTGTGTGGCGTAGTACGGGTAGAGGACGCGGCCCGTTTCGGCTATCGCGACCCCGAGGAACGCCATGACCGGCATTATCAGCAGCAGATAGAGCATGCGCGCCGGGTGCGAGAGCCGGCGCGGCGCCGGATCGACCCCGATGGCCGGCCACCAAAACAGCAGGGCGGTGAGCAGATACGCAACGTGTTCCAGCTGGTGCACCCAGGCCCGCTCCAGCGCGAGGTTGTACACCGGAGTTAGATGGCTGCCGACGACGGTCACGGCGAACAGCGTGAACGTGACGAGGGGATGGCAGACGACGCGGACCGAACGGCTGCGCAGCGCGCGCGCCAGCGTCCGCCGGGGCAAAAAGGGCAGGTCGGCACGTAGCAGCAAGCTGATCGGCGCCCCGAGGAGCAGCAGCGGTGCCGCCACCAGCTGGATCAGCAGGTGCTGGAGCATGTGAGCGGTCAACGAGTTGCTTGACAGGGAGTCGGGCGGCCCATCGATCGCGACGACAAGGACAAGCAGCCCGCCGCTGAAGGCAGCTAGCCGACCGCGCGGCCAGCCCACGCCGGGCCGCAACGAGCGCAGCCGCCGAACCGCCGCGAGATAGACAAGCCCGGCCACGGCGACGCCCATCGTGGGTACCGGATCGACCTCCCAGGCCGTCAGCCCATCTCGAATGTCGAACAGCGTGACGCTCCCATCGCCCGGTAGCCCTGCCGCCGACTCCATCGGGCCTGGGTGGCGTCATGGCGTCGGCCGTCTGGCCTGAGCGCTACGGGTGCGGGATAACCGCTCCGCGGAGCCCTCGGCGAGGCCAGCGTCGCACGCGAGCGAAGCGTCGGCCTTTGGACATTACGAATTCGTCATGCGTGGGCGTGTCATCGTTACAGACCTCTCATGTTGGCCGCCGCCCCGGACGTAGGGCTAGACCTTCTCACTGAGGCGGGTCTGAACTTTTCTTCAGAAGCATCTGAACTGGTTCTCCTGTCTGGCGCCCAGAGTAAGCGACGAGCGGATCCGCATCGGGGTTTCGTCCCCTCGTCTTGCGCACTGGGTGGTTCGTATTGGGCCCTGAAGGACCCGAAGGAGGAGACATGAGAGCGGCAAGCGCACCCAAGCCAAGCGCTGAACGCCTCGGCCGACCATCACAGCTCGTCGTCATCCTCGCGGTAGGCGGCATGCTCCTGGCGCTCGGCGCGTGCGCCAAAGGGGGCACCAAGGCGAGCAAGACGCCAACACCAACCAAGACCGCCAGCCCCGCGGCCGCGACGATCCCTACCTATCAGGTGTCGGTGTCGAAGTTCACCTACCAGGGGATGCCCGCCACCGTCCCGGCGAACAAGCCATTCAACATCGTGTTCTCCAACAAGGAATCGTTCCCCATCACCCACGAACTCGTGGTGCTCGGCCTCACCTCCGGTAAGACGGTCCAGGACGTGATCGCCGACGCGAAGAAGAAGGGCCAGGCCGGCGAGGACGACTGGCTGCACTTCGGCGAGATCGCCGACATCGACACCGGCGGGACCGGCGTGCAGACCTACGACCTGCCCCCGGGCAACTACGTGATCACCTGCTGGGAGAACGGCAAAGCCGGCGGCGGCACGGGCCCGGTCCACGCCTCCATCGGCATGGCCAAGACGTTCACGGCGTCTTGAGATGATGTCTGATCGAGCGCATCACCGCGACCAAACCCGCAGGGCGCGACCAACGTCCGCAGCGGCCGGCCCAGGCCGGCCGCTGCGGACGGCCGCCTCAGTGACGTTCCTGCTACTCACTTCCGGGTGCGTGCAAGCCGGGATATCGCAGAAGTCCGACCACGTACATGGGCTCTTCTACATCATCTTGTGGCTCGCGCTCCCGGTGTTCCTGTTCGTCGAGGGCATGCTTCTCGTCTCGGTGATCCGCTACCGCAAACGGCGCGGCGACGAATCGGAACCGGTGCAGGACCCGGGCAACAACAAGGCACTGGCGATGTTCTTCGCCGGCCCCCTCGCGGTTATCATCGCACTCCTCGCGGTCGGCGAGGTGGCGGTCGCCACGGTCGACCACAACGCCCCCCACCCGGGGGAACGGCTCGTAATCAATGCGTTTCAGTGGGAGTGGTCGGCGAACTACGTGAACGAGGGGATCACCGTTACCGGGAAGACCTTCAAAAAGGAAATGACGATGGAACTGCCGGTCGGCACGCCGACCCGCATCGACCTCAGGTCCACGGACGTGATCCACGAGTTCTACGTGCCGCATCTGCTGTTCATGAAGAACGCGGTTCCCGGGCACCCGAACGTTTTCACGATCACGCCGACGAAACTCGGCACCTACCATGGCCAGTGCGCACAGTTCTGCGGGTTGGGGCATCCGCGGATGACCTTCGTTATGAAGGTCGTGCCGCGGGCGCAGTTTCACGCCTGGGTCAACAAGCAGAAGCAGGCCGCGACGCAGGGGGGAGCGTGCAAGCCGACCGGGTCCTCGATCGCGCTGGTGGCGCACCAGATCTCCTGGGACAGGACCTGCGTGGCGGTCCTGGCGGGCAGGCCTTTCCGGATCACGATCAAGAACGAGGACGCCGGGATAGCCCACAACTTTGCCATCTGGGACAGTCCGAAGACCAAGCACCGGTTGTACCTCACGCCGAACCTCACCGGACCGGTGACCAAGACCTTTACCGGCCCGGCACTTAAGCCAGGAAAATACTACTTCCAGTGCGACATCCACGGTCCGGCGATGGCCGGAACCCTGATCGTGGGCGGCACATCGCACTAGCTACGTCGCCTAGCAACGGGCTCGAGAGGGAGCAGGACAATGACGGTAGTAGCTCCGCCGGAAACGCGACCGCCGCAGCCGCGCGCTAACCGCGTTCTCGCGTGGCTGATGACCACCGATCACAAGAAGATCGGGATCCTCTACCTGGTCAACTCGTTCTCGTTCTTCGCGATCGCCGGTGCCATGGCAATGCTCATGCGGACTCAGCTGGCCAAGCCGAACAACACATTTCTGTCCCCACAGACGTACAACGAGACCTTTACAATGCACGGGACGCTCATGATCTTCCTCGTGATCCTCCCGCTGCTGTCTGGGTTCGGAAACTACATCGTGCCGCTCCAGATCGGCGCGCTCGACATGGCCTTTCCACGGATCAACGCGCTGTCGTTCTGGCTCCTGCCGGTGGGCGGGCTCACGATCCTGGCCGGGTTCCTGACCAAGGGCGGCGCCGCGGCCGCCGGCTGGACGAACTACGTGCCGCTCGCGCTTCAGGAGGGGACCGGTGAGGACCTGTGGATCCTGGGTCTTGGGGTCGTGGGCACAAGTTCACTGCTTGGCGCGATCAACTTCATCGTCACCGTGCTCCGGTTGCGCGCGCCGGGCATGGCCATGACGCGGGTACCGATCTTCACCTGGGCGACGCTAACCACGTCGATCCTGATCGTACTGGCGGTCCCGGCGCTGACCGCGACGCTGATCA
>WNGA01015744.1_pt1 | contig 11826 bp, 9 predicted proteins | sample 5400061 | NCBI WGS metagenome assembly WNGA01 (sample SAMN13153366, study PRJNA577476) | soil metagenome | isolation source: 100 cm soil or saprolite under grassland replicate 2 | place: USA:California | collected 2016-06-15
CCTGGTCGTGTGCACGGCCCTGAGCTGGGCCGGAATCCACCTTCGTGGATGGGAGCACGGTGACGTCGTTGGCGAGTCGGCCCCAGGCGACGGCCGAGGCAGCGAGGCCAAGGACACACAGCCCGGCGGCCAGGTCCACGCAGACCCGGTGGGCCACGCCGCGGCGCATGATCGATCCAGACATCCGAGCTCACCTCGGGTCCACGAAGTGGGCCGAACGGACCATGCGGGTCATCTCTCGCAGCTGCGCCTGGGTGACGCCGGGCACGGCGACCCAGGCAAGGACGACGCGGTCGCCGTCGACGTCGAGGATCCAGATGGCGGCGCGCTCACGCGCCGCCTCGAGGTACCACGCACCGGGACCGGTGCTGAAGATGTCGAAGGCCTGCGCCTCGCACTGCGGGACGTCGATGCCCTTGCCGACCTGGTAGGTCAGGTACAGGCCCTGGTGACCGTCCAAAGTGACGGGAACGGGCGTCGACGTCACGGCCCGCTTCTGGGCGACGAGGGCCTCGGCCAGGTCCGCCACCGTGGGCCCGGGGTCCACCTCCGTGTCGAACTTGCTGTGCGCCGCGGAGCCGCAGGGGTCCCGGGGGACCAGGTCTGCGGTCAGGTAGCCCATGGCACGAAACGGCTCGCCGGTGACGAACGTCCACCCGCCGTACCTCTGGTAGCCCTCGGGAGCCCGGATCACCGCTATGTGCTCGGACACGCCGTTCGCGGTGAGCCCGTAGGAGCCGGCTTCGAGCGGTACGCCGTCGGCCTCGTCCTCCAGGAGGCTCCAGCCCGGCCCAGGGCCCGTGGGGCCGTCGGTGGGGTCCTGCGTGGTGGCGTCGGTGGCACCGGAAGAGGGGGTGGAGAGCGACTGCTGCGGGGTCGCAGCCGGCGTGTCATCGCTGCAGGCGGTGAGCAGCAGCGACGCTGCCGCCAAGAGCGGCGGGATGCCTCGGGTCGAGTGTCTGGTCATGATGGCCTCTGTCGGGAGTGGCTGGTCTCTCCCGTTGTGCCGCCGCCCGGTTCCGGTTCGCTTCCGGAGCGGTATCGGCTGGGTATCGGGCCCATTGACGGGCGGCACCGGCAGGCAGACAGTCGGAAGCATGGGTATCGCCGTGCTGGGCCCGCTGCAGGTCGACGGCCAGCCGAACGGCCTGAGCCCTCGGGACCGGGTCGTGCTGTCGGCCTTGGTCGTGCGCGCCGGCGAGTCCATCTCCACCGAGACGCTGGCCGACGCGCTGTGGGGTGACGAGCTACCGGCTTCATGGGTGAAGGTGCTTCAGGGCTGCGTGGTGCGGCTGCGCAAGCGGTTGGGCGGCGCCGCGATCGGGTCCGACGGCAACGGCTATCGCCTCGCCCTCACCGACGACGAGCTGGATCACCGGGTGTTCGAGCGGCTGCTCGAGCGCTCCCGGGACTCGCTCGCGGGCGGCGATCCGGCCCGAGCGTCGTACCTCGCGCAGGAGGCGCTCGACCTCTGGCGCGGACCGGCGCTTCCGGACCTCGAGGAGTGGTCGCCGGGACTGGTGGAGACCGCCCGGCTCGATGGCCTGCGGATGGACGCCGAGGAGGTGCTGGTCGAGGCCGGGATCGAGGCCGAGCGATGCTGATGGACGAGTTCGGTCTCGATCCTGGCCCGGACCTGGTCGACCTCGAGGCGATGCTGCTGCGGCAGGACCCGTCTCTGCTGCCGGCACCGGGGCCGGAGGCCAGCAGCGCCTGCCCCTACCGCGGCCTGCTCCCGTACGACGCAGCCGACGCGGACACCTTCTTCGGGCGACACGACGACATCGCCGCCTGCCTCCGGCGGCTGCGCGACACCAGGGTGCTCACCGTGGTCGGCCCCTCGGGGGTCGGGAAGTCCTCGCTGGTCCGGGCCGGCATCGTGGCGTCACTCGCCCGGAGCGGGACCGCGGTGCTGCTCACGACGCCAGGGGCGCACCCACTGGACTCGCTGGCCCCGCTGAAGCCCCGCGGGAGGCAGACCCTGGTGGTCGACCAGGCCGAGGAGGCGGTCACCCTCTGCGCCGAGCCGGCCGAACGGGCACGGTACTTCGCGGCGCTCGCGCTGCATGTGGGCGCCGGTGGGGCGCTGGTGCTGGCCGTCCGGGCCGACCACCTGGGTGACCTGGCGCCGTACCCCGAGATCGCCCGGGTCGTGGAAGAGGGCCTCTACCTGCTCGGCCCGCTGAGCGAGGCCGGGCTCCGCAGCGCGATCGAAGGACCCGCCAACCGGGCCGGCCTGCGCCTCGAACCGGGCCTGGTCGACCTGCTGGTCCGCGACGTCGAGGGCGAGCCGGCCGCGCTGCCGCTGCTCTCCCACGTGCTGCGCGAGACCTGGCAACGACGCGAGGGCCCGACCCTGACCGTCGCGGGCTACCGGGCCACCGGCGGGATCCGGCAGGCGGTCGCTCAGTCCGCCGAGTCGCTGTATGACGGCATGGATGCCGCCGAGCGCGGCCGGCTCCGCAGCCTGTTGCTGCGGCTGGTGATGCCCGTCGAGGACGGCGACCCGGTCCGCGCTCGGCTGCCGCGCGCGAAGGTGGCCGCGGACGAGGATCAAGCCCGGCTCGTGGAGCAGCTCGTCGAGGCGCGCCTGGTAAGCATCGACGACGGAACCGTCCAGATCGCGCACGAGGCGCTCGTGCGGGTCTGGCCGCGGCTGCGGGGCTGGCTCGACGACGACGTCGACGGTCAGCGGCTGTTCAGGCACCTGGCCAGGGCCGCCGACGCGTGGGATGCCATGGGCCGACCCGACAGCGAGCTGTACCGGGGAGCCCGCCTCGGCCGCACCCTAGAGTGGCGGAACCGGATGTCGCCGGACCTGAACGAGACCGAGGTCGCGTTCCTTGACGCTTCGTCCGCGCACGCCGAGTCGGAGCTCCGCTCGGCCCAGGCCCGGGTCGCCCAGCAACGCAAGGTCAACCGCCGGCTCCGCCGCAGCCTGGCTGTCGTCGGCATACTGCTGGTGCTGGCAACGGTGGCCAGCCTGGTCGCCGTGCGCAGCGTGGAGCAGGCCCGTCGCGACCGGGACAGTGCCCGGGACGCTGCCGTTCTCGCCGAGGCCAGGCGCGCGGGAGGCGCTGCGCCCACGAACAACGACGCCGCCATTGCGCTACTCGTGGGGGTGGCCTCGCTGCAGGTGGACTCCTCGCCCGAGCAGTGGGAGAACCTGGCCACGACGCTGTCTCGGCTCGGGCCCCTGAAGCGAGTCCGGGAGACCGCCGACGAGTCCTACTCCCTCGCCGTGGGCGACGGAGCGCTGGTGGCGGTGAGCCTCGTCCACACCGGGGTCCAGCTCTTCGACGCGACCACCATGGCGCCGATCCCCTTCGAGAACGACCAGCCCACCAGCGTCATCGACATCACCCCGGACGGCAAGTTGCTGGCGGCGGCGGTCAACCAGTGGACGGGCGGGGAGCCGAGGATCGTGCCTCAGCCCGTGCGCTTCTACGACCTGCCCTCCGGCAAGCTCTCGTCGCGCCAGCCCGGGGGTTGGCCGGAGGGTGCCTTCGCCGAGGGGACTCTCGAGTTCAGCCGCGACGGCCGCCGGATCGTGGCCGACGTGAACAGGTACGTCGACGGAAAGAACCTGTCGGCGTACGTCATGGTCTGGGACGTGGCCGCCCCCTCCCGGGCCGTGTTCAGGGCGAACCTGCCCGACGGCCCGGACGCGGCCCTGAGCCCCGACGGTCGGCTCGTCTATACGGCATCGACCGACCGCATCCTGAGGGTGTACGACGTCGACTCCGGTCGGCTGCTGCGACGGGTCGGGTTCGATCGCATCTCACCTTCGATCGACAAGGGCGACCTGCAGGTCAGCCCCGACGGGGCGACCCTGGCGCTCGGCTCCGGAAACCGGATCATCCTCATCGACACGGCCAGCCTGCGTCAGCGCGGCCCGGCGCTGACCGGCCACACCGGCCCAGTGGGGCTCATGGAGTTCTCCCACGACGGTTCGATGCTGCTGTCGGGGTCGGACACTCGGTCCGCGATCGTCTGGGACGTCGCCACGGGGAGCCGGCTGCAGACGCTCTCCGCACACCGGGACCAGGTCTGGGGTGTGGACTTCGCCCCGGACGACCGGTCCGCCTACACAGCCTCGGACTACCAGCTGCTGACCTGGGACACCACCGGCCGGGGCGGTTTCCTGTCCCCTGGCGCGGTCGCCGGGCCGGCAGGGCGGCACCTCGGCTTCTCCATCGCGGGCCCCGACGGTCGCACCTTCGCCCGATTTGAGAACGGGCTTATGTGGTTCGTCGACAGCCGGACCGGACGAGTGACCGCGAGGTCCCCCACGCATGGACTGGTTTCGAACGTCGCCTGGTCGCCCGACGCGCGGTGGTTCGTGACCAGCGGCCCCGGTCTCCTGACGCTGTGGGACGTTCGGACCGGCCGCAAGGCAGCCACGCGTTCCTATCCCGCTGGCGTGGCGGCCTTGGCCTTCAGCCACGACGGTGCCCGGATCCACGTCGACGACGGTTCGGGACACCTGCAGACCCTGGACCGGGTGTCGCTGCGGCCACTCGGTGCACCCGTCTCGTTCCGCAGCGAGGTCGTCTCGCTGATGCCCGATCCTGTCGACGGGACCGTGCTCATCCTGCTGGACGACGGGTCGCTGGCCCGCGTCGATCCGGCGGCGGGCACAGTCGGCTACGGGAACCCCGGGCAACTGCCAGTCGGCGACGGCCAGGTGGCGGCGCTCTCGCCCGACGGTTCGTTGATCGCGACCGTGCACCCCGAACGGACACTGCAGTTGCTCGACACCCACACCTTCGAGTGGGTGGGAGAAGCGTCGCGACACCAGTGGCCATTCAATGGCAGCGAGTGGGGCTTCAACCTCGCCTTCTCGCCGGATGGCAGTCAGTTCGCCTCGATGGAGACGGACCGGATCGGGCTGTGGGACGGCCACACCGGCGCCTACCTGGCCAGCGTTCCGCTGCAGGGTCTTGCTGAGAGCGGCGAGCAGTCGGCCGGGACCCTCGCCGAGGGCTCGTCGATCGCCTACCGGCCCGACGGCAGCGGTCTGCTGATCTCCTCGGCCGACGGGCAGAGCTGGGTGGTGGACACGCGACTGGGCGACTGGGTAGACCGCGCCTGCGCGATCGCCGGCCGCAACCTCACGCGGGCCGAGTGGGCGCAGTTCTTCCCGAGCCGCGACTACCAGGTCACCTGCCCGCAGTGGCCAGCCGGTTCGTGAGGCGGCTCTCCGGCTGACCGGAACGGATCGAGGGACGGCGCGCGACCTTCGGGTGCGGCGTGGCGACCAAGGCCTCTGGGGGTGCCGAAACCTTAGGTCCTCCCCTGGATCCGAAGCGCGCTCCTGGGTGAGCAGCCAAGGGCGGTGGCTAGCCCCGGAGATAGGTCAGGAACCAGTCGCGAGCGAGCTGCGCGACCTGGTCGAGAGCGCCGGGCTCCTCGAAGAGGTGCGTGGCGCCCGGGACGACGGCAAGCCGAGTCGTGCCGGGCAGCAGGGCTTTGGCGGTGCGGTTGAGGTCGAGCACGACTTGGTCGCGTCCGCCCACGATCAGGAGTGTCGGGGCCTGCACCTGCGCCAGGCGGGCCCCGGCGAGGTCGGGCCGTCCCCCGCGCGACACCACGGCGCTCACCTGTGCCGTCGGGTCGGCGGCCGCCCACAGGGCCGCCCCTGCCCCGGTGCTCGCGCCGAAGTAGCCGACGGAGAGCCCTTCGCACTCGGGCTCGGTGCGCAGCCACCTGGTCAGCTCGACGAGGCGATCGGCGAGGAGCCGGATGTCGAAGACCAGGGCCCGGTCGTGCTCCTCGCGCGACGTGAGGAGGTCGACCAGGAGGGTGCCCAGACCAGCCTTGTTGAGGCTCTGGGCGACGTGCCGGTTGCGTGGGCTGAACCGGCTGCTGCCGCTACCGTGCGCGAAGACGACCACGCCGACCGGGCGGTCCGGGACCGTCAGATGACCGGCCAACGGGGTAGCTCCCGCCTGGACCTGGACCTCCCGATCGCCCGCAACTCCGGCGCTGTGTGGCGGACCGCCGTTCAGAGTGAGTGCGTGCGCTCTTCGGAGGAGCTCGACGACCTCATCGTCGGAGACCTGCTCGAAGTTCCGGTAGGCCTGTCCGACCGCGCTGAACCAGTGCGGCATCTTCAGGCAGACCACCTCGTCGGCGTCGGAACGAAGGTTGGCGACGGTGTGTGACGATCCGATCGGAACGGCCAGGACGACCCGGTCCGCGCCCCGGGCGCGAGCGATCTGGCAGGCGGCGCGGGCCGTCGTACCGGTGGCGACTCCGTCGTCGACGATGATCACGGTTCGCCCGTCCAGGGCTTGGGCCTGATGGCCCCGACGGAGCTGGGTGACCCGGCGGTTCAGCTCGGCCCGCTCGGCGGCCTCGACCGCGCTGATCTCCGACGGCGTCACGTGAACAGAGCGCAGGACCTCCTCGTTGAGCACTCGTACGCCGCCCTCACCGATGGCGCCCATGGCCAGTTCGGGCTGGTAGGGCAGGCCGAGCTTGCGCACGACAATCACATCCAACGGAGCGCCGAGAGCCTGGGCGACCAGGAACCCCACCGGTACTCCTCCGCGCGGGAGTCCGAGCACCACCACATCCTGGCCCCGGTAACGAGTCAGGGCCTCGGCCAGCTGTCGGCCGGCGTCGTCGCGGTCCTTGTAGGTCATCGTTGCTCTCCCAATCACACCATTGGCCGGAGAGGTGGCCTGGGTCAAGGTGCAGGCGAGCTTCTGCCGGGATCTGGGGTCCTAGGTCCTGCCGTCCGTGGCCCGGACGGCTCTGCCGGGCGGTGGAGGCGGGCCGGACCCTGGTGTGGACGGGACCGCGATCCGGAGTCCGTGTCTTCCGGGGAGGCGAACATGTTCGGTAGCCGATGCCTACTCGCGTCAGGCCGCCGGTCCGCTCGCGCGCTCGTGGCGGTGCTGCTCGCGGGCCTGATCGCGGCCCTCGGGACGGCCGAGGTCCGAGCCAGCGGGCCCACCAACGCGTCGCGGCACGCCGCGGCGTTGGCTGCCACGAAGTACGTGTACCTGACGTTCGACGACGGTCCGGCTCCGGTCTACACGCGGCAGGTGCTTGACGTCCTACGTGCGTTCGGCGTGCGGGCGACCTTCTTCGAGCTGGGCAGCAACGTCTCGCGCTACCCCGGCCTGACCGCGCGGGTGCATCGGCGCGGCCACAGCGTGCAGAACCACACGTGGTCGCACCCGGACCTGCGCTACGTATCGTGGACCCGGTTCCGCCACGAGGTCCTGGCGACCGACCGGCAGATCCGCGCCCGGGCCGGCTACACACCTCGCTGCCTGCGACCGCCGTACGGCGCGGTGAACGACCTCGTCTACGAGCGGGCGGCCCGGCTCGGCAAGAAGATCCGGCTCTGGACCGTGGATTCGCGGGACTGGTCGCGCCCGGGCGTCTCGGCGATCGTGCACCGGGTGCTCGACAACGTGGTCGGCGGCTCGGTGGTCCTGTTCCACGACGGCGGCGGCGATCGCAGCCAGACCGTTGCCGCCCTTCCGACTATCCTGCGAGCTCTCAAGGCGAGGGGCTACCACTTCGCCCGGCTGTGGTGCCGCTGATCGGCCGAAAGCCCAGACGAGCAAGGGAGAGAAGCAATGACCGGACCGTCCGACGCCCGTCCTGGCCAGCCACGGGGGAGCGCGGATCGCGGGCTGACCGGAAACATACCCCTGGGCCACTGGCGTGGGGTCGAGGTCGACGCGCACTGGTCCGTGCTCCTCACGGTGGCGCTGTTCGCGACCATCCTGGCGACCGCCACTCTCCCCGATGCGCACCCTGGCGACTCGCGGACGGCGTACTGGCTGGTGGCCGTCGGCACCGCGGTCGTCTTCTTCCTCAGCCTGCTCGCTCACGAGCTGGCGCATGCCTTGGTGGCTCGTGCGTTCGGCATGAAGGTCAACCGGATCACCCTGTGGCTGCTCGGTGGGGTCACCCAGCTCGACAGTCCCAGCCCGACCGCACGAGCGGACCTGTTGGTCGCGCTCGCGGGCCCGGCGACGAGCCTGGGCGTCGGCAGCGTCAGCGCAGTCCTGGCGGCGCTGGTGGGCACCTCGGGCCTCGTGGGTACGGCGCTGGTCTGGCTCGCGTCGGTCAGCATCCTGCTAGCGGTGTTCAACCTGCTCCCCGGAGCGCCGCTCGACGGTGGTCGGGTGCTGCGGGCGCTGGTGTGGTGGCGGTCCGGCGATCGCGACCGCGCCGCCATGGCCGCCGCGCGAGTGGGACGGCTGCTCGGCTACCTCCTGATCGCCCTGGGGCTGCTCGACGCCTTCGCCGGGGTCGCCGCGGGCCTGTGGCTCGCGCTGGTCGGGTGGTTCATCCTCAGCGGCGCGGGCGCCGAGAGGGCCGCCGCGAGTGACGCGCACCTGACCGGTCTGAAGGCCGCCGACGTGATGACGCCCACCACGGTCCTTGGGCCGAGCTGGTGGACGGTCGAACAGTTCGTAGCCCAGCTGTCACCGCCCCGGATCAGCGCCGGCGTCTTCCCCGTCGTGGACGTCGACGGCCACACCACCGGCGTCTTCACACTCGCCGACCTCGACACGGTCCCGGCCAAGCACCGTGGCGACACCCAGCTCGGTGCCCTGGAAACTCGGCATGCCTCCCCGATGGTGGTCGCCCCGGATGCCGACGCGGCCGAGGTCGCGACGCAGATCCGCACGCATGGCGGCGCCGCCGTCGTCGAACAGGCGGGCCGGCCGATCGGTGTCATCACGCTCGTCGAGCTGAGCCGAGCGGCCCACCTGTCCGTCCTGGGCTGGCGGACCCTGCCCCGACGACGCCCCTGACCCGGGCGCGCCCAGGTCGTCGTACCCGAGCAGGACGCCTCCCTGGGTGCGCCGAAGCCGCGCGTTCAGCGGGCGACGCGCAGCATCTCCTCGCGGTCGACGACCTTGACCCGGGCCCGGCCGTGGGGCTCACCCAGGGCGACCTCGTGCTGGTCGAGCCGCTCCCAGTGCGTGAATGTCATGACGTTGACGCCGCGTTCGGCGAAGTAGGCGACGACCGCATCGGGGTCCCGTTCGACTGCAGTCCGAGTCGTCTCGGCGAGCAGGTGTGCGACGGTCTCGGCGGCGTCGCTCTTCGTGTGTCCGATCAGGCCGACGGGGCCGCGCTTGACCCAGCCGGTCACGTAGGTGCCGGGCACGGGGTCGCCGTCCAGGTCGAGAATCCGGCCGCCGTCGTTGGGTATCACCGCGTGGCGGTCGTCGAAGGGGAGCCCGGGCAGGGGAGAGCTGCGGTAGCCGACGGCGCGGTAGACCGCCTGCACATCCCAGTCGGTCGTCTCGCCGGTGCCGGTCACCGAGCCGTCGCCGACCAGTTGGGTGCGCTCGGTGCGCAGCACCTCGACCGCGCCGTCGCCCTCGATCGCGACCGGCTGCTCGAGGAAGTGCAGGTGGATCCGGTGCGGCTTGCCGGCCGGCTCGCGGCCCACCCAGTTGGCCAGGGTGTCGAGCACCATCTTGGCCTGCTTGTTCTTGGCGATGTGCTCCATGCTCGCCTCGTCGACCTCGAAGCCCTCGGGGTGGACGATGACGTCGACGTTGGGCGAGTGTGCCAGCTCGCGCAGCTCCAAAGGCGAGAACTTGGCGTACGCCGGTCCGCGGCGGGCGAAGACGTGCACGTCCGTGGCCTGGTTGTCGCGGAGGCCGGCGTACACGTTGTCGGGGATGTCGGTGGTCAGCATCTCGTCGGCGGTCTTGGCCAGCACCCGGGCGACGTCGAGGGCGACGTTGCCGGCGCCGAGTACGGCGACGCTGCGGGCCGTGAGCGGCCAGGTACGCGCGACATCGGGGTGGCCGTCGTACCAGGAGACGAAGTCGGCGGCACCGAACGAGCCCGGCAGCTCCTCTCCCGGGATGCCGAGGTCGCGGTCCGCCATCGCGCCGGTGGCCACGATGACAGCGTCGTAGAACTCGCGCAGGTCGTCGAGCTTCACGTCCACGCCGTAGGTCACGTTGCCGCGGAAGTGCACGTCCGGATGCGCGAGGACCCGCTGCAGTGCCTTGACGATCTCCTTGATGCGCTGGTTGTCGGGTGCGACGCCGTACCTGACCAGGCCGTACGGCGCGGGCAGGCGCTCGAGGATGTCGACGGAGACATCCGCGTCGGACTTGGTCAGGATGTCCGCGGCGAAGATGCCGGCCGGCCCGCCGCCCACGACGGCAACACGAAGACTCATGTCCACCAGTCTCGCGAGGTCTTGCCGGCCACAGAACGAAGTTGTGCTTGTGATGTCACAAGGTAGCCTTGTGACCCATGTTGGGATCACACGTGCCGGACCTGCGCGCGCTCGAGCTGCTGGTGGGCGTGGCCCGCACCGGTAGTCTCAGTGCCGCCGCCCAGGAGCTGGGCATCACCCAGCAGGCGGCCTCGTCCCGGATGCGCACCATGGAGGCACTGGTCGGCGCGCCGCTGCTGGCCCGCACCAAGCGCGGGTCGGCGCTCACCCAGACCGGCGAGCTGGTGGTGCAGTGGGCAGCGCGGGTGCTCGACGCGGCCGAGCAGCTGGACGCCGGCATCACCGCACTGCGCCAGGACCAGCACGGCCACCTGAGGGTCGCGGCCAGCCTGACCATCGCTGAGCACCTCCTGCCCGGCTGGCTGGTGGCCATGCGCGCCCAGCAGAAGAGCCACGGCGTGGTGCCGACCGAGTTCACGATGACCGCCACCAACACTCAGCGCGTGGCCGGCCTGGTCACCTCCGGTGCCGTGGATCTCGGCTTCGTGGACCCGAGCCGCCGGGTCACCGCGGCCACCTTGGCCCGCACACCACTCGTCGTACGCGAGGCGGGGTCGGGGACCCGCACGGTGCTCGAGCGCGCGCTCGCCGACCTTCCGACCGCGGTCCCGGTCCTGGAGCTGTCCAGCACCGCTGCGGTCCGGGCCGCGGTCGCGGCCGGTGCCGGTCCCGCAGCGCTGAGCGCGCATGCCGTTCGCGACGACCTCGCGTCCGGTCGGCTGGTGGCGATCGCGGTGACCGGCCTGGACTTGTCGCGCCGGCTGCACGCCGTCTGGACCGGCGGGGCCAACCCGCCCGCGGGCCCGGCCCGCGACCTGGTGCACTGGGCGATCAGTCAGGACGCCCGAGTCCGCGGTGGCGCCGGCACTCGCTGAGCATTGCGGCCTGCCCCAGGTCTTACCGTCCGGTGACGGGACCGTCGGATCCGCTGCCGCGGACCCGCCGCGGTGGGAACATCGGACCGTGCCCGACGCCACACAACTGCTCGTCGAGGGCCGGTCCGCACTCCGCGACGGGGACGGGCCGCGTGCCCGACGCGCCTTCGAGGCGGCGCTTCTCGACGACCCGTCGGGCGAGGTGCTCGAGGGCCTCGGCCAGGCGGCGTACCTCGAGCTCGACCTCGACACGGTGATCGAGCGATGGCACCAGGCGTACGCGGCGTACCGGTCGGCCGGGCTGGGCGCGGCGGCCGCGCGCGTGGCCCGGAAGGTCGCGTCGGTGCACGGCACCTACGTCGGTGACTGGGCGGTCGCGAGCGGCTGGCTGGCCCGGGCCAAGGACCTGCTGGGCGGAGTGGATGCCACCGCCGAGCGGGGCTGGGTGGCCCTGACCACCGGAATGTTCGAGGGAGACCGCGAGCGCAAGCACGCCCTCCTCGAGCAGGCGCTCGTGGTGGCCGGCGAGGTGCGGGACCTGGAGCTGCGGTTCGCCGCGCAGGCCTATTACGGCGCCAGCCTCGTGCACGCCGGCCGGGTCGAGGAGGGCATGCTCCGGCTGGACGAGGCCCTGGCGGCGGTGGCGGGCGGTGAGGTCGACGACCAGGTGGTCATCGAGGAGATCTTCTGCCAGATGTTCTCCGCCTG
>WNGA01011077.1_pt1 | contig 11825 bp, 12 predicted proteins | sample 5400061 | NCBI WGS metagenome assembly WNGA01 (sample SAMN13153366, study PRJNA577476) | soil metagenome | isolation source: 100 cm soil or saprolite under grassland replicate 2 | place: USA:California | collected 2016-06-15
CAAGGACGAGAGGTGTTTCTCCAATTTGTCTCGGTGCTCGGTGTCGTCACGGGCGTACGAGCAGAACACGCGCAGCGGTTGAGGCGCTGCAGCGACGACCTCCAGCTGCGGCTTGACCGGTGCCGGTGCGAGGAGATTCGTCAAATGCAGCATGACGCCGACGGCGTCTGCGTCGTAGTCGTCCCGTTCCAGGTCGACGACGTGACGTGGCATCACGAAGTACACGGTGAGGTTGCGCGTCTTGGCCCAGGTTTGCCAGATCAACTCGTAGGTGACGTGGGGGCCTTGAGGCAACTCCGGGGATAGCACGACGAGCACCGAATCAGGGGAGAACATCGTCCCGAGCGACTCGAGGGCGGCTCGATTCGCCGGTGAGGGGTCGTTCAGCACGAAGCCCGGAATCTCGGCGAGATAGACGACGTCGTTCCCCCCGCCGCGGACGCGCGTGATCGAACACGAGATCTTGCCGTCGTAGGGATCCTTCAGCAGGGCGGACTCGACCTTCAGCCCTCGTTCGGCAGTGTGGCGGAAGAGCCGCCCGATCAGGTCCGCCGGTAGCTCGATGTTGCTCAGCGCAGCGTTCGGGTCCTGAGGGGCCGCGGCGAGGGACGGCGCCGACTCGACGCCTTCCAGCACCCGTTCGGCGAACTTCTTGAACGGCAGGACGTTGGTCCCGCCCTCAACGGGCGGCTGTTCGGGGATGTTGTCGGCGGCTGCGTTCATCCTGCGACTACCGCGCCCCGGGTGGCCTCGGCGGGCGACTCTCCGTGGAGCAGCGCGACGTATTCGCGCCCGACCTCGCGCAGGTCGTCGCTTGCCGGGTACGCGACGCTCGCTTCGCGCTGCGCGGTCCGGATGCTGAGGATGGTGACGCGCTCGTTCTTAGCGAAGCTCTTCAACGACGGATCCGCCGCGACGTCCACGAGCACGAGGACGGGATCCATATGCGCGATCTTCCCCCGCAACGCGGACTTCGACGACTCCGCCGACGAGATCGGGGGGAAGTCGAACTCGAGCACGCGGGCGGCGGTCGCCACGCGCGTCCCATCCGTCCAGCTCAGCGGTCGGGCGTCGGCCCCGCCGCGCTTGATCTCGACGACGACGCACCTGTCCTCCTTCTGCGCGAGGAGGTCGACGTCGACCAGCAGCGGGTCGATCTCCGGCTCGCCCGTGCGAGGTTGCCGAACGACCGCGTACCCGGCAGCCGCGAACGCCCGCTCGAGCCGGCCGACGACCTCCCCGGACGCATGGCCCGGTTCCTCCCGCTCACCAGGTGGTGACGCAGCAACCGAGGCGAAGGCGGTGTAGGCGGCGAGCCCCGCCACGGCCCAGAGGCTCGACACGCCCGCGACCAGGAGATAGGCGATCGCGCCGGCCGGAACGAGCAACGCAAAGGCGGCGCCGACGGCGAGCCGGCCCGGGTCGCGCGCCACGTAAGCGTGGTACCGCGACGGCACGCCGGCAACGGGTGGGTAGAGCTTCTTGCGCACCGACTCGAGCGTGATGTACGTGAACGTCGGGACGAGCGCCAGAGCGAAGAGACTGGCGACGCGTCTCGCTTCGTGGTCGCTGTTCCAACCCAGACTCGTGTACGAGAGCGCCCAGACGAACAGATCGACGATGCCGTAAACGACGAAGAACGCGCCGCACAGAATCGCTGCCGGAGCGACGGCCTCGATCGCTGCGAGAACGAACTCGGGGGCCGCCGGCCGTGCCGTGGAGGCCGTCCGCAGGCGAACGACGGTGAACGCGGTGACGGCGGCGAGGGCGAATGCCACCAGGAGGGCGAGCGGCTGACGCCAGGCGCACGCTACGGGCCCGATTCCGATCGTGACCGACCCCGCCGTCACAAGGGCGAGCGTCCTGCGGGCCTTGCGATTCGACGATCGTGCCGGCGTCTGCCGTTGCGCCTGTCGGCATCGCCTCCCTCTCTCGAGGAGCCGAGTTGGAGTGACGCTACTCCGGGTCCGGCGGGAGTTCAACCTCCGAGTTGCCCGCGGTCAAGCCGTGCCGCCCCAAGCACGTCCCGCCGGCACGCGAGCCGAGCGAGCGCCTGACTGCGCTGACCTCGATTCCCGACGCAATGCAGATATGTCGCACGCCGTTAGCGTGGAGCGCCGGCTTTGACAATCGGCTGCCTCTCGTGTTCCGTACGCACGTGGAACGGGACAAGCCGGCCGCGCCGGTCCGTGCCCGGCGTCTACGCGTGCTCGTCGGGCGGCGGCCGCGCTATCTCGCGGAGCGGGATGCGTTCATCGCGTTGATCGCCCTCTCGGCGGCGGTGGTCGCTCTCGTCCTCGCCGTGGTCTGGGCGCTCGGAGCACTCGTGCGGTTGCCCGTGACGATCGTGCGGTGGCTCGCCGAGGGCTGCCGCGCGTCGTGGCGCTACATCCGCGACCCGGACAGCCGTCGGACGGACGACGAGGCGGCGGTGAGCCTGCGTGACAGACGCGTGCGGCGCCGGCTCCCGACCGCGGCCTCCATGCTGGCGCAGACGGTCGTCGCACACGCGAGACGCCGGTTGCTCGCGCTCGGAAGGGGCGTCGTCTTTGCCTGCTCGCTCGCGATTGTCGCGGCCGTGTTCCTCCCACGCTGGCTCGTTCTCCTTCCGAGGGGGATGCTGGTCCTGCGCCGCCGCCGCCGGGCGTACGCGCGGAGCCGTGCGAGTTCCTCGCGGTCGGACCGCGCCGGGCTCTTCCTGTCGTATCGGACGGCGCAGCATCAGGCGGCCCACGCCGTCCGTGACGTCCTGGTCGGGCGGGGATTCACGGTCTGGCTCGACGACGACCGAGGTGTCCTGCCGAGCCAAACACTTGGCCTGGATGCCGTGCTCGAGAAGGCGATCCGCGGATCTGACCTCGTCGTTGTCGTGCAGGGTGCGGATCCGGCACCACCGGCTCGGCGCGGCTGGGCTGACGAGGTCGATGCGTTGCTCGCGGTGGCGGTCCGTGTGCTTCCGGCGTGCTTCGTCGTCGTTTGCGCACTAAGCGCGCTGCCGTTCCTGCTCGCCGCATGGGTCTTCGCTCCGATCGCGGTCGCCACTGATCATCGCCTGCTGCAGCTGCGGCCCTGGCTAAGAACCTTCCTGCGCGCAGTGGCTCCTGCGCCGGCGGTTGGCTGGTGGTACCGGACGCTCTACCACGTCGAGATCCTCCCTCGGCCGGACGAGCCGTGGCAAGGGCGGGAGCGGCGGATCGCGGAGCTGTTCGGCGTTCCGGTTGTCGATGCACACATCACATACGCTGACGGCGCATCACGACGCAAGGCGGGCGCACTTCCTTCGACCGCCGTCGTTCTGCGGGCGACGCGGCTGGAAGAGGACGTTTCGACGCGGCTTGTGCCGAGGATCGAGACCACGACGGGTATTGCGGTCGCGCCGCTTGCGGCCGCGAATGCGCGTTTTCGCGACCATGTCGTGGGCGGGCTCGATTCCGCAGCGGAGGGCGGTCCCGCTTCGATGTTCGGATGGCTGTTCGGCGGTTGGCTGAGGACCCTGACGACGGCGAGGAGCCTTCTGGTGATCGAGCACTAGTGAATTCGCCGATCTCGAGCATGTCGTCCTCGTGCCACCACGAACGGCGCTGCGGGTGCGTGGCCGATCGAGACGATCTTTGCCGCAGAAGGATGCGGTCTCCCCACACGCTGACCTCGCGCTCGGCCCGGTCGTCGTCGCGCGGAGGTGATGGCGCGCGCGCTCCTCCTCGCGCTCGAAATGCTCAGCGACGGCGACAGATCCATTATCGATCAGCTCAGCGCACCGCACCATGCATGAGCAGAGGTTCATTGCGGTGACGAGCCGACAGTCATCTGGTCCTCAGGGCAAACTGATGCTGATGGAATCTAGGAAACAGGTTGGCGCTGAGGCTGCCACGGGCGAAGAGTCGAAGATGCGAGGCGAAGCTCGCGTGGAGGCGGCCGCGTCTTACCCGATCGTGCTGCGCTCCTATGAGCCTGCCGCCGACCTCGATGAGCGACTACGACGCATCTTCACGGTACTCAGCCTTCCGCCGATGCAAGAGTGAACGCGCCCTTGGATCTCACCTCAGGCGCTTCGCGCTCGGGGTCCACCAGCGGCTCGGCCGAGCCTTTCTTGGGGATGGGTTCTGGGGACAGGTTCGAGGTTTCTCAGGGAGACTCAGGGCTCTTGGAGGGAGGGGTGCGTCTGGCAGACGAAACGGCGGAGTTGCAGGAAAAAACGCCGATGGTAAGGAGGGGGTCGACGGTTCGAGTCCGTCAGAGGGCTTCAGGTTTTAGCCTGCTCAGCCGCCTTTCCGTTGTCAGTATTGGCGTCGGGGAACCGTGGGCAACGTCCACGCAGCGTCCACCGCGTGGACGTCGACAGGTTTGGGGCTGTGTAAGTGTCGAGCAGCCTGATTGCGTGCTCGCGCCCGTCGCGGGCGAGGTGACCGTAGTGGCGGTCGATCATCGCCAGACTAGTTCCCATGTAGCGGGAGAGATCGAAGGTGGAGACGCCGGCACGAAGCGCGAAGGTCGCGAACGTATGCCGCAGATCGTAGACGCGACGGAGCGGCTCGATTCCAACTGCGCGCTGCGCCGGCTTCTACGCCCCGGTTGCGGAAGTTGTGCAGGTCGAGGTGACCGCCACGCACGGACGGAAACAGGAGCGGGCAGTGCGGATTGGGCGGTAGCTCGTCGAGTGCGGCCAGCGCGATCGCCTGCAAGGGAACGGCGCGCACGCTCGCCTTCGTCTTAGGCGTCTTGATGCGGCCGTTTCTGAACGTGCGGCGCATGTACACCACCTGGGCCTCGCGGTCGATGTCTCGCTGCTCGAGCGCGAGCCACTCCCCCGGCCGCAGCCCCGTGGCCGCGGCGAAGAGCACCATCGAGCCGTAGCGCACGCCAAGCCTGCCGGCGAGCGCGTACAGCTCGTCCCACGAGTCGAACGGCCGCTTCTCCGCGTAGCGCCGCTGCGGATTCTCGACGCCGAGCTTGGCCGGATTGACGTCGAGCAGTCCCCAGCTGACCGCCCGGGCGAGCACCTGGCGGAGCGCCTGCGTTGCTTCGAACCGGTGCCCGGGCGGGATCGTCATCCGCCACGCCGCGATCGCCGGCGGGCGGAGCTGGGTGAGCCGCCGCTCGCCGAACACGCGCACCGCCTTCGCGAGCGGCCAGCGCAGCTTCTCGGTTGTCTCCGGTTCGCCCTCGTGCTGGGCGAGATAGACATCGACGAACTCGGACAGCGTCGGCGACTCCACCAGGCCCTGCTCGCGCCGTAGCTGCTCGAGCGCTCGCTCGAGCTCCTCGGCTGCTGCCTGCTCGGAGGCGAAGCCGCCTCGCTGAACGCGCTGCGAGTCGCGGCCGCCGACCCGGTAGCGGTACGCCCAGCGCATCCCGTCCCTGCCCTGCCCCGCCAGCGGAAACACCTGCCCCTGCTGCGCCATCGTCACCACCTCCTGGTCTCGTCGGAGACGCATCGTGTCCACGCGCGATGAGCAGTCGTGCGCTGGGCGCAGGGTGCGCTCGCTCGGCTCGCTGGCCGCTGATGCAGGACGCGCCGCTACCTAAACCAGTCGGGGTCAGGGCACTGCCCAGCGAGGATCTCAGCAGACGGGGTGACGTGGTCGAGCTCTGAGGAGAACTCAGCCGCGATTGCTCCGTTGCGAACGCCGGGACGATGTGGTATCGCGCGCGCGCGTGTACACCTACCATGCGCGGCGACCTCTAACAGGAATGGCTACCGCGGTCGGGTTCGGGCGCGAGAGTCACGAAGAGAGGAGCTCGGTTGTCGGTAACTGACGAGCCGATCGGTTTCGAGCAGCAGATCAAGCCGCTCTTTCGGGAGCGCGACCGTCAGTCGATGAATGGGGCGCTCGACCTTTTGGTCACACGACGACGTTGCCGGGAACAGCGAGGCCATCCTCGGCAAGCTCCGCGACGGCACGATGCCTTGCGATGGCGCCTGGTCAGACGAGCAGATCGCCGTCTTTCAACGCTGGGTCGAGGCGGGAACGCCGCCTAATCTCCGCGCCTTGAAGATCGCGTAGCCGCCGTCCCAGAGCGAGTCGACGGAGATCTCATCGAAGCCGGCCGCCCGGATTAGCTTCTCGAGCTCCTCGCGTCTGTACAGGTGCACGTGGCTGCGGTCGAAGCGGCGCAAAATCCGATCGGCGATGCGGGCGGGCAGCCGATCGCCGGTCCCGTCGGCGAGCACGAGCCGACCACCGGCGGTGAGCACGCGCGCCATTTCCGCCAGCGCCCTTTCCGGCTCGGGGTAATGGTGGAACGATGAGCTGCACAGAAGCGCCGTGAACGCTCCGCCCGGAAATGGCAGCTGCTCGCTGTCCCGAGAATAAGTTCGGCGCGCGGCAACCCGGCGGCGAGCTCTGTCGCGCGGCCATCGCCGGCGCGATGTCGATGCCGACCGCGCGGTCGACGACCTTGGCGGCGGCGCGCACCGCGGCGCCGGTGCCGCAGCCGACGTCGAGGAAGCGGTCGTTCGGCTGCAGGCTCAGTGCCGCCAGCGCTTCTCGCTGCGGCTTGGCGATCAAGCGCGAGCGGCGGTCGCGCTCGTAGCTGCCCGCCCAGCGGTCGAATCGCTCCCGCGCCGCCGTCTTACCGGAGGCCACCAGGCAACCGTCGCTCAGTCATCGCTCTGCGAATTCAAGACCAGGCCGGGAACCGTCTGGCGCCGAGGCCCGGCCGCCCCATCCCGTATCCTCGAACATGTGTTCGAGACGGAGAGTGAGCTCGACTGGCTGGGCGAGCTGAACGAGCAGCAGCGCGAGGCGGCGACCGCGCCGTCCGAGCGGCCGCTGCTGATCCTGGCCGGCGCGGGCAGCGGCAAGACGGCGACGCTGTCGGCGCGGGTGGCGTGGCTGATCGCCCAGGGGCTGGCGCCGGAGCGGATCCTGCTGTTGACGTTCACCCGGCGCGCCGCCGCTGAGATGCTGACGCGGACGCGCGCGCTGCTCGAGCGGGCCGGGATCGCCGTCCGCGGCCGGGTCGTCGGGGGTACCTTCCACGCGGTGGCCTGGCGGCTGGTGCGCTTGTACGCCGAGTCGCTGGGGTTGCCGCCGCGGTTGAGCGTGCTCGACGCCGGCGACAGCGCCGACCTGCTCGATCTTGTCCGCGAGGAGCTTGGCTACGCGGAGTCGGGCAAGCGTTTCCCGCGCAAGGCGACCTTGGCCGACATCTACTCGCGCACGGTCAACGCGCAGCTTCCGCTCTCGGAGGTGCTGGTAGAGCAGTTCCCCTGGTGTGAGCCCTATAGCGACGAGATCGGGCGGATCTTCAGCCGCTACGGTCGGCGCAAGCGCGAGGCGCAGGCGCTCGACCTCGACGACCTCTTGCTCTACTGGCGCGCACTCGCCACCCACGAGGTCGCCGGCGCGCGGCTCGCGGCGATGTTCGACCATCTGCTCGTCGACGAGTACCAGGACGTGAACGCGCTCCAGGTCGACGTCGTCCGGGCGCTGCGTCGCGAGAACCGCGGGCTCACAGTGGTCGGGGACGACCTGCAGGCGATCTACGGCTTCCGCGCCGCGAGCGCCGAGCACATCCTCGGCTTCCCGGGACTGTTTCCGGACACCTCGACAGCGACCCTGGAGCGGAACTACCGCTCGACGCAGCCGATCCTCGACCTCGCCAACGCCGTCGCGGCCCAGGCCGAGCGCAGCCACCCGAAGCGACTGCGGAGCGCGCGCGGAGCTGGCCCTCGACCTCAGCTCGTCTTCTGCCGCGACGAGGCCGAGGAGGCAACGGCGGTCGCCGAGCGCGTGCTCGCCGAGCACGAGCGCGGTCTCGCGCTGCGGGTGCAGGCAGTGCTGATGCGCACCGCCCACCACTCCGACCTGTTGGAGCTCGAGCTCGGCCGCCGCCGCGTCCCCTACGTCAAGTACGGCGGCATCCGCTACCTCGAAGCCGCCCACGTCAAAGACTTCCTCTCGCTCCTGCGCCTGGTCGGCAATCCGGCCGACCAGGTCAGCTGGTTCCGCATCCTGCAGCTGCTCGAAGGCGTCGGCCCGCGAATCGCGCGCCGGATCCTCGACGCCCTCGAACTCGAGTTCGCAACACTCCCCGCACAGTGGGCGACCGTCCGCGCCGTGCCCGATGCGGTCCGAGGCGATGGCGCCACACTGATCGAAGCGCTCGCCGCCGCCGCAGCCAGCGCGGCGCCGGGCACCCAGGCCGAGCTGCTCGAGCACGCGCTCGCGCCTTTCATCCGCCGCCGCTATCCGGACGCCGAGCCGCGCCTGCACGACCTCGCCATCCTCACCGCCTCCGCGGCCAAAGCCAGCAGCCTCGAGCAGTTCGCCGCCGAGCTCGCCCTCGACCCGCCGCAGTCGAGCGCCGACTTCGCCGGCCCGCCCAACCTGGACGAGGACTACCTGATCCTGAGCACGATCCACTCGGCGAAGGGACTCGAGTGGGACGTCGTTCACCTGATCCATGCCTCCGACGGCAACCTCCCCTCCGACATGGCCCTCTCGAGCCGTGAGGGCCTCGACGAAGAGCGGCGCCTGCTCTACGTCGCGCTAACCCGCGCGCGCCGCGGCCTGAACGTCTACGTTCCCGTTCGCTACTTCCACCACCCGCTCGGCGTCGATGATGCGAGCGGCCTCGGCAAGACCTCGCGCTTCCTGACCGACGATGTCCAATCGCTCTGCGACGTCGTGCAACAGGGCGAGTCGCAGTCGGCGCTCGTCGGCACCGAGATCCACGAACAGGTCACCGTCGCTCTCGACGAGCTCTGGCACTGAGAACGGCGGTAAGCGTTCTATGTCGCCGGCGCCGAGTTCGCACGGTTGACGGCGGCCTGACGATCAACTCCGGTCTGCAGCGCGCTCGCAGCTGCTGCCAACTCATGTGCGTCACCCTGCTCGCTCGTTCGATCGGCTGCGATTCGATCATTCGGACGTCGGAACCCGCGGCACGAAAGCTTCCCAACAGTTGGCGCCTCTCAGCCTAGTTCGGACTCAGCTCGACCTCGACGGCCTCGACCCAGAGATCACCCTCGAACTCGGGCTCGTCACTCAGGATGCCTGCGAGCACGGCCTCGGCATCCGCGCGGCTGGCGTGGAAGTCGCTGACATCGCCGCTGCACGCGGATGCGATTCCGTACAGGACCACGTCGGCAGGTTACGGCCGAAGCGTCGGCGACGGTAGTCGCAGTTCTTGACATGTCTCGACGAGATCGAGAGGGCGGCGTCGCCGAAGCGTGAGCCGGAGCGCGCGGGCCGCGGCGCGGACCAGCTCAACCTCTAAATGGCCGAGCGCGTGCTCGATGCGGACGCGACCGAGCCATCGCCGAAGGGGCTGAGCACTGACAAGGGCTATCCCGCACTCTTCAAGCAGAACGCGTAGACGCCGCCCCTCCACTTGCCGATCGCAGTGGGATAATGACTCGGTGCGGCTCGTCCGCTCATCCGTCGCCGCTGTGCTGACCGCGAGCGCGCTTGCGGGCGTGGCCGGTCAGGACTCTGCGCGCTCGGCCGCGAGTGCTCAGACCTGCCACTACCGTCTCCAGGGGGCGCTCCCAGACCCGAACTGCACGCCCGGAGCGACGAATCCAGACGTGACCCCGCGGAGGATCAACAAGACCATCTGTGTCAAGGGCTGGACGGACACGATCCGCCCTGACTCCCTTGATCGCATGAAGCGCGACTCGATGGCCGAGTACGGAGCCAAGGGCAAGCCCGGAGCCTACGAGTACGACCATCTGATCTCACTCCAACTCGGCGGTCACCCGTCAGACCCGCACAACCTCTGGCCCGAACCCTACGACGTGAAGGGCGACAACAATGACCTCGACGCCCGCGACAAAGACGTCGTGGAAACACGGTTGAAACGGCTCGTCTGCGCGGGACAGATGAAGCTCCGAGAAGCGCAGCGGATCATCGCGACCGACTGGCGGCAGGGCCGGCGCCCTTGACACTCAGGTCCCGACGTGGATCACAGGCTCCACCCCTGAGAAGTCCAAACGCACCAGCCCTACCGTCTCCACCCACCCCAGCTCGTCCACGAGCACGCGTCTGGGGCACTCCTCGGCCTCTTCGCGCGTGAGGGAGAAGTCCACGACGCTCTCGCACTCGCAGGTCGCCAGGCTTTGTGGTCACGTTCGAGGTCGCCGGCGAACTCCACCCCTCGATCCCAACACCGCCACGTCTCAAGTGACGCCAAGATGAGTCGAGACCGGCCCGACGGCAGCCAAGGGTTCGCCCGCGAGGCCGTGAAGGGTGATGCTCCTATAGATGTCAAGCGGCTCGAGCGAGCTTGCTTTCGTCACTCTGCCTGAGCGCTGTGTAGACCTCGCGGGCGACGTAGCGCTTGAGGCAGCGGATGATCTCGCGCTTGCTCTTGCCCTCGCTGGTGCGCCGTTGGACGTAGGCCTTGGTCGGCTGGTGGTAGCGCATGCGGACGAGGACGATCCGGTAGAGCGCCGCGTTGGCTTGGCGGTTGCCGCCGCGGTTGAGCCGGTGGCGGCGCGTCTGGCCGGATGAGGCGGGGATCGGTGAAGAGCCGCAGAGCATCGAGAAGGCGTGTGGGGTAAAGAAATTCGATTCCGGCCGGGACGGCCGTGTTGGTGATCGCGGCCGGGCCGGTTCAGACTGCGCGTCGTGCTGATGTGTTTGCTGTACCGGCTCCTGTGCTGCCTTGTGGGCGTGCTCGCCCGCTGTGGTAGTGAGCGGGAGCTTGAGATCGTCGTGCTGCGCCACCAGCTGGCGATCCTCAGGCGCGGAGGAAAGCGGCCGCGGTACACGACCGCCGACCGGGCCTTGCTCGCTGCGGCAAGCCGGCTGCTCCCGCCCGAGCGATCGTCCTGTTTTGCGGTCAGTCCGCAGACGCTCCGCCGCTGGCACCGGGCACTACTTGAGGGAGGTCGGCGACGCCACCGGCGCAGGCCCGGCCGTCCGCCGCTTGCGGCCGAGACGCGCGACCTGATCAGGCGGCTGGCGCGAGAGAACCCTCGCTGGGGCTATATGCGCATCGAGGGTGAGCTGCTGAAGCTCGGGATCGGCGTCTCGGCCACGACGATCGCGACCGTGGTGCGTAGCTCGGGGCTCGGGCCGGCGCCGCGACGGATCGGCCCCACCTGGTCGGAGTTCCTGCGCGCCCAAGCGCACAGCATGCTCGGCGGCAGCCCGAGCTCCGTGGCGGACGACGACCTCGGGGACGATGCTTCCGAGCCGAGCGGGTCGCCCCAGCTTGGGCCCGACCGCCAGGTGGAAGCTGCCGACCACTTCTCCGCGGCGGATGCCGTCGAGCCACGTTCAGCTTCTCATCCCGTGTGGAGCCATTCGGCGTCGCCGCGGCCGCGGGGTCTCCCCGCGACCCGAGGGCTGTTGCGGCTGCCGCCGTCGCATCGATCGCATGCTCGCGACGGACCCCAAAGCAGGCCCGCTCGTCCCACAGCCAAGTGCTCAGGCGCGACGTCAAAAGCCATTCCGTCCCGGCCCACGTTCGCCACCAACCGCGCATCGAATCCCCTCGAGAGGCTGCGAGGATCTTCAGCACCGCGACGTCGACGAAACCGATCGACCACCGGCCCGAGCACGCCCGAACCGAGTTTCTTTACCCCACAGGGTCCTCGTCGAGCGCGAAGAGGTGGCGGTGAGGGACCGAAGTCGACCGCTTCGACGACGTCGGCTCCGGGGAGCACGTGAACGTGCTAGGCGAAACCGGGTTTACGCACGCCACACCAGGGCGAAGACGAAGAACTTGACCTGGCTGTCGGTGGCTTAGCTCGGTTCAGTCCTGGCTGCGGGAACTCTGGCATGGGTAGCCCTGGCCTGAGGGCCGACGACAGTGGCGACAGGAGTCGGCCTTCGCGCCGTCGTCGGTCTCCGTCAAGTCGGCCTCGCCGC
>WNGA01011080.1_pt1 | contig 11825 bp, 9 predicted proteins | sample 5400061 | NCBI WGS metagenome assembly WNGA01 (sample SAMN13153366, study PRJNA577476) | soil metagenome | isolation source: 100 cm soil or saprolite under grassland replicate 2 | place: USA:California | collected 2016-06-15
TGCGGCTACTAACGTCGTGCGTATTATCAACTGGGTGACGGATGTCCCTCTGGCGAAGACTCGTCGGTCGCCCTTTGTTAAGCTAATGCGGCCGGAGCCTTTAACGTGCTAAAGGAATTCGCCAGCGGTATCAGGACTCGCCGCACTCCATACGCTCCGCGTCGACGTGCTGTATACCCATTCCGAAAAGGCTGTAGGTTCAACCACGGGGGCGCGGGGAACACGTGGAAGACTATGGTTATTGCCTTTCCCCGTGACGCCCCGTGATCCCCGTGATTCGACCTGTCCCAATATTTGTTGTTCTGATTTAGCCGAGCCTTCCGGCCAAGCTCGCCACGACTATGATGAGTTCGTCCCACTCGACCGGCTTGGTAATGTGCGCCTGGTAGCCGGCCTCGAGAGACCTCAGGTATTCTTTACTTCCCACGTATGCCGTCAGCGTCGCCGCGGGGATCTTCCCGCCACTCTCTTCACTCAGCTTGCGCACCTTGCGGATGAAACTGTAGCCGTCCTCGCCTGGCATCGCGAGGTCTGAAAGGATCACGTCAGGCGGCCATTCGCCGAGCGCCGAGAGCCCTTCGGCGGCGGAGGCGGCGGTTCTCACCTCGGCGCCCCTGTTGACGAGCGCGAACGTGATCAGTTCACGCGCTTCCGCCAGGTCGTCCACCAACAACACGCGCACGCCATCGAGCGAAGGCAGACCGGCATGCGACTTGCCGATGATTGAACCGCGGCACGCTTCCCCGGACGGCGTCGCATGGGCGGCCTCCGCCGGCAGGGTGACGGTAAAGGTCGCCCCACGGCCTTCTCCCGCGCTCTCCACGCGCACAGAGCCGCCGTGAAGTTCGACCAGGTGTCGCACGATGGCCAGCCCTAAGCCCAGCCCGCCATGCCGGCGGGCTGTCGTCGAATCTTGCTGGCGGAAGCGATCAAAGACATGAGGCAGAAAGTCATGGCTGATACCCTGACCGTCATCGCTAACTGCGATCTCGACCTGAGAGTTCACGCGCGTCAGCCGCAACTCGACATGGCCGTCTTTCGGCGTGAACTTGACGGCGTTTGAGAGCAGATTCCAGATAGCTTGCTGTAAACGGTCAGGGTCGCCTGAAACCATGCCCGCCTCCGGGGCGAGTGTTGTTTTGAAGTTGACGCCCTTGTCCGCGGCGATGGGGCCGATGGACTCTGCGGCGGCTTCGGCGACTTTGGCGATCTCTATCTGGCGCGGTTCTATGAGAAGTTTTCCGGAGATGATACGCGACACGTCGAGCAAATCGTCGATCAATCGGCCTTGCGCCCGCACGTTTCGCTCAATGGTGTCGAAGGCTTTCTGCATCTTGTCCGACTGAAGCTTGCCGCTGCGGAGCATCGATATCCAGCCCATAATGTGGTTGAGCGGCGTGCGCAACTCATGCGAGACCGTCGCCAGGAATTCATCCTTCGAACGGCTGGCTTCCTCGGCTCGACGGCGGGCGACCTCGGCCTCGCGGCGCGCCTCCTGCTCGTATCCGAGCAACTGTTCTCGCGCTTTTTCCATTCGCTTACGTTCAGTGATGTCACGAAAGGTCAACACGACCCCGATGACATTTCCTCGTTCGTCCTTTATCGGCTCTGCGCATCCCTCAACCGGCGTCTCCCGTCCGCCTCTGGCGACGAGGAGGGCGTAATTGACGAGGCCGGCGGAGGGGTCTTCCTGCAGAACCCCTACAAGCGGGCTTTCACTCGGCCGTCGCGTCTGCTCGTTGATGATCCGGAAGACTTCCATCAGCGGCCGGCCTTCGGCTTCCGCCTCGGTCCATCCGACCATTACTTGCGCCACCGGATTGATCAATGTCACGCGTCCTTCCAGATCGGTTGTGATAACCGCGTCGCCGATGCTGCTCATCACCGTTTTCAACCAGGCTTCCCGCTCCCTCACCTGCCGTTCGGCCTCTCGCAGGCGAAGGACCGCACGAATGTTAGCGATCAGTTCCTCGGCCGCAATAGGCTCGGTCAGATAAGCGTCCGCGCCGCCCTCGAGCCCGCGGACACGATCACGGACTTCAGTGAAAGTCGCCGAGGTCTGAATCACCAGTATAGAGTCGACAGAAGGGTCGGTTTTGATGCGCCGGCAGATTTCGATCCCGCTGACATCGGGCAAGTTCACGTCGAGAAGCACGAGTTGAGGCTTTAATTCATGAGCGAGTCGCAACGCGTCTTCCCCGGTCATGGCTTCGTATACCTCAAAACCCGCAAGCCGTAGAGTGCGGCTTTTGGCGTACAGACCGGGTTCAAAATCGTCCACGTTTAATATTGTTGTCTTTGACGTTTCCATCATCATTCACCGTTATTACTCGTCATTACCTTTTACACTCGACTTCGCGCTGATTTCCGCTTGCTCTTCCTCATTACGCCTACCTGTCGCCCGCATGATCGCAGCCAACAGCCCCTCTTTTGACAAGCCTTCCTTGGGTAAAATCGCTTGCGCCCTGGCCATCAAGTCTTCACGTTCACCGGAGGTCAAAGTCTGTGAAGTAACGATGACCACCGGCGTCTCGCTTGTCAGAGGATCGCTTTTCAACCTGGACAGAGTTTCAAAACCGCTCAACCCGGGCATTATTAAATCGAGCAGGATCAGGTTCGGCCGCGCTTCACGCGCCGTGCGAATGCCTTCCTCTCCGCCGGCGGCTTCATCAACGCGCCACGGCAATCCCCCAAGCATTTTTCTAAGCAGGTAACGCGCGGACTCGTCGTCGTCAATCAACAAAAGCCTGGATTCAGAGCGAGGAGACTTAAGCCGCACGCCTCCGGCGGACGCCTTCAGCTCTCTCTCGACGGTTGAGTAACTTACAGGGATCGTGGCCGAGAAAGTCGAGCCTACTCCGACTTCGCTTTCGACGGCCACATCGCCGCCGAGCAGCCTCGCCAGCCTCCGGCTGAGTGGCAGCCCCAAACCAGTTCCCTTGGTATGGCGCTGCAACGGATTTTCAACCTGTGTGAATTCCTCGAAGATGCGGGCCTGATCGGCGGCGGCGATTCCGATGCCGGTGTCGGCGACATAAAACGTCACGGCGTCGCCATCGGCGGCAAGCGCGGCGCGGACGCGCACCTCTCCGCGTTCTGTGAACTTCAAAGCGTTCGAGATGAAGTTGCGCAAAATTTGCGCGACCTTGCCTTCGTCCGTGCTGAGCGGCGGAATTTCTCCGGCCTCGTGAAATATGAGGTCCACGGCTTTGTTGGTAAGCATCGGCCGGAAGACGCCGCGCAGCGCGCTGAACAGGTTCTCGACGGTGAATTCGGCCGGATGAACTTCCACCTTCCCGGCTTCGATCTTCGCCAAGTCGAGCAAGTCGCTGACCATCTCCAACAATGCCCCGGCGCCTTTGCGGATGAAGCTAACCTGCTTCTCCTGCTCCTCGGTCAATTCCCCGTCACTGCGGTTGAGCAACAGTTGTGAGAGGGCGATGATCGAGTTGAGTGGCGTGCGGAACTCATGGCTCATGTTGGAGAGGAAGCGAGACTTCATCTCGTCAGCCCTCCCTAAGGCGGACGCCTTTTCATCCAGCTCGGCATAGAGCGCGATGACGCCCCGGTTAGTGTCTTCAAGCTCGCGGTTGAGCCGCTCCAGATCATCCTGCCGCTGCCGCAATTCGTCGAGCAGGCGCAATAATTCACCGTTCTGCTGCTGGATTTCTTCGAGTGGGCTTTGTGGACGCTCGCTGGCCAATTGGTCGGCGAGCGCCCGCAGGCGTTCTGCGGTCACCATGGGAGCTCTTATCGGCAGATTTTTTTTCATGAGGACGTTCGTGCCGCCTACGCGCGAAGAACTGATCTCACACTCGTCCATCAATCGTCGCGCTCCCATAATTCCCAACCCCATTCCCGTAGCCGACCGGTATTGACCTAGCAAGACGCTCTCAAGTTCGGCTATGCCCGGCCCCTGGTCTTTGACTTCAATTAGCAAGGCTTGTGGCGTGGCCCCGCCGTCAACCTGAAATTCGACTTTGCCCCCGTCCGCGTAATTGAACGCGTTGCGCGCGATTTCAGACACGGCGGTGGCGATGCGCGATTGATCCTGGGCGTCGAACCCCAGCAGCCCCGCTATCTGCCGTGCGCGCCGCCGCGCCGCGACCACGTCGTGCTCGTACTTAATCGTGACTGTCAGAATAGGCCATCTCATAACAGAATAATCATTATTTTTTGGCGACAATCACAGTGACGTCATCGTGTCCGCGCGTGAAGTCACGGTAAAGGACGCCTGCAATCAAGCTCGGATGCCGTCCCGCGAGTCCGGGGTATTGATCCAGGTTCCAATGCGTCGCCAAACCATCTGAATGCATAATCAGCAGCGCATCCTGCGACCAGGGGTAGACGAATTCCTGAATCTTGCGCGCCTCGTGGCCGACGATACCGGAGTGGGAAACCAGATGACGAACGCCGCCTTGCGCGTGCAACACGCCCGAGATATTCCCGATGCCGGCGTATCTAACCTCTCGGGAGAGGTCAAGGTCGGCGACAGCCAGCGCCGCGCCCCGAGTGCTGCGCAGCGCGCCGTGAGCGAATTCGATCAGCGCGGCCGGCGCAAGTTGCGGGCGCGTTCGGAGCGCGTTCACCGCCGTCATCGCCGCCGCCGCCGCATCGGCGCCATGGCCCAAACCGTCAGCGACTAATATGACGCAGTGACCGCCTCGCCACTCGACCGCCCAGGCGTCGCCGCAGGCCACCTCGCCGGGCTTAGGCAGGCAAACGGCGCCGATCTCAAACTGCGCCGGACGGTTTCCGCTCGGCTGCCTTCGCGACCACAATTGCGCGACGAGCGCGGAGCCTTTGCCCGGAATCGAATAAATGTCGAACTCATCCGATAGTCGCTTTATCGCTCCCAGCCCGGTACCCGGGCTGCCGCTGGTGGAATAGCCGTCGCGCAAACTTTCGCCCACGTTGACCATGCCGGGGCCCTGATCCAAAACCAACACTTCAATAATCGCGGCGCCGTCGCGATCGAAAGCGCGCGCCAACAATTGCCCTTGTGGGGTGTGCTTGACCAGATTGGTCGCGGCTTCAGTCACCACAAGCGCAACTCTGCCGATCTCGCTCTCGTTAAAACCGACGGTCCGCGCCAAGCCAGTCACTTCCCGGCGGGCTTCCGCCACTCTGCTCGTTTCCCTGATGTAAACATGTACCTGGTTGTTCATCACTATCTACTTATTTCCATCGCGTGATAGTCACACGCGTCCCTTCTCCTACGCGCGAAAAGATTTCAAACTCATTCGAGAGCCTTTTGGCGCCGCTCAAGCCCAGCCCCAAACCGCTGCCCGTCGTGTAACCGTCTTTCAGCGCCAGTTCGATGTCCGGAATACCACGCCCCCGGTCTTCGAAAGTAAGACGCAACCCCCGGCGTGTATCGCTATTGAGAGCCTCGAGCCTGACGATCCCGCCGCCACCGTGGTCGAGCGTGTTGCGCGCCAGTTCGCTGGCCGCCGTCACGATCTTGGTCTGGTCTACCAGGCTGAGACCTTGCGCCACCGCCCACTCGCGGGCAACCTGCCGCACGCGCACGACGTCCTCTGATGACTTGATCGTCATTGTCTCAGCTTTCACCACGGCCATTGATGTTCTCCTGCTCTGCGCTGGCGGCCTGAAGCAGGCTCATACCTTTCTCGACGTTGAGCGCGGTGCGCACGCCCGGCAGCGAGAGGCCCAGCTCGACGAGCGTGATGGCCACCGCCGGGCGCATCCCGACGACTACCGTTTCCGCGTCCAGCACGCGCGACATCGCGGCGATGTTGCCGAGCATCCGGCCGATGAACGAATCCACGATTTCGAGCGACGAAATGTCGATCAGCACGCCCCGCGCCCGTGTTTTGGCGATCCCCTCGGTCAAGTCGTCCTGCAGCGTCAAGGCAAGGCGGTCGTGCATGTCCACCTGGATCGTGACGAGCAGGTAATCGCCCATCTTTAAAATCGGTATCCGCTCCATCTCGCCTCCTTCAACTGTGATTCTCCGCGCGCGTGATGACCAACCTGACGCGCCGCAAAGCGACGGCGAATGCGTCGGCAAGAGTGGACTTGGTGATCACGTCGGTGAGATTGACGCCCAGGTGAACGATCGTCTGCGCGATCTGCGGGCGGATGCCGCTGATTATGCAATCGGCCCCCATCAACCGCGCCGCGGCCACAGTCTTGAGCAGGTGTTGCGCCACCAGCGTGTCCACCGTCGGCACGCCGGTGATGTCAATGATGGCGATGCCGGCGCCGGTCTCGACGATCTTTTGCAGCAGACTCTCCATGACCACTTGCGTCCGCGCGCTGTCGAGCGTGCCGATCAAGGGCAGGGCGAGAATGCCCTCCCACAGCACGACGACCGGAGTTGAAAGCTCGAGCAACTCCTGCTGCTGGCGCATGATCACTTCTTCGCGACCCTTTTGATACGCCTCGGTCGAATAAAGCCCGAGCTTGTCCAGGAGCGTCGTCACAGTCCACATCTCGTCGGCCAGCCCCTTAGGATCGCGTTCCAACTCCCGACGCAACAAGGCGAATAACGGCTGCCTCAATGAGAAGATGAAGGTCGCGGTCTCGGCAGGCGAGAAGCCCTGCCGCGCGCGAGAGCGCGAAATGTCGGATAGAAATTCGCGCGTTTCTTCCCAGGCCGGGGCGTTGATGTCGCTCATACCCGTCCGTTGTGAAGAAGCGCGGACAAATAGATTCAAGAATTGGCGCGATTGCTCGCGCAATTCGGACTCTTTCATCAAATCGCCGCGCAAGGTTGTCGCCTCCAATTGCTCACGCATCCAGTCAGCGAGCAAATCAGATTCATATTTGGCGATCATTTCAGGGATGCGGCTCTTTTCTTCTTTTGGCCTCATCAATTGTGCTCCTTTGCAATAAAATTATGTTCCCCGGTTCAACCTTCCAACCACCTAGAACAGTCATATTTTTTGACTTCATTATTTTCTTACACCCAGGGTGGAGAAATTTCCCACACGTATTCACTATGGTCTCGGGCTATCGCTTATTCAAGACCCTAGAAAAACTTCGACAAGAATAAGCTCTACCATACTGGGGAGGCGCCGCTCTCCACAAAGCTACGAAAATTCTAGCAGTGATCCCGACTCTGTCAGTTTAGAAGTTGACTTAATTGCGGCCTTGGCTTCATGTCAGGAGTGAAGTGGAATGTGTGGCGTGATTCACTCAATCCCACATTCACACAGATAAGGAGATCGAAATGAAAGTCGGTTGCACATTGCCTCAAAGCGGCGCGCTCGCCTCGAGCGAAAATCTGACGCGTGTCGCGAGGCGCGCTGAAGAACTCGGCTATGATTCGGTCTGGGTATTTGAGCGATTGCTATGGCCGATTAATCCGCGCGATCCGTACCCGCCCTCGCGCGACGGAAGCTGGCCGACGAGTTTCCAAAATGTTTTTGATCCGATCGAGACGCTGACGTTCGTCGCCGCGCAGACGCGCAATGTGCGGTTGGGAACGAGCGCGCTGGTTTTGCCATACCACCAGCCGGTCCAACTCGCGCGGCGTTTGGCGACTCTCGACGTGTTGTCGGAGGGGCGGCTAGAAATCTGCGGCGGCGTAGGTTGGTCGCGCGATGAGTTCGAGGCCGTCGGCGCGCCTTTCGAGCGGCGCGGCGCGCGCACGGATGAAATGCTCGAAGCGATGATCGCCATCTGGACGCGTGATCCTGTGAGATTTGAAGGCCAGTTCTATCACATCCCCGAATCGAAGATCGGCCCGAAGCCCGCGCAACAACCACGCCCGCCGATCTATCTGGCCGGCTTCGGGCAATATACCTTCGACCGTATAGCGAAATTCGCTGACGGATGGAACCCGGCAGCCGTTCGAGACTTTGAAAACTTTGAGGCGCAGATCAATCAGTTGCAGGAGACCGCCGCGCGCGCCGGGCGGCCGCCGATGGAAGTCGTGCTGACGGCGTTTCCATTCGTGACGGAGACGTCACTCGGTCACGTCCGCCGCCCGCTCGCGGGAACGCTCGACGAGCTGCGCGGAGACGTCAAACGACTGAGTCGGATCGGAGTCACACACGTCATCTTCTCAATTCCCGAAATGACATCCGCGCCCTCGCAGACGATTGACCCCGCGATAGCGCGGCTGGAGCAATTGATCGATGTTACGCGTTAACGCGATTCTTGACCGTGGCGCGGACTTCAGCCCAAATCCACGGCTAAGAAATAAATGATAACGAATTCAACCAATATTCATCGGCTTCACATTGACTTTCCGCGTGTTTGCGTTGGCGCCTGTTGAGTGAAGCCGCGGCAATGTACAGCGGACTGTCAAGTCTGCTGAAGTCTCTCCCAATCGGCCTTTTGCAGAGACTTCAGCAGACTAGACAGTCCGCTGTACATCCTTAGCCGTGGATTTGGGCTTCAGTCCGCGCTTGCGTCATATTCTCAGGCCGCGCGGACTAAAGTCCGCGCCACTATTCTTCCGAGTCATACCGCAGGCGCCGAATACAGCCTGCGTCCACTTTCACTTGATGGGTGAAGGGGCGAAATCGTGAAATAGCCTATGGTTATTGGCTGAAACCGCATTTTCGCCTCCTTAACCGTGGATTTGGGTAAACAACCCACGCCACAGTCCCACACACGCATTTGCTAACCGCCAGAGTTCGCCGTCGCTCACGCGACCGCGATACTTGCCAAGTAATGCGCTCGGTCGAACAGCCGACGGCGAAGCGGACCGCTTAGCCATCCCCCCATCCAACCGCGATAGAAAAATCCTCGGCCTGATGCTAGACTGCCCGCTCTGTTATTCCACGCTCGATTTTCCATTTATAGGTTCTCAGCAGTGGCCGGTTGTCCGGCTTCGTTGAGGCTCGAAAGTTTAAGACCGGTCGCTCAGGCGCCGGTATTTTATGCCTATTAACAAACAACTCATTCCCATCTTCATCGTCGTCTTCGTTGACATTCTCGGTTTCAGCATCATTCTGCCTTTGCTGCCGTTTTACGCAAGTCAGGTCAACGCGGCGGACACCTCGGTCGGACCGCTGATCGCGTCGTATTCGCTTTGCCAATTCATCGCGGCGCCGATCCTGGGGAATCTGAGCGACACATGGGGGAGAAGGCCGGTTCTGCTCTACAGCCAGTTCGGATCGTTTCTAGGTTTTATCCTGCTTGGACTGGCGATGCGTCTGCCGCACCCACTGGTGTGGCTGTTCGCGGGCAGGATGATCGACGGGTTGTCCGGCGGGAACCTGACCGTCGCGCAAGCTTACATCAGCGACATCACCGAGCCGCGGGAACGCGCCAAAGTCTTCGGCATGATCATCGGAGTTTCATTCGGTTTGGGATTTACCATCGGCCCCGGCCTGGGCGCGATCATCTCCTCCCGGTTCGGCTATGACATTACGGCCTACCTCGCCGCCCTATTTTCACTCTCCAGCATCATCGCGACGTTTCGGCTACTGCCCGAAACACGGCATGAACGCGACGAATCGCGGCCACGTGGGCTGGCGATGTACACGCGCGTCATGGACTATCTGCGCATCGTCGAGTTGAGGCCGCTGCTGGCTGTCTTTTTCTTTCTGTCGTTGCCGTTCACGCTCTACACGACGATGTTTGCGCTCTTCGCCAAAAATCAGCTCGGGTTCGACGTCAAGCATGCCGGATATTTTCTGGCGCTGGTCGGGCTGCTCGGCGTCATCTGGCAGGGCGGACTGATCGGGCCGATCGTCAAACGGTTCGGCGAACTCAGGTCTCTGATGATCGGTCTAGTCGCCAGCGCTGCGGGGTTGTATTACGTCGTGGCCGTGGACGTCTGGTGGAAGCTGATCTTCGTGGCGATCCTCTTCTCGTTCGGGCACAGCGTCTCGCGCCCGTCGCTGACCAGCCTCATCGCGCAGGCCGCCCCGCCCAATCGCCGCGGCGGCGTCTTCGGCGCCATGACTTCGATCGAGAGCGTGACCCGCATCATCGGCCCCGTGCTCGGCGGCTGGATCATCACCACGCAGCCGAGGTGGCTGGGATGGGTCGGCGGCGCGCTCTTCACCGTGGCCGCGCTGATCGGCTCGACGATCCGGTCGAGCGAGACGCGATACGAGTTGCTCGATGACCGGCTCGGCCAGGATCATTGAATGAAAATCTCAATAAGACGTATGGGACTTATGGGACTTATAAGATCGTCCCATAAGTCCTATAAGTCTTATTAAGTCCCATAAGTCCTATGCGGAATTTGATCTTTCGGATCTCCTTTGCGTTTCTTATCATTTGCTCCGCGTATTTCACCGACGGGAGAGGCGTTTTCAGATCATCGGCGTTGAAGTCCCAAACGACTGATAACCAACCGGTCCCGCCATCGCCGACTCGACGCGCGGACCGTTTCGGCGTCTACAACTGGAACGTTAACGATTCGGCCTTTCCCCGCGACGGCTCGATCGATCTACTGAATTGGGGAGCGAACAAAGTCGCCGAATTGGGCAGCCGCACGATCCGCGTCTTCATCGGGACTCTCGATATTCAACACGTCTATGATGTGAACCCGCCCGGCGCGACCGATTTGGTTCAGATCGCGCAGAGTCAGGCATACGACAAGCTTTTTCGTGACCCGCGATTTCAGACATATTTACTGACCGCTTACTCGGCCAGCGACACGGGCGCCAACTGGGTCGACGGTTACACGGATTCCGAATACGCCGCGGAACGCGACGAGATGAAAAAGTTGGGCGAATACCTTCTCAACAACCCGGCGTTCGCAAGCAAGACGTTTATCTTTTTGAACTGGGAAGGCGACAACGCGCTCCGCGGCCTCTCCAACAAGCGCTCGGTGTGGGATTCTTACACCCGGTGGGTCCGCGCGCGCGCCGAAGGCGTGAAGTTGGCGAGGCGAAATTATCCGTCGAGCGGCGCCCGTTTGTTTTCGGGCCTGGAATTCAGCACAGTTAAAAGCCTGAAGAACAAGAAAGTATATTGTGGGACGCCTGTCGCCGACCCGATCAACGAAGACCCGCTGAAGCATCGCTGCGTGATCGATTACGTCGCCCCGCAGGTCGAGGTGGATTACTACTCCTATTCGGCCTGGGAGAGCGTCAATGATAAACAAGGCTCTCCGGACGAAGACCTGAAGCGGCGGTTAAAGATGGATCTGAGTTTTGCGCTGTCGAAGGTCAAAGAGACCAGGCCTGAGGTCACCGAGCGAAACTTCATCATCGGCGAGTTCGGATTCGAGCGCACGCGCCACGGCGAGTGCAACGCGGCCAATTACCTGGGTGAGGTCTTCGACGCGCTCGAAGGCGACGGCGCGTTCCAGGTCTCTTACGTGATCTTCTGGCAGATCATCGACAATCGGCGAATCTACGCCGCGGTCGACGAACGGTTCGGACTCCTTCGCGCGGCCGGCGGACGGTTGACGCCGACGCTGCTTAGCGAAACGTTTCGAAAAAAGATCGCCGGCCAGCAGGTAGCGAAGTATACGGGGCGCCCGCGCATTCGGCTCGACCCGCCGGGCGTGGTCAATGAACAGGGCGCGGTCGATTTCAGACTGAACCCCGACACGTTGATTTCGATCCGCACGCCGCCGACCCGATGATGGCGATCGAGCCAGGCTCCGTGATTTCGATCACCGGCGCCAAGTTCTCGCCATCCGGCAACCGGGTCGTCATCGAAACTCTCGGGTCGGGGCAGGTCACGCGAAGCCATATATTGCCCCCCAAAAACATCCTCTCCGAATCGCCTGCGCGGATCACCGCGAAGCTGCCCGATGATTTGCCCCTGACGTACCAGGCGACCGTTCACGTGGTCAACCAGCAGGGCCTGGAGTCGCGCGAGAGCGCGATTGTGATCGCTTATTCCTGCAAGGGCTGCATACCGCGCTGGCGCCCGTGTCA
>WNGA01013543.1_pt1 | contig 11825 bp, 11 predicted proteins | sample 5400061 | NCBI WGS metagenome assembly WNGA01 (sample SAMN13153366, study PRJNA577476) | soil metagenome | isolation source: 100 cm soil or saprolite under grassland replicate 2 | place: USA:California | collected 2016-06-15
ATTATCTGATGGCCAATGAATTCCATGACCTGACGATCCTCGGCGTGGATGTCGAGATCACGCATTCGGACCGGTTGAAGGGCGCCCGCATCGTCCACGTCGAAGCGCAGAAAGAGCGCGTCCATCCGGGCGACGAGGTCCCCATCTGGGTGGACGTCGTGGATTTCCGCGGGAGCGCCCGCCGCGTGGTCCTGGATCTGAAGGTCGCTCCCGATACGCCGCCGGGGCCGCTGACGGTCTTCGTCGGAGACGGCTCGGCCGCGACCGCCTACGACCTCGCCCTCGTGCCGCCCGACCCGCAGTCGCTCGACCAGGTTCTGGATTTTCTGGCTCGGGTGCGTCCGCCCAACAGCCTGAACCTGCTCGCCTACCGCAGCGCGCCGGGCGCCGTGGTGGCCGGAGACGCGCTCCAGGCCTTGCCTCCCAGCGTCGCGACGCTCTTACGCGATCGGGGTCCGGGGGAAGCTTCGACGCCGGAGCTGTCCCACGTGAGGCTCCAATCCGTGTCGGTCGAGCAGCCGACTCCCGTCAACGGCTCGGTCCGGCTCCGGATCGACGTCAAGCCGAGAATGTGGTGAAGCGGATCCTTCGGGCCTTCGGGTTTTCTCTCTTCGCGCTGACCGCGGGGGCTTCGGCCGCGCGCGCGGCGGCCACGCGGATCTGGATCTGCGATTCGGCGTCGGATTTCTCCACGGGAGAGGCGCGGGGAGTGTCGGTTGCCATGGACGGGACTCTGGTTCTCTCCCGGGAGTCGCGGCGCGTGGATGGGATCTCTGAAGCCACGCTCTTTTCCGCCGTGCGCGACCGCGAAGGAAACATCCTGATCGGCACCGGCAACGAGGGAAAGATCCTCCGCGTCCTGCCGGCCGGCAAGGTCGAGGCGCTCGCGACGCTGCCGGAGAAGGAAGTCACGGCGCTCGCGGTGTCGCCCGAGGGCGTGCTCTACGCGGGCGGCTCACCGGGCGGGAAGATCTACCGGATCGAGAAGGGAAAGGCCGCTCCTTACTACGAGACGAAGGCGCAGTACGTCTGGGCTCTCGCGTTTGCCGGAAAGACCCTGTACGCGGCAACCGGACTTCCCGGAGAGATCCATCGGGTCAGCGCGGCGGGCAAGGGAGAGCGCCTGCACGCGACGCGCGATCCGCACGTGCGGTCGCTCTACGCGGATTCTAAAGGAAGACTCTGGGCGGGCACGGCCGGTTCCGGGCTCGTCCTGCGCGTCGATCCCTCGGGGGCCGTATCGACGGTCTACGACTCATCCAAGTCGGAAATTACCTCGATCACGGGGAGCGGCGACGGCCGCGTCTGGGTGGCGGCCTCGTCGGCCGAGATGCCCTCCACGAGCCAGGAGCCGATCTCCGCTCCTGCCCCTCAACCGACGGCTCGGCCCGCCCGGCAGGCCAACGCCCGGGAAGGAGAGGAGGCGCAGGAGAAGCCCGAGGTGTCGGTGACCGTCGGTCAGCCGCGCCTGGCACCACCCCATCCCGGCACGCGGCAGGGCGGATACTCTTCGGAGGTCCTTCTCTTCGAGGAAGCAGAGCCGCCGCGTCAGGTCTGGTCGAGCCCCGACGAAATCGTCTTCGACCTGGCGCCGGACTCGATCTCGTCTTCCGTTCTGGCGGCAACGGGTCCCAACGGGAAGCTGTACCGGGTCGGGGTGAACCTGTGGTCGCTCGATCGGACCTTCGACGAGAAACAGGTGACCGCTCTGGCCGGAAACGCCGTGGCCACGAACTCGGCGAGCGCCCTCTATCGGTTGAGCGAAGGCCCCCGACGCGGGGAATACGTCTCGGCCGTGAAGGACACGGGTCGCACCAGCCGCTTCGGAGCGTTCCGCTTCGACGGCGACGTGCCCGCGGGAAGCCGGCTCGAGTTCTCCTTCCGATCGGGAGAATCCGGCCTTCCCGACTCGACCTGGAGTGATTGGTCGGCCTACGCGCCTCCGGCGCAGGCGGCCAGGGTCACGGCTCCCCCCGCGCGCTATCTCCAGTGGAAGGTTCGCATGACTTCCGACGGGGGAAAGCTTCCCGTGATCCGGCGTGTGGAATCGGCCTACCGCAACCGCAACGCGGCTCCCGTGATCGAGAGCTTCGTAGCGCTCGGCCCCTCCGAGGTCCTCGCGCGGTCGGCCCCGGGCGGATCCAACGTCTTTGAAACGACCGCGCCCGACGAGAAGGGGATCTTTACGAGTCTGGAGGAGTCCAAGTCGGAACCGCCGCCGCGCCGTCTGCTGCGAAAGGGCTATCGGACGCTCACCTGGAAGGGATCGGATGCCGACAACGATACGTTGACGTATGACATCGCATTCAAGCCGGCCGGCTCGGAGCACTGGCTCACGTTGAAGAAGGGGCTGAGAGAAGCGTTCTATTCCTTCGACACGGCGGCGCTTCCCGATGGCGAGTACGTTTTCCGGCTGACCGCTTCCGACGCCGAGTCGAACCCCGAGGAGGGCAAGTCGTCCTCACGCGACTCGTCCCCCATCGTCGTGGACAATACCCCTCCCGTCATTCGCCGGCTACCTGGCGGCGCCGGCGTCTTCGAGTTCGAGGCCAGAGACGATGCCTCACCGATCTTCGAGGTCGAGTACAGCCTGGACGCGAAGGAGTGGGTTCGCGTCGAGCCGAAGGACGGGCTTTCCGACTCTCCGCTGGAGACCTACCGAATCAGGCTCGACCCGACAAGGAAAGGGGCATTCCTCTTGATCCGCGTGACTGACGCCGCGCGAAACGTCGCCGCCGCGAGCTTCACTGTTCCGTAGGCCGGCCTTCTTCGCGCTGTCATTCTGAGGAGCGAAGGGACGAAGAATCTGGCCCTCCCCGGGAGCAGATCCTTCGCTTCGCTCAGGATGACAGGGAGGGGGGTGCGCGTCGTTCATAATGTCCGGCGGTGAAAAAGGTCGGGGGTGTCTTCGTCGTCCTCTGCCTGATCGTGGCTTGCCGGGGGAAGGAACAGGCGGCGGTCCTCGAAGCGCCGCGGACGACTCCGGTTGCGACCGCGGTTCCCGAACCGGTCCTCGGGTACATCGACGAAACCAGGAGCGGCACACCCGTGGACGGGGGTTTGTTGCGGCGCCGTCTGATCGGCGAGCCGACGACGCTCAACGCCGTTCTGCAGGCGGGCCTCCCCGAGCAGCAAGTCCTCCAGTTCGTGTCCCGCAATCTTCTCGATTTCGACTCGAGGATGAACCTGGTGCCCGGCCTGGCCGAGAGCTACCAGGTCTCCGCCGATGGCCACGAAGTGCGTCTGACCCTGCGTGCCGACGCGGTCTGGGAGGATGGGTCTCCAGTCACGGCAAGCGACGCCGTCTATACGATCCGGCGCATCCTGGATCCGGCGATTCCTTCGCCCGTGTTCAAGCCGGTCTTCGAGGGCCTCGCCTCGATCGAAGCGCTCGACTCGCGTTCCTTCGTCGCGAGATTCCGAGAGCCATATGCCTACCACGACATGGCGTTCGTGCTGCCCGTTCTCCCCGAAAAGCGCTATGTGCGAAAGAACTTCTTAAAGGCCCGGGAGAACCGCGCTCCTTTGTCCAACGGCCCGTACCGGGTCGTCTCCTGGAAGGCACAGGAATCGATCGTCCTCGAGCGCAATCCCAACTACCGCGGGGCTCGCGGCCATTTCGACCGCGTCGTTTTCCGGATCATTCCCGACAGCGCTGTCGCTTACCGCGCGCTCGTGGCCGGCGATCTCGACGAGACCGCAATCGAGGAGTCGTTGAAAGAGAGGGCCGCCAAAGACCCGGACTTCAACCGCTGTTGTCGTGCTGTCGAGTTCTACAACCTCGACTACAACTTCATCGCACTCAACAACAAGACCCCCTTCTTTTCGGATACCCGCGTGCGTCGCGCTATGACGATGCTGCTCGACCGGCCTGCGATCGTGCGCAGCCTCTTCCGGGGGTCCGCGCGGATCATCTCCGGCCCGTGGGCACCCGACTCTCCGGCCTATGACGCAAGCATCCGTCCGCTTCCCTTCGATCCCTCGGCCGCCGCGCGGCTTCTCGATGAGGCAGGCTGGCGTGACACCAACGGTGACGGCACCCGGGACCGAGCGGGCCGGGAATTCGAGTTCGAGCTTCTCGTGTCCGCGGGCTCGAACGTCGGCAGGCAAATCGACGAGATGCTCACGAGCGAGCTCGCCCGCGTCGGCGTGAAGGCGACCGTGCGGGTCCTGGAATGGGCTGCCTTCGTCGAGCGGATCGACGCGGGAAATTTCGAGGCGGCTTCTCTCGCGACTTCCGCCTCGGACTCAAACCCGGACCCGTTTCCGTACTGGCACTCGTCGCAGTGGCCGCCTCGCGGGCTAAACAGCGGCTACTATCACAACCCCGAGGCGGACCGCCTGATGGAGGAAGCGCGCCGGGAAGTGAAGGAAGACGCGCGGCTGAAGATCTACCACCGGCTTCACGCCTTGTTTCGCGACGACGCTCCGGCGATCTTCGTGACGAACGCGTCGGCCAAGTACGCGTTCCGGCGTGAGATTGCGGGACTCGTGACATCGCCGCTGGGCTTTTCGGGAATCTGGCCGGGGCCTGTCGGATGGTGGCGGGTCGGTGGCCGGGCCCCATGATCCGCTACATCGTGCGGCGTCTCGCTCTGGCGGTGCCCACGCTCGCTGGGATCGTCGTGCTCGTGTTTCTGCTGCTCCACCTGGCGCCGGGAAGCCCGGTCTCGGCGCTCGGAGCCGAGTCCGGCCGGCGGGTCTCCGGGCGGGCGGCAGCCGAAATGCGCCGCCTTTACGGTCTCGACCGCCCGCTGCCGGAACGCTTCGTCCAGTGGATCGGGAGAGTCGTCCGCTTCGACCTCGGAGAGTCTTTCGTGGACCGGCGTCCGGTGGCGGTCCGCATCCGCGAAGCCCTGCCCTACACACTGACCCTGAACGGCCTTGCCCTCCTCCTGACGCTCGCGCTCGCGATTCCCCTGGGTGTCGAAGCGGGAGGACATCCCGAGAGCGCCTTCGACAGGATCTCCGGCGCCATTCTCTTCGCGCTGTATTCGACTCCTTCTTTTTGGGCGGCCCTGCTCTTGCAGACGCTTTTCTCCGTCCGGCTTCGATGGCTGCCTCTCTATGGCGTCGCCTCGGATGCCGAGCCTTCGGGGCTCGCGGGATTGGCCGATCGGATCTCGCACCTCGCCCTTCCGGTCGTCTGCCTGACGTACGGCTCCCTCGCGTTCTACGCGAGGCTCGTGCGAGCGGGCGTCGCGGAGGCCCGGTCGGCCGACTACGTCCTGGCCGCGCGCGCGCGCGGACTCTCGCGGCGGGAGGCTCTGTGGAAGCACGCGTTTCGCAACGCGTTGCTGCCCCTGATCACGCTTCTGGGTCTGGTGCTTCCGGGGCTTCTTTCCGGCAGCGTCATCATCGAGCGGATCTTCGCGTGGCCGGGTCTGGGCCGGCTGTATTTCGACTCGATCCTCTCGCGGGATTACCCCGTCGTGCTCGCGCTCTCACTGGTGGGCGCGGTCGCGACACTCGCAGTGACGCTCGCGGCCGACATCGCCTACGCCATGGCGGATCCCCGCGTTCGGGACGGGACGGCTTCGTGAGGCGTCTCTTCCTCCGGCTGCCGGGAAGCGCGAGGGTCGCGCTCGCGATCGTGGTCGGATTGTGGATTGTGGCCGCTTTCTCTCCCGCAGCCTCGCACGCCGCGTCGGAGATCCGGCTGGAGAACCGGCTACTCGCCCCGTCGGCGGGTCACCTGTTCGGGACCGATGACCTGGGCAGAGACCTCTTCGCACGCGTCGTCGTGGCGACGCCGATCTCTCTGGTGATCGGGCTGACGGCCGCCGCCGTGTCGCTCCTGGTCGGCTTCACGGTCGGAGGCATTTCCGGGTACCTGGGAGGCGTCGTGGATCTCCTGCTCTCGCGGCTCGTCGAGGTCGTTCTCTGCTTTCCCGTGCTCTTTCTTCTGCTCGCCCTCGCGGCTTTTCTTCCTCCCTCTCCCGCGGCTCTCGTCCTGGCGATCGGGCTGACGACTTGGCCCGGAGATGCCCGTTATGCCCGGGCCGAGATCCTGAAGGCCAGGAGTCTCGACTACACGCGTGCCGCCAGAGCCGCGGGGGCCTCGACGGCGCGCATTCTGCTGCGGCACCTGCTTCCAAACGTCCTCGCGCCGCTGCTCGTGTCGGCCGCCTTTGGGGTCGCGTGGGCGATTCTCGCCGAGGCGGCCCTCTCCTTCCTGGGTGTGGGGCTGCCGCCTCCCGCGACCTCCTGGGGAGGAATCCTTTCGGCCGCGCCCGCCTACATCGAGGAGGCCTGGTGGATGGCGCTCTTCCCGGGCCTGGCACTCTTCCTGACCGTGTCCGCCTATAATCTTCTGGCCGAAGGGCTGCGCCGAGCGAGCACAGAAAGAAGCCATCGATGACCGAACGCGTTGCCCTGTATCCCGGCTCCTTCGATCCTCCGACCAACGGTCACCTGGATATCCTGTCCCGCGCCCGACGTCTGGCCGACAAAGTCGTCGTGGCCATCCTCGAGAACGACGCGAAGACGCCCCTCTTCTCGGTCTCCGAGAGGATCGAGATGATCCGCGAGATCGTCGGCGGCGACGGCTCGACGCCAGTGCGTTCCTTCTCCGGCCTCCTCGTGGACTTTGCGCAGGAGGTCGGCGCGACCCTGATCGTGCGCGGGCTGAGAGCCGTGTCCGATTACGAATACGAGCTGCAGATGGCGCTGATGAACCGCCGTCTGATTCCTTCGATCGAGACGGTCTTTCTCATGGCTAAGGAGGAGTACTCCTATGTTTCGAGCCGCCTCGTCAAGGAAGTGGCGGGGCTGGGCGGGGATGTGAGCGGTCTGGTGCCGGAGTCTGTGAGGCGGCGTCTGGTCGCCCGAGTGGCAAGTTGTGAGTCGTGATTCGTGGGTTCTGGCGCGCACTTTCTGGACTCTCAACTCATAACTCACAACAACATGCGTGTCGTTGAGACCTCGCTGCGCGTCCGTTACTCCGAGACGGATCGGATGGGAATCGTCTATCACGGCCATTACATCGTGTGGTTCGAGATCGGGAGGACCGACTACTGCCGGGCGGCGGGAATGCCCTATCGCGCGATGGAGGACTCCGGGCTTCTCATCCTGGTGACCGGCTTGGAATGCAAGTACCGCGGGTCGGCGCGCTACGACGACGCCGTCCGCGTCAAGTCGAGGCTGACGGAGCTCGGCTCGCGGGGTCTCTCTTTCGGATACGAGATCGTGGATGAAGACGGCCGGCTCCTGGCCGAAGGCGCCACCCGGCACGTCTTCGCCGACGTCTCCGGTAAGCCCCGCCGCGCCCCCGGGGAGGTCCTCGCTGCGCTAGAGGCCTTCCGCAGCTCGTGAAACCTAAAACGTGATGGCGTAAGACTGGCTCCGGATGGGCTTCGTTTCACGTTTTACGTTTTACGATTCCAATGCGGACGATGGTCCACAGGATCTTGTATCCCGCCCTTACCGTTCCCCACACCGTCCCCGTTATCTTGGAGATGCCCACGCGGCGGCGGTAGGAGACGGGAACCTCGGTTACGGCGAGGCCTTCGCGGAGAGCCTTGACCTGCATTTCGCAGGTCCATCCGAAGTCCGGATCGCGCATGCGCAGGCGCCGGCAGGCATCCCAGCGGATGGCGCGGAACGGGCCCAGGTCCGTGTAGCGGTAACCGTAGAGGAGGCGGATGAGGACACAGGCGAGAAGATTGCCGAGACGGGCCTGCGGCAGAAGCGCCCCCCGCTCGCGCCGCCCGAGAGTCCGGGAGCCGATGGCCAGATCCGCCCCGCGGTCGATCGCCGAGAGCAGCTCCGGCATCTCCTCGGGATGATCCGAGTAGTCCCCGTCCAGGAAAACGACGACATCGGGAGGCGACGCTTCGAGCGCGGCGAGCCCCGCCAGGCAGGCGCTGCCGTAGCCGCGGCGTGACTCACGGACAAGACGCACATTCAGGGGGTTCGGGGGACCGCAAGATCCCTCGCTGATTTCCAGACTGTTCGCGGGACAGCAAGGTCCCCCTCTTTCTGTCAGTCTTTGGGCAACCAGGTCCGTCCCATCCGTCGATCCGTTGTCCACGACGACGATCTCGGAGACCAGGCCGCGGGGGATGTCACCCACGACGAGAGAAAGCGAGTCCCGCTCGTTGAAGACCGGGATGATCACCGACGCCCTCAAGCGACCTCCTCGGCGGAGAGCCGCGGCCTCGCGAGAGACACGGCCAGGCCGGCCAGAATGAGGACTCCGGCGGCGACCGTCCGCAACGTCAGGCTCTCCTTCAGGACCAGGATCGCCAGGGCCGACGCGAGCAAGGGCTGGAGGAAGACATAGACGGCGACCCTCGAGGCGCCGGTCCTCGCCAGCGCCCAGGAGTTCAGAACGTAGGGCACGACGGTGCAGAGCACGACGACGCCGGAGAAGCTCGCCCAGGACCGGGGCGTCACGGCCGCCGGTGAAAAGCTCAGCATGGCCGGCAGTGAGAAGAGAAGGATCGGCGGCGCTCCGTAGACGAAAACGCGGGAGACAATCGTCAGGACACGGTAGTGGGCGAGAATCGGCCGGGAGAGCACCAGGTAAAGCGAATAGGCGAGGGCATTGCCGAGCAGCAGCAGGTCACCGCGCACGTACCGGCTGTGCCAGTCGAAATTCTGGACGTTGACGAGGACGAGAGCGCCGGCTCCCGCGAGGAGGACTCCGACCGCGGCCGAAATCGTCAGGGCTTCGCGTTTCAGGAGCACGGCCACTCCGAGTGTGAACACCGGAATCGTCGCGGTCAGGATCGTCGTGTTGATGGCCGTCGTCATCGACAGCCCGAGGATGAAGAGCACCTGGTTTAACGAGACGCCGAGAAGTCCATAGAGGAGCACGCGTTTGTGATCACCGGGAGCGAGGTTCTCCGCCCGCGAAAACCGCCGTATGGATTCCAACATCAGAGCGGCGCAGGTGACGCGGAGCGCCGAAAGCGGCAGCGGAGGCATGCTCGTGAGCGCCAGCTTTCCGAGCGTCGGGAAGAGGGCGAATCCGGTCTGCGCCGCGGCGAGCGCCAGGTGTACCGGCCACGGACCGGTGGGTGGCCGGGAGATGCTCGCCCGGCGGAAGGTCACGGAGCGAAAGGCAACGGGACGATGAGGGCGGCGAAGGAGGGTTCTCCGGCCGAGACCAGGCGCTCGCCGGCCGCCACGTCCCGGAACGCGTAACCGAGTCCGATCGGTCCGAAAGCGGGGGAGATCACAGCACTCGTCACTCGCCCCTGCTCGACCTTGCCGGCCTGGGGCTCTTCCGGCCGCTTGAGCAGCGAGCCCGGCGCGATCGGCCCCTCGGGGAACCGAAACCCGACCAGCCGGCGGTTCACGCGGCCATACGTGCGCATCCGCGCCACGATTTCCTGGCCGACATAGCAGCCCTTCGTGGTCGAGATCGAGGCGTCGAGCCCGACCTCGTCGGCGAGGTTCGACGCATCGGCGTCCTGTCCGAACCGGGGCCTGCCCGCCTCCACGCGAAGGATCTCGGCCGTCGTCTCCGAGATGACGACGGACCCCGCGCGGTCGAAAAACCGTCCGAGCTCTTCGAAACTTCCGCGAGGGATCAGGATCTCGCGCGCGAACTCGCCCTCCGACGGAAGGGCAGCGGCCGTCTCCGGCATACCGACGTCCGCCGCCCGAGGGCCGTAGAGTCCTACGCGGACAAACTCGTCCGATCGGTCCGCGATCTCCACTTTCTGAAAGATCACGAACTTCTTGAGATGTTCCACAACGGCTTGCCGTGACTCGCCGGGGACGAGCAACCGGATGTGGTCCGTCCCCCCGAGAACCCGCGCGAGGAAAACGAGCTTGCCTTTGGGCGTCAGGGCCGCGGCCGGACGGGTCTCCCCCGGCGCCAGCGACTTGAGATCCTGCGTGAGCTGCCCCTGGAGGAACGCGACGCGATCCGGACCTTCGACGTCCACGACGGCGCTCTCCCGCATTCGGTGAGCAAGCCTCTCGCGAGCGGCTCTGTAATCGCTCATCGCCCTGATGCCGGCTGCGACACTCATCGCGAAATCACCCGATCACCCGATCGCGCGATCACCCGTTGCACTCACCTACTTTGGGCCGATCTGAGCGCGGATCGCCGCCCTGGGCGCGTCGGCGATGTCCGGGAACGATCTCCAGCTCATCCTTGCGCACTCCTCGCGGCGTATTATGACCGCATGAGCTCCGGAGAGGACCGGCCCGATCTGCACGTGATCGACATCTTCATGATGTCCGTCAAGTGCGGCAACTGCGACACCTACCAGACGATCATGGGATTCCGCAAATACCCGGACAAGAACGTTTACACCTACGAATGTGAGAACGACATCTGCGACCCCAACGTGACGCGCACGATCGTGGAAGTCCCCAGGGAGTTCGACAACTCGACAAAGCGCGCCGAGGAGCTTCCCTACTATGCCGCCGAGGGCGACGCGCCCGAGGAGTTTCCCTAGGGATGACAAAACTCCGCTCTCAGCCCCTATTACTCGGACAGGCTCGTATCCCGCGGCCGGTTCTCATTTTTTCGCTTAGAATCAAGCGTTTGATGAGCGCGACCGTTCAGGCGGCCCCCGGGCTTGCCCCCGATCTTCTGGAGCGTCTGAGGGTCAGGCTCCACTCCTCGCCGGCACTGGCCTGGCTCCAGGCGAGTCTCGAGAAGCTGGAGCCGGACCGGGCAGTCCTGCTCCTTCCGTACAGGGAGGAGATCACCAACGGATCGGGGACCGTGCACGGAGGAATCCTCGCGACGCTGGCCGACACCGCGGTCGCCTTCGCGCTGTCCACGAACTTCGACGGCAAGATGGGTTTTGCGACATCCGACCTGACGATCCACTTTCTTCGCCGCGCCCGCGGAGATGTCTGGGCCCGCGCCCGGATCGTCAAGAAGGGACGGCGTGTCAACGTCGGGGAAGTGGAAATCGTGGACGCGGAAGGCCACGAGGTCGCCCGCGTGCTCACGAGCTTCCTGCTGACTACGTCCTCCTTCGACTACGTACCGGAAAGGATTCCATGACAGACGATACCGTTTCGTTCCCCGCATCCGAAGAAGGGGCAAAGAAACCTCGCCGCCGCCGCGGAGGCGTGCGCCACCGAAAGACCCGTCCGGGGCCGGGCAAGGAAGAGTCGCGGCCTTCCCTCGATCCCGCTCCGGCGCCCATCGTGATGCTCGCGCCCGCGCCCCCTCCCGTCCCGGCGGCCGCATCGGTCGCGGTGACGCCCGGCCCGCCCGTCCGCGCTTCGGTCGAGCAGCGGCTGGGAGTCTTCATCGACTTCGAGAACATCGCGCTCGGAGTTCGGGACGCGCAGTACAAGAAGTTTGACATCAATCTCGTTCTCCAGCGCTTGATCGAAAAGGGAAGGATCGTCTTCAAGAAGGCCTACGCGGACTGGACTCGCTACTCCGAGTACAAGCGGGAGTTCCACGAGGCGGCCATCGAGCTGATCGACATCCCCCAACGTGCCTATTCGGGCAAGAACTCGGCCGACATCCGCATGGTCGTGGATGCCATGGATCTGGCCAGCTCGAAGGGACACATCACGACCTTCGTGATCTGCTCGGGAGACTCGGACTTCTCGCCGCTCGTCTCGAAGCTGAAGGAGAACGACAAGAGCGTGATCGGCGTCGGCGTGAAGAATTCGACCTCCGACCTGCTCATCTCCAACTGCGATGAGTTCATCTTCTACGAGGACCTCGTGCGCGAAACTCGAGCGCTCCCGTCGATCGAGAACCTGCCGGAGAAGAAGCGGGAGCTCTTCCGCCTGATGCTCGACTCGCTGCAGGCGCTGGTCCGCGAGAACTACGACGTCATCTGGGGCTCGATGATCAAGCAAACGATGCAGCGCAAACAGCCTTATTTCAA
>WNGA01023367.1_pt1 | contig 11820 bp, 10 predicted proteins | sample 5400061 | NCBI WGS metagenome assembly WNGA01 (sample SAMN13153366, study PRJNA577476) | soil metagenome | isolation source: 100 cm soil or saprolite under grassland replicate 2 | place: USA:California | collected 2016-06-15
CCGAGCTCGGCGTCGAGCGCGGCGAGCTTCGTGCGGAGCTCCTCCTGCTGTTGAAGGGAGCTCGAGGTGACCGTCTCGGGGGCCTTGGGTACGTCCGGTCGATACACGAAGTCGACCACCGTCGGCATCGACACCGGGCCCGGCGGGCCGCTGGGCGCGGAAGGAGCGTACCGCGCCCAGGCGTCGGCCGGGCTGTCTCCGGGCAGGACGACCAGGTGGCCATCCCGGGCGTCGAGAAAGGCCAAGGCTCCCAGGCTGCCCGACTGTCGGATCGCCTCCTGGATCGTCCCGGAGTGCGTCGCGAGCGCTCGCTCTCTGTTCTGGATCGCCGCCGCCTGCTCCTTCGGCACGAGAGAGTGACTCGCACAACCAACGACCAGTACCGCCATGCCCATGAGAGAGATACCCGAGCGCAGCGTCCGTGGGACGAGCAGCAGTTGGCGCATCGTCACGTCCTCCGTTGGCGCATCCTCTTCGGACTCTATCACTTTGGCGGGCGATGGTCTCTCGTGAGAAACAGTTGTAGCATCCCTTGAGATAGCGTGACGGAGTCGAGACCGGCTCCTCGAGAGGGAAACTATGACACTTCCATGGGTTCCTGGTGGCTAGGGAACCAGCGGCCCACAGTCCGGGAGCTTCCCGGTCGAGTCTCTCCAATAGCCCTGAAAATCCGGCCAGAACTCGTCTGCGACGTTCCCTTCCGAACGCCTGGGCCATCATGCGCCCGTACTGGTTCTCGGACGACCGCTGGGCGGGCCGAGGGCTCCTGCTCGTGGTGGTGGCCCTCACGCTCGGGATGGTCTACATCAATGTCCTCTTCAATCAATGGAACAACGACTTCTTCAGCGCCCTGGAGGACAAGAACATCGCGATGTTTCGCCGGCAGCTCGTCCGTGTCTCGTGGCTGGTGGCTGTCTTCATCGTGTTCGCGGTCTACCAGCTCTATCTCAACCAGATGCTCGAGATCCGCTGGCGGCGCTGGCTGACCGAGCGCTACCTCCGAGCCTGGCTGGCCAACGGCGCCTACTATCGCATGCAGCTCCTGGCGGGCGAAACAGACAACCCCGACCAGCGCATCGCCGAGGACGTTCAGCTCCTCGTTTCCCACACCCTCGCGCTCTTCATCGGAGGCCTGCGCGCGGTCGTCACCCTGGTGACCTTTGTGGCGATCCTCTGGAGACTGTCCGGAACCCTCACCGTCCCGATCGGGGGGTTGTCCATCACCCTGCCCGGCTACATGGTGTGGGTGTCTGTCCTGTACGCCGTTGGCGGTACCTGGCTGACCGACTGGATCGGCCGCCCGCTCATTGGACTGAACTTCGATCGGCAGCGTTATGAAGCCGACTTCCGGTTCGGCCTGGTGCGCTTTCGCGAAAACACCGAAGGGGTGGCCCTCTACCGCGGCGAGATGGATGAGTTCCGTGGCTTCCGCGAGCTGTTCGAATCGGTGGTGCGCAACTGGTGGGGGATCATGCGCCGGCAGCGGCGGCTCACCTCCTTCACCTCCGGCTACGGCCAAGGGGCGTGGATCATCCCGTCCGCCGTGGCGGCCCCGCGCTACTTCCGGGGCGAGCTTGCCCTCGGAGGGCTCATGCAGACGGTGGGAGCCTTCAATCAGGTCCAGGATGCGCTCAGCTTCTTCGTCGTGTCGTACAAGGAGATCGCGGCATGGTTCTCGGTGGTCGAGCGGCTCGCCGGCTTCGAGCGCGCGCTCGAGCGCGTGCGCATCCAGGCGGCCATGGGCGGCGGGGTCCGGCACGCCGACGGAGGCACCACGCAGCTGACGGTGGAGGACGTGGATCTCTATCTACCCGACGGGAAGCCGCTCATGGCGAATGTGAACCTCTCGCTCCGGCGCGGGGACCGTGTGCTCCTGGGCGGCGCCTCGGGTTCAGGGAAGAGCACGCTCATCCGTGCCATCGCCGGCATCTGGCCGTTCGGGCGCGGAGAGATCCGCGCGTCGCGGAAGGCCCGGGTTCTCTTCTTGCCGCAGAAGCCATACCTGCCGATCGGCACCCTTCGAGATGTGGTGAGCTACCCGATGCCTGCCGCGGGTGTGGAGGACGCGATCCTGCGCGAGGCACTTGAAGCAGTCGGCTTGGCTGACCTGGCTGGGCGGCTGGACGAAGCCGGCCACTGGGCACTCCACCTCTCCCCCGGCGAGCAGCAGCGCATCGCCTTCGCTCGGGCCCTCGTCCAGCAGCCAGAGTGGCTTTTTCTCGACGAAGCGACCTCCGCGGTGGACGAGGCGACAGAGGCGCGCCTCTATCGCCTGCTGCGCGAGCGCCTCCCGGGGACGACTCTCTTCAGCGTGGGCCATCGGGCGACCCTGCGCGCCTTCCACGCCCGTCAGTTCGTGGTGCAGCCCACCGAGGGCGGTCCCGCCTCCGTCGTCGAAGAGACCGCCGCCCCCAAGCCAAGGGTCGATTGAGGTCGATGGGGGCGGACGCTCGCTCGGAGCCGCGTTCACGCCATTCAGATCGAGCGGCAGGGCTCGAGGCGCGCGGGCACCGCCGGCGACGTTGATCCACCTGGGCACCGTTGCGATGCTTCCTGCCTTGCATGTATCCTGCGCGTCGCGGGCCAAGGAGCGAAACCGCAATTCTCAGGGGGTCATGTCGTGTGGGACGTGATTCGCCAGGCGATCACCTCGGTGCCCAAGTTGAGGAGCTACTTTCGGCGCTCGAGGCTCCACGTATACTTCGACGCGGCCTCGACCTATCAAATCCGCGAGGTGGCGGGGGGAGCGTCGGGATATTTTTGCCACGTCATGGTTCGAAATGACGGCCGCTCGACGGCGAGGAATTGTCGTGGCCGGCTGCTCGAAGTCAGCGTGCGGAATCCCGATGGCTCGACGTCGCCCGCGCCGGGATTCCTCGCGCCCGTGTTCCTCAAATGGGCGCGTGAGCCCGACTTCGACCCGCGCGACGTGGAGCGAGATCGACCACGCCCGCTCGACCTCTGTTTCGCACTCGCCTCATCGCCGGACCAGCTGCGCTTCTTCGCGCCCCCCAGTCCCTCGGGCGTTCTGATCTTCCCGCGAGGCGTCTATACCGTCAGAGTGCAAGTGAGCGTGGACAACATGAGAGACGCCCACGGGGTGTTCCGCGTCGACTTCACGCGCGGGTGGGACCAGATCGTGGTCGCGGAAGCTTGAACCTTCGCTACCAAATGGCGGAGGCCCGCTCGGCCGCCACCGGGCGGGGTGCTCAGCAGCTCTTCTAGACGCGCGCCAACGCCAGGATGCGCGAGAGGACGCGATCGGAGTCGAGATATTCGCGCGCGAATTCGCGGGCCGCGAGCGCATGCTTGGCATAATCTCGTTGAACCGTCTCGAGGCACCGCGCCGCACTCTCGAGGTCAGTATAGGTGAGCAGTCCCCGGCCGACCGGGAGATGCCGACCGAGGCCGGTATCCTCCATCACCACCGGCCGCCCCGCCGCCAGGTAGCAACTGCTTCGCTCGCTGAACCAGCCGGTCTGCCCGAGGGAACAGATCGGTCTCACGGGAGAGAACTCGCCTCGCGATCCGTGGATATACCGGCGATAGGCGTCCGGGTCTCCGACCCGCTCGCGGGGGGACACGACCCCCCACCCATTGGCGCGCAGCGTCGGCAGGTCGGGATCCGAGTCTGCGATCGACAGGCACAGCTCGATCGGCATCGAGACCCGGCGGGGGAGGTCGATCACGGCCTTGAAGGCTTCTGCCTTCTGCGCGTACCACACGCCCTGCCACTCGACCCAGCTGTAGTCGCGCCAGTTGGCGACCGTCGTGAAGGCGGGCCCGGGGAGATCATCGGTCGCCCATTCGGACAGCACGATCGGCCACAGGGTCTTCTCCCAGCGCACTCCGCACGTCGGAAACGGGCAGCCGGGCTCGCCCAGGTTCAGGCCGATCGTCATGTAGAGGTCGTGATCACGCAGGCGCATGTCGACCCCGTATTGCTCCTGCCAGATCTGGGTATGGCCAGGATCCAGATCGAGATACACGCTGCGGCGAACACGACCGAGGGCGGCGGTGTAAGCGCCGAACTGGTTGAGGAAGAGGTCCACGTCGGGGGCGATCTTGTCCATGTCTTCGCGGGAGAGGCCGACGTGGGCCGAGGTGCCGGCTTCCAGCAACGCGGCGCGATCACCGAGATCGAAGCGGTCGATCAGCCGCCGGAAGGACTGCGCGTTGGCACTCTTCGAGAACGGCGCCGGCTTGAGGTCTTCATCCATGAGGTCCTTGCCCTGGCGCTCCTCGACGTAATAGACATCGAAGCCGAGACGCCGGAAGCCGAGGACCCACTGCAGGAACGCCCAAATATTGCCGCCGTAGCCGACAGGGTGACCGGCGATGGAGCCCGAGATGAGAATACGCTTTGCCAAGGCGGCCTCCCCTCACGCCTCATCCGTCGCAGCGGCCAGCAGTCCGGTGAGACACTTCCGGGAATCGAAGAACGCCTCGGCCAGCTCCCGCGCGGCGCGGCTGTGCTTTTGGTAGTTGCCGTCGATCTCGGCGGCCCCCTCGACCGCCTCTCGCACGTCGCGGAAAGCGAGTAGCCCCCGACCGGTGGGGAGGCGCTCATGGAAGCCGGTCTCCTGGGCGAGCACGGGCCGGCCGCTGGCGAGATAGGCGATACTCCGATCGCTGAACCATCCCGTTTTCATGGCCACGTGGATAGGCTTGGCGCACATGAACTCGGCGCGCGAATCGCGAATATATTGCTGATACTGCGCCGGCGAGGCGCTCACCCGATGGGGGTCGGCGACGCGCCAGCCGTGTTCCTGAAGCGACTGACGGTCGCCCGCCGGATCAGCGGGGCCGATATTCGCGGCCAGCTCGAACGGTCGATCGGCGAGCCGGGGCACGTCCACGTATTCGAGATAGGCCGCCCGCTTGGAGACACTGATGAACCCTCCTTGCCAGGCGAGCTCTTCCCACGTCCACTGCGTGACCGACGTGAACGGAGCCTGCGGGCCCGGATCCGGCGCCGGCTGCCACATGGGCAGGTAGACGAGCGGCTCGAACGTTCGCCACTTGAGGCCCAGCGTGGGAACCGTGCAGTCCGGCGCATGAATCCGCGCCCCGATGGTCAGGAGAGCATGGTGGTCACGGAACGCGAGGTCCCAGCTGAGGGCCGACACCTGGAGATGCCCGGGATCGAAGTCAAGCAGGACCCGCCGCTTGAACATCGACAGGAGCGGGGGCCGCACGAAGCAACAGAAGTTGAGAAGGAGATCGGCGCTCCGGATGATCTCGGCCAGACCCGCACGAGACCTTCCGAATACCTCGCACTGCTCGAGGGGCTGGACGTCGATGTTTCCGTCGGCATTTCCCTTGTAGAGCAGGACGGCGCACTCTCGATCCAGGCCATAGGCCACCAGACGCTGGAAAAAATCCCGGATGAGCCGCTGGTCCCGCTTCTCGTCCCCGCTCGAGGCCGTGAGCTCGATCCAGAAGACATCGTGGCCCAACGCCCGCAGACCGAGGGGATACTGCAGGAACCAGGCCCAGTGGCCGCCGCCTTGTTGATAGTTGATCATCCGACCGCTGCCGAGCACCATACGCACGTCGAACCTGCCTTGTCTCTCGGGAATGCGCACCTCGCGGCTTCGACGTCCTCGCTCGCGATCCCGTCAGGCGGGAAAGCCATCCGTCGACGGTGGGACCCACTTGGTTTGCCTCATCGTACAATCCGCCTCCGAAGTCCGCAATGCGCACCGGCTTAGCGCTCAGACCGCTATCGGCTGGCGTTGAAAGAGTGGTGATGCTTGGCTCGACTGGCTGACGTGAGCGCTTGAAAAAGCGTAGAACACGCCGGAACTCAAGTGGTGGGCGGAGCAGGGCTCGAACCTGCGACCCCGGCCTTGTAAGGGCCGTGCTCTTCCAGCTGAGCTATCCGCCCGTGCCTTGGATTCTCGGGGACTTATCGCTGCCGGTCAATCTCGAAGATCCACTGACTGTAGACGGGACCGAATCCGGCCTGGGCCAAGCCGTTTCATCAAAGCCAACTGGCCGAGCGGACCCGTAAGGACGCTGAGCGCTCCATAGTCAATGCCCTGCCTCTTGCCGTCGAGCGCCTCGATGGCTAGCATCACCTGCTCGTGGGGATTTGCGCGGTGACCTTCATCCAGTCGTGCGACTGTTCGAAGGCGTGCGCGGCACGATAGATCGTCGCCTCATCATACTGCGCGCCGATCAGCATGAGGCCGACCGGGAGACCATCGGCCATCCCACAGGGCAGGCTCATCGCCGGGTGCCCCGTGGCATCGAACGGCGCCGTATTGGCGATCATCTCGAAGGCGCGCTGGATGTAGAGTGCGCGGGGCGCGTCCACGGGCGGTAGCGGAGTGGCCTTCACGGGCAGGGTCGGCATCAGGAGCAGATCGTGGGTCCCCAGCGCGCCGTCGTATGCCGCACGGAGCTTCCGGCTCAGGTTCTGGGCCTTGGCGTAGTAGTGCCCCCGATAGTGCTTGGTGAAGTAATGCCCGAGGAGCATCGAGATCTTGAGGGTGTCGGACAGCTCGTCGGCACGATGACGCCAGCCCGCATGGGCGTCGAGAAGGCTAGTCACGAAGAGCCCCCGCCAGTTGGTGCCCATGCCGTTGCCCTTCATCATCAGTTCGGTGGCGCCCTCCAGGGCGATGGGCGTCCAGATGGCCGGCCCGGCGGCGTGCATCGGTACCGAGACCTCCTCGACCTTGGCGCCGAGCTTCTCGAACTGCGCCGCCGCCATCTTGACGGCTGCATCGACGGCCGGCTCCGAGTTCGCGTGACCGAATCCCTCCTTCACGACGCCGATCTTGAGACCTTCTACGCCTTGGCCGAGGGCCTGGCTGTACGCTGCCGGGCGTGGCGCGTACTGTCGCGGATCGAGGCCGTCGGGTCCGGCGATCACTTCCAGGAGCAGAGCGTTGTCGGCCACAGTGGCGGTCATGGGACCCGTATGGTCGAGCGTCAGCTCAATCGGCATGATGCCGGTGTAGGGCACGAGCCCATGGGTGGGCTTCATGCCGTAGATGCCGCAGAAAGCGGACGGGATGCGTATGGATCCGCCCTGATCGCCCCCGAGCGCCATATCGACCTCGCCGGCGGCCACGAGCGCGGCCGACCCCGATGACGACCCGCCGGCCGAAAACCCCATCCGGCGTGGGAGAAGTACTCGCAGTGGGCCTTGCCGACAATGGTGCCGCCGGCGTCGAGGATACGGGTGACCACCGTGGCATCGATGTCGGGAACGTACCCCTTGAGCGTGGAGGCACCGTTCATCATCGGGACACCGGCGAGGCAGATGTTGTCTTTCAGCACCACCGTCTTGCCGGCGAGCTTGCCGCCAGACGCCCCCTTCACGGTGGTCTTCACATACCAGGCGTTGTACGGGTTTTCGGCACCCTCCGGCCGGTAGCCCGGCGTGCGCGAATACTTGACCTCGGGGAGGTAGTCGGGCATCGCGTCCACCGCGTCGTAGGCGCCGAAGCTAGCCGCCATCAACTCGAGATAGGAGCGGAGATCGTCGTCCGTGAAGGTCATGCCGAGGTCGTGAGCTACGGCACGGAGCTGGGATGGGGTGGGCCGTTTGATCGCCATGGGGAGCCTCCCTGGACTGCACGGATACTTGGAGCCTCGACGTGTGCGTCGAGCGTAAAGGAGCGCCCGAGGATGGTCAAGCGCGGGGTGCGTAACTAAAGAACGGGTTTTATGTTATGTACGCTCATGATCTCGACGCTGCTCCGCGACGCCCAGGAGCAACAGCCCGACGTGGTCCGCCTGCGCCGCGCGATACACCGTCACCCGGAACTCGGTCTGCACCTGCCCCGCACGCAGGCCGCCATCGTCCAGGCGCTCGACGGCTTGGGGCTCTCCATCAGGACGGGCGAACGACTCACCTCGGTGGTGGCGACCTTCGAGGGCGCCCGGCCCGGCCCATCTATCCTGCTGCGCGCGGACATGGACGCCCTTCCCGTGCAGGAGGAGACGGGCCTCGAGTTCGCCTCCCAGGTCGAGGGCGTCATGCACGCCTGCGGCCACGATGCCCACGTCGCCATGCTCGTGGGGGCGGCGCGCCTGCTCGCGCGGCGCCGCGATCAGCTCGCCGGGCGCGTCGTGTTCATGTTCCAGCCCGGTGAGGAGGGATATCACGGAGCCCGGTACATGCTCGAGGAGGGCCTCGACGTGGGCGGCGTGGCGCCGGCCGCGGCCTTCGCCCTGCACGGCGGAGCGCGATTCCGAGCGGGCACGGTCGGGACGCGGCCTGGACCCATTCTGGCCTCGGGTGACACAGTCGAGGCGGTCATACACGGGCGCGGTGGGCACGCCTCCGCGCCTCATGACTGCCTCGACCCCATCCCCATCGCGTGCGAGATCGTCCAGGCGCTCCAGACGTTCGTCACCCGTCGTGTCGACGTGTTCGACCCCGCCGTGATCACCATCGCCAAGATCGAGGCCGGCAGCACGCGCAACGTCATCCCGGAGACGGCGCGCATGCTCGGGACCATCCGCACCGTCTCCGAGCGTACCCGCGAGCGCGTGCTCGAGGGGGTCGAGCGCCTCGTCAAGGGTCTGGCCGCGGCGCACGGGGCCATGGCCGAGGTCAAGCTGATCCGCGGCTATCCCGTCACCGTCAACGACGAGGGCATCACGAGCTTCGCCTCCCACGTCGCGGCCGAGCTGCTCGGCGAGGACCACGTGCGTCTCATGCCCACTCCGATGATGGGCAGCGAGGACTTCTCCTATGTGCTGCGGCGGGTCCCCGGCACCCTGATGTTCCTCGGCACGCGGCCCGACGGCGATGCCCCTGCCATCCCCAATCACTCGAACCGCATGGTGGTGAATGAGACGGCCATGGCCACCGGCGTCGCGCTCCACGCGGCGGTGGCCCTGCGGTTCCTCGACGGAACGCACGGTGTGCGTCTCGCGCGCCCGGCCTAGATCGAGCCCGCCCCGACGTCGGAATCCTGCCCGCTGCGGGCCCTACCGAACAACGTGCGGCACCTCGGTCGCTACGCTTTCGCTCTACAGCCACGGTGGCTACGATTGCGGCTGTCGGCACGCGGTTGCGGCCCAAATCAGGCACGCTCCCAACTTGGCGCTGCGAGCTATCTCAGGAAGTCAGCGACTTACTTGGGCGGATGAGGAGCTCACCGGCGATCTGGCCTCGAGAAGGGCGATTGGTAGTTGAGCAGAGTCCGGACCTTGTTCGTCAAGCCAAGTACTGTGAATGGCTTTACGAGGAGCAGCTCACCAGGAGCCATGCGGATCCCGTTGTCCTCGATCGCTCCCGATGTGAACGCCGACATGAACAACACCTTGATCCCGGGCCGCAGGCTGCGGAGTTCTGCCGCCAGATCCGGGCCGCTCATGAAGGGCATCACGACATCCGTGAGGAGCAAATGGAGGGGTTCAGCGTGAGTGCGGGCAAGTTGGAGCGCGTGGCGTGGATCGGGTGTGCTGAGCACCCGGTAGCCGGCCATCTCCAGGACGTCTACAGCTACCGAGAGGACCTCTTGATCATCGTCGACGACGAGGATCGTTTCGGTCGGCTTCGACAATGAATCAGCCATGGCTTCCCTTATGGCAGCACTTCGGCACTAAAGCCCGAAAAGTTCCACGCGGGAACCACGATAACCTTGGCTCCCATAGGGTTTCACCTGCCGTGAAGGTTACCTTACCGTGAGCCTACCTGTCTCCACGGCGTGGGTGCTTCTCTCCCTCGCGCCTTATCAAATCCAGAACGGCCTGCTTCACCTCATCGTCATTTCTGAGGAGATGGAGGATTATTTCACGGAGTCCTTCCGGCGGCACGTTGGAGTAGGGCATCCGTCGTCCCTTCCTATTGGTCGCGTGGATGCTATGTCGTCTCTCCGATGAGAGGCACCCCTTGCGGGTAACCGGGTGTCTACGGGTGAGCCCGGCCGCCGCCCGAAGGGGATGAGCACCAGAGTCAGGACTGGAGATCGACGAGGAGAGCGGCGTGGTCGCTGAGCGCGTGTCGCCGGGCGCGGGCGGAGCCTTCGCCGGACGGCACGCCCCACTCGTAGGAGGCCGAGCGAAGGCGCGGCCGAAGGGCGCGGTTCACGAAGGCCTGATCGATTCGAAAGCCGTTGCCACCGTTCGGCGAGTACCAGGTATAGGCGCGCTCGCTCCCCTTGAAGACACGGAACGCGTCGGCCCAGCCCGCGGCCTCGAGCCCGCGGATCCAGCCGTCCTCCTCGGCGTTGAAGGCCGGCACTTCCTCGTCGAGATCGATCAGTCCCGAGTTCGTGTCGCCCACGAGGAGAGCGGGGCCGCGCCGCCACGTGTGCGCCAGGCCGAGCACCGAGTCGAGGAAGGGGAACTTGCGCCCGGTCACGCGGTTGGGCACGTGCATCGCCCCCAGGGTGATGGCGTACGGACTGGCCACCTGGGCGAGGATCCAGCGTCCGGCCTCGGTGGCGGGCGCGGAGCGGAGTCTCACTCGCGTGAGCGGCCAGCGCGAAGCGATGAGGAGCGCGTTCACGCGGGGCAGGTCGGCGACGGCGGTGCAGAGCTGGTGGGTCAGGCCGCGCTGCGCGAGCACGCGAGACAGATCGACGCTGGGAGGGGTGGCGCGAAACTCTGAGAGCGCCACCACGTCCGGTGACCAGCGGGCGAGTTGAGCCGCGATGGCCGAGGTTCGCGATCCGCCGCCCGCCCGGATATTCCAGGAGACGATGCGCATGATGCCCTCATCTTCCTTCAGGGAGATCAGGTGAGGCCGAGCGCCTGAAGACGCGCCGCGGTGGGCACGCCGTCCGTATCCCAGCCACGCAGGTCATAGTAACGGTCGAGCATCAGGGCGAGCTCGTCGGGCGGGCAGTGCATGCCCGCCGAAGGCCCGTCGGGAATGGGCTCGTGCATCACGCGCCACGGCAGCACATCGTCCTTGCGTCGCACCCCCTCGCGCACGTTGAAGAGGCGCTCGAGATTGATGACGCGTTCGCCCACGCGCTCGAGCTCCTCCACGCCCATGTCCCATCCCGTGACGGCGCGGAGCATGCGCGCATACGGCTCCTCCACGAAGAGGCCGAAGCCACGCTCCGACGTGAAGCGACAGAGCACGAGCGAGTCGTCGACCGCGGTGAAGTGCTGGCTCCGCACGGCGAACTCTGGCTTGCCGTCGATGCCGCGGCGATCGTACCCTTGGGCGTATTGCGGCGTGGGGCGCGTGTCGTGATGGCTGCCCCCGCGGGTGGCCGTGGCGTAGCCGATCGACATGCCCTTGAGCGCGCGCGCCGAGTGCGCGGGCAGCTCGAGCCGCTTCACCGCGTAGACCGTCCTCGTGGCCTCGGGATGTGTCGATTCGGCGAGCCGCCACGCGCCCTCGGCCAGCCGGTCGCCGAAGCCCTCCCGCGCCGCCGTCATCTCGACGAGACGCAGCATGCCGCGCCAATCGCCCCATCCGAACGGCACGCCAATCTCTCGCGGATCGAGCCAGCCGCGTTCGAGCGCCTCCGCCACGAAGGAGAGGGTGACGCCCATCGAGATGGTGTCCATGCCGAGGAGATCGCACAGGTCGTTGGCGCGCGCCAGAGAGCCCGCGTGCGCGTTGCCCAGCATGGAGCCGAAGGCGAAGATGGTCTCGTACTCCGGCATCTTGGCCTTGAGGCCCTCGAGCTCTCCGTCGCGAATCTCGTACTGCTTGCCGCAGGCGACCGGACACTTGAGGCAGGTCGTGTCCTTGTCGTGGTAGTGCGCGTGCATCTCCTCGCCCGAGATGGCCTGAGCGTCGGCGAAGGTCTCCTGGCGCAGGTTGTAGGAGCCGAGTGCCCCCAGCGTATTGATGGGCTTCACGAGGAACGACGTCCCATAGACCGAGAG
>WNGA01019704.1_pt1 | contig 11819 bp, 9 predicted proteins | sample 5400061 | NCBI WGS metagenome assembly WNGA01 (sample SAMN13153366, study PRJNA577476) | soil metagenome | isolation source: 100 cm soil or saprolite under grassland replicate 2 | place: USA:California | collected 2016-06-15
CATTTCACGGATCACGCACCTTTGGATGTTTTCCTTTTCAGGCTGCGTCTTTGCCCTCATCTTGTGGCCGATGAGCCCGTTGCCGTTTGATCATTTGCCGGCGTACCAGCCGCGCCGCTTCGTGCCGGAAGGAATTGATCTGGGCGACTGGTCGCAGATTGCGCCCCTATTCGATCAACTCGAAAGCGGGGCGTCGCAATGCGACACCGCCGCCGATCTCGAACGATGGCTGCTCGACTGGAGCGAATTGAGTGCCGCGCTCGATGAAGAAGCATCGCGCCGCTACATCGCGATGACCTGCCACACCGACAACGCCGATGCGGAGAAAGCCTACCTTCATTTTGTCGAAAACATCGAGTCGCAACTCAAGCCGCGACAGTTCCGTCTGGAACAAATCTATCTCCAGCACCCGGCTCGCGCGGTCCTGCCAAAGGAACGCTACGCGGTCTTCGACCGGTGCACCGGTGTGCGCGTCGAGCTGTACCGCGACGAGAACGTGCCGCTCGAAACCGAGGAGGCCAAACTCAGCCAGCAGTATCAAAAGCTGACGGGCTCGTTGACCGTCCAATTCCGCGGAGAGGAGAAAACGCTCGTGCAGATGGCCCGCTACCTGGAGGAGCCGGACCGCGCCCTGCGACAGGAGGCGTGGGAACTGGTGGCCAACCGGCGTTTGCAGGAAGCGGGGAGGTTCGAGGACATTTTCGATCAACTCGTCGGGTTGCGCGAGCAAATCGCGAGGAACGCGGGCTTCGCCAACTACCGCGACTACGCCTTCCGCGCGAGATGCCGCTTCGATTACACGGCGGAGGATTGCCTGAGATTTCACGACGCCATCGAGCGGGAAGTCCTGCCCGTGCTGCGCGACCTGCAGGCGGAACGGCGCCGGCAACTGAAGCTGGACCGGTTGCGGCCGTGGGACCTGGCGGTGGACCCGCTGAATCGTCCCGCGTTGCGACCGTTCGAGCAGGCCGCGAAAATGGTTTCCGCCTCGCAGCGAATCTTCGATCAACTCGACCCGGAACTGGCCGGCGGTTTCAAAACGATGCGCGACTTGCGCCTGCTCGATCTCGACAATCGCAAAGGCAAAGCGCCCGGCGGTTATCAATCGACACTCGCCGAGGTCCGGTTGCCCTTCATTTTCATGAACGCCGTCGGCGTGCAGCGTGACGTCGAAACGATCCTGCACGAGGCAGGACACGCCTTTCATGCGCTGGCGACGCGCGACGAGGACCTCTATGCCTATCGCCACGCGCCCATCGAGTTCTGTGAGGTGGCTTCCATGAGCATGGAACTGTTGGGCAACGAATTCATCGAGGCGTTTTACCCGCCCGCCGACGCTCGACGCGCGCGACGCGACCATCTCGAAGGCATTGTCGAGGTCTTTCCCTGGATCGCTACTGTTGACGCCTTTCAACACTGGATTTACACCCATCCCGGCCACACACGCTCCGAGCGGACCACGGTGTGGCTCGATTTGATGGACCGCTTCGGCGGCGACGTGGACTGGTCCGGTTGGCAGAGCGCGAGGGCCAATCTCTGGCACCGCCAGCTTCACATTTTTCTCCACCCGTTCTACTACGTCGAATACGGCATCGCCCAACTCGGCGCGCTCCAGGTCTGGGCAAATTCCCGGCAGAACAAAGCCAGGGCGCTCGCCGACTACAAAAACGCCCTGGTATTGGGCGGCTCGCGCCCGTTGCCCGAGCTGTTCGCCGCCGCCGGATGCAGGCTTGACTTCAGCGCAAAAACAGTGAAACCGCTGGTGGCGCTCGTGCGTCACGAACTCGCGCAGTTGGAATAGCGGTGTGGCTAGGGGTCAGGGATCGGTAATCAGTAAGCAGTAATCGGGGCCTAACCCGCGCGCGTGACCAACAACGGACCACTGACCACTGGCAACGGACCAAAATAAAATGCTCGTTGAAAAAACCACCTTCTGTGGTTAGCTTGCCCAGACCATGCTCGCGGACCGTCAGTACATGAGAAGAGCCGAAGCGCCCAGGGCTATGTCGATCACGGTCGTGCTTCTCACGTTGAATATTGTTGTGTTCTTCCTGGAATACGCCAACGGCGCTCGGTCCAGAAATCTGTTCATGGAATACGGGGCGCTGAGCCTGGACGGATTGAAGCGGGGGTTCATCTGGCAGTTCATCACCTTCCAGTTTTTGCATGGCGGTTTGCCGCACCTGGTCCTGAATTCGCTGGGACTTTATTTTTTCGGACGCCCGCTGGAAGGGGAACTGGGTCGGCGCGAATTCCTAAAACTCTACCTGTTCAGCGGAGTTCTGGGAGGCGTGCTTCAGGCGTTGCTGGGCCTGACCGTACCGCGCTTCGGCGGGCCCATGGTCGGAGCGTCCGCCGGCATCTGCGGCCTGGTGGCCGCGTTCGCACTGCTCGCGCCGGAGAGCGAAATCTACGTTGGATTCCTCCTGCCGGTTCGCGCGAAGTATCTGCTGCCCTTGATGATCATTCTGCCGTTGCTCCTTCTGCTGACTTCCACCCAGACATACGTGGCCCATGCCGCCCATCTCGGAGGAACCCTCGGAGGAATCGCCTACCTCAAGCTGTTTTATGCCACGGGCCGGCCTCGGTTCAACTGGGTTCGTCTGCGTCGAAACTTGCCTCGACGCGAGCTTGTCAGAGCCCCCTTATCCCGACGCCCGTTCTGGCGAAAGGAAAACTCCAAGCCCATTGACGACCTGCCCTCTGCCGATTTCATCAGCCGTGAGGTGGACCCGATTCTCGACAAGATCTCCGCCCACGGCATCCAAAGCCTGACCGAGCGCGAGCGCAGGATCCTCGAAGCTGCCCGCGCCAAGATGAGCAAACATTGCAAACATTGACTCTGTAGCGGTAGGCATCTTGCCTGCCGTAGAGCCGGGCATCCTGCCCGGTGGACCAGGTTTTGCATTTGGTAATACACCGCCGATTTCGCGCGTTGGTTCCGGGCGGCAAGATGCCGCCCTCTACGGCAACCAGGATGGTTGCCGCCACGTCTGGACCGCCGCTCCGGTAATCAAAGAGTTTTTCAACGGCCTGTGAAGTGTTAAGGCGAGGGTTCATCAGCCTTTGCGCTCATCCCGATTTGCCGTTCTAGCGATTCAACGTTTCAACCCTTCAACGATTCAACGCAGTGCTAATCACCTTTCTCGACATTCCCACGTTGCTTCTCTAGAATGTCTCTATGATTCAACGGTATTCCCGCCCCGAAATGCGGGCCATCTGGACCGACGAAAACAAGCTCAAGATTTGGCTCAAGATCGAACTCCTCGCCAGCGAAGCATTGGTCCGCGAAGGCCTCGTGCCCGAACGTGCCCGAATCCGACCTCCAGCGAATCAAGGCAGGCGCGGAATACTTTGACAGTCACCCGACTGAACTGGTCGAACGCCAGAAGGAACTGGAGAAAACCCTCAACCACGACGTCATCGGCTTCACCACCGCCGTCGCTGAGAAGATCAACCACCCCGCCAGCCGCTGGCTCCATTTCGGTCTCACCAGCAGTGACGTCGTCGATACCGCATTCGCCCTCCAGATGGTCCAGAGCGCGGACATCCTGATCGCCGACTCGAAAGAGTTGCGACAAGTCGTCGCGCGCCGGGCAAAGGAGCACATGCTCACGCCGTGCATCGGTCGCAGCCACGGCATCCACGCCGAACCCACCACCTTCGGCCTCAAGCTCGCCCTCATGTATGACGAGTTCGGCCGAGCACAGGAGCGGCTCGAACGCGCCCGCGACGTCGCCGCCATCGGAAAGCTCAGCGGCGCGGTCGGGACGAGTGCTCACTTGTCTCCCGCGGTCGAAGCCGTCGTGTGCCAGAAGCTCGGCCTGCGCCCGGCGCCCATCGCCACACAGGTCATCCAGCGCGACATCCATGCCGAGTTCATGAACACGCTGGCGCTCGTCGGCGCGAGCATCGAACGTTGGGCCGTCGAGTTCCGCCACCTTCAGCGCACCGAAGTGCTGGAAGTCGAGGAACCCTTCACCAAAGGCCAGAAAGGGAGCAGCGCCATGCCGCACAAGCGCAACCCCATCACTTGGGAACGCCTCACCGGCCTCGCCCGCGTGCTGCGCGGCAACGCCGTCGCCGCCCTGGAAAACGTCGCCCTCTGGCACGAGCGCGACATCAGCCACAGCTCGGTCGAGCGCATTATTTTCCCCGACTCCTGCACGCTGCTCGATTACATGTTCGGCCTGCTCATCCCGCTCATGGACGGCCTCAACGTTTACCCGGAAAACATGAAGAAGAACCTCGGCCTGAGCCTGGGCATGTGGAACTCGCAAACCGTGCTGCTCGCCCTCATCCGCAAGGGCCTCACGCGCGAGGAGGCCTACGCGCTGGTCCAGCGCAACGCACTGAAGACCTGGGAAATCAAGCACGCCGGCCGCGACGACGCCGACTTCCTCGAACAACTCAAGTCCGACGCGGATGTCGCAAAGCACTTCAAACCCGGCGAACTGGAGAAACTCTGTTCGCTGGACTTCCATTTGAAGGAAGCGCAGAACCGGTTCAAAAAGCTGGGCTTGTGAGTTGGCGACCGCACGTAACCCTCGGGTACAAAATCTGTCACACCTATAACAAAAATTGTACCCTTCACGAGCTCGGCTTGATCTTCCCGGGCGCCCTGTAAGAATTATGCCATCATGAAAAGCCGTTTCTTCTCACTCCGGCTGCTGGTTTTTCTGTTGTTAGCTCCAATGGAATCGCCCGCGGCGGATCCTCGGCGCCCAAACATCCTCTGGCTGATCGCGGAAGATTTCGGCCAGCACCTTGGCAGTTACGGCACGCGCGAGGTTTCTTCACCCAACCTCGACGCGCTCGCAAAAGCCGGCGTGCGTTACACCCGATTTTTTACGACGGCACCGGTCTGTTCCCCCAGCCGGTCGGCGTTCATGACCGGGATGTACCAGACAACCATCGGCGCCCACAACCACCGGTCGCACCGCGACGACGGTTACGCGCTTCCAACGGGCGTCCGGGTGCTTACGGACTGGTTCCGGGATGGCGGCTACTTCACGGCGAATGTCCGGCACATGCCCCCGCCGATCCAATGGAAAGGGACGGCGAAAACCGACTGGAATTTCACATACAACGGCAAGCCGTTCGATTCCGACCGTTGGACCGATCTGAAAGGGCACCAGCCGTTCTTCGCCCAGGTCAATTTCCAGGAAACCCACCGAGCGTTTCACGCCCCGAAACATGCCGATCCGGCAAAGGTCCAAATCCCGCCCTATTACCCGGACCACGCGGTGACCCGGGAAGATTGGGCGGCGTATCTGGACTCGGCCATGGAGCTGGACCGCAAGATCGGCCTGGTCCTGCAACGACTGGAATCCGACGGGTTGGCCGACAACACCCTGGTCGTGTTCTTCGGTGACAACGGCCAGGCGCACGTGCGCGGCAAACAGTTCTGCTACGACAGCGGGCTGCTGGTGCCGTTGATCATTCGCTGGCCGAAAAACTTTCCCGCGCCGAAACATTTCCAGCCGGGCGGCGTCGATGATCGACTGCTTGCGGCAATCGACCTGGCGCCGACCATGCTCGATCTGGCAGGCATTTCCAAGCCGGCGAAGATGCAGGGTGAAATTTTCCTGGGCGACCACGCGGCCGCATCTCGCCAATATGTATTCGGCGCACGCGATCGTTGTGACGAGACGGTCTTCCGCTTCCGCACCGTGCGCGACCCGCGCTTTCGCTACATCCGGAATTTCACGCCGGAACGTCCTTTTCTTCAGGCGAACGAATACAAGGAAAAGCAATATCCCGTGTGGAACCTGCTGAAGGAACTGCATGCGGCGGGGAAACTGACGCCCGAACAGGAGGCCTTGTGCGCGTCTGCCATGCCGGCGGAGGAACTGTACGATATCGAGGCCGATCCGCACGAGATCCGCAACCTGGCCGGCTCAGTCGAGCATCGAGCGGTTCTGGAACGCTTGCGGGGTGTACTGGAGAAGTGGATCGAAGAATCCAACGATCAGGGCAGACAGCTTGAGCCGCCGGATGTCGCGCGCCGCCGAGGCGCGACCCGGCCGCAGACCAATCCGCAGAGCGGTTACAACCTGGACGAGCGTTCCCTCGAACCCACCCGGCTCACCCTTCCGGCCCGGCAACTCTGACGGTAATATGCAAGGCGGTTGCATTGCATTTCGAACCTTGCCGGCGTTTTTTTGGACACATGGCATTGAATAAATCCGGAAATCGATCTGGACTCGAGATTGCATGGTGTTCTATGTCAGGCAGATATTGAATTCCTGGGAGTCTTCGTGCGTTGCGGGAACGTGTCTTGCTGTACCCATCAGATTCTCGTTTTTGAACGCGAGCTAATCGTAAACATCACAACCATGAATCCCAAAACCATCAGTCTTCGGACTTTCCTTCGCGCGACCTTAATGGCCGCGGCAGTCGTTGTTTCCAGCGTTGTCTGGGCGAATCCACCCGATGAGGTGCTTGATACCAGCCACGCCAGCGTTCGGGCCGTGATGTCGGTGCAAGCCGAGGTGACCGCTGGACTGATGACCTGGCAGGATGTGCTCGGCACGGCGATCGGTCTGGACGATTCCGGAAAGCCCGCCCTGGTTGTGTATGTAGATCAGAACGGCGGTGCGGTTGCCGACGTGGTCCGCGCGTTGCCAACCCATCTGCGCGGTGCCCCAGTCAAGGTGGAGCTCACCGACAAGTTCCGCGCGTTTGTCGGCAAGCCCGGTGGAGGCGGCGGTGGCGGTGGCGTGAGCCACACGGCCAGCCAGGCACCACCCATCCAACTCGGGACCTCGGGCGGTTGGCGCACCGACCTGGCCAACGGCTATTGCTGCGGTGGCACGCTTGGCTCGTTAATTCAGGTCAATGGAGTCCAATACATCCTGAGCAATTACCACGTGTTCGAATCGGACATTGTCAGTGGTGGCAATGGCATCATCGCGACGACCGGTGACAGCGTCATCCAACCCGGGCTTATCGACGTTGCCTGCAATGCTTACAGCGCGCAGAACATTGCAACCCTGGTCAAGACCGCTTCGTTGCCGGATTCCAATGTGGACTGCGCCGTCGCCGAGGTGGTTCCGGGGATGGTCGGTTCCGATGGCGCGATCCTCGAAATCGGCGCGATCTCATCGCAGACGGCAGGCGCTTTCCTCAATCAGGCGGTGAAGAAAAGCGGCCGCACGACCGGCCTCAGCCGGAGCCAGGTCAGCGGTCTGAACGCCACCATCAGCGTGACCTACGACAACGAATGCGCCGGCGGAACGGCTTTCACCAAGGTGTTCACCAGGCAGATTGTCGTTGCCAACCGCGGCAGCAAATTTCTGAATAGCGGCGACTCCGGCTCACTGATGGTCGAGGACGTGGCCACCAATTCGCGAGCGGTCGGCTTGCTCTATGCCGGCAGCAGCACCAGCGCGATTGCCAACCCGATTGGCGAGGTATTGCAGTTCCTGGGAAGCAAATTGGGCGGCACCGCCACCATGGTCGGCAATTAGGCCGATCGGCTCACCGCTGACCTCGAGACGCGGGACATCATCGACCACGACAGTGACGCAAAATGACCCGGCACGGCGGGTACAAAATCTGTCATACCTATAACAAAAATTGTACCCTCTCGATGGGTGCCGCTAATCGATTTCGATCCCCACCGGGCAATGGTCGCTGCCCGTCACATCAGCTCGGATGAAGGCGCGTTTGAGCCGGGGGCGGAGGGCGGCGCTGATGAGGAAATAATCGATGCGCCAGCCGATGTTTCGTTTCCGGGCGTTGGTCGCCGGGCTCCACCAGGTGTAATACCCCCCACCCGGCTCGAATTCGCGAAAGGTGTCGAGAAAACCCGCCTTCACCAGCGCCCTGAAGCCGGCCCGTTCCTCAGGTGTGAAGCCATGATTCCGCACGTTGGCCTTCGGATTGGCCAGGTCGATCTCGGTATGCGCCACGTTGAGGTCGCCGCAGAAGATCACCGGCTTGCGGCGTTCGAGCTTCTTCAGGTAACGGCGGAAATCGCAATCCCATTCCTGGCGGTAGGCCAGCCGCATCAGCTCGCGTTGCGAGTTTGGGACATAGACATTCACGAGGAAAAAGTCGGCAAACTCGGCCGTGAGAACGCGCCCTTCCGTGTCGTGCCCGGCGATGCCGATGCCGCACGTGACATGGAGCGGACGTGTGCGGGTGAAGATGGCGGTGCCGGCGTAGCCCTTTTTCGCCGCGGTGTTCCAGTAAGTGGTGTAGGCGACGGGCCAGAGTTGCTCGACGTCATTCGGTCCGGCCTTGGTTTCCTGAAGGCAGAGAACGTCGGGCTTCTCGGCGTCCAGGTAATCCAGGAAATTTTTCCGCAGAATGGCGCGCAGACCGTTGACGTTCCAGGAAATCAGTTTCACGGCCCGAAATTAACAGAGGGATCCGAGTTTCACCATGAATGAACACGAATGGTCCGCCTTTGGCTGGATTCCTTGTGGCGGCTCGGGTAATAGAGCGGGGTGCCACAGTTGACCAGCAAAGTCCTCGTCGTCATCGGCGGAACGACGGGCATTGGGCTTTCCGCGGCGAGGGCCTTTGTCGCGGAAGGGGCGAAGGTCATCGTCGTGGGTCGCACCCCGGAAAACGTGAAGACGGCGCAGAAGTCGCTGGGCAAATCAGCGAAGGCGTTGAGCGGCGATGCCGCACAGCCCGGAACCGCGGCTCGCGCAATCCAGTCGGCGCTCACCGTTTTCGGCGGTTTTCACGGTTTGTACCATGTGGCCGGAGGTAGCGGGAGGGCGAAAGGCGACGGCCCGCTGCACGAAATCACTGATGAAGGCTGGGACTTCACGCTGAAACTGAACCTGACGGCGGCGTTTTACTCGAACCGCGCCGCGGCGCAGCAGTTTCTCAAGCAGAAGACCGGCGGAAGCATCCTGAATATGAGCTCGGTGCTCGGTTTTTCTCCGTCGCCCCGGCATTTCCCGACCCACGCCTACGCCGCCACCAAGGCCGCCGTCATCGGTCTGACCCGATCGGCAGCGGCTTATTACGCGAAGCAGAACATTCGCTTCAACGTCCTGGCGCCGGCGCTGGTGGCCACTCCCATGTCCCGGCGCGCCCAAGGCGATGAAGAAATTATGGAATTCATCCGGACGAAGCAGCCGCTCGACGGCGGACGGATCGGCCGTCCGGAGGACCTGGATGCGGCGGCGGTTTATTTCATGTCCGACGATTCGAAATTTGTCACCGGCCAAACGCTGGCGGTGGACGGCGGGTGGTGTGTCTCTGAAGGATCGGGCCGGGATTGAGGTTTTACTCCCTCTCCCCATGGGAGAGGGCTGTGGTGGGGCTGGGGTGAGGGGAATAAAATTGCAGGTCACGCCGCTTTCGCATGAAAACGACTCGAAAGATGAAATTGAAGACACGTTCGCCCTCACCCCGGCCCTCTCCCCCAGGAGAGGGAGGAGCGGGCGCCGCTTACTCGTTGGGAATCGATCTCGGCGGCTCGAGCGTCAAGGCGGTTGCCGTGACGCCCTCGGGCGAGGTGCTCTCACGCCACAACATCGACTTTGCTCCGTCGAGGAAGATGGAGTGGGCGGAAACCATCCGCGCGCTCGTCCAACGACTCCGAGGCGAGCACGGCGCGCCGGCGGCCAGCATCGGCGTATCGGCGCCCGGACTGGCGGCCGCCGACGGGCGTTCGATCGCCTGCATGCCCGAACGGTTGCAGGGACTCGAGGGCCTGGACTGGACCGCCTGTCTGGCGGCCGCGAAAACGGTGCCGGTGCTCAATGACGCTCACGCGGCCCTGCTGGGCGAGGTGTGGGTGGGCGCGGCGCGCGGTTTCGAAAACGTGATCATGCTCACGCTGGGCACCGGGGTCGGCGGCGCGGCGATGGTCGATGGGCGGCTGTTGCGCGGGCACATCGGCCGCGCCGGCCACCTGGGCCATTCTTCGCTCGATCCCGACGGTCCGCCGGATTGCGCGGGCACGCCAGGCAGTCTCGAAGTCGCCATCGGCAATTGCACGATCCAGGCACGTTCGGGCGGGCGCTTCCAGACCACGCACGATCTCATAGCCGCCTATTTGAAAGGTGACGGCGAAGCGACAGCGATCTGGTTGAAATCGGTGAAGGCGCTGGCCGCGGCGGTCTGTTCGTTCATCAACATTCTCGACCCGGAAGCGGTGATCATCGGCGGCGGCATTGCAAGGGCCGGCAAGGCGTTGTTTGAGCCGTTGCAGCAATTCCTCGATCCGATGGAATGGCGGCCCGTCAACCAGCGCGCCAGGATTTTACCGGCGCAACTCGGCGAATTCGCGGGAGCATTCGGGGCGGCGGCCAACGGAATGAAGGCGGCCGGTCATTCAATGGCCTGAACGATGGCCACAAGAAGGCACAAAAGGCGCGAAGTCATTCAACTTTTGTCCTTTGTGCACTTTTGGGGCTATTTCATTGGGATTTGTTGCCTGGTGTTTTTCTGGAGCTTGGTGGTTGGGATTTGGGATTTGCGCCCGTAGTTGATTCATTTCGGCTGCCGCTCCGCCGCGTTGTGTCCATTCGTGGTTAAAGAATTTGCGCAGACTTTGACGTCCCGGCCGGGCGGCGCGCGAGGCAGGGCTCGGCCGGGATCCCCGTCAATACGGGTCAATGGGCGTATTTACCCATCAGGCTTGCGCTGTCGAGGACGTGTTCTTTCATCTCCCGCTCGAGGTCCGGGCGTTTGGTCCCGCGCGACAGCGGCAACATCGCATCGAGCGCGTAGGCCTTGAAAAAGTAGCGATGTTCGCCGGAAGGCGGTTTGGGGCCGTCGTATTCCACTTCCCCGAAATCGTTTCGGCCCTGGGTGGCCATCACCGGGACACAATTCTCTTTAATGTCCCTGGTCCTGGGGTCCACGTTGAAGAGGATCCAGTGATTGAACGTGCCATTGGGCGCGTCGGGATCCTCCACGACCAGCGCGAGGCTGCGAGCCTTGTCCGGCACCTCATCGAGGTGCAGCGGCGGGATGATGTTATCGCCGTACATCGTATATTTGTCCGGAATTTTCCCGCCGTTCGTGAATGCCTGGCTTGTGATTTTCATTTGTATCTCCGTTCAGTTGAGAACGCAGGCCGGCCTTCGCTTGAATGGCCGGGCGCTACTTTCTCGGTTCCTATTTCGTGTTGTTCGTTTTGCGGTATGGGACCGCTCCTATAAACTATTCCCGATCGCCATTGCCGCAATCCATAAAATCAGGTTTCGTCCTGTTCATCCGGGCCGCCGCGCCCGTAACGGCCCAAAAGCCTGAGGATTTGGTTCTCGTAACCGTCGAGGTGCGTCCGTCGCCAGGTTTGCTGGTGAAATCTGTCGGCCGCTCGGCGCCAGGCGCGCCGAAACAAGACTTAAACGTGTCGCCGTCCAGCTCGTAAATTCCTAAATGCCTTTTCCCTTTGGTCGGTCCATCGATGACGTCGTAATCAATTGTCTTCGGCTTTTTAGAAGGGTCGATGGTGATCCTGGCCTTCATGACGAGCTGTCCTCCGACGGTCGCCGTCAGCTCATCCCCTTTGCAGACCCGCTTGGAATTCGGCAGCATCGTGTCCGGGATGGGAAAGCCGTCCGCAGTGCCGGATACCATTGACCATTCGCCCTGCAACTGGGCCATGTCCTTCCTGGTGGCTTCATTGTCTTCAGCCCAAGCGAGCGAAATCGCCGAGGCTGCCAGTACGATCAATAAGGTGGTTGATATTGTTTTCATGAGTGTGTTTGGGCTGGTCTGAGGTTATGCTGTCTAACAAACCGGTACGCCAACCAATACAGTCGCCTATGTCTTTCGTCTAACTCGCGCGGGCCACCTATTCGTGAACGAGACCACTACGGTTTCAGAACAATTTTACC
>WNGA01021434.1_pt1 | contig 11819 bp, 13 predicted proteins | sample 5400061 | NCBI WGS metagenome assembly WNGA01 (sample SAMN13153366, study PRJNA577476) | soil metagenome | isolation source: 100 cm soil or saprolite under grassland replicate 2 | place: USA:California | collected 2016-06-15
ATCTTTCACCGGAACGTCGCGCTCAACTTGCGGCGGCGATGAAAGCCAGGTGGGCGGCCAAACGAGCCGCCGAGGCGGACGCGAAAGGCGCCTCGGGCGATAATCAACATTCCGCGCCGCCAGGACCACCGCCGCCGCCGCAGAACAGACTCGACGGCGTCTAGAGCGGGTTATTAGTCTGAACCAAAGGAAACAAAGGTGAGAAAGGTTGTGCTCCCCTTTAGCCCTTCCTTCTCTTCGTTGTCTTCTGTTCCGTTTTTCTGAGCCGCTGTTCACTTGCGGCGGCGACCGCCGCCCACCTCTGCGTGCCGCGGACATGTCACGAGATGATCGTTAACCATCCCCGTGGCTTGCATTAAGGCGTAGCAGATGGTTGAGCCGACGAATTTAAATCCGCGTCGTTGCAAATCGCGGCTCATGGCATCGGATTCGGCTGTGCGCGCGGGCACTTCGGCCATGCGTCGCCAGCGATTCTGGATTGGTTTGCCACCGACGACGGCATATTGCGCACAGAGTATTGAGTCACATCCGGAGCGCGGCGCGAAGATGTGGAATCAGACGTTTGCTGAATTCCACGGAGTCGCCTGCGGATAAATGTGACCATTCGGGGCAATTGAAGCCTGCGAGGTCGGGAAAATCTTCATAGTGAATACCGGGGGCACCGGTGTCCTTGAGCACTCGATCCCAAATACCGGCGCGCGGGGTTTCGCGGTCCTCCAATTTTTTTAGTCCTCCGCTATATGGAAAACGAACGAAAACGATTTTGCCTCCACGAGCCCGAAGTTTTTGTACGGCTGCGGCAACGTCATTGAAGCGTTGGTTAATTGCCTGTCCCATCGTTTTCGCAAATTCTTCTTCCGGAATGTAAGTCGGCGGCGGAGGAGGGGTGAAAAGCGGGATCCAGATTTGTTGAATCATTCTCGCCAGCCCACTGCCTGGTCGGGCACATTTCTCGATCATGCGGGCGCGGCGTTCGCGATCCAAAGTTCCGAAGTACGGCGGAAGTCGTGGCGGTACCAGGGCATAGGGACGGTTGGGAATGGGCAGACGTTTTAGCAGATCGTCGAGAGTCAATTCTTCCTGTTTTAGAAACGCGACATGTTCTTCCAACGGCATGGCGAAATATTGACTGGCACGCTGCGCGGGTGTTTGAGTGTGAGATCGCCGGACGGTTTTTTCAGCGCGCTCCATCGGCGGCGTGCCCGGCGGCGCGACAAACAAACGTGGAACGACACTGCAAATGATCGTGCCGTGAAAATTTTCGTCATTGGCCAGATCGGCGAGTACCGGATAAGCACAACTGCCGCCCATTGCCAACTGAACGGGACGTTTGCCTAATCCCTTTTCAAGTTCGTCAAGATCGAGATCGTACCAGCCGCGTGAATCGCCGATGATGACGATGGACTCAGGTTTGACGCGCTGGCGAGCCGATGTCCAAAGGTCTTCGTTATCGTTGAGCGTCGGGCCGTAACCGATGGAGCGACAATAGATTTCCCATGCAGACGCTGCAGCAATGACGATCAGTACAACTGCTACTGTGATGCCGCGCCAGGGCAACTGTGGAATTGGCCGAACGTATTCGAGCGGAGGACCGCCGTGCACGCTCTCGAGTTGCGACGGCTTCCTAAAGAACAACCGCGGCAGGCGAAGCCTGCGTTTAAAATTGGAAATAGATGAAGGCATTGCTGCTTCCTTGAGTCAGGATGATGGCGCAGGCCATAAAGGCCCATGCCGCTGTTACAATCCAGCGCGGCAAACGCATCACGGCCGTTTCGATGTTGCTATCTCGCAGCGACCAGTGCACGAGAATCATCCCGGCCGTGACGAGCGCGATTTGTAATATCTCACGCGTCGAAAGAATGGCGTCACCGTGCGGATGTCCACCAAACATTCCGCCCAACATTCGCGCGGCTACCGTGAAATCCGATGCTCGAAAAAAAACCCACGCGACGCAAACGGCAACGTAAGTGGCGAACCCACCGAGGAGTCGAGTCGCGAGATGGTTCGCCCACGCCCTATGCTCAAACATAGCGCGAACAACCCGTTCAACGACGAGATAAGATCCGTGAAGCAAACCCCATACTACAAAAGTCCAGGCCGCGCCGTGCCAAAGGCCGCCGAGAAACATGACGATGATCAGATTCGTCGCGGCACGAACTGGACGGACCTGATTGCCGCCGAGCGGAATGTAAAGATAATCGCGCAAGAATGTGGAAAGCGAGATATGCCAGCGCCGCCAGAAGTCGGAAAACCCAATGGCGGCGTACGGAAAACGGAAATTATCTTTCAGATGAAAACCAAGACACAACGCGGCGCCGATAGCGCAGGTGGAATAACCGGCAAAATCAAAAAATATCTGGCCGGCGAATGCCATGACACCCAGCCAGGAATCCAGTGCGATGAGTGGCCCAGCGTAACCAAAAATGCGGTCGGCCGAACCAGAGAGCATCGTATCGGCGAGCACGATTTTTTCGAATAAGCCGAGGGTCATAAGTAATAATCCCCAGAGAAACTGCCCTCCACGCAACGGCTGTGGCCTGACAAGTTGCGGAAGAAAATCGCCGGCCCGCACAATTGGCCCGGCGACCAGCTGAGGAAAAAACGAAACGGCCAGAACGAAATCGCGCAGCGATTTGGTAGGCTTGAGGACGCCGCGATAAATGTCGAGCGTGTAGGAGAGAGAATGAAAGGTGTAGAAGGAGATGCCGACGGGCAGAAGAATGTCGAGATGCGGTGGCTGGTAAATGATGCCAATGCGAGCGAGCAGCCACTGAAAATTTTGCAGCAGGAAGTTCCCATATTTGAAGAATCCCAGCATGCTCAGGTTCATGCAGACGCTGGCAACCAACCATGCGCGACGCGAACGTCGTCCTTTTGCTCTGCTCATTTGCCTGCCAAGCCAAAAATCCATTGCCGTCGTGGAAAAGAGCAGCGCCGCGAAGGGCGGATTCCACGCGCCGTAAAAAATGTAGCTAGCGACTACGAGAAGATTCTTCCGCGCATTCCAGGAATGGATGCTCCAATAGGCGGCGACGACGATTACAAAAAAGACGACGAACGTGAGCGAATTGAAAAGCATTACGAGCGCGCCATCTGCTTATTCAAGAGCCACGTTGATTGCCAGTACAATTTGCCAGAACTCACAGAATGTTGTGTTCCAAATTTTGTTTAAACATTTTTGTTGCTGTGGAAACTAGATATACTAAAATAGTTTTTCTAGTTGCAGGAGCAGCAGTCAGAGGCTAATGTAAAAAACGTAAGCAAGAAGCTGATCATGAAATCCGGCGCAGAACTTCACCAGGAATTACGGCAAAGGATCCTCGGCTTGTCCGATGTCACGGAGCGCCAGAATGCGGGGATCCATGAGGACGCATTTTTTGTCGGAGGGAAAATGTTCATGCACATCCACCCCGAAAGCTTTCGGGGCTGCGACATTCAATTGGCGAAAGATGATCAAGAGCGGGTTCTTGCGGAAGGCAAAGCACGCCCGCACCGCTGGGCACCAGAAACGGGATACGTCACGGTGATTGTGGACAGAGAAGAGGATTTGGAGCCGGCGATGGATCTGATTCGGATGTCACACCGCTATTTTGCCGACAAACAGAATCTTTCGCGAATGCAACACCAATAGAACCAAAGAGGCTCTCAATAACAAGGAAACGATTATGAAACTATTCGTGATAGGAGCGACCGGCCGAACCGGGCATGAGATCGTTCAGCAAGCCCTGGCCAAAGGTCATCATGTAACCGCATTCGTGCGTTCACCTAAAAGCATCACGTTAAAAAATGAGCGACTGAGTGTCTTGAAGGGGAATGCCACGGACGAAAGCCAACTTTTTGAGGCCATGCAAAATCATGATGCGGTCATTTCGACTCTGGGACCGCGAGAGGTTTTCAAACCGAGTTCTCTTCTCAATGACAGTGCGCTTGCGACAACCCGCGCCATGCAGCGTTCAGGAGTGAAACGCCTCGTCGTTCTCTCGGCAGCCGCCCATTTTCCCGGGATTCCAAATCGCCTAGCCAGTTTCGTTCTTAGAAATCACATGCGCGATTCCCTTGCCATGGAGAAAGTCGTCCAAGCCAACGGTCTCGACTGGACGATCGCGCGGCCCCCGCGTCTCACTCAGGAAGATTCCTTAAGCTATCGAAGTCGCGAGGGCGCTGCACCCAAGATGGGTTTTACACTGTCCCGCAAAGCGGTGGCTGCATTCATGCTCGACGCGATCGAGCAAGAGAAGCACATTCGCAAAATCGTCGGCATTGCGAAGTAGCTATCAGAATTCGCCGTGTTTACCGCGTACCTCATTGTTACTCTCCTGGCCGCTGCCGCTAACATCTTTTCAGCGACGCTCGACTTCATTCGGTTTGAGCCGATTCTGATCAACTTGGATAACGATCCTTGGTATTCTGAAGACAGCGGGGGCGATTGGACTACTGGTTGGTATCGGAGTGCCACTGATCGGGACGGCGGCCGCAATCGGTCTCGTCCTGTTCTTCGTTGGTGCCATCGTCACACACTTGCGCGCACACGATTATTCATTTGGTCTTGCCGTCGTATTCCTGCTGTTAGCAGTAGTGGCACTGGTATTGAGGCTTACCGTGTCGTGAAGAATTAACTGATTAACGCCACCATCAGGGCCGGCGCCGCCTCGATGCGGGATCGTCCGGATCGTATTCGTACAGCCGCGACGGATCGCCGAAGACTGCACCGAGCGCGCGTTCGGGCCAGATCTCAAAGTAGCTCAGCAGCAGCGCCATCAGAGGCACCAGAATGAAGGCCAGGCCGTGCGCGGCCATGATGAACATCGCCATCGCGCGCAGTATCAGGAGATATACATCCCAGCGCACCCGCTGCTTCAGCTCTTTGTCGGGCATGGCGTCATAGCCCGATTGGAACGCCTTCCAGAAATGTCCGGCCGCAAGCGAGCCAAAGGTGAACCAGAGTGCGGGAGAATGCGCCAGCTGGCGGCGCAGCTCGTTGCCGAGCAGCAGATCGTGTAGCGGAATCAGTACGATCCAGTACGGCAGACCGACGATGCCGACGAGGAAAATCCATGTGAACACGCCGCGCACAATGTTCGCCGCCACGGACATCGCGCCGGCCGATTTCGGTTGCGTCTCGCGCAGCGCACGCGGAATCAGCGCGGCAACAATCGCCGCCAGCGCGCTCAGCCCATCGAACCAGTAGTTGAACACGGCGAGCGCAGCGGACCAGCCGAAGCCGTAGATGCCGACAACGGGAATCAGATTGCGCGCGAACACGGCCCACGCGTCGGGGCGCGACGCCAGTTCGCGCAGATGCTGTAAGAGCGGTGGCGGCGAGATTGGTCGCACCGCGGTCGAGCCAGTCTTTTCCTGAGGCTTCGCCATCGCGACAGATTAACAGACAGAACCGATGGCGTTGAAGACAAACCGAGAGCCGCATGTTCGATTCTCGACAAAGTCGTTGGGTCAGTCGTATTGGAGTAGTGATGATTCGCAATCGCTTTAAACGAATGACGTCTTGGTTTGTTCTGTGCGCGTCCGCGTTCTCGCTCTCGGCGGTACATTCTACGCCGGAACTTACGTTGGATGACATAAGGAAGCTGGAGATCATTTGCTTTGTTCCTTCGTACCTACCGAAGGGTTTTCGATTGCAACGGGTCGACATCACGTACGACGAACCCAGTCCGGATGAGCCAAAACGTTCCTTTCCACTTTACTCGATCGTCTACAGCAACGATCCGCGGAGCGGAGCGACGTTCTCGATCGAATCGGCACGCGAAGGAATTGGCGACCGAAACATCATGGAGGAGGAGGACACGGAAGAGACGGAAATCCAAACGCCTCTCGGGCCGATGTATCTCATTTATCGACCGAAAGGAAAGGACGGCCTCAAGCATGAGATCAAGGCGAACTGGGTGAGCGACGCGAACATGAATGCGGAAACATCCAAAAACGCGGAGAGCCATCCAATCCTCGGCAGATATCACGGATTCTCCGCGACCGGTATTACGCTCGCGGAGTTCTCGAAGATCGTTCAATCGCTTCATCCCATCCGGGACGAAAAAGCCGCCGCGTCTGCGGCACCGCAAACTTCTGCGCTTAAGATTCACCCGAAGGTTTTCAGCATGATTAATTGCTGGATCTCAGATTCAGAAAGTCCGGTGGTAACAGAAATCAATCTGGATGCCGCGGAAAAAAATGGGAACGAGTTTAATCAGGATGGGCTGAAGCAAGACGGCGAGTGGCGACAATGTCCCGTGCCCGATACCAGCGGATTCATGCGCTACCGCGTACTTGAGTCAAAAGGCGGCCATTACAAGATTGAGTATCAGGAAAACGGTGGCGGCACGCTGACGACGGCATCCATCATCGAGTTCAATATTGAAAAACGAAACATTCAGCGTGACGGCAAGCCGGTGGCGATTCCAGTGCTTCGCGTGTCATCTTACAATCAGAAATAGATGGCGGCGTTAAAGGCTGAGCTTGCGACGAGAGGTCTCGTCTGACTTAGCGCGAGACGAAGAAACAGGCGAGAGCGATCGCGACCAAATCTTCGCAGACCGCCGCAAAGAGGTCTCTAACGTGTAGATCGTTCACGATACGCCGCCGGATTTCGTAACCGGCGAACGCTCCGATCACACCGCTGGTTCCACCCAGGAGCGCGCCGGCAAGTAATGACCTTCCTGCTGCCGCGAAAAGACTCGCGCCGCTAAGGCCGCCCAGGAGGATGCGTGCTAATAAGGGTGCGAAGGCGATCCGTTTCGGAGTCTTTGGCAGCTTGTCCGCGACTAACTCGCCGATGGCGAAGATGGAAAATATCGCGACGGCTGCTGTTGATCCCATAAACGCAAGGGGCGAGCTGTGCAGATCCAACGAGCCCAGGTGCGCGGCCCAGGCAACGATTGCAGGCGCGAGGAAGGCGCGCAGTCCAGCAACAATTCCGATTCCAATAGCGACAACGAATATGTAGTTCACGAGTGTTACGGATTTTGTGAGCGCGGCCGTCGGAAATGAGGACTCACTTCAAATACTTATCGAACCAGCCGACCGTTTGCTCCAATCGTTCGATTTGGTTCCCGGGTTTGATGAAAAGGTGGCCTTCGCCGGAATAGATAATAAGTTTTGTCGGCACGCCAAGCGTCTTCAAGGCGTGCCAGAATTCGTAGGACTGCGAAGCGGGGCATTCCGCGTCGCGCTCACCGACAATCACGAGAGTAGGGGTCTTTACATTCTTGATGAAGTGAATAGGCGAACTTTTCTCGTACACAGCGGGATCATCGTAAACTGATGCGCCGAAGAATGGGATCATCCATTGGTCGATCAAGTTCTGCCCGTAGTAACTTTGCCAATTCGCAATACCGGCGCCGGCGACAGCGGCACGGAAACGGTTGGTCTGCGTGACAGTCCACATGGTCATGTACCCACCGTAACTCCAGCCGGTCACTCCAAGGCGCGCCGGGTCGATCGGATATTTTTTTATCGCTGCATCGACTCCGGCGAGGATGTCGCGAAGATCGCCGCGGCCAAAATCTTTCACGTTAGCGCGGGTGAACCCTTCTCCCTGGCCGTAACTTCCGCGCGGATTTGGCATCAGCACGTAGTAACCGCGTGACGAAAGAGCGGCGATGATCGCTCGCGACATTCCAAAGCCAGCAGGCCAGTCTGGCGTTACTGCGCCCGCAGGTCCGCCATGGATCAGAACAACGATGGGATATTTCTTGCCCGGCTCGACTCTCACCGGATTCAGAAGCCAGCCCTGTATGTTTAAGCCGTCGTTTGTCCACTCAAGACTCTCAGCTTTGCCCCATGTTGCTGATAAGGCGGAGTTATTACTCGTTAGCTGGCGCCATTCACTCATCGGTCCGACCCAGATCTCGGGCGGCGTTTCAAACGTGCTGCGTTCTGCTGCGGCGAATTTGTCGTCACTCGAAACGGCAAAGTCAGGGAAATTCCCAAAGGCGTGAAGAGCCTCCGCACCTTTCCAGATTGTGCGCACGGAGTTGTTGGCGACTGTCAATTCAGAGATCGCACCACCGCCGCCGATTATCTCTGTGAATAGGATTCGGTCCGGCGTTAGCCAAAAGAGCGAACTCACCGAGCTTTTGCGACCTTGTGTGCGGTTCGTTAGATCATGGCCGTCAGCGGAGATCGTGAAGAGGTCACCGCCGTGAAACCCCTCGTCACTCATCAAGCCTTCGATGAATGCAACCGACTTGCCATCAGGCGACCAGCGTGGAACTGCGATTTGAAGCGAAGGTTTGTAGATGGACGTGGCCTTACCATTCGCGACGTCGATCGTGTAAACCTGAGCGACCCACCAATTGTTGTCGCCAGGTCCCGGTGCCGCCGTGGTGACGAACGTCTTGTCGTCGGGTGACCAATCGTAATCGTAGATGTGAAGATTCTCGGGAGAAACCTGGCGCAACTGCCCACTGGCAACTTCGAGAACAGCGATCCGCTGATTATGAATAGCAGTATCGATCACGCCAGTCGTCGTTGGCGCGGCCATGAGCGGCCCGCCGCCACCGGCGCCTTCGATGTAGAGAAAGGCAATTTGCTTGCCATCATGCGACCAATGCGGTCGCGCAGCGTAGCCATTCAGGTCAGTAATTTTTTTAGGAGCGGAACCGTCGGCTTTCATCATCCAGAGTTGGCGCTGCTCTCCCTGTCCGGCACTGGAGAAAATTGCGATTGTCTTGGAATCGGGGGCCCAAGCTGGATCGAAATCGGTCCTTTCGCCGCTGGTCGAAATTTTGATTAACATCGCTGGCGCGTTTTCTGATGTTTCGCGGACGTATGTTTGCTTAGATGCTGATGCGGCGGTGGACTGCACCCACGCGACATGTGTGCCGTCAGGAGAAAGAGCAACGTCGCCGTACAGAACAGTTTTACCCAACTGTCCCGTCAACTGCTGCATGGTCTGGGCTGTTAACGTCATCGGAAAAAGACAAGCCAGAAGAAGATGCTTCATCCTTTTGATCCTGACAAAGGGCTGCCGGAGCGACAAGATCATCCGCCTACGTTCGGCAATTGCAAAGTTTAGCGTCCAGGAAGGGGCGAATCACGTGATTACGAGTAGCGGCGAATCACTCAATCAGGTACCATCAATCGATGGCTCGGGTCCGGATCCGCTTGGCAAGACCAGGTGATTCCAGCGCCCTGGCCAACCTGCGCTATCGATTCCGTATCGAAACTGTACCTGCTACGGAAACCAAATCGCGCTTTCTGCGCAGATGCATACCGTGGATGAGGAAACGCTTTCGTTCCGAGTCCTGCCCGTGGCGCTGCTGGGTGCTCGACGACGGCAAACAGTTGCTCGGCCACATTTGCGTGCAGTTGTTTGAGAAAATCCCAAACCCGGTGAACGAACCGGAGCTTCATGCTTACGTCACAAACTTTTATGTCGTCCCGGAAATGCGAAGCCACGGGCTCGGCAAAAGATTGTTGAACCAGGCGCTATCATGGTGTCGCGCTCGGGGAACCGACGCGGTTATTCTCTGGGCGACTCCTGGTAGCAAATCGCTCTATCATCGATGCGGCTTTGTTGAGTCTACGGACGTCTTTGAACTGCGAGATGGAACTCGTCAACCGCACTAAGTTCAATGTTTAGCCGCTTTTGGAATCGTCTGCCCGCAATCCTCCGCGGAATTCTTGTCGCCGAGTTGATCGTAACCATCGGAACGATTCCGCCGAGCATCGCGGTAATTCTGAATTTGCGGATGTCGCCGCATATTCCATGGATGCTGATCGTAACCGCTGCGTGGCTCTCGTTTTTCTGGTGGTACGTGGGCGGACACGGGTGGCCGAGGAGCACGCAGGAAGCACGACGGCGCGATCTGCGTGCACCATCGCTGTCGAAGCACGCATGGATATGGGCGCTGATTGCCGGAACACTCGGGATTACCGGCACGATCGCGATGGCGTTCGTGACAGCGCGTCTGGCGCATCTGCCGCGTGAGGCGTTCGCCGCGCCAATGAATTTCTCAAAGTACGGAGCGTTGACAGTGATCTGCGCGATCGCCTGTATTAGCGCAACCGCGGGCGTTGTAGAAGAAGCAGGCTTTCGTGGTTTTCTAATCTCGCCGATCCAACGGCGACATGGTTGGGCGATCGCCATCCTGATCAGCGGGATCATGTTTTTTCTCGATCATCACTTGAGTCACGCTTACGCAACACTCGTCTTCCTGCCATTTTTCCTTGCGATCAGCGTTGTGCACGGCTTGCTCGTGAAATGCAGCGGTTCGATTCGACCGTCTGTGCTGCTGCATGCGCTAGCTGATTTTATTGTGATCCCCGTAAGCTACGGCCTGGTCGGAACGTTTTCGGTTGAGTCAGTTTCGGTCACTGGAATCGACCGTCACTTCATAATCTGGGTTGCTGTAATGGTGATATGTTTTGGTGCATTCGTGCCTGCCCTCAGGGTATTGGGAGCGCGAAGTGAAACGGCGCACTGAAAGTGGGCCAGCCGATTCCGATTTAGTTCCGAAGCGCTTTGGTGAAGCGAACCAATTCGTCGGCGACTTGTTTAATTCGTTCGTCGATCTTTTTGTCACTGATGTGCTCGCCATTGAAACCATCGGAGGTGGCAAAGGCGAACCGCGGAATAATGACGCAACGAAAATCGAGCATAAGGCTGTTGGCATAGGCCATAACCGACATATAACTGCCTCTGCCCCCGGCCGCGCACAAAAAGCCGACGATCTTGTCTTCCCACGCGCTGCCGGTGAGTTCGATCATGTTCTTGGTTGCTGCGGCGACATCATAATTATATACCGGCGCGGCAACGAGAATCCCATCGGCACTTTCAACGGCGATCCTCAATTTTTTCGAGCCGGGCATTCCGTAACATTTGTCTCCGTCACAAAGTGGCAGGTTCATTTCCCGGATGTCGATCCAGTTGCAGGGCACCTTTCTTTTCTTCAGATGCGTGAACGCGACGCGTCCCATTCGGCGGCTGTTGCTGTCAGGATTACCGCTTGTGCTGATGACAAGATGCTTTGGCATTGGAGGCGGACTGATTAGTGCTGCTGATTGCGATCGTACGGGACAATGTTGTCCCATTCATCAGCGGATGAGCGCGCGACAAAGGCGACCACGGATTCGGTCTTGCTCATGTTGAAGACTTCGTGAGGGACGCCGGGCTTGATATAAATGAAATCGCCGGCTTCATTTTCGATCACCTGTTTGAGGCCGGTGCCGAATTCATGGCGCACTCTTCCTTCGATGATGTAAAGGATCACTTCGAAATCGACATGAATGTGCGCGTACGCGACGCCGCCTGGAGGGATGGTGGCAATGTTAGCGGATAGACTCTTCGTGCCGACGTTCTTCGCGGACATGCCCTGTTTGTAGTGAATGCCGTTCCAATTCCTTTGAGCGCCGCCACCACGAATGGTCAATATGCCATCGTGATCTTCTACCGCGCTGAGCTGGATGTTGTTTTTCATGAATGGAGGCGTGGAGTCGCTGAGACGTTGAGAGTCAATCTGAAATCGGTTCGAAACCGGCAAACATTTCGGCGGACTCAGATAATGTGTTGAGCGGGATACAGTCACAAACTTCAAAGAACCTGTTCCACATCGCGAGGACGTTTGGGTTCTTGTGCGCCGCGTCAATGGCTTCCTGTGATTTCCATTCCGAGACTTCGATAATTGTGCCGTCGCGTGCGCGCATCATGGTCGGTGCGCGAACTGTTACGAGCCCTTCCTTGCGCAATGTGGGAACACGACGCCTAACCAGGTCCAGAGTTTCGCTTTCCCTTCCGGGTTTGGGCCGATACGCGACGATGACAACGACAGGCTCGATCATTGCTGAAAGTCAGCATATTCCGATAC
>WNGA01021788.1_pt1 | contig 11819 bp, 10 predicted proteins | sample 5400061 | NCBI WGS metagenome assembly WNGA01 (sample SAMN13153366, study PRJNA577476) | soil metagenome | isolation source: 100 cm soil or saprolite under grassland replicate 2 | place: USA:California | collected 2016-06-15
GATCCGGAAAAGATGAAAGATCCGTCGGGTAGCGCGCACCCGTTCGCGCCACCATTGAAAATTGTTCGCGCGCATTGCGTTCCAGCGATAGAGCGGAATGCCCCAGTTTTGTCCCCATTTTTGTGTGAACGCGTCGTCCTTGAAGTGCGGCTCGGGAGGCGCGCCACCGAACCAATCGAGCAAAAATTCATGGGCGCGCGAGAAAACGTCGGCGCTGTAATAACTGACGCCAAATGGGATGTCGCCCATTAAGGCTACGCCACGCTGCTCGGCGTGGGCTTTGATGTCCCGCCATTGCTGATCTGCGATCCATTGCACGTAACAGAAGAAATTTCTCCGGCGCGTCAGCACTGCCTGTTTGTCGTGTGGGAGATCACGGAGCCAACTGTGAGCACTTTCGATGGTCTGATGCTGCGGCGGCCAGTGGTCCCACGCGGCGCTGCCCTTGTTTTGCTCGATAAGAACGCGGAACAACGCGTAATCGCGCAACCAGGACGATTCTTCTTCGCAGAATCGTTCGAATTCTGATCGCCGCTTTTCGTCGGCGCGAGCGGAGAAATTCGCAAATGTTTTCTCGAGAATGCGCTGCTTTAGTTCTTTGACCTGCCGATATTTTACGCGGCCACGGCGCAGGCTCGCGACGTCGGTGTCGGAGAGAGCGTCCTCGAAATCATTGCGCGTCAAATCCTCGGGTGAACCTGGCGCGAGGTGCAGAGTCGTTGGCTCGATTGCGATTGCACTGATGGCATTGTATGGGCTGTTATCCGCTCCGGTTTCGTTGATTGGCAGAAGCTGAACAAGGGTGAATCCGATTTCTGCAATCCAATCAATAAACTCCCGCAACGCGCCGAGACCGCCGATTCCCAGATCGTTCTCGCCACGCAACGCAAAAAGCGGCACGAGAACTCCGGCGATCTTTTTGTCCGGCGACAGATTCATGAAGAGAATGACGAATGCCGAATGATGAAGCTCGAAATAATGACGAAGTCGGAATAACCGGTTGTCATCCTGAGCGAAGCGAAACGCAGTCGAAGGATCCCGCGGAATTGCTCTTCGGTTTCGCCACGGGATTCCTCGACTTCGCTCGGAACGACGGTCAGCTTATTCGTCATTTTTCATTTGGGCTTCCTTCGACATTCGTCATTCGTGCTTCGTCATTTTCTCTGCACTTGCCAGTCTTCGACGAGGTCGTTTGGAATCTCCTGCAAAAAACGCGATGGCCTCTGGAAGACATCGCCGTAGCCGCCACTCAGACGCATGTGCGGATAGGTGAGATAAAGCTCGTCGCGCGCGCGTGTGATCGCCACGTAGAATAGGCGCCGTTCTTCCTCCAGCGCATCGCGGGTATCGAGCGAGCGGCTGCTCGGAAACATGCCGTCAGCGAGCCAAATCACGAAGACGGTATGAAACTCGAGACCTTTTGCCTGATGCACGCTGGAGAGGTTGACCGCTTCTTTCTCGTTTGTCTGAACCGGCGCGGCTTCTGCATCGACATTGCTGATCAACGCCAACTGAGACAGAAACTCATCTACGTCTTTGAATTGGCGAGCGAATGCTGCGAGCTGGTCAAGGTCTTCCCGGCGGAGTTGGTAATTCGCGAAGTTCACCTTCGCGTAATCATCGTAAATCGCTTCCACAACTGATGTGATCATTTCCGATGGCGGGTTCGGTTGGCCGCCTGGTGCGATCTCATCAAGAGTATGCGCCAGTTGCGTCCACAGTTTCTTTGATTTTGACGGGACGTTCATCGCAAGGAGCCGCTCCCCAAAGCTGGAGTCCCGCGACTGCGGGATGACCCCGGCAGAGATTGATATGTTTTCACCGGCATCACCGATGCCGGCTACAGGCAAGCCGGCAGCCCATGCCCGCCAAAGATTTTCTGCGGTGCGGTTGCCGATTCCCGGAAGCAATTTCACCATGCGATTAAAAGCGACTTCATCGCGCGGATTGGCCACGAAACGGATGAACGACGTCACATCTTTGATGTGTGCTTGTTCGAAGAAGCGGATGCCGCTAGTGATTTGGTAGGGGATGCCTCGGCGCGAGAGCTCCAGTTGTAGTTCGAGCGCGTGATAGTGCGCTCGGTAAAGGACCGCGATGTCGTTAAGATCGATGTTTTCGTCGCGTAACTCGAGAATCCGCTGGGCAACAAACTGCGCCTGCTCCGCGCCATCATTGAGCGCGACTAACGCCGGCTTGAGCGTCTTTGATTCGCGGGTTGCGCTTAAATGTTTTCGGAACTGCTGAACATTCGCGGCGATCGCCGCGTTCGCCACCTCCAGGACTTCCGGCACACTGCGGTAGTTCATTTCGATTTTGAACACCTGCGCATCCGGATAGCGCTTTGGAAATTCGAGAATGTTTTGAAAGTTCGCGCCGCGCCAGGAGTAGATCGATTGCGCGTCGTCGCCCACTACCATCAGATTGCGATGGTCGCGCGCGAGCAGGTCGACAAGGTCGGCCTGGATTTTGTTCGTGTCCTGATATTCGTCGACCAGAATGAATTGAAACTGGCGCCGGTAGATTTCCGCGATCCGCTCGTGCTGCTGAAACATCAATAACGTCTTTTGCAGGAGGTCGTCGAAATCCACCGAGTTCGTGGCCTTCTTCTTTTTTTCGTATCGGTCCCGAACGTCCTGGATCTTGTCGAGCAATGGCAGGAAGTAAGGAAACTTTTCCGCAAGCAACGCCTCCAGCGGCATCTCCGTGTTCACGACGAAGCTGAAGATTTCCGCGAGCACATCACCTTTCGGAAACCGGATTTCCTTGGGATCAATGCCTGCGCTCGCCACCACCGTATTGATCAAATCCTTTTGATCTTCACGGTCCATGATTGTGAAACCGCTCGAGTAATCGAGCGCTGTGCCGTGCCTGCGCAAAATTCGATTCCCTACTGAGTGGAATGTTCCGCCCCAGAGCCCGCTCGCATCCACCGGCAGCAGATTCGCGACGCGATTCAGCATTTCGCGGGCTGCTTTGTTCGTGAACGTGAGCAGCAGAATATTTCGCGGATCGATCCCGTTCTCGAGCAGGTACGCCACGCGATACGTAAGGGTGCGCGTTTTGCCCGAGCCCGCGCCGGCGATCACAAGGATCGGTCCAGGCGGAGCAGTGACTGCCGCGAGCTGCTGTTCGTTCAGCTCAGCGACGTAATCGATGTGGATCGATGTGGATACCGGAGTGCGTTGCAGCGTGTATTGACGGGACATACGCTGTAAGTCGCGATTCGTAGGTCGCGCTACGAAACTGTTTCCACAGGCATGGACTGCGGCGCCGGCTCGATCCACTTGCCATGCTCGCGGATCAAGTCTTTGAGCCGATCGACTGCTTCTGCTTCGGGAATGTTGAATTTCACTGCGGTCTTGCCGACGTAGAGGTTCACTTTTCCGGGCGCGCCGCCGACGTAGCCGAAGTCGGCGTCAGCCATTTCGCCGGGACCGTTCACGATGCATCCCATGATGGCGATCTTTACGCCTTTCAGGTGTAAGGTGGCTGCTTTGATTTTGGCCGTTGTGGTTTGCAGGTTGAACAGCGTTCGTCCGCATGATGGGCATGCGACGTAATCAGTCTTGAAAATCCGCGAGCCGGCTGCCTGCAAGATGTTGTAGGACAAACGGAGCGCTTGTCCCGGCGCTTCCTCGCCTTGCACCAAAATCGCATCGCCGATTCCGTCGCATAGAAGGGAGCCGATGTTGGTGGATGCGGTGAGAAGAGTCTTGAGAAAATCTGAGGTAGGGGCGATTGACCCCAATCGCCCAGGGCCGTTGCGGTCAACGGCCCCTACCAGCGTGTCCTTTAGCAAGATCGGATGGCGCGCGTGCAACTTCGCTCCCAGCAAACGGAATGCCGCGATCACTGGGAGATCGATTTCGTCCGTCACGGTGACAAACTGCGCACTTTGCTGTGCGTTGAGTTTCGCAATCGCTGCATCATCGCGTAGATCGATTTCGGTCACGTTCGCATCTTCATAAACAATCTCCGGCTTGTAATCGCCCATTCGATCGATCTTGTGCGCGATCTTGTCGAAGTTCGCCTGCCGCACTACGACGCGAATCAATTCGTCTCCGCCGAGTTCGATGCGTTGGCCGGGATCACCGATCCCGGCTACAGAAATTGTCTCGGTCGCGCGCCGCTGATAGGAGAAAGGATCGAAGGGAAGCTGAGAGTTGAGAGTTGCGAGTTGAGAGTTGGACGTTTTGTTAATGTTTTCGATCAGCGCTTTAGCCACGGGAATCTCATGAGGGCTGTCCTCGGTAAGTGAAACGCGGATCGTATCGCCGATTCCATCCGCCAGCAGCGACCCGATTCCGATTGCGCTCTTGATGCGCGCATCTTCGCCTTCGCCGGCCTCGGTTACTCCGAGATGCAGCGGGTAATTCCAGGTAGGGGCGATTGACCCCAATCGCCCGGGCGAGGTAGGGGCGATTGACCCCAATCGCCCGGGCGGTTCGGGTGAACCGCCCCTACCTTTGCACGCATCTTCATCATCAAGCTCGTTTAATCGCGCTACAAGCAGTCGATAGGCAGCAATCATCACCTTCGGATTGCTCGCCTTCATCGAGAAAACGAAATCGTGATAGTCGAGGTCGCGCGCGATCCGTGCGAACTCGAGCGCGCTCTCCACCATGCCGAGAGGTGTATCGCCGTAGCGATTCAGGATACGATCCGAAAGCGACCCGTGATTTGTGCCAATACGCATGGCGATTCCGCGCGTCTTGCACAACTCGACAAGCGGCGAAAACCGCTCACGGATGCGATTTAACTCCGCAGCGTACTGTTCGTCGCTGTATTCGCGGATCACGAATTTTTTCGAATCGGCGTAGTTGCCCGGGTTGATGCGCACTTTCTCCACCCATTTTGCCGCCTCCATCGCTGCCTCGGGCTTGAAATGGATGTCAGCGACGATCGGCACGTTGCAGTTGCGCCCGCGCAGACCTTTGACGATGTGCTCGAGATTGCGCGAGTCTTTGACCGTAGGCGCGGTGATCCGGACGATTTCACAGCCGGCGTCCGCCAGTTCGACGGTCTGTTGGATCGACGTCTCGGTGTCCATCGTGTCGCAGGTGATCATTGACTGGACACGGATCGGATTGTCTCCGCCGATGCCGACGTTTCCAACCTTCACCTCGCGTGTGGCGCGGCGATGGTACTGAAGGGGATTACTGCAATAGTTCACGAGAACCGAAATGTACGAAGACTCGAGCAACCTCGCAATCGCGCTGACGTTCTATGGCGCTTGCGAGTTTTTCCCAGGCGATTGTGCTTCGAACTGGTCGAGCTTTTTCCTGACAAACGGCAAATCCTGCACGTCGAAGAACGTGATGTATAGCATGTAACCGATAATCAGCACGGCACAGCTGGTCTGCACCACCTCGAGCACCCGCATGTTCACCGGTTTGCGCCGCACCGATTCAATCAGCGCCAGCACGATATGGCCTCCATCAAGCACCGGAATGGGCAGCAAATTCAGGATCGCCAGGTTCACGTTGAGAATCACGCTGAACCACAGTGCCAGTTGCCAACCGCGTTCGCTTTGGAAAAGCAGATAGTAGATGCGACCGATTCCGACCGGCCCGCTTAGATGTTGCAACTTTATGTCCGACTTCGGCGAGGCGACGGCGCCGATGGTCTTTAGGGTGCTGGTGACGCTGTTGTAAACTTGTTCAATTGGATTCGGATGCTGGATCGACACAATCCCGCTCGTGTCCCATTGGATTCCGATTCGCGGCTTCATTTCGCCGGCCGTGGGCAGCAGCGTTGGTTTTACTGGAATATCCAGCTTCGAGCCGTTGCGCTCGACGTGCAGCACAAGGTCTTCATTTGGATGTTTGCTGATGTATTCCAGCAACGCGATCGGATTGTAGATGGGTGTTTGGTTAAACCCACGGATGATGTCACCGGAACGCAGTCCGGCTGCCGCTGCAGGGCTTTTTGATTCTACCTTCTCGATGATCGGCGTTTCTGCCGGATAGATGAGCAGTTGCCGCACACTTTTCCTCCGCCAACCGCGGGTCTCCGCTTTGTAAGGTTCCACCGATACCGTCTGCACCTTGCCGTCTCGCTGGAATTTCACCGCAATTTTGTCGCCCTCGCTCCGCACGACATCCCAGCTGATGGAGTCGTTCATTCCCATGAAACGCCTGACCGGTTTGCCATCCACGGACAAAATTTTATCGCCCGGTTGCAGGCCGGCCTTTTCCGCTGGCGAACCCTGCATAACGTAGCCAACTACAGTCGTTGAATCGCCCTCGCTCACTGGATGACCAACAGCCCAGACGATTCCCGCAAAAAACAAGGCTAGCAGCAAGCTGAACACTGGACCGGCGACGGCTACAATGATTTTGTCGAGCGCGGAAATCTTCGGCAGCTTCGCCCGGTCTAGGTCGGCTTTGCCCTCGATGATGTCCATCGGGGCAAGTTGTGGCAGCGCAACGAACCCTCCGAATGGGAGTGACCCGAGCGAGTATTGGACGCCGTTAATTGTCTGCTTCCAAATCGGTTTGCCAAACCAGACGCCGAATTTCTCGATGTATAGACCTCGCCACCGCGCCGCGAGAAAATGCCCGAGCTCATGCACCACGATGAGCAAGTTAAATAGGATGAGGACCTCGAGCAGGATGAAGATGACGCGAGCGATATGCAAAATCATGTGGTCAGCCGGTGATCAGTGAATCGTTGGACACGCCATGCTGTCTGCCGTTGTAAATCTTTTAACGTTTGGCCGATTGGACGTATCCCTGCGTTTGCGCTCGCGCCCACTGATCGGCTCCCAATATTGCATCGAGATCGGGGTGCGCAACGGGCGGATGTTGGTTCATCACTTGTTCAACGATCCCCCAAATTTCCGGAAACCGGACTTTGCGATCTAAAAACGCCGCGACCGCGATTTCGTTGGCGGCATTCATCACCGCCGGCAATGTGCCGCCGGTCTCTCCCGCGCGACGCGCCAGATTCAATGCCGGAAAGTCGTCGTAGCGCGGAGTGGAAAATTCCAACTTCGACAGCTTCGAAAAATCAAGCGGGGGCAACGAGTTCGGGACCCGATCCGGCCAGGTCACGGCGTATTGAATCGGAAAACACATGTTCGAATAACTCAGTTGCGCGAGTGTGGAACCATCTGTGAACTCGACCATTGAATGGACGATGCTTTGCGGATGGATGACGACCTCGACACGCTTCATCTCCACGCCAAAAAGCCAGTGCGCCTCGATCATTTCCAGTCCCTTGTTGAACAATGTCGCGGAATCGATGGTGATCTTCGGTCCCATATTCCAAGTCGGATGTTTTAACGCTTGTTCAGGAGTGATCGAATCGAATGCTGTTCGCGGCGTTTCGCGGAACGGGCCGCCAGACGCGGTGAGGATGATCCTTCTGACCTCTGCTGGAGACGCGACGCCCCCGTCGCGTGCGGCCCGAAGGCGCGCCGGCTCCAGGCATTGAAAGATGGCGTTGTGTTCAGAGTCGACCGGCAAAACGTGTACGCTCTTGTCGCGCGCTTCGCGCATCACGATCTCGCCCGCCATGACCAAAATTTCCTTACTCGCCACGGCAAGATCCTTGCCCGCTTTGATCGCCGCCAGCGCGGGGCGCAAACCGCCCGTGCCGACGATTGCCACCAGCACCATGTCGACATCTGTCAGGCAGGCGATCTCGAGCAAACCCGATTCGCCAGAGAAAATCCGCGGCTTGTAATCGAGTGCTCTCCGAAGCACATCGACCTGGGTTTCATCAACTAGGCAAACCGATTCCGGCCGTACTTCATTCGCCGCGTCGGCCAGCTTTTGTGCATTGCTTTTCGCCGCAAGCCCGACGATTTCCATTCGCTCCGGAATATCCCACGCGACTTTCAATGCGCTTTCGCCGATGGACCCAGTCGCACCAAGAATAACGACGCGTTTACGATTCATTTTTCGACAGAATGAACAGAATTAACAAAATGAACTGAGCAAATCACAAGGAGACCGGCTCTTGTTTCGGCAGACGAAACTTTTTCTTGTACTCCAAACGTTGTGCTCCGAAATTTAGAAGCAGTCCCTCGCCAATCCCGGTTGCAACAAGGTAATTTACAAGCTGGACTTCGTGTGCTTTCGCTAGCGATTGAGTCGCTTTCAGTTCCACGATAAGCGAGTCATTCACGAGCAAATCGGCGGTAAATGCGCCCACAATCTGTCCATCATATTGCACTGTAATCGGCTTGCCGGCTTCAGCTTTTAGTCCGGCCTTCCGTAATTCCCAAACCAGCGCATTTTGATAAACCGATTCGAGAAATCCCGGTCCCAAAGCGGAGTGCACTTTCATCGCCGCACCGATCACATGGCCACAAACATCGTATTCTTTGGGTTCCCCAACCATTCTGTTCATTTTGTTAATTCTGTCAGCCTTCTACGGAACCCGAATGACCAGTCGCATGTAGAAAAACAACAGCGGGGCGGTGAAAAGCAAGCTGTCCAGGAGATCGAGTGCGCCGCCAATTCCCGGGAGCAGATTGCCCGAGTCTTTTACATCAGTGCTGCGCTTGATAATCGATTCGGCCAAATCGCCGAGAACTGCAGCAAGCCCCAGCAGCAGCCCGAGCACCGTCGCGTGTTTCCAGTTGAGGACCGATAAATGGCCCGGCATGAGTTTGTAAAGAGCCAGGCTGCAAAGCAACGCAAAGACAATAGCGCCGAAAAGACCTTCCCAGGTTTTCTTCGCACTGATGTGCGGCACCATCAAATGCCGCCCAATCGCGCTCCCCGTCAAATACGCTCCCATGTCCGAAAACTTCGTGACCGCGATCAAATACAATACGTAGAACTGGCCGGTGAGCTGGCCGCTGCTCGAACGCGGAGTGAGATACACAATTTTGGTGATGAAATTGTAAAGCCAAAGCACGTAGAGCAGACCGAACAATGTGTAAGCCATCGTCTGCAACGGCTCGTCATTCCGAAGCCGCGCAAACATTTGCCGTCCGAATACTGTCAGCAGAAAGAAAAGGAGGACAGCGACTTCGAAATCGTAGGAGCCTGCCGGTCCGATTTTGGAGAAATAATAAAAACTCCCCGCAAGCATCACCGCCCCGCAAATCATTCCGGTGATTTTGAAATTCGGCAGGCCCTTGTGATCGAGCATCCGGTAAAATTCCCAAAGCCCGATCATTCCGAACACGCTGATTAGGATCCAGAACAGGACCTCGTAACCGGAGAACATGATCAGCAAGGCGACTGTCCATAAGGCGACGGTGCTGATGAATCGCAGAATGAACACGGAACGCCGCGTCACTACGTTCGGCCCGGTTTGTTCCAGCGTCGCAGGCATGGCTTCCATCATCCCGAAGGAACGCGCGCTGTGCAAGAAGGGAGCGCATCTGTGTCGCGATGAAATGCGCGACGCTCTCCCCAAGTTGTTATCTGGTCATCGCTCATCAACCCTGCTATGGATTGCGCCCGCGATGAACGAATCAGCGGCGAAAGCAATCGATCGTCGGCCGATTGCCACCCGAAATCGAAAATGGGCGCAGTCAGCGACCGCGTGGCTGGCTGCTCGAAATGTGTCTCCGAATGCAATTTCCATTGCCGGCATGTGCGCGTGTATCGCGGCGGGCCTGGCGCTAGGCGTTACTTCCGTTGAATACAATCGAATCTTCTGGCTCGTCGCCGCGCTTGGCGCGCAACTGCGGCTAACGGCAAACATGCTCGACGGGATGGTCGCGCTCGCGTCCGGTCGCGATTCAAAAGTAGGCGAGCTTTACAACGAAGTTCCCGATCGCGTTTCGGATGCGGCGGTGTTTATCGGCGCAGGCTACGCCTGGGGCGGAAACGTTGTCCTTGGTTATAGCGCAACGATTCTGGCAATCTTCACAGCTTACGTTCGCGCCGCAGGAAAAATCGCCGGCGCACCTAACGAGTTTTGCGGACCAATGGCCAAACAACACCGAATGTTGGTCATCACCGTTGCCTGCCTGTATTCCGTGGTCATCCCCCGATCATGGCAGATTTTTCATTTGGATGATTTTGACGTTGGCGTCATGAGTCTTGCTCTCACTCTGATAATCGCCGGCTGCGTCATCACAGTCCTTCGCAGGTTTAAAAGAATCGCAAGCGCTTTGAGATGAACGACACGACCTGGCAGCGGCTATTCGGATTCCGTCACGCGTTCGATCATCCCGTGACGGTTTTTGTGACGCTGACAGCTGCTGTTTTGCTCGTCCTGGCACCGCTCCTTATTTACATCACAACGCGAGCGGGAAAGAGCACTGCCGAAAAGCGAAAGGAACTCTGGGATCGTTATCGCTCCTGGATTTGGCTGGTGCTTTGCATGCTGATTCCGATTTTGGCCGGCGCTTTTTGGACGATCCTGGCCGTGGCCACGCTGAGTATGCTTTGTTATCGGGAGTATGCACGCATCACCGGCCTCTTCCGCGAACGCACCATCAGTTTTATCGTGGTTATCGGCATTCTTCTGATCACGTTCGCCGAATTGGACAACTGGTATCGCCTGTTTGTTGCGTTGTTTCCCTTAACCGTCGCGTTGATTGCCGTTGGCGGCTTGATTCCTGACCAACCGAAAGGCTACATCCAACGCGTCGGTCTCGGCGTTCTCGGATTCGCTCTTTTCGGGAGCGCGCTCGGTAACCTTGGCTACATGGCAAACGATTGGAACTATCGGCCGATCCTATTGCTGATCATCTTCGCCGTGGAACTGAATGACATCTTTGCCTACATCTGCGGTCATCTGTTCGGTCATCAAAAATTTGTTCCGAACACAAGTCCAAACAAAACCGTTGGCGGGGCGCTCGGCGCGATCATTTTAACCACACCGCTCGTGGCAGTGATTGCTCATTTCATTTGGATCAACACCGCACTAGATAATCCGATCTGCTTAATGGGTCTTGGGATTATCGTCAGCATAGTAGGCCAGTTCGGAGACTTGATGCTCTCTGCGATAAAACGCGATCTAGGTCTCAAGGACACGGCGAAACTCATCCCGGGGCATGGTGGATTGTTGGATCGCTTCGATAGTCTCATTCTGGTCGCGCCGGCTGTGTTTCACTATGTCGGTTACTTTGTCGGTTTCGGCGTTGGTCAGTCGCAGCGCATTTTCTTTTAATGCCAATGGACCCATGGCAACTGCAACCAGCGCGTGATACTGGGCTGACTCCGGCCGAGCGGTTTCGCAGCGTGCGACGCGAGAGCGGTCTGCTCGAAAGCGTGGCGCAGCAGGCGTGCTTTTCTGTGTTGCGAATTTACTTCGCGATCGCTCATCGATTCACAATCTCGGGCAGGGAGAAACTGCCGGCACACGGGCCATTCGTGCTCGCGGCAAATCATTGCAGTCATCTCGACGCGCTGGTTTTGGGAGCAGCGCTCAGGCCGCGTCATCGCGAACGCGCTTTCCCGATCGCCGCGGGCGACGTGTTCTTTCAAACGACTGCAGTCAGTGTGTTCTCAGCAATCATGCTCAACGCTTTGCCGATGTGGCGGAAAAACTGTGGTCCGCATGCTCTTGCAGAGTTGCGTCGCAAGTTGCAGGAAGAAAAAGCGATTTTCATCATCTTTCCGGAGGGCGGACGCACGCGCACCGGCTCAATGATGCCTTTCAAACACGGACTCGGGATGTTGGTTGCGGAAACAAATGTTCCGGTCGTGCCTTGCCGTCTTATCGGAACTTTTGAGGCTCTCCCGCCAAATCGAAAGGTTCCCCGACCCGTGAGAATCAAATTGATTGTCGGGGAGCCTCTGAACTTTGCAGCGACTCCAAACAATCGTGAGGGTTGGTCACAGATCTCGCGAAGCCTCGAATCGAGCGTCCGAAATTTGGCGATTCAATGAGGCAAAAAT
>WNGA01032749.1_pt1 | contig 11819 bp, 10 predicted proteins | sample 5400061 | NCBI WGS metagenome assembly WNGA01 (sample SAMN13153366, study PRJNA577476) | soil metagenome | isolation source: 100 cm soil or saprolite under grassland replicate 2 | place: USA:California | collected 2016-06-15
ACCAGCGTGCCGGTGATCCGCGCCAACAGGGCGTGCGCCCGGGGTAGCAGGTCGTCGAGTTCCTTCACCGACAACGACCACAACCGGGCATCGGCGCAGCCCTCGAGAATGGTTTCCAGGTCGGCGACGGCGTTCACGATCGGGTGGGTGTATCCCGCCGTCGCCGTGTCACCGATCATACGTTCGATTCTACCGGACCGCCGACCCCATGTCACCATTCTCGCGCTCTTTCTCCGACCATTTTCTGCACCACCGACCCGCGCCGGCGAGAAGCCGACGGACCCGGACCGGCGTCACCATTCAGGCCGGGGACCGGACCAACTTGTCATTTATGCATTTCTCCCGGTGGCAAGCCTCAGACCTCCGGAAGTCCGCGAGATCCAGGTCGCTCCACCTGCGAGAACGCGGCCATGTCGTCCGTCGAGAAATCGTTTAACCCGCGATCCACCGACCCATCAGTAACATCAACGTCGTCCGTCGCAGCTTGCCTATCTCCGGAGGATTCCGCTCATCTTGACGTCACGTCAGGAACTCTTCCGGTGCCCGATGGTCAGAACTCTGCAAACCTTGACTGATTCTCCGAGCCAACTTCCGGAGGTCTGAGCCTGCCGCCGAGCGTCAGCGAGGTGGTAGGCGCGGCAGTAGCTCAAAACGCAACCATCCCACTTGCGTAACGTTCCCCCACCAACCTGAGCACTTCCACCCTCGCGGCCAATCTGAGACACACACGACGCTCATCACCTGAACCTCGCGCTCGGGCCGCCGCCACCCGCAATCCCGCGACCGCTCCGCAGACCAGCTGTGCGCCGGCTTCATCGCTGCGGCGGGGTAGTGGTGGCCCGGCGTCATCCGGAGACCGTCTGGTACCGCAGCAGGCGCCCGCCGCCAACGGTCAGCAGGACGCCCCGGAGGATGCCCTCGCCGTACTCGGACCCGGCGTTGATCACGGTGGTGCGTCCGATGTGGACGGTGCGGCCGGACTCGTGGATGTGGCCGTGCAGGCTGAGCAGCGGCTGGTGCTCCTCGATCGCGGCGCGGACCGCCGTCGAGCCGACCGGTGCGGTCTGCAGGCCGCCGACGCCGGTCTTGATCTTCAGGTCCTGGCCGAGCAGCGGCGCGCTGTCCAGGCCGGAGTTGTAGGGCGGGACGTGCAGGTTGGAGATCGCGGTGTGGGGGGAGGAGAGCCGGTCGGTCAGCGAGCGCAGCCGGTCGGCGATCTCCTCCTCGGAGTACTCCCGATGGGTGTGCCACGGTGTGAGGTTGGTGTAGCCGGTGCTCGCCATCTCGTGCCCGGGCGCGATCTCGACGATCTCGCCCTCGACGAAGCGGAACCGCTCGTCGCCCTCGCCGAGGATGACGTCGTCGACCACGGCGGGGTCGTCATTGCCGGGCATGCTGTAGATGGTCACCCCGGTACCGGCGAGCCGGTCGTGCGCGTAGTGGATCCAGCGGCGCAGTGTCGCTGCGATGACCTCGGAGAACATCGTCTCGATCTTGGCCGGGTCCGCGGCGTACTCGGCGTGCTCGTCGGGGTCCATCCGCCTGGTGTACAGGCCCGCAGCCCGCGCCTGTCGTTCGAATTCCTCCAGCCCGCCGGTGCGCAGCTCGCGGCGATCGCCCTGCAGCTCCGCAGTCCACCGGTCGCCGCCGGCGGCCACCACCGGGACCAGCAGCTTGCCGCTCAGGTCGCCGCCGAGGATCAGCGTGTCCGCCCGGTAGAAGCCGGCGGCCGCGACGAACTTGCGGAAGCAGGTGTCGGAACCGTGCAGGTCGGTGGCGAAGAACACCGACCGTTCCCCGCTCGGTCGGCTCGCCGCCCGCGCCGCAGCGGTCCCATCAGTAGGCCTCCTGCTGTTCGTCGACGTCCTGCCACCACCGCATCCGCTCGCCTATCCGGCCGCGGAGCCGCCAGGCGAGGGTCTTCGGGGCCGCGTCGATCGCGGCGTGCAGTGCGGCCACCGCCGCGGCCAGGGGGGTCCGCTCGCCCTCGTCCAGGTCCAGTGCCGCGGCATACGCGGCGAGCCGGTCCAGGTTGCGGGTGACGGTGTGGTGGAACCCCCAGTCGCGGTGAGCACGCCGGCCACCGCGGCCGCCGGCATGGATTCCGGTCCGCTCCTGCCGTCGAGGACGGGATGGCTGAGCAGGATGGCGGCGGTGTCCATCAGGTCGGTGGCGGTCGGCTCGATCACCTGCAGGTTGGACAGCAGCAGCGTCTCGATCGGCAGCGCGAACGGGTGTTCGCCGAGCCGGTCGCCCACCTGCACGACATGGCAGAAGTCGAGCCGGTCGACGAACACGTCCACCTCGATCGACCGGTCGGGGTGGGTGAAGGAGTACCGCCGGCCCTCCATCGCGACGAGCAGGTTCGGTCGATGAGGTAGCCCTGCTCCTCGAGCAGTTCGCGCATGACCCGTCGGCCGGACTTGAGCACGATCAGGTCGAGGTCCTTGGGTTGCCTGCCGAAACGGTCCATGTACGGCGCGACAGCGGCGCAGTGCAGCCTGATGCCGACCGAGCCGACCGCCCGCACGGTCACCCCGCGAGCCTGCGCGGCCGCGATGATCCCCGTCGTCTCCTCTGCAAGTGACGCCGTCCAACCCGCTACGCCGCGGCTGCAGCGGCTAGGTTGGCCGGAGTCCGCGCCCCTACTTCACGCGCCGCGTCGCGCGCAAGAGGGGCGCCAGAGGGGGCGAACCAGATCCTGCGGCCGTAATCTGAAGACTTGCCGCCCGCCGACTGCTCGGCTGGCCGGGACGGCATCGTATTCCGGCCCGTAGCGGCGACCGGACAGTATGGCGTGTCCGCAACCGGCCCGTCCGTCCCCTCCAGGTCGGCCACCCCTGGCGGCATCGGAGCGGCCCGGCCGGCAACTGGCACCGGCACCGGCTCCGGCCCAGGTAGCGGCCCCGGCCGCCGCCCGCGGTGCCCGGTACCCTGGCCAGAGGCTCCTGCCGTACCGACCGAAGGATCTGGCGACACGTGTTTGACACCCTTTCCGAACGCCTGGACAAGGTCTTCGCCAGCCTGCGCGGCAAGGGCCGGCTGTCCGACGGCGACATCGACTCCACCTGCCGGGAGATCCGGATCGCGCTGCTCGAGGCTGACGTCGCGCTGCCGGTGGTGAAGACGTTCGTCGCCGCGGTGAGGGAGCGTTCCCGCGGCGCGGAGGTGTCCAAGGCGCTGAACCCGGCGCAGCAGGTCATCAAGATCGTTAACGAGGAGCTCGTCGCGATCCTCGGCGGCGAGACGCGGCGGCTGCAGTTCGCGAAGAACCCGCCGACCGTGATCATGCTGGCCGGCCTGCAGGGCTCCGGCAAGACCACGCTGGGCGGCAAGATGGCGCTGTGGCTGCGCAAGCAGGGCCACACCCCGATGCTGGTCGCCGCCGACCTGCAGCGCCCGAACGCGGTCACCCAGCTTCAGGTGGTCGGCCGGCAGGCCGAGGTGGAGGTGTTCGCGCCGGAGCCGGGCAACGGGGTCGGCGACCCGGTCGAGGTTGCCCGGCGCAGCATCGACGAGGCGCGGCGCCGGATGTACGACATCGTCATCGTGGACACCGCCGGCCGGCTGGGCATCGACGCCGACATGATGGCGCAGGCGGCGGCGATCCGGGACGCGGTGCAGCCGGACGAGACGCTGTTCGTGGTCGACGCCATGATCGGCCAGGACGCCGTCACCACCGCGGAGGCGTTCCGCGACGGGGTCGGGTTCACCGGCGTGGTACTCACCAAGCTGGACGGCGACGCCCGCGGTGGCGCGGCGCTGAGCGTCCGTGAGGTGACCGGGCAGCCGATCATGTTCGCGTCCAACGGCGAGAAGCTGGCCGACTTCGACGTGTTCCACCCGGACCGGATGGCGTCCCGGATCCTCGGCATGGGCGACATGCTCACCCTGATCGAGCAGGCCGAGGCGCACTTCGAGGAGGAAGAAGCCGAGCGGATGGCGACCAAGCTCGCCACCGGCAAGGACTTCACCCTCGAGGACTTCCTCAACCAGATGATGGCGCTGCGGAAGATGGGCTCGCTGCAGAGCCTGCTCGGGATGCTGCCTGGCATGGGCCAGATGAAGGACGCGCTGAACTCCATCGACGAGAAGGAACTGGACCGTGCCGCGGCGATCATCCGGTCGATGACGCCGGCCGAGCGGCAGGACCCGAAGATCATCAACGGCTCCCGGCGGGCCCGGATCGCGCGCGGCTCAGGGGTGACCGTCAACGACGTGAACAGCCTGGTCGACCGGTTCTTCGAGGCCCGCAAGATGATGCAGCAGATGGCCGGGATGGCCGGCTTCCCGGGCGCACGGCGGCGTACCCCGTCGAAGACGCGCGGGAAGAAGGGGAAGAAGGGCAAGTCCCAGGTCCGCCGCGGCCCGACGCCGCCGAGGCAGCCCGCCGGTGGTTACCCCGGTGGCTTCCCCGGCCTGCCCCCGGGCGGCAACCCGCTGGCCGAGCTGCCGCCGGGCATGGACATGCCGGACCTGTCGAAGCTGAAGTTCCCGAAGAAGCCGTGACACAAGCCGTGGCAGAAGCCACGACTGCGGCGCTCCACCTGCGGGGGGTGGTGCTGCCGGTCGGCGAGGAACACGACCTGTACGTGCTGGCCGGCCGCCTCACGTACGAGCCGGTGGCCGGCGCCGAGACGGTGCTGCGCGGCGGGTGGATCCTGCCCGGGCTGGTGGACTCGCACTGCCACCTCTCGCTGTCGCCGGACGGCCCGGTCACCGACGAGGACGGGTTGCGCACCCAGGCGTACACCAACCGGGACGCGGGCGCGCTGCTGCTGCGCAACCCGGGCAGCCCGGCGGACGGGCGGTTCCTGGACGACGACCCGGCCGCGCCGCGGATCATCCGGGCCGGCCGGCACGTGGCCCGGCCGAAGCGGTACGTGCCGGGAATCGGCGTCGAGGTGGAGCCGGCCGAGCTGGCGGCCACCGTGGCCGCGCAGGCCGCCGCCGGGGACGGCTGGGTGAAGCTGGTCGGCGACTGGATCGACCGCGTCGTGGGCGACCTCGCCCCGCTGTGGTCCCTCGACGACCTGCGGGTCGCGGTGCAGGTGGCGCACGCGGCCGGCGCCCGGGTTGCGGTGCACACCTTCGGCGAGGACGCGCTGCCCGACCTGATCGCCGCCGGGGTGGACTCGGTGGAGCACGGCACCGGGCTGAACGACGACACGATCGCGCTGCTGGCCGGGCAGGGCGCCGCGCTGGTGCCCACCCTGGTGAACATCGACAACTTCCCGACCATCGCCGACCAGGCGAGCAGGTACCCGGCCTACGCCGAACACATGCGCCGGCTGCACGCCACCGCGCGGGACCGGGTGCGGGCCGCGTACGAGGCCGGGGTGCCGGTCTACTGCGGCACCGACGCAGGCGGAATGCTGCCGCACGGGCTGGTGGTCGATGAGATCCGCGCGCTGCACGGCGCCGGGCTGCCCGCCACGGCCGCGCTGGCCGCCGGGTCGTGGGCGGCCCGGGAGTGGCTGGGGCGGCCGGGGCTGGTCGAGGGCGCGCCGGCCGACCTGGTCGCCTACGACGCCGACCCGCGTACCGACCTGCGCACGCTGGCCAGCCCGGCCCGGATCTTGCTGCGCGGCCGCGTCCTGCGCTGAGGCCGGTGGGCCGGCCTGGCGGGCCGGTCGAGCGACAGCCGGCGGAGAGCGTTCCGTCACCCGGCGCGGCGACGGTGGCCACGGACCGCACTGCCGGGTCGGCCTGGGCCGGGCCGGAAAATGTCGGTGCCGCGTCCTAGCGTGACGGGCATGGAGAACGACGCGAAGGTCCGGCAATTCCTTGATCAGCAGGACGCGTGGACGAGGGACACCGTTCGCCGCCGCGGCTGGGCGATCGAGTACGTGCACGGCGAGGGCGAAGCCCCACCCTGCGCGTACACGGTGGGGCTGTTCGGCTTCGGGTACCCCGAGCTGGTTGTCTTCGGCATGCGGGCCGGCGAGTCCGCGGCACTGCTGAACGATGTGGGTGATCGCGTGCGCGGCGGTGAGAGCATCGTGCCGGGCGAGCTGGTCACCTTCGCCCATTGGCCGCACCGGCTGCACGTGCTGCCGCTGGTCAACGCCGCCCAGGTGTTGTTCGGCGCGAACAGGTTCTTCGGCCGGCCGGACCACGACTCGGTGCCGGGGCTGCAGCTGGTGTGGGATGACAGGTTGGGTCGGTTCCCCTGGGAGCCCGACTACGAGCCACCGCAGTGGCTGCAGCCCTTGCCGGGCACGTTCCGCGCCTGACCGGCTGCCGAGCCGGTTCCCGGATCCCGGCGGCCGGCCGGTGGGGGTCAGCCGAGCGGCAGCCCGAACCAGGGCCCCGCGGCCAGCCGCTGGTCCAGGTACGTCCGGTCCTCTGGGTCGGTCAACGCCGTCAGCTCCCGGGCGGTGGCCAGGTGGCGTGCCGCCGCGTCCAGGTCGCCGGTCGCGGCGTGGCCACGGGCCAGCGCCTCGGCGGCGCAGGCCCGGTCGAAGGCGTTCACCACCTCGGGGTTCGCGTCGGTGATCTCCGCGCAGCGCAGTGCGTGCCGCAGCGCCACGTCCGGCAGCCCGACCGCAATGGCCGCCGCGTGGATCAGGTATTCGCCGCGGGCGTGGTTCGCCGCGGTACCCGCCTGTATCCAGTGGTAAGTCGCCGCGTACGCCCCGTACAGCGCCTGCTCCCGGTCGCCGACGGGTGAGTCCGGGGTGACCACCTGCTCGACCAGGTCCCAGGCGCTGTTGTTCAGCTCCACCCCGAACCACCGGTGCAGATCGCGTTCGTTGACGTTGTTCGTGCCGACCTTGGTGACCAGCTCGTGCCACCCGTCGAAGCCGTACTCGCGGGCGATCACGAACTGCGCGTCCCGCAGCGTGAACTCCGCCGGGTCCGAGTCCGGCCGGACCTCCCGCAGCCGGGCCAGCGCGGCCGGGCTCCCCCCGGCCACCGCCCGGCGCAGCTCCTTCGCCTGGGTGCGCAGCTGCGGGATGTCCGCGTTCGGCGGCAGCGTGCGTGACATGGCAGACCTCCTCATCGCGCCTGGGTCCGCTGAGCCGGGCGCGACAAGAGGAGTCGGCACCATGCAGGTACTGCTAAGGATCCAGGTGCACTCGGTGCTTGCCGCGGACGGGAGGCGCCCTGGTACGCGCTGGGCCAGAGCGTAACCGATTCGGGGCCGGCGCGGGACTGCCCGTAACATCCGCTCCATGGCGAAAGCACCCGTACTCACCCCCCGGGCGGAGGACTTCCCCCGCTGGTACCAGGACACCATCGCGAAGGCCGAGCTGGCCGACAACGGGCCGGTGCGCGGCACCATGGTGATCCGACCGTACGGGTACGCCCTGTGGGAGCGGATGCAGTCCGAGATGGACGCGAGGATCAAGGCCGCCGGCGCGCAGAACGCGTACTTCCCGCTGTTCATCCCGGACAGCTACCTCAGGCGCGAGGCGCAGCACGTCGAGGGCTTCAGCCCCGAGCTGGCCGTGGTCACCCACGCCGGCGGGAAGGAGCTGGACGAGCCGATCGTGGTCCGGCCCACCAGCGAGACGGTCATCGGCGAGTTCATGGCGAAATGGGTGCAGAGCTACCGGGACCTGCCGCTGCTGCTGAACCAGTGGGCGAACGTGGTCCGCTGGGAGCTGCGGCCGCGGATATTCCTGCGCACCAGCGAATTCCTCTGGCAGGAGGGGCACACCGCGCACGCCGACCACGACGACGCCCGCGACTACGCCCGGAAGATCCTGCACGAGGTGTACGAGGACTTCATGGTGAACGTGCTCGCCATGCCCGTCGTGGTGGGCCGCAAGACGGCGAAGGAGCGGTTCGCCGGCGCAATCAACACGCTCACCCTCGAGGGCATGATGGGCGACGGCAAGGCGCTGCAGATGGGCACCAGCCACGAGCTCGGGCAGAACTTCGCCAGGGTCTTCGACATCGACTTCTCCGACTCCGCCGGGCAGCGGCAGATCGCCTGGACCACGTCGTGGGGTTCGTCCACCCGGATGGTCGGCGGCCTGATCATGGCGCACGGGGACGACGCCGGGCTGCGCGTGCCGCCGCGGCTGGCCCCGGTGCAGGTGGTGGTGCTCGCGGTCAAGGAGGAGACCGCCGAGCGGGCCGCCGCGCTGGTCGCCGAACTGCGTGCGGCCGGCGTCCGGGCCGAGGCGGACCTGCGCACCGACACCCCGTTCGGCCGGCGCGCCGTGGACGCCGAGCTCAAGGGCATCCCGGTCCGGGTCGAGATCGGTCCGCGCGACCTCGCCGAGGGCAGCGCGGTGCTGGTCCGCCGGATCCCGGGCGGCAAGCAGCCGGTGCCGCTGGGCGGCGTGGCCGCCGCGGTCGCCGACGCCCTGGCCGCCGACCAGGTCGCGCTGTTCGAGCAGAGCCGGCGGCGCCGCGACGAGCACACCGTGGACGTGTCCACCGTGGAGGAGGCAGCCGAGGCCGCCGCGTCCGGCTGGGCCCGCATCCCGTGGGCCACCCTCGGCGAGGAGGGCGAGGAGCAGCTCGCCACCCAGGCGGTCAGCGTCCGGTGCCTGGTACGGGAGGACGGTTCGGTGCCGGAGACCGGGGATGAGCCGGACATTGTGGCGTACGTGGGACGCGCGTACTGACCCGTCGACCGCCCCGGCTTGGCCCTCAGGGGCCGACTCGTGGCAGAATTGCCGGCCGAGCACTTGGCGCGCGTGCGGGCCCCTCTCCCCGCCGGGCGCCTCGTCCCTCGGGCTGCCCGGCGCCGCATCCCCACGTGGAGGCCGGTCGCCCACCCTGTCTAGTCATACGGAGCATCTGGCAAACGTGGCCGTCAAGATCAAGTTGCAGCGCCTGGGCAAGATCCGCAACCCGCAGTACCGCATCGTCGTGGCAGACGCGCGGACCAAGCGGGACGGCAAGGTCATCGAGGCGGTGGGCAAGTACCACCCCAAGGAGGACCCGTCGTTCATCGAGGTGAACTCGGAGCGGGTGCAGTACTGGCTGGGGGTCGGTGCGCAGCCGACCGAGCCGGTGACCGTGATCCTCAAGCTCACCGGTGACTGGCAGAAGCACAAGGGCCTGCCGGCCCCGGACAAGCCGCTGCTGACCAGGGCCCCGCGGCCGGACAAGCGCCAGGTCTTCGAGGCCGCCGCGCTCGAGACGGCCCGCGAGCCGAAGGCCGAGGCCACCACGCCGCGGAAGCGGGCACCCAAGAAGGCTCCCGCCAAGGCCGAGCCCGCCGAGGCGACCCCGGCTCAGGCCAGCCCGACTGGAGCGACCGCCGACGCGCCGGCCGAGGCGAGCGCCGACTCCGCGGAGAGCTGAGGTGCTGGCAGCGGCGCTCCACCACCTGGTCCGCGGCATCGTCGACAACCCCGACGACGTCCAGGTGGACCTGGTCAGCTCGCGGCGCGGCCGCCGGCTGGAGGTCCGGGTGCACCCCGACGACCTGGGCAAGGTCATCGGGCGGAACGGCCGTACCGCGAAGGCGCTGCGTCAGGTGATGGCCGGGATCGGCGGTCGGGGCGTCCGGGTGGACGTGATCGACACCGACCGGTCCTGAGGACGGGGTTCCCCGGTTGCAGCTCGTCGTCGGGCGGATCGGCCGGCCGCACGGCGTCCGCGGCGAGGTCTCGGTCGAGGTGCGCACCGACGAGCCGGACGAGCGGTTCGCGGTGGGATCGGTGCTGGCCACCGACCCCGCCGACCGCGGTCCGCTGACCGTGACCCGGCTGCACTGGCACTCCGGCCGGCTGCTGCTGTCCTTCGACGGGGTGGCCGACCGGGAGGGTGCCGAGGCGCTGCGCGACACCGTGCTGGTGGTCGACAGCGACGACCTGCCCGCGCTGGACGACCCGGACGAGTTCTACGACCACCAACTCGTCGGGCTGCGCGTCGAACTGGCCGACGGCACCGCTCTGGGCATCGTGGCCGACGTGGTGCACGCGCCCGCGGAGGACCTGCTGGCGGTCGCCCGGCCGGACGGCGATGAGGTGCTGGTGCCGTTCGTGTCCGCCATCGTGCCCACGGTGGACGTGTCCGCCGGCCGCGTCGTGGTGGACCCGCCCGAGGGGCTGCTCGAGCTGTGATGCGGCTGGACGTGGTCACGATCTTCCCGGAGTACCTTGGGCCGCTGCGCCAGTCGCTGATCGGCAGGGCGATCGAGCGCGGTGTGGTGGACCTGCGGGTGCACGACCTGCGGCAGTGGACCCACGACGTGCACCGGACCGTGGACGACACCCCGTACGGCGGCGGTCCCGGGATGTTGATGAAGCCGCGGCCGTGGGGGGAGGCGCTGGACGCGCTGGCCCCCGCCGCCGGCACCGCCCAGCCGCGGCTGGTGGTGCCATCGCCGTCCGGCCGGCCGTTCACCCAGCGGCTGGCGCACGACCTGGCCGGCGAGCCCTGGCTGCTGTTCGCCTGCGGGCGGTACGAGGGGATCGACCAGCGCGTGGTGGAGTACGCCGCGGAACGGATGCGGGTCGATGAGCTGTCCCTGGGGGACTACGTGCTGAACGGCGGCGAGGTGGCGGTGCTGGTCATGGTGGAGGCCATCGGCCGGCTGCTGCCCGGCGTGGTGGGCAACGCGGCCAGCGTCGAGCAGGACTCCTTCGCCGAAGGGCTGCTCGAAGGGCCTGCGTACACCCGGCCGGAGTCGTGGCGCGGGCGGGACGTGCCGGCGGTGCTGCTGTCCGGGCACCACGGGCGGATCGCCCGCTGGCGACGGGACCAGGCGCTGCGCCGTACCGCCGAACGCCGCCCCGACCTGCTGGCGGGGCTGCCCCCGGACGCCCTGGACGCGGCCGACCGTGCCGTGCTGGCCGAGGTGCCCGCCGCGGCAGCGCCGCACCAGGTCGGCCGACAGCGCGCCATCGGCCAGCACCCGCCGCACGTCCGCGCCGCCGAACAGCGCCGCCAGCTCCTCGGTCAACCCGTCCGGCCGATGCGCCGGGTCGCCGTCCACCGCATCCGGGTGCTCGGCCAGGTGGGCCGCGAGGACCGGCCAGCGTTGGCGCAGCACCGTCCACCGGGCCAGCGCGTCGACGGGCACCGGGTCGCCCTCCAGCAGCCGCACCGCGCGGGCCATCGTGTAGTCGTTCACGAACCGCTTCATCGAGCGCGGGTTCGGCGGCAGCAGCGGGGCGTACCGCGCCAGCGCGTGCTCGGTCCGCGTCGGCTGCCCCGGCTGGGCGCCGTCCCCGTGCGGCCCGGGCGCGTCGCGTACCAGGGTCTGCACGCTCTCCAGGATCTCCACCACGTCGGCCGCCTTGCGCCGGTCGAGGTCGTCCACCATGACCAGCAGCGGCCGGTCGGGCTGCCCGACCAGCCAGCCCACGTGGTCAGCGATGTGCGTCATCGGGTTCTCCGCGGACTCCTCGAAGAACCGCGCGCCGCGCGCCGACTCCCACAGCACGAACCGCGCCACCACGAACGAGCCGCCCCACAACGTCGCGAGCGCGGCACCCACCGCGGCGACCGACCGGACCGCGGCATCCACCGAGGCCAGCCCGAACGGCACCGGCCGCAGCAGCGCGAACAGCCCGACCGCGACCGCCAGCACGAGCACCAGCGCCCCCGCCGCCGGGGTACGGGAGATCCGCATCCGCCAGAACTCCCTGATCCGGGCGACCCGGCGGCGCCGGCCCGGCAGGGCGGCGAACACCGTGCCGCGGATGGTGTTCAGCAGCGTCCACCACGGGCGCCCCACGCGGGACTGCCGCCACGCGTCGTAGCGGGCCACCGCCCACCGCGGCTCCCCGGTCTCCAGCAGTTCGGTGAGCATCCGCAGCACGCTGCTCTTGCCGCTGCCCCACCGCCCGTCCAGCAGCAGCAGGAACGTGGTCCGGTCCGTCGCCGCCCGGGTACGCAGCCGC